>WNFM01032967.1_pt1 | contig 12542 bp, 12 predicted proteins | sample 5400271 | NCBI WGS metagenome assembly WNFM01 (sample SAMN13153352, study PRJNA577476) | soil metagenome | isolation source: 60 cm saprolite on Douglas fir-dominated hillslope | place: USA:California | collected 2013-09-17 | reverse complement strand
AGGCGACCGCCGCAACAACTTCGTGTCGCAGCACGAACGCGTCCGCGCGGTCGAGCGCCGCCTTGGCAGTCGGTTTGAAATCTTCTCTTCTCGGGTCCAGAACGGTGAGATAAAGCGATGGCTTCAGAAATTGTAATAGCGAGTTACTCTCGACGATAAAGTTTAGCGGTCCTTGAGCGCTGTCCGTTCCGAGTGAATTCAAGGATTCGCGCAACACCGGCAACCCCTCGGCGAGAAATCCCTGCTTCGTGCGCAGCCAGAACGCCCGCTGCGCGCCAGCAGACAGAAACCGCGCGCTGTCCGTTCCACTTGTCGTGCTCTCTTCCCAACTAAAGGCGCAAATGTGTTCGTCTGGTGCGCAGCCGCAGTGCTCGCCGTTCTGCGCGCAAACGCCGTGCCCATACTGGGTGATTTTCCCCGCGATAAAGTTGGCGCCCGGCAGCGCCGCGATCAGGTCGCAGACAAGTTGCGTCTTGCCGATGCTACGCGTGTGACCACCGATAACGATCAGCCGGTAAGTAGTCGCTTGCGCCTGTTCAGCCTTTGCCAAGTTTTGCCTCAAGCTCTTTGATGCGCTCGGCCAACTCCGGGAGTCGCGCGTACCAAACATAAATCTCTTTGAATTTGCCTATCTCGCGCGCTGGTGTGCCCCACACCGTTTGCCCGCCGCGAATCGTTTTCCCAGTAGGAATTCCCGCTTGCGCACCTGCTACGGAACCACTCTCCAGCGTGCAATGATCCGCGATGCCCACTTGTCCGCCAACCACAACACGATCACCAATTGTGCTGGAACCGGAGACGCCAGTTTGCGCTGCAATCACCGTGTGCGCGCCGATCTTTACGTTGTGCCCCACGTGGACCAGATTGTCCAACTTCACGCCTTCCGCGATACGCGTGTCGTCGAGCGATCCACGGTCAATTGTCGTGTTCGCTCCGATCTCAACGTCATCGCCAATTTCCACGATTCCCGCCTGCGGAAACTTCAGGTATCTCCCTTCGCCATGTGCGTAGCCGAATCCATCCGCGCCGATCACGGCGCCGGAATGAATTTCTACGCGATGACCGACGCGGACTCCGGAATACAGCGTTATGCGCGGATGAAAACGGCAATTGTCGCCAATCCAGCACGCGGAACCAATCACGCTGTGCGCACCAATTTCAGTTCCTTCTCCGATACGCGTATCTTCACCAATCACCGCATAGGCACCGATGGAAACCGTCGGATGAATCCGCGCTAACGGCGCGATGATCGCCGTCGGATGCACGCCGCGCGCAATCGGCGCGCGTTCACGCAAAATCGCAGCGGCCTTCGCAAAGGCATACTTGGCGTTTTTTGCGCGAAGGACAGTTTTGCCGGAAAGTGCGATTCCCTCGGCCGCCACAGCCGTACGCGCGGCGCTCGCAATTGCGCGCTCTGCATGTTTCGCCGATTCCACGTAGATCAGGTCGCGCGCACCGGCGCGTTCCGGCGCAGCGACGTTCTGTAGCTCCACGCCGCCGTCTCCTTCCAGTTCAACACCAAGCAGTTCAGCCAGTTCCTTCGCAGTTCGCGTCATCGCAGTCCTCACAAAAAATCGTACAACGGCGGCTCATCCTTCGGCCGAGTCTTCCACCGCGCATGTACCCACACCCATTGCTCGGGAAATTTACGGATGATGTTTTCAGTGACTTTGGCAAATCGTTGCGTATTTACTACGACGTCCCGCTCGCCGTCGCCCGTCTCAACAACATCAACTGCCGGCTCAAACCGCAATTTATATTTCTCAGCGGCGACGTCCCAATACGCGTAACCTGGCACGACTGCCGCCCCCGTGTGCAAAGCCAGGCGCGCGATGCCCGTTGTCGTGCAAGCGGTTTTGCCGAAGAATTCGACAAACACGCCTTCTTCCGGCAGTGTGTTCTGATCGGCGAGTATCCCGACGATTCCCCCACCATGAAGCGTTTTCAGCACCACCCGCGCCGATTCATTCTTGTAAATGGGCTGATTCCCGCTAAGGCCGCGATAGCGATTGACGAATGCGTTTAATCGCGCGTTGTCCAGCGGACGCGCCAGATAGTGCATGGGAAATCCATAAACCGCGTGTGCGAACGAAGAAAGCTCCCACGCGCCGATATGTCCGGTAAGAATCAACACGCCCTTTCCCTTGCGTTGCGCCTCCAGAAAATTCTCATTACCTTCGATTTCGATCACCGGCTCGATGTTCACCCGGTTGTATTTCGGGAACTGCGCGAATTCAACGGCCTGCCATGCAAGGTACTGCGTCATTTGATGCAACGTTTCGTTCCGCCGCGCATCAGTCCAGTCCGGGAACGCCAGCCGAAGATTGAACATCGCGATCTTGCGCAAACGCGGGAGCATCGCCAGAAGAACGCGCACCGTCGCCGACGCGATTCCCCGCGCCAGCGGTCGCGGCAACATCCCGATGAATTTTACGAGCAGCCACGCAAGGGCAAATCCCGGCCATTCCTTCATCGTGTGCCATTATGCTAGAAGTGTAGGACCGAAGGTAAGCTGCGAGAGATTCAATCGAACCGCGAATGAACGAAGCCGACTCGTCATCGAACGAAAAATCTGGCCAAAGCGTACCCGCGCGCATTGGCTGGGCCGCGCTGATTGTAGTCACGCTCGCGGTCTGCTATTTCAGCAATCTCGGCGCGATCGGTTTCGTTGGCCCTGATGAGCCGCGTTACGCGTGGATCGCGCGCGACATGGCGGAGAGCGGCGATTGGGTGACGCCGCGCCTGTACGGGAAGCCGTGGTTCGAGAAGCCGGTCCTTTATTACTGGATGGCCGCCGCAAGCTTCAAACTTTTCGGCGTACGCGAAGCCGCCGCACGATTGCCCAGCGCCCTCTGCGCATTGTTCGCAACGCTGTCGCTCGCGTGGCTCGCCTGGCGGGTCTACGGCGAAGAAACGGCGCGATGGCTCCTGCTGCTCCTTCCAACAAGCGTCGGCATGATCGGCTTCTCACATGCCGCCGCAACGGACATGCCGTTCAGCGGCATGCTCACCATTGCGATGGTCTGCGCCGCTGTCGTCCTCGGCCTTGTGCGTAATGAAAACACTCCGGTACTTCCACGCACACCCTGGCTCGCGCTGATCCTCTTCGGATTTTTTCTCGGCCTAGCCGTTCTTGCCAAAGGCCCGGCCGCAATCATTCTCACCGGCGGCGCCGTATTTTTCTGGGCGCTCATCACCAAACGCCGGCGCGATGCGTTTCGTCTGCTTCATCCCATCGCTATAGTTTCGTTCTGCGCCACCGCCCTGCCCTGGTACATCCTCTGCGCGCGCCGCAATCCCGACTTCTTTCGCGTCTTCATCATCGAACATAATTTCAAACGCTACCTCACACCAGAATTCCAGCACATTCAGCCGTTCTGGTATTACCTGCCGGTGCTGTCGATTGCGCTGCTACCTTGGTTCGCCGTCGCGCTCGGAACACTTGCTGGTTGGGCGTTGAAAAAATTCACCTTTAGCTTGCGGCATGCCACCTTCTATTTTCTTGGGTGGGGGTTATTTTGCTTGGTATTCTTCTCGACATCTAAATCAAAACTGCCCGGCTACATCCTGCCCGGATTCCCAGCGGTCATGCTCTTATGTTCGGTTGCCATTTCCTCGGCACAATCTATTCTCCGAAAGCCGATCAAGATCGTCTGTGCGATTGCCGGATTACTCTTCGTCGTAGCTGGCCTGTTCGTGGCAATCTCGCGTCGATTCCCCGACAAATTGATGGCTTTCGAGCCGTTCGCAGTCGTTCTGGTTCTGGCCGTCGGCGTGGCAAATCTTCTGCTCGCAGCTGCATTACAAATGCGTTCGAAGAGCGTACCTCATGTAACGCTGACAATCCTCTCGGTCGCGCAAATTCTTCTTTTGATAAATGGAATGAATCTCGTGGCGACGCGCACCGAATTCTTTGAAACAGCGCCCGGTGGCATGGCGTCGGTCTTAGCGCGGTGGGGAGTTCCTGAGGCGAGCCTCAGAACACTAGGGCTCAAACGCGACACACAGTATGCGCTGAACTTCTATCTGCATCGCGAAATTAGGGACTGGAGGGACGATCCAATCGAGGATGGCTACGTTCTTTCAAACGGCCTGTACTGCGATCAAATTGATCACCGGTTTAATTGTGAAGATCTGTGGGGCAGAATAGATTTCGCAAGCGGTGCTTGGGCACTGTTGCGAATTACGCCCCGCGCTTCAGCGCCGGCCGGTAGCGGGCAGCCGCGTTAAGAAGAACGTCACAACCCGATTCTCGTACGCCCGCTTGTCTTCGTCACCCATTCCCGCGAAGTTTCCGTGCGGAATCATCGCCTGTTCACGCGGTTCCGGCGATTTCACGAACATGTCACGCGTCAATTCCGCAAGCTCCGGCTGATCGTTCGCTTCAATGAAAAGTTTCGGCACTCCAGCGAGCGCGCTCAGCCGTTTCGATAGCGGCGGGTCCTGTTTGTGCTGATAGTTCAGCCAGTCAAAACTCAATTCCGCCGACCGCACCATAAAAGGAAACGACGCCAGGCCAGTATTTTCTACTTCGACCTTCACCATCTGTTTCGGCTCGTCGTAAATCGAATCGAGCACCAGAACCCGCACGCGCTTATCTGTTTCCGCTTCGCGCATCGCTGCATAGGCGCCCAGGTTGTAACCCCAAAGTCCAAAACTCGTTGGGTCCACATCGTTCCGCGCAGCCAACGTATTGATCGCCGCGCGCAATTCTTCCGCTTCCTTGTAGCCAAACGTCGTCATGCCGGCGTTTGCGCCGTGCGCGGCAAAATCAAAAACAAAAACGTTGTACTGGTGATCCTGCAACGCGGAAACCAACGTCAGCAGTTCGCTGCGGCTCGATTCGTATCCGTGGCACAAAATGATCGTCGGCGCGCCGCGCAGTCCCGGGAAGAACCAGCCTTCGCGATTTCCCAGGCCCGCCACAGTAAACTGCACCGCATCCGGCCGCCCCGGAAAAGTCGACATGTTGATTTCAGAACTCGTGCGTTGCGGCTTTACGATCCGGTAGACAAGAAAACCTGCAATCGCCAGCGTTGCCAGGCCGACGAAAAACGCCAGCGCAACGACCGCCGTAAACACTTTCGGACATTCGCGTCGTGGCCGCTCTGGGCGCGGCGATAGCCGCTGAATTGAATTCCCTTCTTATTCCTTACTCTTTTGAAGCGTAGCATACGCGAAATCGCCTTTGCGTCCGCCATCGCGACCGTGTGTCTATATCGTGCTGGTTCGCGTTAACGCGCTCGTTTAGCCGCATCGTCTATTTTTATTCGACGAATCGGCTATTATGGGGGACGCAATCCGGTAGCGCGATTGAGCGGTCTTCTCAGGGGTTGGGCAGTTCTCTCGTTTCATGAATATCGTTGACCTCCGCCAGACGACGGTGCGGCAGATTGAACCGCTTCTCGACGAAGAGGCTGTTCACTGGCGCGACGAATTGCATTGGGACTATCGCGGCGCGCTCGAACTTATCAAACGGTTTCTCGAAGCGCACGCACTCTCCGGTTGTGTGGCCTATGAAAATGGCGCCGCTGCCGGGTACGCGTTTTACGTTTTGGAAGAGCACAAAGGGTTGATCGGCGGCCTTTACGCTTCGCCGCGTTTCGAACAATCCGCAATCGCGCAAAGAATGCTGGAAGAAATGCTCTTCGCTATGCGGGCCATCCCCCACCTGAGCCGCATCGAGGCGCAGCTCATGCCTTTCGGCGGCCCCGTCGATCGCACCCTCACCGAACAGGGATTCCAGCTTTACACGCGGCAATTCATGCTCATGGACCTCCACAAGCCAACCGAATTTCGCATTTCTGCCACGACTGGCTTGCGTTTTTCCCGCTGGCACGACCGCTATTTCGATCCCTGCGCCAAATTGATTTATCTCGCCTACGCGGACCACGTGGACGGCGACATCAACGACCAATACCGCAGCAAAGCCGGCGCCTTGCGTTTTCTGAAAAATATTATTCTCCTGCCCGGTTGCGGCCAGTTCGTTCCCAGCGCCTCCTTCGTTTTGCACTATCCGGGCAGCGACGATCTGGTTGGCGCAATCCTCACCAGCGAGGTTTCGCCTGGCGTCGGTCATACCACGCAAGTCTGCGTGCTGCCCGGCCATCAAGGTCAGGGGCTCGGTCGCGCACTCATGCTTACCGCCGCCGACTCCTTGCGGGGCTTAAAGTTTCAGGAACTCACCCTCACGGTCACCACGGAAAATCGCACCGCCGTCCGTCTCTACGAACAGCTCGGTTTCAAAACACTAAAAACATTCACCGCCGGCGTCTGGCCTCGTTAATTTCTCAATGGCGAAAATGCTCTGGCAGCATTTCTCCTTTCATCCGCCACGTGTAACCCAAAGGTGTAAGCTGACGTCAGAAATAAAAGACGTGCGTGGAGCCAGCCCATCCGCTCCCTGAAAACGCAACCCGAGGTTTTATGGCAAAAATTTCGAGCCTGCTTGTAAACGGTGCAAAACGCCCCGTCGACGCCGACGCACAATCCACTTTGCTCTCTGTTCTCCGCGAACAACTCGATCTTACCGGCACGAAGTACGGCTGTGGTGAAGGTCAATGCGGCGCCTGCACCGTTCTGATCGATGGCACGCCGCGTCGCTCGTGCCTGACACCGGTCGCGGACGTCGAAGGAAAAGCGATTACGACGATTGAAGGCCTCGCACAGGGCGATCACCTTCACCCGCTGCAGGAAGCTTTTCTCGCGGAAGAAGCAATGCAATGTGCTTACTGCACTTCCGGAATGATTATGTCCGCGGTCGGATTGCTGCGAACAGATCCGAACCCAACCGAAACCAAAATCAAAGAAGCACTCGACGGAAACATTTGCCGCTGCGGCACGCATCCTCGTATCGTCGCTGCCGTGCAGCGCGCGGCCCGTTCGATGACCCGCTCGATAAAAGGAGGGGCGCAATGAGCGACCACGCAAATATCTCTCCCGCTATCGAGCCGGAACGCTACGAATTCCGCGAAGCTCGCGCTTACGTCTTCGACCTCACCCGGCGTGACCTGTTTAAATTTCTTGGCGCTGGTGCGCTGATTCTTTGCGCAAGCTCCAGGGCGGCAGCGCTGCAAGAATCTGGCAGGGGCCAGCGCCGCATGGACGACATGCCGAAAGATATCGGCGCATGGCTGCACATCGGCGAAGATGGAAAAGTCACCGTGTTCACCGGTAAAGTCGAAGTCGGCCAGAACATTCGTACTTCTCTTTCACAAGCCGTCGCGGAGGAGCTTCGTCTTCCAACATCGCAAATCAAGCTCGTCATGGGAGATACACTGCTGACGCCTTATGACATGGGTACGTTCGGCAGCCGCACCACGCCGACGATGAACTTGCAGCTTCGCAAGGCTGCCGCAGCAGCGTGCGGCATGCTCAAAGACCTCGCAGCACAGACGTGGAACGTCCCACGCGAAAACTTGGTTGCAGCCGATGGGAGAATCTCCGACCACGTCTCAAAGAACTCCACCGCGTACGGCGACCTGCTCAAAAACCGCGAACTCGCACAACTGATTCCGGACCAGGACCCGCTGCTTCCCGCAACCGAATGGAAAATCGCCGGCAAGCCGCTTTCAAAAATTGACGGCCGCAACTTCGTTACTGGCGCACACAAATATCCGTCCGACCAGAAGCGGCCCGGAATGCTCTACGGCAAGGTCGTACGGCCATCGAAGTTCGAAGCAAAGCTCGCATCGCGTCATCGTCGTGCGCGATGGCGACTTTATCGGCGTTGCTGCGCCGAGCGAAGAACTCACCACACATGCAGCGGCCGCAATCAAGTCGGAGTGGAACGCCGCACCCCAGCCGTCCAGCAAGAACGTGTTCGAATATTTGCGAAACAACCCAGCGGCGCGAGAGTCTTCCAGCCCCTCGCCAAACACCTCATCGCCCACGAATGCCATATCGGCGACTTACAACGTCGCCTACATCGCTCACGCTCCACTCGAACCTCGCGCCGCGCTCGCAGAATGGAACGGTGACAAGCTAACTGTTTGGACCGGCACGCAGCGGCCCTTTGGCGTGCGCGAAGAACTCGCCGCCGCGTTTCACATTCCTCAGGAAAGCGTGCACGTCTTGATGCCAGACACCGGCTCCGGTTACGGCGGCAAACACACCGGTGAAACAGCAATCGAAGCGGCGCGTCTCGCCCGCGCCGCCAAAAAGCCCGTCAAAGTCGTCTGGACTCGCAAGGAAGAATTTACTTGGGCTTATTTCCGCCCGGCCGGCGTCATAGACATTCGCGCCTCCGTGGATTCGAACGGCCATCTGGAATATTGGGAGTTCACTAATTTCAATTCCGGCGGCTCCGGTCTGAACACGCCGTACGCCGCCGAAGTTCGCAACGAGCATTTTCAGCCAACGAAGTATCCATTACGCCAGGGCTCTTACCGCGGACTTGCCGCGACCGCCAATCATTTCGCGCGCGAATCGTTCATGGATGAGCTCGCGCATCAGGCAAAACTCGATTCACTCGAATTTCGTCTCAGGAATCTAAAAGACGATCGTCTGCGCGCCGTCTTCGAAGCTGCAGCAAAGAAATTCGGCTGGCCTCGAGCGAAGAAATCTCCCGGGCAGGGGTTCGGCATCGCAGGCGGCGTGGAAAAAGGCGGTTACGTCGCCACGTGCGCCGAAGTCGCCGTGGATCGCGCCAGCGGCGTGGTGAGCGTCATGCGCATCGTCACGGCATTCGAATGTGGCGCCATCGTCAACCCAGACGGCCTTCGCAACCAGGTGGAAGGCTCGAACATCATGGGCCTCGGCGGCGCGCTCTTCGAAGCCATCGACTTCGAAGATGGCCGCATCCTGAACGCCGCCTTCTCTAAATATCGCGTCCCGCGCTTCAAAGATGTTCCTGTAATTGAAACCGTGCTCCTCGACCGGAAGGACCTTCCCTCCGCGGGGGCCGGCGAAACGCCCATCGTCGGCGTCGCCCCGGCCATCGGCAACGCCCTCTTCGACGCTACCGGCATGCGCCTCCGCTCCCTCCCGATGGTCCCAAACGGGCTTCGCCATTCAAACATTTGATAGATTTTGAGATCGAAATTCTTAGAATCAGATTGACTATACGGCAGACTCCATATTGATCGGAGCGGGATCGGAAAACACGAGAATCAATTGCGGCCCTCCGACCGACACCGCGCCGTGTGGCGTGTCACTCGGGTTGTCCGTTAGGCCAAATTTGCAAATCATTTCGAACTCGACGATCTTCGATGGCGGGCTGAATTTCCAGCCACGAATGGCGTCTACGGTGGGGTCTTTCAAGAGTGGATGCCCACTCAAAACGCTCACTTTTTCGACATCGCCTGCCCTATCGATGAGTACTTGCAGTTTGACTTCCCCTGCCACGCGGGTTAGGCGGGCTATCGGTGGATACACCAAGGGTTGATACACAATCAGGTGGAGCTGCGGGCACTTCGAGAAGAATAGAGAATTGTTGATGAACGCCCCCAGACTTGCCTTGCGCACCGTCTCAAATTCGTCGCCCTTTTGCCATTCCACGAGATTTGGCTGGTCTGCGGCGAGGCGCCCAAGGTTCAAACCGAATCGTGTCATCTTCGCGAGCCCTTCAAAATTCCAATCGTCATGAAACTCGTCCGAAACTTTGTGATAGTTGTGGTCAACGTAGTCTTTCGCTTGCGCCTCTCCCCACGCCGTGTCGTGACCTTTAAACTTCATCCCTTCGCTGATCGAAAACGCCGGAATGCCTACGCGCGACAAACTGAAATGATCCGACCGATAATAATGTCCCGCACCCGGCTGCGCGTCCGGCTTAATCGCTAATTTAAATTCTTTCGCCACCGCTTCCACTGTCGGATAAAACGCCGTCCGCTCCGCCCCGCTCACTTCGACTTCTTCCGGCTCACCAAGCGGAGCCAGCGCATCGTAATTCAAATCCAGCGAAATCTTGCTCGCCGGAACTGGCGGATGCTTGCCGAAATATTCCGACCCAAGCAACCCCTGCTCCTCAGCCGTCACTGCCGCAAACAAAATCGACCGCTTAGGCGCCGGCGATTTCGCCCACACACGCGCCAGCTCCAACAAAATCCCGCTTCCCGTCGCGTTATCCACCGCTCCGTTGTAAATCTGGTCGCCCTTAAGCGAAGGATCGATTCCGAAATGATCGTAGTGCGCCGTATACAAAACCGCTTCCTCTTTCAGTTTCGCATCCGACCCTTCCAGCTTCGCCACAACATTTCGCGAAACAAACGGCCGCAACTCGCTCGCCAGATGCGCCTTCAAGCGCACGGGCAATTCCACCGGCATGAACTCCCGCGTCTGCGCCTTTTTGTACAACTCATCCAAATTCAGTCCCGCAAGCCCAACCAGCTTTTTCGCCACATCCAACTGAATCCACGACGCCGCTTCCAATTTCGGCGTTCCATCCCGCCTCAAATAAGACCGCTCCGCACCCCAAGAATTCCGCACCACATCCCATCCATAACTCGCCAAATCCGTGCGATGAATAATCAGCGTCGCCACTGCGCCATGCCGCGCCGTCTCTTCGAACTTGTACGTCCACCGCCCGTAATACGTCAGTGTCTTCCCCTTGAAGAATTTCTCGTCCGTCGATTCCGGCTCATTCACGAACACCAGCGCGACCTTGCCTTTCAAATCCGTGCCCTTGTAGTCGTCCCACTGATACTCCGGCGCCGTAATCCCAAATCCCACAAATACAATTGGCGCATCAATTTCCGCTTTTTCTTCTTGCGCCTCGTTGTTCGTCACAATTTCATCCGCATACTTCAGTTGATGCATCACCGGCGTCGCTTCACCGGGCGCCTGAACAAATGCGAACGTGCTCGACGGAAGCGTTTTCACGCCAACCATCGGCACTTCCTGAAAAAAAGTCCCCTTATCGCCCGCCGGGTTCAACCCAAACGCTTCAAATTGTTTTGCAATCCACTCCGCCGCCGCGTCGCCGCCCTTTTGTCCCGTCCCGCGCCCTTCAAATTCATCTCCCGCCAATTTCTTCACATACTCGCGAATCTTCGCCGCGTCCACTTTCGCTTGCGGCGCTGCAAATACTCCCACTGTCAAACACGCAGCCACACCCATCGCCGCAAACGAAATCGCCATCTGCTTTTTCATGTTCTCTCCCAACCCTAGCCAACAAAATTCCCCGCGCCGCTCCGCCTGCACGTTTTTCTTTGACGGTGAACGGTAAACGACAGACGACAAACAGCGAACGCACTTATTTCTTCGCCTTATCTTTCAACAATCCCTTCAATTCCGACATGAACTCCGCGACGTCCTTAAAATCCATATAAACACTCGCAAATCGCACATACGCCACCTTGTCCAGCTTCTTCAACCCGCGCATGATCATCTCGCCGATTTCCGTCGTCGTCAGCTCGCGCTCCGTCGCTTCATGCACCACGTCGCATGCCTTCAAAAGTCCCTGCAAAATTTTCTGCCGTTCGAATCGCTCGCGCCGTCCATCCTTCTTGATCACCATGTACGGAATCTCATCAATTCGTTCGTAGGTGGTGAAACGGCGCTCGCATTTCAAACATTCGCGCCGCCTGCGGATCGTGTCTCCCGTCCGCCCTTCGCGCGAGTCGATCACTTTGTCATCCGTATGCCCGCAAAATGGACACTTCATGCGTCTCCTCCGCGGCGTTCCTGGGTCACGCCGCGCGCGGCTTCTTCTGCCAACTCTTCTTTTTCGTGCTCGGCCATCTCGCGCAATTGCCCGAACGAGAATCCTTCACGAATCAACAACGGAACGCCCGCAAAGCTGCACGACGCAAACGTCACCAGCCAGAGCACCAGCGCGGCCGCTACAGCAGCCTCTTTTTCTACTCCAAACACCTGTGTATATGCAAAGATGGCCAGCGCTTGTGCGCCGCCGCCCACGGTCGGTAATTGCAGAATCGATCCCACCAGCGTAATCGCCAACAGCAGCAAACAATCGCCAACCGTCAGCAGCGATAGCCTCCCGCCAAATCCGTGCGACACGAACAAATAAACCAGCGCGACGAAATACCAGTGAATCACCGACAAAAATACCGACTCGATCAAATCGCGCCACGTTCGAATCGTCTGAATTCCTCGCACAAATCCCAAGACAATCTTCGCGACACTCGCTCGCCAGCCATGCGCCGTCACCCAGCCTTTCAGCCGCCGCTCCACCATCCCGCCGCCATGCAATCGCAAGTAAGCCAGAAACGCGATCGTGCCAACAACTCCCGCGGCCAGCAGCACGCCTGCTGTCCTTGCTCCTTTCGCAATCACGCTCGCCGGCCCGTCCGCATGTTCCTGCGACGCGTACAAAAGTAATCCCAGCGCCGCAATCACCGCGCTGCTCGCAAAGTCGAATAGCCGCTCCAGCACATAAATTCCAAATGTATCCGCCACTGGAATTTTTGCTTTGCGCGAAATCAGCAGCGGCCGCACCGGCTCGCCCGCCCTCCCCAACACGAACACCGCCGCAAACCCCGCCAGAGTCATCCGGTAGATGGACCAGAATTCCGCCTTGCCCAAATTTCTCTGGAAAATTTGCCAACGCAACGCACGCAGCGCAAAACACAAATAAATCAGTG
>WNFM01091670.1_pt5 | contig 12544 bp, 15 predicted proteins | sample 5400271 | NCBI WGS metagenome assembly WNFM01 (sample SAMN13153352, study PRJNA577476) | soil metagenome | isolation source: 60 cm saprolite on Douglas fir-dominated hillslope | place: USA:California | collected 2013-09-17 | reverse complement strand
GATATGAATATTTTAGTAATCGCGGCTGATTTTACAAAAGAAAGTGAAACAAAAGAAATGGTAAAAGCATTTTTGGAAACGAATTTTGATAATAAAGAAAGACATAAAAGGCGACTTCATGATATTGCTAAGCTTGAAGCTAACAATTAAACTTCATCTATGACTAACGTAATTGAAACTTGGAATGAGGTTTTCCATGGAAACGATGTGGTTTTTTCTGAAAAACCAGAAACTCAAAACCAACTATTTGATTTAACTAAAATTAATTTTCTTAAAGAGATATTTGGATCTAAAAAGAAAAAAATGCTTGAGGTTGGGGCGGGAAGCGCATATGTTTCTTTGTATTTTGCCAAAAGAAACTTTGACTCAACGTGCCTGGATATTAACTCAAAAATTTTAAAAATAGCTAAGGATAACTTTGCAAAAGAAAAAGCAAAAGGAAAGTTTGTAGTAGGGAATGCCGAGAAGCTTCCCTTTAAAGATAATTCTTTTGATATTGTTTCAAGTTTTGGACTAATGGAGCACTTTCCTGATCCCACTTTAGCTTTCTCAGAAATGAGAAGAGTGTTAAAGCCCGGTGGAATATTTTTTGCCGATATTGTTCCTAACAGGTTTTCAGTTCAAACTCTAGGAAATATTTTTAATTTTTTAGTGACCCTTCCCTTTAGTTATAAAAAAGCCATTAGAAACTTTAAGCCACTTTATTTTGAAAGCTCAATGAATTATAGAGAGTATGAAAATATAATTGAAAAAGTTGGGATTAAGAATTTAAAAGTAAGGGGCAATAGGCCTTGGCCTAGATTAACTCTCCCAAGATCTTTTGATAAAATTTATACGATTATTATGAAGCCCACTTTGCCACTATGGAAAAAGTTTGATAGGTGGGATAGTGACATTCCCAGATTTTGGGGAGCAGGACTGTGGTTTTGGGGAGTAAAATAAGCATAGCTTAAGACTTCGTCAAAAGCATAGCTTGTTTTTACAAAATAAATATATGGATTTACCAAAGTTAACTAATTTTGATTTAAAAGGGAAAAGAGTTATTGTCCGGGCTGATTTGGATATCAATCCGACTGACTTAGGAAACTTGCGACTTACGTCGCTAACACCAACACTTGATTATTTAAAAGAACAAAATTGTGTGATTACAATAATTAGTCATAGAGGCAGACCAGATGGAAAATTGATTGAATCTTTGAGCCTTAAACCGTTCGAATCTTATTTTGCAAAATGGAATGCCAAAGTTTTGGAAAATTTAAGGTTTAATCCAGGAGAGGGGGCAAATGATTTAGAATTTGCCAAAGAATTAGCCAAAGACCAGGATTTTTTCGTTAATGAATCTTTTGCCACAAGTCACCGAGCTCATGCTTCAATAGTTGGCCTTCCAAAGCTTTTGCCCCATGCTGCTGGCTTGAGATTTAACTTGGAAGTCGAAAATTTAAGTCGTGTTTTGGAAAATCCCCAAAAGCCATCAATTATAATTATAAGTGGTGTTAAAGAAGATAAAGTGGAAATGATAAAAGAAATCAAAGATAAGATCGACAAAGTTTTGGTTGGAGGAAGACTGCCAGAGTATCTTGGAGAAGATTTTAAAGACGAGAAAGTAATTGTAGCTAAATTAAATCCAGATAAAGAAGATATAACAATTCACTCAATAGAACTGTTTGAGGATGAAATTTCAAAGGCAAAGACAATTGTCTTGGCTGGGGTTCCTGGAAAATATGAAGAGCCTGGCCACAGACTTGGGACTGAAAGGATTTTTAAGAAAGTTGCGAGCTCAAGTGCCTTTAAAGTTGTCGGTGGGGGGGATAGCTTGGTTGTGATTGCATCCTACGCTCTTGAAAAAGATTTTAATTGGATTAGTGTCGGCGGAGGTGCCATGCTTGAATTTTTAGCCAAAGGGACGCTTCCTGGAATCATCGCACTTTCCGAGAAATAAAAAATCTGCTAGTCTAGTATTAGGATTTGGGGGTGAGGTAAATGCAATTAAAGACATCATCAAAGTGGTTAGTAGTACTTGCCGCAATAGAATTGGGATTAATTGGGGTCATGAATTTTGATCTTATTGGGAGCTTACTTAGAGCCTGGCCCATGGCTGTTAAAATTCTATACATTCTAATTGGTGCAGCTGGAGTTTGGGGCGCATACGCAATGGCCACAAAGAAACGCAAGAAAAGATAACTAATTTTTGTTAGAATGAACTTACACTACTGCCATGATCAAAGTTGGAATAAATGGGTTTGGGCGAATTGGAAGGTTGTCTTTTCGTATTGGTTTAATTAAACATAGTAACGATATTGAGTTTGTTGCTATTAATACTTCTGGGAGCATGCCTACTTCAGGCTGGGCGCATTTAGTTAATTACGATACTACATATAGAAAATTCGAAAAAGAAATAAAAAGCGAGGAACTTAAGAAAATTGAAGAGCTAACTATCGATGATCCACAAATTGGGAATCTTTTGGTTGATGGCAAGAGAATTCCCGTCTTGGCACAAAAAGACCCAGCCAAAATTCCTTGGGGGAAATATGGTGTTGACGTTGTAATTGAATCAACTGGAAAGTTTATTACTGAGGATGATGCGAAAAAGCATGCAGTGGGTGGAGCTAAAAGAGTTATTATCTCAGCCCCCCCGAAGGGCGCTAATATAAACACTTATGTATTATCAGTTAATGATTATGATGGGAAAGCGCAAGTAATTTCAAATGCGAGTTGCACAACCAATTGCGTTGCACCTGTTGCCTCGGTCATTCATTCTAAGTTTGGAATTGAAAAAGCTGCAATGACAACAATCCATGCTTACACTGACGATCAAGTTCTTCAAGATAGTTCTCATAAAGATATGCGGCGCGCCCGTGCTGCTGCTATGAATATTATTCCCACTTCAACTGGGGCTGCAATTTCAACCACCGAAACTATTCCTGAATTAAAGGGTCTTTTTGATGGCCAAGCTTTACGTGTCCCTGTTATTACTGGCTCGATTACTGATTTTGCCATTGTGACCAAAAAACCAGTTACAGTTGAGGAAATAAATAATGCTTTTAAAGAGGCGACTGAAAACTCTTTATATAAAGGAATTTTAGCCGTATCTGAAGTGCCCTTTGTTTCTTCTGACATTATCGGGAGGAGTGAGTCAGCAATAGTAGATCTTCCATTAACGCAAGTAGTGGGAGGAAATTTAGTTAAGATATTTGCCTGGTACGATAATGAGTGGGGATATACAAATCGTCTAGTTGAACAAATAATTCGTGTCGGCAATAGTTTGAATAGCGACAAAGCTCCAAGTGACCCTTTGACACTTACTCATACAAATCTTACAGATAAACAAAATGGATGACGGGCACAAGATGGACTATTCCCAAATTACCGATAATATTTTTATTGGTTCAAATTTATGTAAAGGAAATGTTTGCCCAATTCATGGCCCTGAATTTAAGAAATTAAATATTACAGTTGAAATTAATTTGACTCGTGAACATGAAGAAATTGCCCCTAAAGCATTAGACTTATATGCTTGGATTCCAGTAACTGATAAAGGAGTTCCTGATGCTTGTCAATTTGGTTTATCTACGTCAATAATTAATGAAGCAGTAATTAATAATCAAAGGGTTTATATTCACTGTAAAAATGGACACGGCAGGAGCCCGACAGTAGTGGCTGCTTATTTAATTCGATTTCAAAAAATGACAGTTATGGATGCAATTAATCTAATTAAAAGTAAACGCGCTGAAATTCATTTAGAAGAAGGTCAGCTTGAAGCTCTAAACAAATTCGCACAAAAATAATGAAAATCATACCAGGACCACTTACAAATAGTTTAAAAGAATTGGAGAAATATTTAAAAGAAGCAGAAAGTGTCGTCGATAGAATTCAGATTGACGTTGTCGATGGAATATTTGCCGATAATAAGACAATTGATCCAATTGCTCTTACTAACGTTGAAACCAAATTAGCTTTCGATTTCCACTTAATGGTCAAGGATCCAATTAACTGGATCCAAAAATGTGTGGGACGGGGAGAGGACAGAATTATTGGACAAATCGAACAAATGCCAGATCAGCGAAAATTTGTTGATGAAGTATTATCTAATGACAATTTGGTTGGTCTGGCGGTAGATTTGGAGACTGAGGTTTCCAAATTAGATTTAAGTGTATTACCTGATGTTAATGTTGTTTTACTTATGAGTGTTAAAGCTGGTTTTGGGGGACAGGAATTTGATTTAACTGTGATGGACAAAATAAAAGAGGTTAAAGATATAAGGGAGAGTAATAATTTGCACTTTGTAATTTGTGTTGATGGAGGGGTGACCCATGAGCTGGTTCATGACATGGAAAAATTAGGAGTTGATGAAATAATTGTAGGAAAAAGAATTTTTGAAGGAGATGGCCTCAAAAAAAATTTGGAGTCATTCAATCACTAACTGCCCATGCAAAAAATTAAACATATATCATACTTTGGTTTTGCCGATGCAGCTCCAAATGACCCTTTATATAAAGAAGCTTTTGAGTGCTCCAAATTTCTAACCAGTAAAGGCTATGTTGCGATTAATGGAGGAGGGCCTGGAACCATGAGGGCAGTTTCAGAAGGAGCTAAGGCTGCTGGAGGGCGAGTAATTGGCGTAACTTTTTACCCTAAGGACATTAGTAATTTTGAGGGGCGAGATTCTCAAAACCCAATTGATGAAGAAATTGTCACCAAAAATTATTTAGAGCGAACGCTTAAGCTTCTTGAGCTTGGAGAAATTTATGTTGTTTTTAAAGGTGGGACTGGAACGATCTCAGAGTTTGGAATGGCTTGGGGCTTGGCACGCCTTTATTACGGGCACCATAAGCCATTAATTTTATATGGTGAATTTTGGAATTCAGTCATTAAAGCATTTATTGATAATATGAGAATTAGGCCAGAGGAATTGAAAATTTATAGAGTGGTGAATAGTCCCCAAGAAGCTTATGAGACTATAAAATTATTTGAAGGGATGATTACAGAGCAACCAAATACTAATCCGGAAGAAAGGCCTTTTGAAATTTAATGAAATATTCAATAACAGATTTAGAGCTTATTGCAAATAACGTTAGGCGTGACATTATTAAAATGCTTCTTGCTGCTGGGTCTGGGCACTCTGCAGGTCCACTTGGAATGGCTGATATTTTTACAGCACTTTATTTTGAAATTATGAATCACGACCCGAAAGATCCATTTTGGGACGAGCGGGATAGATTAATTTTGAGTAACGGTCACATTTGCCCTGTCCGATATGCCACAATGGCAGAAGCTGGTTATTTTCCAGTTTTGGAACTGAAGACTCTTCGTAAATTAGGGACCAGACTTCAAGGGCACCCTGAGCGCAAAAGACTTCCAGGAATTGAGACAACATCTGGGCCACTTGGCTCTGGTCTTGCCCAAGCTTCGGGCTATGCATATGCATCCAGAATGGATAAAAAGGGATTTCGTGTATTTGCTCTTTTATCAGATGGAGAACAAGATGCGGGAAATACTTGGGAGGCAGCGATGTTTGCAGGAAAATATAAGCTATCTAATTTAACGGCCATAATTGACCGCAATAATATTCAGATTGATGGCTTTACAGAGGATGTCATGCCACTTGAGCCATTAGATGAAAAGTATAAAGCATTTGGTTGGCATGTACTTCACATTGATGGACACAACTTTGAGGAAGTTGTAAATGCAGTAGCTCACGCACGGTCAGTTTATGAGAAACCAACTGTAATAATTGCCCATACGATTCCAGGAAAAAACGTAAGCTTTATGGAAAGGAAATTTGAATGGCACGGTAAGCCACCAAATAAAGAAGAAGCAAAGTTGGCTTTAAAGGAGTTAGATGAAATAAGTAAAGAAATAAGCAAAGCTTCGCGCTCAGCGCTAAAATCGAAAAAATAATATGAAAAAAGTATTTTTTGAAGAAATTTTAACAATTTTGTTAGTACTGGGATTAGGTATAGTGATAAGTATTCAACAATTTAGAGGATGTTATTCTGGACCTTCTAGTTCTAGATGGGGAGTTCCATTTTTGATTGTTGGAATTTTACTACTAGTCGACAAAATCATTGGGAAAGACAATTTTAAATTAAAAGAAGCTCTATTAAAAAGAAACAAAAGTCAGAAAATATTTTTTATTATTTTTGTCACACTTTCCATATTAGTAATAATATTAATGATACCTGGTTTATATCAATGCATTAGTTCAAAATGATTAATCTAAAACAAAAACTATCAGAGAAAATTTTCAAGAAAAATATTGATATGGCTCCGACTAGGGAAGGGTATGGAGAAGGTCTGGTCCTGGCGGGCGTTGCCGATGAGCGAGTTGTAGTTTTGTGTGCTGACTTAACCGATTCAACTAAAAGTGCTTTATTTAAAGAAAAGTTTCCCGAGCGATTTATAGAGGTTGGAGTGGCTGAGCAAGGGATGGCAACATTGGCTGCTGGAATGGCAAATTATGGAAAAATTCCTTTTATCAGCTCATACGCTGCTTTTTCGCCGGGTAGAAACTGGGAGCAAATTAGAACAACTATTGCATTGAATGACGTTCCGGTAAAAATTGCTGGGGCCCATACTGGAGTATCAGTTGGGCCAGACGGGGCAACTCACCAGATGCTTGAAGACATTGCCCTAATGCGAGCCATGCCAAATATGATTGTAATTTCACCGGCTGATGCAGTTGAGGCAAGAAAGGCAACAATAGAAGCTGCAAAGAACGGAAAGCCTACATATCTTAGATTTGCCAGAGAAAAAACTCCGGTTTTTACAACCGATAAGACTCCGTTTAAAGTTGGACGGGCTGAAATATTTTGGGAATCAAAGGGCCCTGAAGCAGTAATCATTGCTTGTGGGCCACTTGTATATGAGGCACTCTTGGCAGCAAAGGAGCTAGATAAAAAGGGAATGCAAACCTTAGTTGTAAACTGTCATACAATTAAACCGATTGATCAAGAAACAATTATAAAAGCTGCAAAAATAACTGGGGCAGTTGTCACAGTTGAAGAGCATCAAGTTAATGGAGGACTGGGAGGAGCAGTAGCTGAAGTTCTTTCTAAAAATTTTCCAGTTCCCATAGAATTTATTGGAATGCCTGACTTGTTTGGGGAATCAGGAGAGCCGGATGAGCTACTTACTAAGTATGGTATGAAAAGAGATGATATTATGAAAGCAGTTCTAAAAGTTATAAAAAGAAAAAATGAATAACGATCTAGAAAGTATTGCCAAAGCTTTAGTTGCTCCAGGAAAAGGAATTCTTGCAGCTGATGAATCACTACCCACTATTGAAAAAAGATTTACTGCGATTAATCTTCCTAATACTCCTGAAAATAGGAAAGCGTATCGGGAGCTTTTGTTTGGAACTCCTGGCATTGAAAATTATATCAGTGGGGTAATTCAATTTGATGAAACTTTAAGGAATGGAATTTTAAAAAATCCTAACGTGATTTCTGGAATCAAAGTGGATGAAGGCACTGAAGATTATAACGGAAATGTAGACGAGAAAATTACTAAAGGCATTGATACGCTTCCCGAGCGATTAAAAACATATAAAGACTTGGGAGCAAAATTTACAAAGTGGCGAGCAGTATTTAAAATAACGCCTCTTCCAACTCCATCAATTCAAAACGTTCAAGATAATGCAATTTTACTGGCCAAATTTGCTAAACTTTCCCAGGAATCGGGAATGGTACCAATTGTTGAGCCGGAAGTGTTGAGTGAGGGAGCGCACGATATCGAGAAGTGCTACGAAACTACTCGCGCAATCTTGAAAGTGGTATTTATAAAGCTCAAAGGTGAAGGGGTTGATTTAAGGGGAATGTTACTTAAGCCAAATATGATACTGCCCGGCTCTGGGAGTGGACAAATTGTAACCCCAGCTGATATTGCCCATAAAACAATTGAGGTATTAGAGGCAACTGTCCCAGATGAAGTTCCAGGAATAGTTTTTCTTTCTGGTGGACAAAGCTCGGATGATGCAACTAAAAACTTAAATGAAATGAATAAGACTCCTCAGAAGTGGCAATTGTCGTTTTCTTTTGGAAGAGCATTGCAAACACCAGTTCTTAAGGAGTGGAATGGAAAAAGTGAGAATATAGAAAGTGCTCGAAAAATATTTTTGACTCTTTGCGAAAATAATTCTAAGGCAAGAAATGGACAATACTAAACCTGAGCTTAACCTGCTTTCAATAGGGGACGCATCAATAGATTCTTTTATTACTCCAATTGAGTCTGAAATTCAGTGTAAGTTGGATACCAAAGAATGTCTTGTTTGTTTTTCATATGGGGATAAAATTCCAGTCAAAAATCTCGACTTTTCAATTGGGGGGAATGCTGCCAATAATGCAGTTGGTGCTAAACGCTTGGGGCTTAATGCGGGAATTGTTATAACGCTGGGGGATGATAATATAGGGCGCCAAATTGTGTCTTCATTAGAAAAAGAAGGGGTGGATCAGGCATTTGTGATTGAACAAACAGAGACAAATTCAAATTATTCAATAGTTATTAATTACGGCGGTGAGCGGACAATTTTTACTTATCACGCCCCTCGCTCGTATGAATTTCCAGTAGCTCTTCCCAAAGTTCCTTGGGTTTATTTAACTTCAATGGGGCAATCATTTAGTCCATTTTATAAACATGTTGCTGATTGGTTAACCAAGAATCCCGATATTAAGCTTGCTTTCAATCCTGGAAGTTGGCAACTGAAAGCTGGGGTTACTGGGATTAGTAACATTTTAGCTCTCACCCATATTTTATTTGTGAATCGGCAAGAAGCCGAAAAATTAATTGGTCGTAGTGGAAGCATTAAACAAGAAAGAGAACTTTTGATGGGGGTAGGTAAATTGGGCCCAAAGATGGTAGTTGTAACAGATGGTGAGAATGGTGCGTTTTTATTTGATGGAACAAAATTCTTTAAAGTCGGAATATTACCAGTTGATGCCTACGAAAGAACTGGAGCAGGTGATGCTTTTGGCTCGGGATTCCTGGGAGCATTGGTCCAAGGAAAAACACTTAATGAAGCTCTTCTTTGGGGAACTGTAAACTCGGCTTCGGTAATTGGCTATACTGGTCCACAAAAGGGACTTTTGAAAAAAGAAGAAATGCCCAGTTGGCTTGAGAGGTGTAAAAGTAGTGGGGTAGTAGTGGAAGAGTTTTAGGTAGTGCTATATTAAATTATGAAGATTTTTGTAACTCACAATATTCCTGGAGATTATTTAGAGAAATTAAAACAAAATGGCAATGAGGTTTTGATTGAAAAATCTTTGGATGAAATTAAAAACTCAGACGCTCTTTTGACTCTTTTAACAGACCGCGTTGATGGGGACTTGATGGATGCAGCAGGGCCTAATCTAAAAATAATTTCAAATTATGCAGTTGGGTTTGATAATGTGGATGTAGCAGCCGCGACAACTCGGGGAATTGTAGTAACCAATACACCGAGCGATGAAGTAAATGAATCAGTTGCCGAGCACACTTGGGCCCTAATTTTAGCTCTTAGCAGGCGCGTAGTTGAGGCAGATAAAGCCGTCCGAATGGGAGCTTACAAAGGCTGGGAGCCGGATATTTTCCTAGGAAATAATATGATGGGAAGAACTCTTGGAATAATAGGGTTGGGAAGGATTGGGACAATGGTAGCTAGGCGTGCTAAAGGATTTAATACACAAGTACTTTACAATAAACATACGCCAGATCCAGATGCTGAAAAAGAATTGGGAATTAAATTTGCAACCCTCGATGAGCTATTATCTAGCTCAGACATTGTTTCCATTCATGTTCCACTAACAGAGGAAACTAGACACATGGTAAATAAACAACTTCTGGCCAAAATAAAAAAAGGCGCACTTCTAATTAATACTGCCCGGGGAGCTATCGTAAATGAAACCGATCTTGTGGGCGCCTTGAAAAGTGGCCAATTGGGTGGGGCAGGACTAGATGTATTTGATAAGGAGCCGAACATTGATCCGGAATTAATCGGAATGGAAAATGTAGTTTTGACTCCTCACATTGCCTCCGCTACTCATGAAGCACGTAACAAAATGGGAGAATTGGCCGTAACTGCTATCCTAAATGTTCTTAGTGGGACAAAGCCCACTAATTTGGTAAACCCGGAAGTCTGGGATAAAATACGTAAGTAATGAAGTTACCTTTTCGTAAAAACGTTCCAGAGCCAGAAATTTTGACCCCAGCAGCAAAAAAAGTTAGGCGTAGGAAAATTAAAGAAGTTAATAAGCCCTGGGGGAAAGCTGAAAGAGCTGTCGTCCTTTTGTTTTTACTTACTACAACTACTGCATCTGCATTTTTGGCTATTCGTTCAAAGAATAAGAGTTTTTTTCCTAAGCTAGCCATAAACATTCCACGTATGGAAGTAAAGGGAGAGAGTACTATTGTTATTGAAAACAAATTATCTCAACAAAAAATAGGTAAAACCAAAACTCAAATTCTCGATACAATCAATAACCTCAATGGAACATATGGAGTATTAAGTGAGGATCTGAATGGGTCGTATAGCTTGGGAATTTCAGAAAATCAACAATTTGAAGGAGCGTCTTTTTTTAAATTACCGCTTGCAATTGCAGTCTATGAAAAAAGTGAGAAAGCAAACTTTAATTTAGATAACACATATATTTTAAATGATGCCGACAAAATGCCTGGAGCCGGAATTTTGGTAGGAATTTCTAGTGGAACAAGTATTTCCTATAGAGATATTCTCAAAGCCCTCTTGAATAATTCAGACAATACCGCCTTTAATATTTTATATAATCAAATTGGAGGAAATGCAGTTCAAGAAGTAATTGATCAAATTGGTATGACCAATACTTCATATGCCGATAGTTTAACGACTCCAGCCGATATTGCACTACTTTTTAAAAAACTTATGAATGGGGGATTAATTAATGACACCTCAAGAGCGGAAATGCTTGGATTTCTAACAAAAACTGATTATGAGAATTTTTTACCAGCTGCATTTCCGGAGCTTCGAGTTGCACATAAATATGGAGAGGAAATTGGGACCATTAATGATGCAGGAATTGTATTTGCCCCCAAACCATTTATATTTGTTGTAATGTCAAAAGATATTGATCAGGATGAGGCAATGGGAGCGATACCAAAGATTGCACAAATTGTATACAAAAATTTACAGTAGTCAATTGCTACATCAAAATTTGGTTGGTATAATGAATGAGTTATGATAAAAAGACTTAAGAACTTTTTTAGAAATGTAAAAAGAAGTGTAGTAGACTTTGAATATTATAAAGAGATTGCAAAAGCGCCTCTTGGATTTTCTCTCAAATATTTATTTTTTCTCACTTTGCTAACTGCTTTTGTAACTTCTTTATTTATTGCCTTTGCAATCACAAGTATTATCCCCAAAATTCCAGATTTCTCTCAGAAGTTAAAAACAGCTGGGGAGAGTTTTTATCCAAAAGAACTGGTCATTTCAGTTAAAAGTAGAAAAATAGTGACCAATGTTAAGGAGCCATATTATGTTGAAGTTCCAGAAAACCTTGGAATAAAGACAACTGAGCATTTAGTTGCAATCGATACCAAAGCTTCCGCTAGTGACTATAAAAAATATAATTCAGTTTTTCTTGTGACTGAAGATTCAATTGTTGCCCCCGACTCACAAAGCTCAACGAAATCTCCGGGAAGCTATAAAGTTTATCCATTAACGGATTCCCTCGCCAAAGAGCCAGATGGAGTTGTCGTCAATAGAAGAGTTTATGATGAGATACTCGGGAAACTTCTTCCGTATTTAAATTATTTGCCAACACTTGCCTGGATCGGAGTGGTCCTTGCGATTTTTATACTGCCTTTCATAATTTCATCATTTACATTTTCAGGGAAATTATTCTATTTATTATTCTTTACTTTAATTTTGTGGTTGGTGGCAAAAATTATGAAGAAAGATTTGGGCTATGGGAAGCTTTATAGACTGTCAATACACGGCTCGACTATCGTAATTCTACTGGACCTGGTCTTAAGTGTTTTTGGAATTGGAATGCCATTTTTGCTCCCAAGCTTAATCTTATTAGTATTTATGATCTTAGTTTTGAGTAAATTCTCTAGCGTTCGGTAGCTGCCCCTTCATCAAGAATTTTACTTTTTGCAATTTGATCTAATTTACAGGCGGAGGTTTTGGGTTGCATTCCTTCTATGAACCAATCTTTTTGATTTGTACAACTGTCAACTGAAGATAATACTAATCCTTGGGGTACTTCCCAAGCGAGAGCGGGCTCTTTGGCCAAGAGTCTACTCATAATTTCATTCCAGATTGGAGCGGCCCCAGTAACTCCTGATGCAATTCTATACATGGGTGAGCCATCATTATTTCCCACCCAAACGGCCGTTAAATATTTTGGGTTATATCCGACTGTTAAGTTGTCTTTAAGATCGTTACTGGTCCCAGTTTTAACTGCAACTTCAGGATGCTTTGGAATAACCAAGGCAGAGTGGGCACCGAATGAAGGCGTCCTCGCATTATTATCTTTTAAGATATCGGTTAACATGTAAGCAACTCTTGGATCTAATACTGGCTCATTAATCGGCT
>WNFM01005898.1_pt2 | contig 12544 bp, 21 predicted proteins | sample 5400271 | NCBI WGS metagenome assembly WNFM01 (sample SAMN13153352, study PRJNA577476) | soil metagenome | isolation source: 60 cm saprolite on Douglas fir-dominated hillslope | place: USA:California | collected 2013-09-17 | reverse complement strand
CATAAACTGGATAATAATAATGAGGTTGTTGGCTGTTGGCAAAACCGCCCGCCACGGCCCCGGTAAAGGTACCTAACCCTGAAGCAAGGCCAGGCAGGCTGGCACAACCGGTTAGACTAAGCCCCACCAGCAATAACCCCAGTGATATCGCCTGCCTGAGTAGGTGCATTGGATTCTCCTTTACTGCGGGAGATGTTGGTGGCGAATAAGCCTTTAGGCCCGGTATTACATATGAATGTTACGGCCTCACCATCCGTCAAATTATTTTCGATGCCTGAGGCACGCAACTGCTTGACGTGAAGGAAAACATCCTTGTTAATAGAGGTGCACTGGATGAAACCAAAACCCTTCTCAACATTGAACCACTTGACTTGGCCGCTACTGACTGTGCTGACTGTATGGGTCACACTACTCTCCTATTGAAGACGCTACCGCCCATAGGGTCAGAACTTGACCCATCCCTATATTTGAACGATATGCTTGGGTACACGTACACATGAAAATGGCTGCACCTTTATGCAGCCACCAGTGATTTTTCATCGACCACCGCCGGGCATTCGCGGCCCAGCATGCTGATCAATACCTTGACGCGGGCATGGCTTGTCATGCCCGCGTACACCAACAAATGGCCTGCCAATGGTCCATCAACGGCCCTGACTGCATCCCCAGTCTTGAACAGTTCCTGCCTGTTGAGGGTGATGTATCCATTCTCTTCACGCCCCATTAGTTCCTCAATCACCTTGCGTGGCAGGCACGCCGGACCTTTTTCCCCCATCAAGACATAACTGACGCCATAGGTGCTGCGTAAGCTGTACCAGTTTTTATCAATCAGGGTGAAAATATAGCGGGGGAAAAGCGGGCGTATTCTGAAACTTTTATCAGATAATTGCTGCTTGAGGCGTGGGTAGTAGGTTTGATAGCCCTGCTGACGCAGGTTGGCAACTGCGATGTTCTCACAGTTGGGTTTCGTCATGATTACTGCCCACTCACTCAAGACCAATCTCCCACAAAACACCGTGGTGAAGCATCAGGGCAAGATGTACGTTAGGCAACATAGGGTGTCAACCTGCTTTGCAGCATGATACAAGGAGCTATCCTCACAGTGTTTATTACCATCCACCCACACAGCGTATGGCAATCCTGAATGGAGACACTTCAAATGGCTAATTACTGGTTGGATAACCCCGAATTGACCCTGGCGGCTGAGAAGCTCTGGGCCTCAGGCATGGGGGGCGGTCATGTCATAGCCACCCTCAAGATGACCTGTACCCGCAACGCCCTAATGGGGCATATGCACCGGGAGAAACTACAACGTCGTGCCAGCAAGGGCGGCCAACTATCTCATATAGGCCCGTCCAAGCCTAGGGCTCCCCCCAAAGTGAAGCTGAACATTGTACCCCGTGAACACATCAGCCACGCCCACCGTGAACGAATACTGGAAATGGAATTGATAGACGAAAGCTCCACCCACAAAACCCACCTGAGTGTGATCCTTAAGGAACAGTGCCGCTGGGTGATGGGCCAGCCAGTGGATGGTTACTTCTGTGGCAGCCCGGTCAAGTCAGGCAGCACCAATGAGTGGTGCCCGTACCATCACAAACTGGGGCATAATCATGTTCCCTATGCAGGCCCTACCACCATGCGGGGGCATTACCGGTCATGACCATCTCAAAGGATTCTGTTTTCCTCAACTACCCGTTCAATACCCATGCCAATTCATTCATGGAAAGAATAGCAAAGGAAAAAACCCATATCAATTTCTATGACGGCGGGATTGTTGTCAAAGAAGGTGGTAAATGGCAACTAAGACTTAAGGGTGGTTTTGACGAAGCCAGCAAGTTCATCAACCAACAGGAGGCTAAATATGCCAAACAATGACAAGGTGAATGACTTCACACAATATCGGCGCAGTCAAATTGCCGAATTACGCCCCTATGTGCAAGGCGAGCCCATGAAAGGCATCAGCATATCAGCACCTGATAAGGAGGCTGGATCACCGAAGGCTGGTGATATGATTGCGCGCAACCCACGGAACCATGCCGACCAATGGCTGGTTGCAGCACAATACTTCAATGACAATTTTGAACCCATCCCCAAGCATAGAGTGTAACATGAACAATACAGTTGAGTTTAGTACCCTTACCCATCAGGGAATCATTCAATTGGTGGACAGACACCTACATAACAAACGGGTCACCCCTGAAGAGTACCTCAGGCATTGGCTATGGGTGATCAGGCACTTTGTCATCAGCGAGCAGGACAATAGCTGGGATGAATTTGAAGCCGCCTTTGCCTTCCTCATTGCCAAGCTTGTGATGGCCGAGAAGGAAATCACCGCCATACGTCAAGGAAGTTGGCTGCCAGTTCAGTATCAGGTCAATAAGATCCATCCACAACCTGAATACGACGCTCTCTATGCCTTTGACGCGGAAAACAATGTTGAGCCTGCGTCTGTGATTGCCGAGAGAATTGCAGCCAAATACGGATTTGGTGAAACACACTCAATGGTGGATGATATACACTATGCGATTGAGGATGCTTTAGAGCTAGGACAACGTCGTGGCCAACTGATACCGGAAAAGCACTCTCATGATTGACGGTAAACTAGGAGTACAACCCCCATGGAAACAAAAATTTTACGGCCCAGCCAAATAGGCTGGCTAAGACGCAAAGAGCTGGATCAGGCATCACTTGATATATGGGAGAAGCCTGACGGTGAATTATATGCGTCCCCCAAAGGCAAAACCCCAGAAATCAAACTACTGATTGACCCAGATGAAACTACCCCCAAAACCCCCAGATAAAATCATAGTGGCCGGTATAGCCTGCTGGTTCATTGCTGTGCTGATTGCAATAGCAGCATTGGCTTTTAGGCTTATTCACTAGGGACAGGAAATACCCATTCAGGGTGGATAGGAAATAAACTTTGGATGTTTTTATGAAAAATTAGCTACCAATGTAGGGAGACCATAGCACTATAATAGGAGGGGGGTCGACCATCTTTTCATCCAGGTCATCCCAAAGCATGCTTATGCACGTACTTCGCGCTACTTCGCACCCCATGCATATGCACTGACTTCCTAGTACATGCATGCGCATGCATGTACTTCAATGGGCAACAAAAAGCCCGCACCTAACCAGTGCGGGCGTTAAATCATACAGGGCAGCCCGTGAGCTGCCCTGTAGTGCGTTTATTCAGCCAGGGCAGGGGTAACCTGCTCAACCGGGGCAGGTACCTCAGTGACTGGCGCAAGGGCAGCAGCAGCCCCCCGTGCGGCGGCCGCATCACTGACAGCATCAGCCTTGGCACGGGCCGCCTTAAGCTTGGCGGGTATCACCTTGGCTTTTGCCTTAACCGGGGCAGCTTTGGCCGGTTCAGCCTTGAGCCCACCATACACAGGGGTACGCTTCATCATTGCCTCACCTTTAGGCGCCAGCACCAGCTTGTACACAGTATGCTTAGTGCCAACTTGAGCAGGCATCACGGGTTGTGTGAAAAAACCTGCATCACGTAACCCGTTGGGCATGTTGTTTTGAGTTGTGCCCTTGGTATTGTACACGTTGCCCGCCGCGTCACTGCATTGTTGTGAAGTAGCACCGCATGGCCTTAGCCGCATTGCCAAGCTCAGGGTTTGCTTGCCCGGCCGGCCAAATGCATGCGCAATGGCTTGCTGTTCAAGTGTGGGTTTGGGGCCAAGCGTTTTGATTGACCAACGGCTGAAATCATACGCATTGGGGTTTTTTGACATGGTAGTTTTGCCTTCATAGGTTTTAACCCGGGCACTATTGCCCGGGTTATCAAATCACGCCGTTCAATTGGCGCCGGTTCAAATAGCGGTAGCCACGTGGGGCACTACTTAGCGGGGCTTTAACCCGCACCACCTGTAAACCACGGCAGCATTGGCTGCCGGTAACACCATAACAATAATCATACACACAAAAGGTTTCAATACTTTTATGATTTATTTTGTTCACAATATATTTCAGTACTGACTGGTAAGGTCCCGCACTAGTTTAGTGGTCACACGTTTAGTGACTTTAAACTAGTGAGTCCAAGTTTTTATTTGACCGACCCGGCGAAGAGGTCCTAGACGATCAGCAGGAAGAGGACCTAGAGCCAACACTCATCTTCATCCACAGGAAATGGCTCATCTAAGTCTTTTTTATCTATCCCTAGGAAGAAGACCTAGAAACGGCTCATCTACGTCTTCGTCCTAGGACGAGTGCTCATCCTGTGGAAATGACTCATCTACACTCATCCTCATCTACATGGATAGAAATACGAGCTGTGGGACAACTGAGGCAGGTGTGTCGTCCTGGTCTACGCCGTTACGTGGTCTACGCCGTTACGTCCTGGTCTACGCCGTTAAGTTATGGCTCATCCCACATACTCATCTAATCCAGTTCATCGCTCGGGCGTCCCTCCACAAAGGATAGATGATCTATCTATCTTCAGGATGATTTGATAATAAATAAAAAGCCAGGCGGGGTTTGCCCGGCTTAAGTTTTGCATGGGTTTGTGGAGTTTGCAATATTAAGTCTTTTGAGGTTGAAAATGAGGTCCAAAATAAATCAAAATTTATTTTGGAATGTATATTGCAAACTCGGTTGTGGTGTGCTGACGTGGGGCATGGCCCTGCGTTTTGATAGGGCGTGATTTCATGAGCTAAGGCGCTCAACCTACCGCTAAGGCATGAAGCAAGCGCAATAATAACAGGGTGGTTCTTTAAGCCACTTACTGGGTTAACTTCAAACACCACAAATAAGCGTAGCTCAAGCGCGCTGCAACTAGGGTATTGATTTATGCGCTGCAAACAATACGGGCGGTTTCACAAGCGGCTGAAGCCTATTGACCACAAACCAGCTCACGTTGAGCTTGTTGACGGGCACTGGCATTTGTTGCCTGAAAACAACCCGTACCTTTGCCGTGGCAGGGTGCCACGTGAAGCGCCTAAGTCACGCAATGACCGCTACCGTGTATATCACTGGCAAACGCTAGTAGTACGGTAGCGGTTTTTGTGTTGAATCCCTATGTAAGCGGCATGCGGCAGTAAAGCCACCCGCCCCCTTTTGCTTGGCTGAAACACGCCTAGGGCTGCACTATAGCTGTGCATCCTGAGTTAGCCAGGGTTACAGGTGAAATCTGTGTGAATTTGGCTAAATCGTAGTTTGCCAGCCAATGGCTGCTACTCGTATGCCTTCAAGCAAAGGTCCCCCTATAAAACTCCATCTTGATGTTGTGGTGGTAAAAACAGCGCCGTTGGTATGGCGCATTGTAATATGGCCCACTTAAATCAATGTGAGGGCAAGTGATCTATAAAGTTATGATATACCAAACTGAGGTCAATCGGTATGTTATGATTAGCTTGAACGGCTAAACTGGCATGATTGTAACCCCTGCTTTGACAAAGCGGTGTGAGGCTGCATATACATCTTAAGCTGGCTACTGATTTAGTATATTTCATTGGGTTTCACCTGTTCTCCTCCTCCTGGGTAAGGGGTAGTACCAACTACCCCTTATCACCATGCCCACCTTTCTTACATGAAAGGTACAATCCCATGACTGAACTCTATGTAGTATGCATGATGCGGCGTGTTGGTGGCCCATCGCTTTCACAGTTTGAAACAGCGGTGCAGCCATCCAGCACGTTTTTCTATCACATTGAAAATCTAATGGCTGACAGCATTGAACATGCTTTCAGTGAGGCCAACAATCTTTGGGTTGATGGCGTTGAAGGTGAAATCTGCATCGCCGCAACACGCCAAGCTGCCTTGGTGATCTCATGACAGTTAGTTACTATTCAAGCTGCTATCCTGATTGCCCAAATGCCGTTGACCTATTGAATGACGGTAGTTGGTTCTTGTTTGTCACACGGCCAGTTGCTGACCCTGAGTTGCTTGAAACGGTACGGCTAGCTCACCTTTACGGCGGCTACCCGTGGCGTGACGGTGACCGTTATGGCATCCTACTGAAAAACTAAAATCATCCACCAAAAGGTGGGCATCGTGATAAGGGTTCAGCCTTATCAAAACAGGAGGAGATCTATCATGCTACAATGGTACAAAATCAGCTTAGGTAAAGGCAACAGTACCTGGTATAGGCAAGGTACTACACTAAAAGATGTAGAAGACATCATGACTCGCCATTATCCAGAAATAAGTTGCTTCATGGAATTCAAAATCACCCCTGCACCTACTCATCAACAATGGCTGGATGAAAAGGATTATTGGCGTAGCTTATGGCAATCTGCCTTGACTAATATGCCAGCCATCAACAAAACATCCTCTGGTAAAAACGTGGCATTGGCTGAATGTTTAGGCTACCATTACCGAACAAAAAACGGCAATTGGGCAAGCATTAATATGCTGCACAACCTCAGGCGTGGCACCAAGCCATCTACAGCTTGGCGGCAACAAGCCTTGAAGAAGCTGGCAGGGCCTTACGGGACGTTATTTGCACGTATTCAACTCACCAAATTGGGGTTGGCCCAGCAATTCAAATACTGGCCCAAATGAGTATTTCTACACTGTAGCCTACGGGCTACAGTAAGAAGTGCTTCATACGCTTCAACAGGAGGAGAAAATGAAAGGACCCACACTGGCTGCCAAACTTGACCAGTTCAGCAAGATAGAAAAACTTATATGTTGTCATGCTATGAATCTGTTTGGCAATCAAAGCTTAAAAGTTCATCCCGGTCTCTTGCCATTTCTTTCAGTAAATGACGTGCTGGTGGCATTAGAATCATACCAGCACGCAAGTGACTTCAGCCCAATTGCTCAAGTGAAAAACAAGCTAAAACGGCTGTATGATCTGGATAATGTGGTGAAATTCACAATGACTCTGCACCCTGCAAAGGTTGTGAAACAGTTTGGGCCAAATCTGGTACGCGGTTTTAGAATACCTTATGTCACCTCACAACGAGTTACCGTAGGCGTCAAATGGTCGTTGCCAAAACGTGACTATGTACCTGATGACGATGTACTGGTCAGTCCCTATTTTACCATAATAAAGGGACCTGACAAGAAATGGATTATCAATTGTCAGCAGCATCATGTTGCAACAGTTCACGACTATCTGGCTGCTAAATGTACGTGAATGTTTCTACACTGTAGCCTTACGGGCTACAGTAAGAAGCATCATGCTTCAACAACAGGGTGCTAATCCCTAGTACCACAACAGGAGGAGAACTGAAAATGACCAACGGTTCAACAACGACAGTGATGTTCAGCTTTGAAAAGGAAACCCCCGGCTCAGTGCGCTATCAGGAGAGTGATGCTGACGGCAATGCCATCAAGATAGCTGATGGCGCTACCGTAGGCACGCTGTATGTACGCAAGACTGCATTGAACGGCAGCGTACCAAAAATGCTGGAAGTCACCATCAAGGCGGCCAAGTAAGAGTGCTACCCGCTGCTCATCTGTTCAGGTGAGCAGCACGAAGCACTTTGGCTTCAATAGGAGGAGAAAATGATGCTGCCACACGATGACAGAAATGTCTATGCGTTCAAAGCTGAACTCATCTGGCGTAACCTGACTGACAACGATAAAGCAGGCGTGAAGTTTGGGCTTTTCCCAATGGCCGTCATGAATGCAGCTGAAGGGGAAGGCTATGAAGGTCAACGCCTGTGCGTGGCGTTGATGGACATTGCCCGACGCTAGGCTGGAGACATTATATCATGACTGACGATAACACATATGCTTTCCTTCAATGGAAGGGTACCGACGTTTGTATGGATTTCCATTGTGAGTGTGGCGCACACCATCACATCGATGGTTTGTTCGTTTACACAGTGAAATGCCACTCGTGCGGGACTATTTGGGAGATGCCAACGCACGTCTTCCCGACGAAGGTCACCAACCACGATTAGGGTGTACGTCACCAGCGACTAGGCTAAGTTTGAGATGCTACCCCCTGCTCATCTATTCAGGTGAGCAGGATGAAGCACCTACGCTTCAAACAGGAGGAGAACATGACAACATTAAGTGAACGTGCAACACTATCCGTACTTAGGATTGGTGGATGGACCGGGATGGCGGTTGACAGTGAAGTGACTGAAGATACCGCTGAAAGGTACAAGGCTGATGCTACCGATGCTGGCACCTACACCAAGCGGCTAATAGCCAAGCGTTTCCTCGACCCAGTCAGCAAGGCTGGCAGACTGGCATCCCAGACCCACAAGCTGCTCACACTACCGTGGGATGACAATGGGCCACGTATCCTAAGCAACAATGGCTATATGGCTTACACTGAACAGATGCGGTTGCGGCGGCTGGATTACATGGCCAAGGCAAACACATTTGCCAGCAACCTTGATGAGTACATCAAGGAGGCCAAGCCACGGTTGGGCAACATGTTTGACGTAGAGAACTACCCTGCGACGAATGAAGTGAAAGCCAAGTTTTGGTTTGACGTTGAGATCAAAGGCATACAGGAAGCCGGTGATTTCCGCGCCAAGCTCAGTGATGCCTCAGTCAAGGCAATTGTCAAGGACATTGAGCGCCGGGCTGAAGACCGGCTGAACAATGCCATGAACGATGTATTCAACCGTGTGCTCAAGGTTACGGGACACATGATTGAAAAGCTCAAGACATACGAGCCAGCCATTGGACGTGGTAAGGGTGAGAAAGGCAGTGATTTCCACAGTTCAACGGTGTCAAACATCCTTGAATTGGCTGAAGTCCTGCCAGCCCTAAACCTGACCAACGACCCACGGCTGGTTGACTTGCAGCAGCAGTTGAAAACCGATTTGGTTGCACACGGCCCTGACATCCTCAAATCTGATGCAAAAATCAGATTTGAGACGCAACGCAAGGCTGAAAAGATCTATAATAAGGTCAAGGGGTTCTTGGCATGAAGAAACCTCTTTGAGAATTGAGTGTTACTGCAATAGGCCAGACAACTGGCCTATTGAGGGAATACTTATACAGGAGGAGAACATGAATAAAAAACTATGCACGAATTGTGCGTTTTGCTTCCTGGTTGACTATGGCTATTCCAACTATACGGTTGAAGGCACCCATGTCTTCTGCGGAGTGAAAGCGCATCCCCAAGCACCATTTGACCGTTGGTATGGCGAGGACAAGCGGCTGCTGTATGCAGCCCAATGCAGCAAATACATGGAAGGTAAACCTGTCGAGGTTGATGTGGACAGAATAGATTTTGAATATGAAAAACTGACTGTGGCACAGCACATCATGTGGAAAATCTATGTCGGCAAGCCTGATGGGTTTGACTTTCTGACTGACTGTCAGGCCAAGCTTGAAGAGTTCAAACCAGATTGAGTGCTACCCCCTGCTCATCTTAAATAGTGAGCAGAATGAAGCACTTCATTGCTTCACAACAGGAGGAGAAAACGATGAGTGAGAATATCAAAACAACCAAAGAACTAGCACGGTATTACCGCAGCCAAGATATCCCGCTGTGGGTTCACGGTTCCCCTGGTATTGGCAAAAGCCAAGCCATCAGGCAGCTTACTTATGAATTGAGGATTGGGTTTATCGACGTCAGGCTAGGCAGCTTGATGCCAGAGGACCTGAGCGGCATACCAGTGCCAGATATGATCAAGCGCCTTGCCATTTGGCTTGAAAGTGAATTCTGGCCAAACCATGAGCGTGACGGTGAGGAAGGCATCATTATCTTTGATGAAATCAGTGATGCCAGCCGTGCCCTGCAATCTGCCGCATACAAAATCATTCTTGAACGGCAGCATTTACCACCTGGATGGTGGCCATGTGCAGCAGGCAACCGGCGTGAAGACCGAGCGGCAGCCGGGGCCATCTCAACAGCGTTGGCAAATAGGTTCGCCCACGTTGAAGTTGAGGCTGATCTTGAATGCACCATTGAGTACTTCAATGCCATTGGAGTTAATGAACTGATCACAGGTTTCCTGAGGTTCAGGCCGGGATTGCTTCATTCAATGGAAGGTGCCAACCTACTAGCCTTCCCCACACCAAGGTCATGGGAACAGGCTGGCAAAGTGTGTGATGCTCCACATGGTTTACGCTTCAAGCTGATGCGTGGACTGGTTGGGGAAGGTCCGGCTGGTGAATTTGAAGCCTATGCTAAGGTCAGCGATCTGCCCGATCTGGATGACATTGTGGATAATCCCGCAAAAACCCGTATTCCCAGTGAGCCTGGGACCAAATACGCCTTATCCAGCATGCTGGCCCGTCGTGCCATACGGTCAAACTTTGACAAAATCTGCACGTATATCAAGCGTGAAGAGTTTGGCCGTGACTTTGAGATATGCACAGTGCTGGATGCCACCAAGCGTGACGACAGCCTGTGTGAAACCAAAGCGTTTGTCGAATTTGCCAAACGCAACAGCGACCTGCAACTGTAAGCGTTACTCTATGTGGCCGGGTGACCAGCCACATAAGGGAATGCTTGAAACAGGAGGAGAACATGAAGCCAACGTCCATGACATTTGCTGATATATGGACTTTATTGGAAAAGGAAGAACGTAATGCACTGGCCAGTTACATGGGCTGTCCCTTGGCAATATTGGCCTTATCCTCAATAAATAGGGTAAAGCTCATACCTAGTGGCTGTAATTGCCCTGCATGCCCTACATGCAATGCATTTAAGAAAGTTATTCACATCCTTAGATGTGGAGGAGAACATGACTAAAAAACTCCAACTAACATACGCTGCTATATGGGATGAACTAGACTATAATGATAAAAAATACTTAGCAGAGGACCTTCGTTGTTCAATACCCATCTTGGCGTTGAAGGCTGTAACCAACTATGGTAGCCATGTTTGCACCTGCAAGATTTGCATGCTTGTGAAAAAAGCACGGAGGCTGCAATTATGCAGGCAAATGATATTCGCTGATATATGGTCTAGTTTGACTGTAGAGGACCGTAAGTATTTAGCAGAGTTTTTTGCCTGCCCTTTGGCAATAGTAGCATTAAAACGAATCGATTCCATTAATAATGGAAAGGATAAATACTTCACTGAATGTAATTGTAGCTGGTGCAAATTAGTCAAGAGGATCGATCTCTTGGTTAGAGAAGTTCTCGAACAAGAAGAGTAAAAAATGAACAAATCACTGGAGAAACACGTAATAGCAGCGTCAGATGCAACTGAAATGCTGTTGAAACGGCTGCCAGATATGCCGTGGGAAGAGAAGGTTGACGTTGCCGCACGGTTAAGAGCGGTCGTCAAAAACTGTGCCACCCTTGACAAAGCCATCAAGGATGACATCAAGAAGCGGCTACGCAACAAGGACGGTGTGGTGCTGGGAGATGTATTCAAGGCCAGCCTGAACTATAACGATGTTACCAGGTTTCAAACTGAAGCCTTCAAGGAAGCACACCATGACTTGTATGATGAATGGTGTGAGACCAAACCTGAGGGCAGGGTGACATTTGAACCCCGCTGATGCTTCTGTCCTGTAGCCTACGGGCTACAGTGAGAAGCACCTTGCTTCACAACAGGAGGAGAAAATGTCAATATCCAAAGCTAACAAAGCAGTGACACGAGCTCGTACCGTGTTGATTATCAATCAGCCGTTTTACGGTTCGTTGGCTCTTCAGCTAGAGAACTTCGTCAACACCATGGCGGTGGACGGCAGACGCATGTACTACCACCCGCCGTTTGTTCTTGGCCTCACTGAGGATGAACTGGTGGGCGTAATGGCCCATGAAGTAAGCCACTGCTCGTACCGTCACATAACCCGACGTGGCCACCGTGACCATATTATTTGGAACATGGCTGGTGATTACGTCATCAATTGGGATTTGATAGCGGCTGGGTTTACCCTACCAGGTAAACCCTCACACACTACCAAGCCAGGTTCCAAAGAGACTATCCATTTGTATGACCCACAGTACAATGGAATGTCAACTGAAGAAGTCTATGAACGGCTTATCCAAGATGCTACCAAAATACCCATGTTTGGTAGTGGTAAAGGCGGCAATCAAGGTCATGATCCAGGTGGCTGTGGTGGCGTCCTTGACGCTACCAAGGATAAGCTGGGCAATGACCAAGTTGACAATGAGTGGGAAGCCAATGTCAGGATGGCTGTTGCGGTGGCGACGGCTGCCAATGCTAGCAAACTACCTGGTCATCTTGAGCGCTTGGTTAAGCAACTCAAGCAGCCCAAGGTATCATGGAAAGATAAAACCCGAAGGTTCATTGACCAGTCAATGACCAAGGACTTTTCATGGACACGCCCCAACCGCCGCTCAATGTCGTCAGGCGTGCTGTTGCCAGGCTACATCAGTGACCGCATCCACCACTTGGTGGGTGTGATAGATACCAGCGGCTCAATCAGCCATGACATCATGGTTGAGATGGTCAGTGAGATGGGTGGTGCCCTGGATGAAGGCACGGCTGACAAACTGACCCTGATCTATGCTGATGATGGTGTGCGTCAGGTTGATGAGTTCCAAAATGGCGACCTGGTCACCGCCAGATCAATGGGTAGTGGCGGGACTGACTTCACTGACACATTCAGGTGGATCAGGGAGAATGCCTCTGACGCCTCATGCGTGGTGTATCTGACCGATATGTGCACCTGTGGATGGGGTGAAGACC
>WNFM01274418.1_pt1 | contig 12546 bp, 12 predicted proteins | sample 5400271 | NCBI WGS metagenome assembly WNFM01 (sample SAMN13153352, study PRJNA577476) | soil metagenome | isolation source: 60 cm saprolite on Douglas fir-dominated hillslope | place: USA:California | collected 2013-09-17 | reverse complement strand
CGCTCTCGGCCACGTAGAAGTGCACGTGGTGGTGCCGGATCGGGATCGTCTGGCTCTTGTCCTCCAGGATCTCGACCTTCAGGCCCTCGCCCGTCATGATCCAGGCTTGGTCGGTGCGGCCCTCGTTGCCGGGGGTCACCGCGACGCCGGCGGCCTTCCATTTGGCGACCGCCTCGGCCACGTTGGGGACGATGAAGCCGACGTGATTGATCACCGTGCCCTCGGTGCCGCCGGTCGGCGGCGGCGTGCCCGGCGCCTGATGCAGGAACACGGCGACGCCGGGGAAGCGGACGATCTCGAAGTCACCGGGCTTGATCGCGGTTCCGCCGAGCGCCACGAACAGCTTCTTGTTGGCCTCCACCTGCTGCGAGTTGAGGTGCCAGTGCCCCATCGTCACGCCCGCCTCGTTGGGCGCGTAGGCCTGGGCGAACGTGGGGCCTGCCGCGAGACTCCACGGCAGCAGCAACATCGAAACGAATCCTTTCATGGTGTCCTCCCGGATGGTTGGTCGTGAGTATCGTTGACGGATGGTAATTCGACCAGGCGGTATCGCTTGTCACTGCCGTGAAAGAGCGAAAACGCCTACCCCAACGGCCCCAAAAACGGCTCTCCCAAGAACGTATCGCTGTGCCCCTCCACCGTTTCGGGCCATTTCGTGTTGTCGATTTCCAAGCGCTGCGATTCGGGCCGGGGTTTGCCGTCCCAGCCGATTTGTTCCATGTAGTAGTAGAGCTGGAAGGCGAAGCCGTCGGGGTCGATGGCGAAGGCGCAGTAGTCGATGCCGGGGAACAGTTCGGGCGGCAGGTATTTGACGGTGACGCGGTTTTCTTTCAGGAACGCGACGGCGTCCTTCAGCTGCTTGTAGTTGCCGAGCTGCAGGCCGAATGAGAGGAGCGTGGTGTCGGCGCGCAGGCGCAGTTCCTCGCGCAGCGCGAGGGGATAGAGCGCCATGGTGTGGTGCTCGGTGTTCGCGCGCAGGAACACGCAGCGGTGGCCCTTGTAGTTGACCTCCTCGGTGATGGTCAGGCCGAGGTCGTCGCGGTAGAAGCGCACCATCGGCTCCATGTCCTCGACGAACAGGCGCACCGGGCCGATTCTCGCGATCTTGAAAGGCCGGGCGAGCAGGATGCCGCCGACGTCGTAGGTCTCGGGGCCGCCCATGTCGCTCGCGCGCAGTCCCTCTTCGATGGCGATGGTGTAGCGCACGCCGTACATCTCGCGCGGCTTCGAGTACCCGTCCCAGCCGATCTGCTCGATGCCGTAGTAGAGCTCGTTGGTGTGGCCGTCGGGATCGGGCGGATAGAAATGCCAGTTCGATCCCGGCAAATCGCGGCCCGCGCGGCGGATTTGCTTGCCCCGCCGGGTAAACCAGTCGAACGCGTCCGACACTTCCTGCAGCGACCCCACCTGCCAGGTGATCTGGTTGAGCGTGCCCGAGGGCTTGAGCGAATGCGGGTTCAAGACGGCGTAGGCGTCCTTGGGGAAGAAGACGAAAGAGTGGTGATCGGTGCCGTGACGCGAGAAATAGCCGACCGTAGTGCCGACGCTTCCGCGCTTGCCCTCGGGCAGCCGCGGGCCAAAATCGAGCGGATCGGAGATGCGGAAGCCGAGCAACCGGCAGTAGAAATCCTTGCTCTTCTCCGGATTGGCGACGTTGACGCCGAAATGACCCAGGCGCCGGATGCGGAACGGCCGGCGCATGCGCACGCCGCCCACCTGGAATTCCGCCGCCGCGACTGCCGAGGCGAGGCGTTCGGGTTTGTTCATGCGGGCTCCCTGCTGACTGCCGGTCGGCGCATTGTACGCCTGCCCGGCGGCGCCACCGCCCCTCCCGCCCGCGTCATGAAGTAACATCCCGGAAATGCAATTCGGCGTTTTCGATCACATGGATGCGAGCGGCGAGCCGCTCGCGGAGCTCTTCGAGAACCGGCTCAAGCTCGCGGAGGCCTACGACCGGATCGGCCTGCACGCCCTGCACATCGCCGAGCACCACTCGACGCCGCTCGGGATGTCGCCCTCGCCTTCGGTTTTCCTCGCGCTCGCGGCGCAGCGCACCAAGCGCCTTCGCCTCGGTCCCCTCGTGTATACCCTGCCGCTCTACCATCCCTTGCGCCTTGCCGAGGAGATCTGCACCCTCGACCAATTGAGCGGGGGGAGGCTCGAGCTCGGAGTGGGCCGCGGCGTGTCTCCGCTCGAGATCGCCTCGTTCGGCGTCGATCCCGCGAAATCGCAGGCGATGTACCTCGAGGCCTACCAGGTCGTGATGAAGGCCCTCGCCTCGCGAAGCGTCAGCTTCCGCGGCGAGTACTACACATTCGACGACGCGCCCGTAATCCTCGAGCCGGTGCAGAAGCCGCATCCGCCGCTGTGGTATGGCGTGTTCAACGCGGAGAGCACCGAATGGGCGGCGAGGGCGGGAGTGAACGTCGTCACCAACCTGCCCGCTGCGGCCGTGCGCGCGATCACCGACCGTTATCGCGCGGAATGGGCAAAACTCGATGGGGATCCCAAGCGCAGGAGATCGGGCGGCGCGCCTACCGTCGCTGGTTCGCCAATTTCTCGAGCCTGTGGCGCAGGCGCAAGGTCCCCTTGCCGAAGAACATCGCCTACTCCGAAGACTTCGACGGAATCGTGAAGAGCGGGCAGGCGATCGCGGGATCGCCGCAGACGGTGCACGGGGCGATCGCCCGCCAGGCGGCGGAGAGCGGCGTCAACTACGTCCTCGCGCGCCTGGCCTTCGGCGACCTGACCCTGGAGGAATCGCTCAATTCGGCGAACCTGTTCGCGAGGGGCGTGATGCCCGAGCTCGCGGCCGCGCCGGTGAGCTAAAGCGCCCGCGCCAGGACATGACGAACGAGGAGCGATGAATCGAATGCTGCGTGGCCTGCTCCTTGTGGCCTTGTCCTGCGCCTTCGGAGAAGCCGGAGCGCAGAGCTGGCCCGCGCGGCCCATCAGGGTCATCGTGTCCTTCGCGGCGGGCTCGGCGCCCGACATAATCTGCCGCTTCGTCACCGACCGCCTCTCCCGCGCCGTCGGCCAGTCCATCGTGGTCGACAACCGCCCCGGCTCCGGGAACATCATCGCGGCGCAGGCCGCGGCGCGTTCCGCTCCGGACGGCTACAACTTCTTCTGCGCGACGGCCGCGACGCTGGTCTCCAATCCCCACACCTTCAAGTCGCTTCCCTACGACCCGGTCAAGGACTTCGCGCCGGTGGCCATGATCGCAAAGGGCCCGTTCTTCGTCCTGGTGCACCCGAGCGTCCCGGCAACGACGCTCGCCGAGCTCGCGACCTACGACAAGGCGAATCCGGGCAAGCTCACGTTCGCGACCGACGGCCTGCGCAACTTCACCGGGATGATGGCGGCGTGGCTGAACAAGATTTCCGGGATGAGCATACTGACCGTGCCCTACGCGTCCATGCCGCTAGGCATCCAGGACACGGTGACGGGCCGGACCCAGGTCACCATACTCGCGGTCCCGGCCGCCGCGCCGCGCATCAGGAACGCGGAGCTGCGGCCGCTCGGCGCGAGCTTCGCCCAGCGCGTCCCCGGCTACGAGAACGTGCCGGCGATCGCCGAGACCTATCCCGGATTCGAGCTCGTCGGCTGGTTTCTCATGGTCGCCCCCGCCGGAACTCCCTCGCAAATCGTGCAGCGGGTCAACCGCGAGATGGACAGGATCCTCAAGGACCCGGAAACCGCGCAGCGGCTGCGCGGCCTGGGGTTCTTCACCGAAGGCGCGGAAACGCCCGAGGCGGTCGGCGAAGCCATTCGCGCCGACCGCGAGAAATGGGGCCGGATCGTGAAGGAAATCGGGATCCAGCCCGAGTGAGGCGGCGCGGTCCTTGAGTCCCGAGCGGCACCGACGGGTCGTCACGGGACACGACGCTGAAGGGCGCTCGGTCGTCCTCATGGACGGCGAATCGCCGCACGGTTTCTTCCTGGACAAGGCAGGCGGCCTGCAGGTGACCGAGCTGTGGGAGACGCGCTCCTCGCCCGCGGACAATTCGGGCGCGCAGGACGCGGCCGATCACGAGCGGCGCATTGGGCCGGTGGGCGGGGGCACGGTGTTCCGCATCATCGAGTATCCGCCCGACAGCGTGCGCTTGAAGACGCTGGACCCCGAGTCGTTCTTTCCTGAAATGGGCGCGCAGGCGGCCGACCCGGCGCATCGCCGCCATCCGGGAATACACAAGACGAACACGGTCGATTACTGCGTCGTGCTCTCAGGAGAAATCTGGGCGGTGCTGGACCAAAGCGAAGTGCTGCTTCGCGCCGGAGACTGCCTGGTCCAGCGCGGCACGAACCACGCCTGGAGCAACCGCACCGAAAAACCCTGCGTCATCGCGTTCGTGCTGGTCGCGGCGAAACCGTTGCCGTGACCGCCAAGCTGCCCATCGCGCTCGACAAGGACGTCGCCGTGACTATGCGCGACGGGGCGGTGCTTCGGGCGAACGTCTTCCGCCCCGACGTTCCCGGAAAATTTCCGGTGCTCATGACCTTCGGCCCCTACGGAAAAGACGTGCACCTCTCTCAATTCATGCCCGAGGCCTGGGAAGCGTTGAAGCGCCGCCATCCCGAAATCCTGGAAGCCTCGTCCTGCAAATACCTCGTGTTCGAAACGCCGGACCCGGAGATGTGGGCGCCCGAGGGCTACGTCGTGATGAAGGTGGATTCGCGCGGCTCCGGCAAGTCGGCGGGGAAGCTCGACGTGAACTCGCCCGGGGAATTCCGCGATTTCTACGACGCGATCGAATGGGCCGCGGTGCAGCCCTGGTCGAGCGGCAAGGTGGGCCTCCTCGGCATCTCCTACTACGCAGCGGGGCAGTGGATGATCGCCGCCGAGCGCCCTCCGCACCTCGCGGCGATCCTTCCCTGGCAGGGCACCTACGATTTCTACCGCGACCGCGCCCGCCAGGGCGGCATTCTCGGCAGCGGCTTTCTCAAGCGCTGGTGGAACCGCAGCGTGTTGAGGAATCAATACGGCAATCCGGACACGCCTCTCACCGACCTCTCCACGTGCGAGCGCAACACCGGGCCGGCGAGCCTCGCGCCCGCGGAGCTCGCCGCGAACCGCGTCGAGTACATCGAGAATCTCCTCGCGCGTCCGTTGAACGGCCCCTGGTACGAGGAGCGCAGCGCCCGCCTCGACCGCATCGAGATCCCGGCGCTCGTGGTCGCGAACTGGGGCGGCCTGGGTCTGCACCTGCGGGGCACGATCCTCGGGTACCTCGGCATCGCCTCGCGCGAGAAATGGCTCAAGGTGCAATCGGGATCGTACTTCCTCACCTTCCTCTCGCCCGAGAGCGTCGCGCTGCAGCGGAAATTTTTCGACCGGTACCTGAAGAACATCGACAACGGCTGGGAGCTCGAGCCGAAAGTCGAGGCCGCGGTGCGCGCGGCGGACGACACGGTGAAGCGCGTGGCGCGCGACACGCAGTGGCCGCTTACGGGAACGAAGTGGTCGCGGTATTACCTCGACGCATCGAGCCTGACGCTCGGTGCGATCGCGCCGGACAAGGCCGCAAGTGCAAGCTACGCGGCGATCGGCGACGGCGTCACTTTCAGCACGGCACCTCTTGAGCATCCAATAGAATTCGTCGGGCCGATCAAGGCGAAGCTCTGGGTGTCATCGAGCACCGACGACATGGACCTCTTCGCGACGCTGCGCGCCTTCGATCCTCAGGAGAAGGAAATCACGTTTCTGTCGGCGGTCGAGCCCAAAGCGCCGGTCTCGCAGGGCTGGCTGCGCGTGTCGCAGAGAAAGCTCGACGCGAAGCGCTCCACCGAATGGCAGCCGTGGCACGCGCACGACGAAGCGCAAAAGCTGAAACCCGGCGAGGTCTACGAGGTGGACGTCGAGATCTGGCCGGCGAGCCTCGCCCTTCCTGCCGGATTTCGTCTTGCGCTCACGCTGCAGGGCAAGGACTTCGAGCGCCCGGGCGAAACCGGCGCGCAGAAAGGCTCGGGCTGGTTCCTCCACGACCATCCGCGCGACCGCCCGCCTGAGACCTTCGCGGGCACGCATACCGTATATAGCGGCGGCGAGCGGGGGTCGTATCTGCTATTGCCGGCGATCGGCCGGCGACGCATCTAGCGCTCCGCCGGCTCGTTCGCATCGATCAGCACGAAGGCGACGCGGCAGTTTTCCTTTCCGCGGTTTACCCAGGCGTGGTTCGTTCCTCGCTGCACCAGAACGTCGCCCGCCTTAAAGTGCACTTCGGAATCGTCGAGCAGCATGTCGATCTCGCCCGAGATCACGACGGCGTAGTCGACGCTCTTGGTGCGGTGCATGCCCGCGTGGCGCGCGCCGCCTCGACCGGCCGCGATTCCCATTTCGCGCAGCATGGCCGCGTTGTCGACGGAGCCGAAATCCGCGGCGGGGGGAAAGTCGACGACGCGGAAGATCGAGCCCCGGGGCGGCGGCGCGACGCCGATCTCGCGCGATGCGCGGTCGGCGTCGCCGGATACGTCGGCCGGCGACTCCTCCGTCACCCACAGGAGCGTCGAGAGGAGGCCGGTCGCTTCTCTGAGCTTGGCGTTCTGCGCGGCGCCGTCGATCAGGACGACCGCCCTGCCCTTTGCGTCGTGGCCGGTGACCACGCGCCTGGTCGGCTGCCCCATGCCTTCAGTGGAAAAAGCGCGTCAGGCGGCGAGCGGTCTGAAGCGGAATTTCCGCTCGGCCCGCGAGATTGCGTCCGCGTTTCGCGCCGAGACGCCCCAGTGATCGTTCCGGTTGGGGGGCCATTTCCAATCTTCGGGCTTGCCGGTCTTGTACGAGCTGCCGACGCGCTGGACCTCCGAGGTGTACTCCACCGCGGCGCCGAACGGCGCAACGAAATACGCGAAGACGTTGTTGCCGGGCCCGTGACGCCCGGGACCCCAGAAGGTCGCCATCCCCGCGTCCTTCATCCTGCCGATGCCGCGCATGACCGCGTCGATGTCGGTCATTTCGAACGCGATGTGATTGAGTAGGGAATTGTCAGACTGCGCATAGGCGATCGCGTGGTGGACGCGGTCGCAGCGCACGAAATCCATGAACCCGGTGCGATCGGAAAGCCGGAACCCGAGCACCTCCACCGCGAAGCGCGTGCAGGCTTCGCGGTCCCGCGCGTTGAGGACGACGTGCGTGACCTGCAGGGGCCTGTCCCGATCCGGGCGCAGCTTCTTCACGCGCTTTCTTTCGGTGACGAACCGGAACACGTGGCCCTCGGGCCCTTCGACGAGATATCCGGATCCGCCGCCGGGCTCGTCGAAGCCTCGCAAGGGGCCGAGCGGCGCCCCAGCCGCAGCGGCGCGCTTGCGGATTCTCGCGAGCTCGGGCTTCGAGCCGCAAAAAGTGATCGCGGCCACTGCGGGCTCGCTTGCCTGCGCAACCGAGACCACGTACGGGATGTCTTCGGTGCCCCGGAGATAGGAGATCCCGTTTCGCTCGCCGGTCTCCAGCAGGCCCCAGGTGTCCCGGAAAAACCGGACCGCCGATTCGCGATCGGGCACTTCGAGCTCGATGCTTCGCAGCTTCATGTTTTCACTCCGGATTCGTGCGATGTTCCGATCGACGACAGCGCGGAGGCAATTGTATTACTCCGAAGTTCCGAGGGCACGCTCGGAGCAATACTTGCCCGGCCAGCAAATCCGGATACAATCCCAAACCCGAGAAGAAGAAAGGGAGGGAAATGAGAAAGGGCCGGAGCCTCGGGCCTGCCGAGGTCGACCATCGGAAATCGCTGTCGCTGCTCCGTGCGACGCTCGAGTCCACGGCCGACGGCGTTCTGGTCGTGGACAACCTCGGCAAGATCACGACCTACAACCAGCAGTTCGCGGAGATGTGGCGCATCCCGCCGCAAGTCCTTGCCTCCAGGAACGACGAGGACGCGCTCACTTTCGTCCTCGATCAGCTGAAGGAACCCGACCACTTCCGCAAACAGGTGAACGAGCTTTACTCGCATCCCAGCCAGGAGAGCTTCGACACGATCGAGTTCAAGGACGGCCGCATCTTCGAACGCTATTCCAGGCCGCAGCTGGTCGAAGGGCAGACGATCGGCAGGGTGTGGAGCTTCCGCGACGTGACCGAGCACCGCCGCGCGGAAGAGCAGCTGCGCGAGAGCGAAGAGCGCTTCCGCCTCATCGCCGAGAACGTCGGCGACTTGGTCGCGATGGTCGATACCGAAGGGCGGCGCATCTACAACAGCCCGTCCTACCGGACCGTCTTCAAGGACGGCGAGATCCAGCCGGACACCGATTCCTTCAAGGAGATCCACCCCGAGGATCGCGAGCGCGTCAAGGCGATTTTCCGCGAGACGGTCGAAACGGGCGTGGGGCGACGGACCGAGTTCCGCTTCGTGCTCAAGGACGGCGGGATCCGCTACATCGAATCGGAAGGCCGCGTCATCCGGGACGCGGCCGGGGAGGTGTCGAAAGTGGTCGTGGTCTCGCGCGACATCTCCGAGCGCAAGCGCGCCGAGCAGCGCGAGAGGATGGAGCACGCCGTGACGCGGGTGCTCGCCGAATCGGAAACGCTCGCCGAGGCCATCCCGAAAATCGTCCAGACCATCTGCGAGACGCTGAACTGGGACTGCGGGGCGCGTTGGAGCATGGACGAGCGCAAGAAGGCCATCAGCTGCGTCGAAGCCTGGAGCATCCCCGACAGGGCGTTCGCGGACTTCATCGCCGAAGTGCGCGAAATGACGTTCCAGCCGACCCATCGAGGCCTGGTGAGGCAGGTGTGGGTGAGCGGAACGTCGCACTGGATACCGGACGTGAGCCGCGACGAAGGCTTCCAGCGGGCGCAGCTCGCCGCCAAGGCGGGGCTCCACGGCGCGTTCGCCTTTCCGGTCCTCGCAGGCAACGTGACTCTCGCCGTGCTGGAATTCTTCAGCCGCGAGATCCGCAACCCCGATCCGTCGCTGCTCCAGATGGTGCGCGTGATCGGCAGCCAGATCGGCCAGTTCATGGCCCGCAAGCAGGCCGAGGAGAACCTGCTGTACGTCGCGACGCACGACACGCTGACCGGGTTGCCCAACCGCTACATGTTCAACCAGCGCTTCGCCCACGCGCTCAACAACGCGCAGCGCTACCACAAGACGATGGCGCTCCTATTCCTCGATCTCGATCGCTTCAAGTTCATCAACGATACGCTCGGCCACCCGTTCGGCGACCGGCTGCTCCAGGAGGCGGGGGGGCGCCTCAGAATGTGCCTGAGGGAAAGCGACACCATCGCCCGTTTCGGCGGCGACGAATTCGTCGCGCTCATCGAGGACTTCGCCGCGCCCGGCGACGTGATCAGCGTCGCCCAGAAAATCCTGCATGCCCTGCGCTGGCCGTTCATGCTGGAAGGCGAGACCTGCCACCTCTCCGCGAGCATCGGGATCAGCCTGTATCCGAACGACGGTGCGGACCTCGCGAGCCTCCTGAAGAACGCCGACATCGCCACCTACCGCGCCAAAGAGCAGGGCAAAAACAATTATCTGTTCTATTCAGGGGAAATGAACGATCACCTGTCCGCGAGGATCGCCAAGGAGACCCGGCTGCAGGGCGCTCTGGAGCGAAACGAGTTCATCCTCCACTACGAACCCAAGGTCGAGATCAATACCGGCCGGATCACGGGCATGGAGGCGCTGATCCGCTGGCAGCACCCCGAGCTCGGATTGCTTCCTCCCCTGGAGTTCATCGGGCATGCCGAAGACTCCGGACTGATCGTTCCGATCGGAGCCTGGGTGCTCAGAATCGCGTGCGCGCACAACCAGACCCTCCAGGGCCGCGTTCCGACCCCGCTCACCGTAGCCGTGAATCTGTCCCCGCGCCAGTTCGAGGACAAGCACCTGCTTCGGGAGATCGAGCGGGCCCTCGCCGAAAGCTCGCTCAAGCCGAACTGCCTCGAGCTCGAAATCACCGAGAGCATGGTGATGCGGGACACCCAGAACTCCAAGAAAATACTCGACGGAATCAAGTCGATGGGCATCCGCCTTGCGATCGACGACTTCGGCACCGGCTATTCCTCGCTCGCGTCCATCAAGCGCTTCCCGTTCGACTGCATCAAGATCGACCGCTCTTTCATCAAGGACATTCCGCAGGACCCGGACGACGTCGCGATCACGCAGGCGATCATCGCGATGGCGCATAGCCTCCGGCTGAAGGTGATCGCGGAAGGGGTGGAGACCCAGGAGCAGCTCGATTTTCTCACCGAGCACGGATGCCACGAGTTCCAGGGATACTTCTTCCGCAAGCCGCAGCCCGCGGAGGACTTCTCCAAGCTGCTGCGCGACAACGCCGGAGCGATGGTGGCAGCCGCCACGTGAGCCGGTCGCGGGCGCCCTACTCCGGCTTGATGCCGGCGCTCGTCAGGATCTTTCCGTACTTGGCGTAGTCGCGCTTCAGGATCGCTTCGAATTCCTCGGGCGTCCCGCCCGTGATGTCGAGGCCGCCGTCGGCGAATCGCCGGCGGATGTCGGGCTCTCCCAGCACCGCCTGGATTTCCCGGTTCAGCCGCAGCACGATCTCCCTTGGGGTCGCCGCGGGCACCATCACGCCGTGCCAGGTGACGAGCTCGAAATCCGGTATCGTTTCGGCGAGCACCGGAAGCTCGCCGAAGGGGCCGATGCCGCGTTTCGGATTGGTCGAAGCGATGGCGCGCACGCGGCGCAATGTTGACGACGTCGAAAAGCAGGTTCACCTCCCCGCCCATCAGCGCGTTCAACGCAGGCGCATTGCCTTTGTACTGCACCATGATCATCTCGGTGTTGGCGTGAATTCGCAGCATCTCGCAGCCGACTTGCGGAAGCGCGCCGGAGGAAGCGCAGCTCACGCTGCCCGGCTTCGCGCGCGCCCGCGCGATGACCTCCGCCACCGTGCTCGCGGGAAACGCGGGGTGGGTCAACAATACCATCGAGGCGCTGTCCAGATGGATGACCGCGGCGAGCTCCCTGAACGGGTCGATGCTCGCTTTCAGAAAAAACGGATTGGTGATGATCGCGGGAACCACGAACACCACGGTGGTGCCGTCCGGCGGCGCCTTCGCCGCCGCTTCGTGCCCGACGTTGCCTCCGGCGCCCCCGCGATTCTCGACGATGCCCGCGTGACCCACGCGCTCGGCAAGCTTGGCCGACAACAGGCGTGTCACCACGTCGGCGGGCCCTCCGGGCGGAAACGGCACGATCCAGCGGATCGGCTTCGACGGCCACGCGGTCTGCGCCTGCGCGAAGGTCCCCGCGAACGCAGCCGCGGCGACGAGAACGTCCGTCAGATGTCTTGCGTTCATGCCCCCACTCAACGCGGAGGCGGAGGCGGAGGTGGAGGTGGAGGAGGCGGCGGAGGCGCGTAGCTGGGACCGGCCTGGGAAGAGGTAAGGCGACCCGACACGGGAACCTTGTGGCCCTTTGCGTACATGCATTGGATGTAGGCGTAGTCGTAGCGCCGCTGGAGTCCGTACGCGGAAGTTTCTCCGGCGCCCGCGCCGGCAGCCGAGCCGATCAGAAGCCCGCCGCCCGCTCCCGCTGCCGCGCCGCTTCGCCCACCGAGCGCGGCGCCCGCAGCCGCGCCGACCACGGTGCCCAACGCAGCGCTCCTCGCGGCGCTGTCGGCGGCCGCATCCGAAGGCGAGCTTCCACCGATTTGAAAGTCGGCGAATTGGCGGCACTCGACGTCGTCGTAGCGGAACTGGTCGAAGCTCTTGCCTGAGCCCGGCAGCACCATAACGCTGGGGCCTTTGGGCATGCTCACGCACGCGCCCAGCAACAATACACCTATGAGCAGAGGGGAAATTCGCAGGAGTTTCATGATAGAGGTGACCTGTGTCAGCCGCCGGGCGCCGGCTGCGGCGTCACGCGCTGCCAGCCTCCGGGGCATTCCTTGACGTACGGATAGTAGGTCTTGGATTCGGCGCAGTAGTACCAAGTACCCTGCTGCGCCGGCGCAGCTTGCGCACCCCCTTGCTCGATATACGTCGGCGGCGCGGCCGGCGCTACGACGACCGGGGGATAGTAGTAGGGGTAATAGGGAGGGTAGTACCAGGGATAGAACGGAGCGCCAATCACGACGCCGAAATGCACGCGCCCGCCGTGGTGCCAGGCCAGCGCCGGAGCGCTGGCTGTCGCGCCCAGCAAGACTGCGCTCAAGATCAAGGCTGCTTTGGTCCGATTCATGACCGCCCCTTCGATGTCGTTCGACAGCCCATGCTAGCAAAGGCTCCCTGGCGTCGGGGTAAGCAATTGTCACAAATTGTGACACGCGCGGCGCGGAAAAGCTGCATTTCACATGAACGCGCGGAAGGCACAACGGATTAGAGGGACTCAATCGATCTTGGCCCCGGAGCGCTTCACGACCTCGGCCCACTTCGCCGAGTCCCTGCGTATCACTTCCGCGAACTCCTCGGGGCTGCCGCCCGCAGGCTCGTCCCCGATCTCGCCGAATCTCGCCTTGAACATGGGCGAGACGATCGCCTTGTTGATGGAGGAATTCAGCTTGTCGACGATGGGCCTCGCCATTCCCGCGGGTCCGATCACGCCGCTCCAGGTGGTTGCGTCGTAGCCGGGAACTCCCGCCTCCGCG
>WNFM01258445.1_pt1 | contig 12547 bp, 12 predicted proteins | sample 5400271 | NCBI WGS metagenome assembly WNFM01 (sample SAMN13153352, study PRJNA577476) | soil metagenome | isolation source: 60 cm saprolite on Douglas fir-dominated hillslope | place: USA:California | collected 2013-09-17 | reverse complement strand
ACCTTCATAGGCGTCGACATCATCGCGGGCCACGATCCAGGCGCTACGCAGCCGGGGCAGACCGGCAGCGATATCGGTGGTGAGCGGCCCCAAGGTGTAGAACGGCGCCTCACCACACAAGGCAAGCTGCTTGTCGACATTCTCCTTGATCTTGTGCATCGGCACATGGCCGGGGCCTTCGATCATCACCTGGCAATCCTTGGCCCAGGCCTTGCTCGTCAATTCGCCCAGCGTTTCCAGCTCGGCGAATTGCGCGGCGTCATTGGCATCGGCGATCGAGCCCGGCCGCAATCCATCGCCGAGGGAGAAGCTGATGTCATAGGCGCGGCAGATCTCGCAGATCTCGTCGAAATGCTCGTAGAGGAAGCTTTCCTTATGATGGGCGAGGCACCATTTCGCCATGATCGAGCCGCCACGCGAGACGATGCCGGTGGTGCGCGTGATGGTCAGGGGAATATGGTGCAGCCGGATGCCGGCATGGATGGTGAAATAATCCACACCCTGCTCGGCTTGTTCGATCAGCGTCTCGCGAAAGACCTCCCAGGTCAGGTCTTCGGCGATACCGCCAACTTTCTCCAGCGCCTGATAGATCGGTACGGTGCCGATCGGGACGGGGGAATTGCGGATGATCCACTCACGGATTTCGTGAATGTGATGGCCGGTGGAAAGATCCATCACCGTATCGGCGCCCCAGCGGATCGACCAGACCATCTTCTCGACCTCTTCCGCCATGGAGGAGGTCACCGCCGAATTGCCGATATTGGCATTGATCTTCACCAGGAAATTGCGGCCGATGATCATCGGCTCGGATTCCGGATGATTGATATTGGCCGGGATGATGGCGCGGCCGGCGGCGATCTCGTCGCGCACGAATTCCGGCGTCACCTGATCGGGAATCTGCGCACTCCAGGGATTGCCGTCGCGATCGGCTTGGGACTTCAATCGATCACGCCCCATATTCTCGCGGATGGCAACGAATTCCATCTCCGGCGTGACGATCCCCGCCCGGGCATAAGCGAGCTGTGTGACCGCCTTGCCGCCCTTGGCGCGCAAGGGACGATGCGATCGGGGGAAGGAGAAGGGTGGCTCACCGCCAACAATCGCCGCGTCACGCGCCTGACCTTCATAGGCGTCGACATCATCGCGGGCCACGATCCAGGCGCTACGCAGCCGGGGCAGACCGGCAGCGATATCGGTGCTTGCCGTGTCATCGGTATAGAGGCCGGAGGGGTCGTAGATAACGACTGGCGGCTCGCCGGCGGCGGCGCTGACGGCAACTTCCCGCATCGGGACGCGGATCTCGGGATGACGGAGGCCGTCCACATAAATCTTGCGGGATCCCGGCAGCGAGCCGGTGGTGACGCTGGGCGTGGTGGTGACAGTTTTGGTGGATGGCATCTGGATGCTCCTCGAATGATGGTTCGGGAGATCCGGTACGCACCGAGTGGGGGAAGTAGCTCTCGTCGCAGCAAGCTGCCCGAGACCTCGAATCGCGCTGACCTTCCCTACGCCAGTGTGAACTGGATCAGGTTCGAAGGGTCGTCATGCCGCGATCGAAATCGCCAATGACCTCTCAGCCCCTTGCCGGGACTCCCCTGGTAGTGCGGTGAGGCTAGTGCTTCTTCGGTGGGCGCGTCAAGCGGTGTGCGGTGTCACCCGCGATAACCCGTTCCTTTGATGCGCCGCTCGAACTCGGGGCACAGATGGGTTTCCTGAACGAAGCGTTCATATAACCTCTGCGTCTCGAGGTCTATATGGTCGTGCTTGGTCCGTGACCGAAGATATCTGGTTTTGTTGTTGCGGAAGCACATCATGTCGCCGAATAGGCCATTGCCAGCAACACTATAGTCGGAATAGAGGCAACCGAAGCATATTTTCATATAAGTGTTAGCCGGTAGCTGCTGCTGGATCTCCAGCAATTCATTTTCGAAGTACCCATGTTTGCCCGTCGATGCGAACCGCTCACCTGCGTGAATTAGTGCAAGCTTCAGCACCTCCCGATCAACCCCGCCATTGACTCTGGGCTTTCCCAGTTCCAGCCTCACTTCGATCTCGGCGGCAGCCTCACTCTTATCGACGACTGTGATCGGCATACGGATTTCCAAGGTGTAATCGCAGAGGGTACCCTGGGATACCTTCACATGGGAGTTGGATTCCTTATCGAGAGTCCAATATGGTGCAAAGACGAAAGGTGACGGCCTCTCAGTTGACATATCTTTGTTCGGCGAAAAATCGTCAAACGCGCTCCCGCTGAATTCGACGTTGCGAATGGTCGTACGCAATGTCTTTCCGTCATTGTCGATAGCTATGGTTTCGTCGCCGAACGAGTCAGAATATGAGCCAGTGTATCGAACCATAGTCATTCTGCTGTTGCTCACTTACCGCTGCTGTAAGGCCAACTTGGCGCCGAGGCCGAGATAGATCCCGCCGACGATCTTGCCCTGCCAGCGCTGCAGCAGGCTGAAGCGGCCGGCGTGTCGGCGCAGGAAGCCGGCGGCGAAGACGATCACCGTCGTCACCACGATGCTGAGCAGCACGAAGACTGCGCCGAGCAGCAGCAATTGCAGAGTCACTTGTCCGCGCGCCGCATGGACGAATTGCGGCAGGAAAGCGAGGAAGAAGAGCGCCGTTTTCGGATTGAGGATCTCCGCCAGGATCGCCTGGGCAAAGGCTTGACGCGGGCTGATCTTGGCAGGTGGTGCGGCTTCGGCGGCGCCGGTCTTTTTCAGCATGGCGCCCAGCCCCAGAAACAGCAGATAGGCGACACCGAGATATTTGACGATGCTGAAGGCGATGGCCGAGGTCATCAGGATGGCGGAGAGTCCCAGGGCCACCGTCACCGTATGGATCATGTCACCAAGGGCGATGCCAAAACCCGTCGCCAGACCGACGCGCCGGCCACCGGTCAGACTGCGGGTGATGGTCAGGATGGTCGCGGGTCCGGGGATGACGAGGAAGGTCAGGACGATCAGTGAGAAGGTGATGAGATGCATGATGGACTCCGCTTCAGCCAGGAACGACGTCGCCATTTCCCAGATTAGAGAAGCACCCGGCTTTTCAGGTAATGTTTCAGCAGGACGATCCGGTCATTGCCCCAGAAGATCTCATCACCGACGGCGAAGGTGGGCAGGCCGAAGACGCCGAGGCGACGGGCATCGTCCAGATTCTGCTGGAACAGGGCCTTGGTTTCCGACTCGTCGATGGCGGCGATCAGGCGCGTGCTGTCGAGCCCGGCGCGATCGGCGATGGCGGCAAGGAACCGAAGCTCATGGCCTGGCAGGCATCGAGACGTGCGGCAGCCGTGGCCGCCAAAGCGATCCTGGCCCAATCGCCTTCCCAATCCGGGGCCACCAGCGGGACTTGATAGAAATCCGCCCAGCGATGCACATCCTTGTTGCGATAGGCCGGGTCATATTGGCCGATCAGCTTCCTGCCGTCATAGGGATCGTCGCCGCGCGCATCCATGAGGGCCTGAAACGACAAAGGCTTCCAGCCGATGGTGCAGCCGAACTCGGCTTCGAATTGCGGCACCTGAGTCGCGGCCAAATAGGAGTAGCGGCTGTCGATGGCAAAATAGAAATCGAGCTGCATGGAATCGGTCCTTTGAAAGCAGGACCGAAGTCTGACGGCTTCACGCCCTGGCGGCAAGCATTTCGCGGCCGGCGTCATCCGTGTCGATATCGCCCGTGCCTTCTGCCGGCAAGGGGTCAAAGCCGACGAGCAGCAGCCGCGAGTCGGTCGTCCGCGCCACCAGGGAAAGAAGCGGAGCCTCTCCCGCACCGAGGTCGATCCGTAGGCTGTCCCAAGGGGCGAGCCGGTCCGGCATCGCTTGTGCCTGCTGGTCGTCGGCTTTGATCTCGATGCGGCCATTCAGGCAAAACAGAATGGTCTGGCGGCCGGGCGGGCTGAAGGTCAGCGGCTGATCGGCCACTGGCCGAATGATATGCGTCTGGGCGGAGAAAGCCTGATCATCATAGAGAATATTGATGACGACGCAGCGGCCGCTCTTGAGGCGGCATTGCCCCGACCACTGACCGCGGAACCGCGCCGGCATATGCGGCTCGCTCAGGGTCAGGCTGGGGGCCTCGGCAAAATCGAGATCGAAGCCGGCACCATCCAGCAAGGCGATGATCCGTTCGATCGCCGGCTCATAGATCGAGAAGGGACCATTGCGTTCGATCTCGGCCAGGGCCACGCGCCAGCCGATCGGATCGGCTATGCCAGCACCGGCGGGATGCACGGCGATATCGCGTGCCGTGCCACCGCCATTGCGCCAGCTGACTTGCCGATACTGGCTGAAGGGTAAAAGGGTGAGGTCCATCTTCGACGTTATCGCGCTCAGTTGCGGCCGCTGAGCAGGCCGCGGGCAACGACCTGGGCCTGGATTTCTGCAGCACCTTCGAAAATGTTGAGGACGCGGGCATCACACAACACGCGGCTGATCGGATATTCCTGAGCATAGCCATTGCCGCCATGCACCTGCAAGGCATTATCGGCATTGGACCAGGCGACGCGCGCCGCCAGCAGCTTTGCCATGCCGGCCGGGATATCACAGCGCCGATCGCTGTCCTTCTCACGCGCGGCGAAATAGCTGAGCTGACGGGCGACCATGGTTTCCACCGCCATCCAGGCGAGCTTGCCATGAATGCGTTGGAAGCTGATCAGCTTCTTGCCGAACTGCACCCGTTCATTGGCATATTTCAGACCCAGTTCGAGGGCGCATTGGGCGACGCCGACAGCGCGGGCGGCGGTCTGGATGCGGGCCGATTCGAAAGTCGCCATCAATTGCTTGAAGCCTTCGCCCTCGACACCACCCAACAGGTTTTCCGCCTTGACCTCGAAACCATCGAAGCCAAGCTCGTATTCCTTCATGCCACGATAGCCGAGCACCGGGATCTCACCACCGCTCATGCCCTTGGCCGGGAAGGGGTTGTCCGCCGTACCGCGCGGCTTCTCGGCGATGAACATGGAGAGGCCGCGATAATCCGTGGTGTCGGGATTGGTGCGGGCCAGCAAAGTCATCACATCGGTGCGGGCGGCATGGGTGATCCAGGTCTTGTTGCCGGTGATGCGATAGCTATCGCCCTGCTTCACGGCGCGGGTCCGCAAGGCGCCGAGATCGGAGCCGGTATTGGGCTCGGTGAAGACGGCGGTCGGCAGGATCTCGCCGCTGGCCAGTTTCGGGAGCCAATGCTGCTTTTGCTGCTCGGTGCCACCCAGGCGGATCAGCTCGGCGGCGATCTCGGACCGGGTGCCGAGCGAGCCAAGGCCGATATAGCCCCGCGATAATTCCTCGGTGACGACGCACATGGCGAGCTTGCCAAGACCGGCACCGCCGAATTCCTCCGGCACCGTCAGGCCGAAGACGCCCATCTCCGCCAGCTGCTGGATGACCTCAAGCGGGATCAACTCGTCCTTGAGATGCCATTGATGGGCGGCGTCGCGATGCGCCTCGGCGAAGTGACGGAACTGGTCCTGCACCAGCAACAAGGTCTCGTCATCCAAAGCGGCTTCGCCGAAATCGCCGTCAGTGATCAGTGCGGCGAGACGGGCGCGGGCGGATGCCGTATTACCGTGATCGATCAGATCACGCAAAGGTTCGAGGACGGCGAGATCGTGCGATGTCAGGCCAAGATCGGCAGGACGCACGATTTCGCCTTGGCTCATGGCGAGGCCACCGGCGATCTGTGCCAGATATTCGCCAAAAGCGATCTGCAGGATCAGTTGCTCGGTTTCGCGCAGCCGTTGGCCCGCCTGCAACCGCGTTGCCCAATCCAGCATCTGGCGCAGGGCCTCGACATAGGTGGCGAGCCAGGCATAGCCATGGGCGGCAAACTGGGCGCTGTCGAAAGCTGTTGAATCGATGCGGCCGCCGCGCGTCACCTCGGTGGTGACGCGGAGCCGCGCCTGTTCCATCACCGCTTCGGCAGCACCGAGGCCGGCCTGGCAGCGAGAGAGCAGATCATCGATGACGACGGCAGGCGCCATCGCTTTTGGCTGAACACTCGACATGCAGCGATCCTCAGGCTTCGATGACGTCTTCAAGGGTCCGGCAACCCGGTCGCTTGGCCTGGACGAGGACCGCCATATTGCCGGGCTTGTGCTGGTTCTTCAGCATCTTGGTATGAGCGAGCGGAATGTCGTTCCAGCCGAAGACTTCCGACATGCAGGGATCGATGCGGCGTTCCACCACCAGGTTATTCGCCTGGGCCGCCTGCAACAGATTGGCGAAGTGGCTGCCCTGGATGCGCTTTTGCCGCATCCACACGAAACGCGCATCCATGGTGAGGTTGTAGCCGGTGGTACCGGCGCAGAACACCACCATGCCGCCACGCTTGACGACAAAGCAGGAGACCGGGAAGGTTGCCTCGCCGGGATGCTCGAAGACGAAATCGACATCGACGCCCTTGCCGGTGACGCCCCAGATCGCCTTGCCGAATTCGCGCACCTTTTTCATATAGGCGTTATAGCCTTCGGTATCGTCGACATCCGGCAGCTGGCCCCAGCAATCGAATTCATTGCGATTGATGACGCCCTTGGCGCCCAGCGACATGACGAAATCGCGCTTGCTCTCATCCGAGATGATACCGATCGGATTGGCGCCGGCGGTGGCGATCAGCTGGATCGCCATCGAGCCGAGGCCACCCGAAGCGCCCCAGACCAAGACATTATGGCCCGGCCGCAGGATATGCGGGCGATGGCCGAACAGCATGCGATAGGCGGTGGCAAGTGTCAGCGTGTAGCAGGCGCTCTCTTCCCAAGTGAGATGCTTGGGGCGGGTCATCAGCTGCTGCGCCTGGACCCGGGTGAATTGGGCGAAGGATCCATCTGGCGTCTCATAGCCCCAGATGCGCTGTGAGGGCGAGAACATCGGATCGCCGCCATTGCATTCCTCGTCGTCGCCATCATCCTGGTTGCAATGGACGACGACCTCGTCGCCGACCTTCCAGCGTTTCACCTTGGAGCCGACCGCCCAGACGATGCCGGCAGCGTCCGACCCGGCAATATGGAACTCGGCCTTATGGATGTCGAAGGGCGAAATCGGCTTGCCGAGGCCGGCCCAGATGCCGTTGTAATTGACACCGGCCGCCATCACCAGGACCACGACCTCGGTGCTGTCGGGCTGGGGCGTCGGCACGATTTCGATCTGCATTGATTGTTCCGGCGGGCCATGGCGTTCGCGACGGATCGCCCAGGCATACATTTTCCCCGGCAAATGGCCGAGCGGCGGAATCTCGCCGATCTCATAGAGATCCTTGGCGGCGCGACCCGCCGGTGCGGCAGTGTTGCTGGCATGCAGCGGGACGATCTTCGCTGTGTCGCTCATGATACCCAAATCCCCTCAGGCTTTGCTGTTGCGGTCCTCTCGGGCGAAGGCGGGCCGTCATCGATGCGCCCCTTGTCTTCGCAATCGCAACAAGGACAATCATCATGCCTTCGCAGCTGCGGCGGTGCAATGCTCATTTGTCATAAACTTACGTTACCGATAACAGATGCGCAGTAAATTGACTGTTATCTCAATAAATAAGTAATTAAATTTCAAATTCAGGACAGGATCACTGACCGGACTGCCATGAATGAGGCTGGACTCCTGACCTATTTCTGCATAGCAGCATTGTTAACGCTCACATTGTTATGCTGCGCTGCAATGATAAGTTTAACGCTCGTGCGGTGTGATCGGTTGCGTCGCACCTGAGGTTTTTTCGCCGATTGCCACCCGCTGTTTATCGGATCGATCCATGTCGCTGCCCCTGATCGCCCTCGCCCTCGCCTCCTTCGGGATCGGCACCACGGAATTCGTCATCATGGGGTTGCTGCCGGAGGTCGCCAAGGATCTCGGGATCAGCATTCCCCAGGCCGGCCTGCTGGTGACCGGCTATGCGTTGGGCGTGGTGATCGGGGCGCCGATCGTTGCCATCATCACCAACCGCCTGCCGCGCAAGACGACGCTGATCGGTCTCGCCTCGGTCTTTGTCCTCGGGAATTTCCTCTGCGCGATCGCGCCCAGCTATGAATTGCTGATGGCCGCCCGGGTGGTGACGGCCTTCTGCCATGGCGCCTTCTTCGGCATCGGTGCCGTGGTGGCGGCCGATCTGGTGCCGCAGAACCAGCGCGCCCGCGCCATCGCCGTGATGTTCGCCGGCCTCACCATCGCCAATATCCTCGGCGTACCGGCCGGCACCGCTTTGGGCCAGGCACTGGGCTGGCGGGCCACGTTCTGGGCGGTGGTGATCATCGGCGCGATCGCGGTGACGGCGCTCGCCGCCTGGGTGCCGGCCCGCATCCCCCATAAGCCCGGCCGCGTGCTGCGCGAATTCCGCGTGCTCGGCAATGTCCAGGTGCTGCTCGCCATGGCGATGAGCGTCATGGCCTCGGCCAGCCTGTTCAGCGTCTTTACCTATATCACGCCGCTGCTGCGCGAGGTCACCGGCCTCACCCCGAAGACCGCCGCCGCCGTGCTGCTGCTGTTCGGGGCCGGCATCACCGTCGGCAATTTCATCGGCGGTCGCCTGGCCGATTGGAAGCTGATGCCCTCGTTGATCGGCATCTTCGTGACCCTGACCTTGGCGCTCTGCACCTTCGCCTTCACCAGCCATATGGCGGTGCCGGCGATGGTGACGATCTTTATCTGGGGCATCATCGATTTTGCACTGGTCTCGCCGCTGCAGATCCGGGTGGTCGACAAGGCATCGCATGCCCCCAATCTTGCCTCGACCTTGAACCAGGGCGCCTTCAATCTCGGCAATGCCGCCGGTGCCTGGATCGGCGGCGCGGCCTTGTCGCTCGGTCTCGATTACGCCAACCTGCCCTGGCTGGGTGCCGCCCTGGCGCTGGGTGCCCTGGCCCTGTGTCTGGCCTCGCAACTGATCGAGCGCCGGCAGACCAGCGAAGCTTACGCCGCGGCGTAACGACTGGCCGCCCGTTTCGGCCAAAGAAAACCCGGCTGCGAGAGCCGGGTCATCTGCCATCTGATCAGGTCAGGAAGCGTGATCGCATGGCAGCAAGTTCGGATGAACCGGCTGGGACCGGCTCGGGGACGCACTTATCGGATCTCTGTCATGTTGGGGGCTCGACGGCGAGATCCGTGGCGCTGGTGAAAAACGACTGTCTTCCTCCTCTGCTGCTGCTGTTGCTCGTCCGTTGATCCGCCTGCCAGTCGGTGCATCGCATGGCGATCAAACCCAGTTGGCCTCGCCTATTTGGTGAGGATGCCGATACCCGGGCCGGCAATGCATCTACAACACTCAAGGTTAGGTAAGTGGGCGTGATGTTGCGCGCATGAAAGCTGTGATAAAGCTGTGATCGGCATTGTCCGGCTGGGGGTGAGGGCGGGCCAGCGCATGGCGCGGCCGTCCAAATAGATCCCGGCTCTAGGGATTCGGCTCTAGGGATTCGGTGCGATCGGCAATCTGACGGTAACCTTTAAGCCGCCTTCAGCACGATTTTCGGCCAGCACCGCGCCGTCCATCAATTCGACGTTGCGTCGCACGATGGCGAGGCCGATGCCGAAATGTGAATCCGGATTGCCACTATCGAGGGTTGCTGCGACGATATCGGGGCGATGCGAAAAATGCCGCTCGAAAATGCGTTCGAGATCCTCGGCGGCGACACCGGGGCCGTTATCTTCGATGGTCATGCGCGCCATGCCGCCTTTGGTCTGCAGGCTGACCTGCACCACCGACCCGCCGGGTGAAAAGCTGATCGCATTGTCGATCAGATTCTCGACCACGGTCTCGATCGCCTCTTCGGTGCCGGCAATGCGGATCCTGGTGCCGGCAACCACGTTGACACGCACCCGTTGCGCTGCCGGCAGGGCCGCCTGGGCATCATTGAATCCGCGCGCCATGTTGTGCAGCAAGGCCGTGATATCGACCGCCTGGCGCGGCGCATTCATCAATTCGGCAATGGTCTCATCCACCCGGCGCGCGGCGGCGACGAGACCATCAAGCCGGGCGATGGCGCGGTCGATGACCTGCACCGCATGCTGGCCACGGGTATCGCTTTGGGTGACCCGGCGCAAGGGTTCCAGCGATTGCGAAATCGCGGCCAGCGGCGCCTTGAAGGCATGGGCGTTTTCTTCGGCGGCATCCCGGATGCTGCGGGCCGAAGCATGCAGCGTTGCCACCAGACGATCGAATTCGCCGGCCACGGCGGCCAGCTCCGGCACCGGCGAGGTTTCGGCAAAGGACTTGCCGACCGGGGTCCGACCACGGCGGATCTGTCTTGCGAGATCGGCAAAGCGCCGCAGGCTCAGCCACATGGTGCCGCCGAGAATGAGAAACAGAACGGCAATCAGCACATAGAACACCGCCGCCAAGCGGACCGCCGGGGTTTGGGCAAAGGGTTGGGTCAGCGAAGTGCCGGCAAGATCACTTTGCGCATAAGCGGTAATCACCGCCCAGCAACCGAGATCGGTATAGAAGGGCGTGATCGAGGTCAGCAACTCGACCTGACCGCTGGGGGTGGTGAAATTGGTGGCGAGCGGCTTATTGCCACCGCAGCTCTGTTCGATATTGGCGAGCACGTCGGTCTCGACCAAGCTCTGTTGCTCGGCCTTGAGATAGGCGGCATCGACATGTGGGCTGGCGGCCACATAGAAAAAGCTGTCGCCCTGTTCCTTCGGCCGCAACAGCAGCTTGATGCGCAATTCGCCGCGTCCCAGTTCATCAACGACTTTGGCAGCCTCGACCACCGCTTTGGGACCCAGCGACTGTAAATTGCCTTCCAGGCTTTGGGCCACCAGGCGACCCTGGATCTGCAGGTTTCGCAGCAGCAATTCCTGGCGCTCACGATCCGCCGCTTCGAAGCGGCCATAGAGAATCGCCGGCACCACCAGAAAGACAATCGCCAGAAGCAGAAGCTTGGCCGTCAGCGATCCACTGAACAGCCGCAGCAATCTATGCATCGCCAGCTTTCCAGCGATAGCCATAGCCTGGATAGTTTTCGATCGCAGCGAATTCGGAATCCGCCTCGGCAAATTTCTGGCGGATCCGTTTCACCAGCGCGCGCACATTGGCGCGATAGCCTTCAGGCCCGGCACCGGCGATGAAGTTTTCACCGCGCATGGTGTCGTAGATTTCCCGATAGCTGACATCGCGGCCGGAGGTCGCCAGCAACTGGACGGCGCGATATTCACCGAGCGTCAGTTCAACGATTTTGTCGCCCCAGGTGGCGCGATGCTGGGCACTGTCGAGGGTCAAGGCGCCGATCACCGAGGGAGCTTGCACCTCGGTGCTGGGTGGCGTTGCAACAGCACCGAGGACGCGCTCGATGCGATGGCGCAGGATGGCGAAGCTGCGGGTCTTGCCGACGAAATCGGCAGCACCTTCGCGCAAGGCCGATTCTTCGTAGAGAACATCGTCATGGGAGGTCAGGAACAGAGTCGGCGTGGTGATGCCGAGACCGCGCAACTGCTTCAAGAGATCGAAGCCGGTCATGCCGGGCATCTTCCAGTCGAGAATATAGAGATCGGCGGCGAGCGGTTCGATTGCCAATTGCTGCAGCAAGGCATCGGGCGACTCGAAATCAGTTACCAGATAATCCGCCTCGCGCAGATTTCCGACCAGCAGGGGACGAAAGAGATCGTCGTCATCAACGACGATAATGGTGGCACTCACCGATTTAGACATTGTGGAACTTGTCGTAACAGGCCTGGATCGCGTTGCTATCGGTGGCATTCGGTTTGATCTCGTAACTCAGAACACGCTGAGCACCAGTCTTAACGTCGTAGAATAGAAAAAGGTCCAAGGCACATCCATCCTTTTGATAGGACCAGACGGTGGTTGACCCTTCCGTCCGCGTTTTGGTCGGTTCGCCAATCAGCGCCCGGATCCCGTTTTCGTCACGTCCAAGCATGTCGCTGGGCCGGTTCGCGCCCGAATGGCCGTTTTGATCCAAGGGCTGATTTGCCTCTGGGGATTGATTGCCGTTCTGACCGTTCGGCAGGTTGGCGATCTGGTCGCTCGATGGCGTATCGCCGGGGCCGTCAGCCGGCCCGGTCGTGGTGGCACCTGACTCCGAGGTGGCGCCCTCATTGCCGGCGCCCGCCGGCTGGCCGGGTTCGGCGGCGATCGCGGGTCCGGCAATCGTGGTTGACGGCGTTGCCGTGGCTGGCGGGTTAGCCGGCTTCTTGGCTTTCGGCTTGGTCTTGCTCTTGGTTGCCGGGAGCGGCGTGCTGGGTCGACCGCGGGTGACCGAAGGGGCGCCCGGAAGTCCGGCTTCCTCGACCGCCGACTGCGGCTTCTGATCCCAGGGGAAGCTCTCGCAACCCACCAGTGGCAGGAAGCCGGCGGCGATCCCGAGGCCGATCAGCCCCAGGCGGACGCGACCGCGCAGGCCCGCGCTGCGGGCGGCGCGGGCCTGCGCGGCAATAGGGTGGTTGATCTGGCCGGCCGTGGTGATGAAGATCTGTTGCATGCGCTGCATTGTTGCGTAACTACCGGGTGACGGCAATGGAAGCTATCTTAATCTTAGCGTGAATCTTGCAATCAATGATCGGTTGCACGTTGACAATCCGGTCGCGGCGTGAATACTGCCGGACGTTCGT
>WNFM01112293.1_pt1 | contig 12547 bp, 11 predicted proteins | sample 5400271 | NCBI WGS metagenome assembly WNFM01 (sample SAMN13153352, study PRJNA577476) | soil metagenome | isolation source: 60 cm saprolite on Douglas fir-dominated hillslope | place: USA:California | collected 2013-09-17 | reverse complement strand
CGATAGGCGCGTGTCCCAACTGGAGGAACGCAAGGCTTACAGCCTTGCTTATTCTTGCACGGTGGACCTGATCCTGGGCCAGGTCGATAATCCAGGGCGGGATCGCCAGCATTCACCGGAGAAAACAGTATTATCGCCCCCGCGCCAGCTATATCGCCTGCCACACCCAGCGCGTCGTCTAACAAATTCCCTAGAATTCTGCCTACCGAAGATGTTGGCGGCTTTGGAGTGATCACTGGGTCTGACGGAACTGGCGGCGTCGGCCTGACTGGTTGCGTGGGAGTTGTAACCGGTGCTGGAGCTGTGGCAGTGCCCGTGCCCTGCAGACCGAGAAGATCAACTAGACTCGTCGGGTCCCCATCCACGTAGGAATAAAAATCCGATCCACCAGCAAATCCAATAGGGTCCTCGTTGAGGAACCTTCCAGTACTGGGATCGAAATAGCGTGCCCTCATGTAGTAGAGACTTGTTTCAGCATCGAACTCGCGGCCCGTGTAGCGGAATGAGTTCGTGAGCGATCCGTTTGCGATAGAACCAGCCGCGTTGCTCAACGACGTGACCGAATTGAGTCCATCGGTTTGGAAGTAGCTGGTCGTGCTGCTGCGCAGCATAACGAGCGGTTCGTCTAGGTTCTCACCCTGAGTGTAGCGAGCGACAACCGCACCGGAGGAATTGGTTTCCTCGATCAAATTAATTCCGTCATAGGCGAAAATCGAAGTGCCCGAGGACGAGGATTTGTAGATTCTTCTTCCGAAGGGATCGTATTTGAAGGTGACCGTTCCGCCCGTGCCCGGCAATGTCACGCTGGTCAGCCGATTCTCGAAGTCCCAGGCGTAGGTAGTGGTGTTCGAGCCGGTGACGCTGGTGAGGGTGTTGCCGTTGTTGTCGTAAGTGTAAGTGACGCCGGGCCGCGAGGTGAGTTCATTGGAAGTGTTGTTGCTCCAACCAGAGCCGGATAGATTGCTCAGCCGGTTACCCACCGGATCGAAGGTGTAGCTCTCCGTTGTATTAGCTCCCTGTGTCGCGTTCAATAACTGATAGATGTTGTCGTAGCCGTAGTTTGTCGTGACGCCTGCGTAGAGGTCCGCCTTCGAATTGCGATTCCCGGCGTTGTCCACCGTGTAGGTGGCCCCGTCGATAGTCACGCCGCTTTTGGCGTGAGTTACCGATAGCAGACGCGACAGATTGTCGTAGCTGTAGCTGGTGTTGACCGAGTTGGGCCGCGTCAGGCTGGTCCTGCGGCTCAAAGCATCGTAGCCAAACCCAAAACTGCCGCCGCTGATCGCTGCTGGGGGCGTCAGGGTTTGCAACCGGTTCAGCGTGTCGTAGACATACGCGGTCGACCCGCTCTCCGGGTCCGTAAAGCTGGTGCGGTTGGAAGCGGCGTCATAGCCGTAGCCGGTGGTGAAATTCCTGCCGGTTAGAAACGCATAGCTCGTGGCTGTGCCCGTCAAGCGTCCCATATTGTCGAACGTGAACTGGTAGGTCCCGGTGGGGTCCGACACCTGGGTCAGGCGCGAATCGTTATCGTAGGTGTAATTCACCGTGGTGGTATCAGGATAGGACTTCACGCTCAGCCGGTTCAACTGGTCGTAAGTGTAGGTGATCTGCTGGTTCTTCCGGTCAGTTTTCGTGGTGAGATTGCCGATGTTGTCGTAGGCGTACTGCTCGACCTGGCCAGAGGGGAAGTGAGTTTCCGTCACGCGGCCAAAGGCGTCGTAATCGAAGGTTGTAGTGTTTAGATTCGCGTCCTTAATGCTGGTCAGATTGCTTTCCGTATCGTACCCGTAGGTAGTGACGTTGGTTGCAGCGTCGGTGACGGTCAGCAAGCGGTCAGCATCGTCGTAGGCATACGTGGTCTGCTTGGAGTTCTGGTCCGTGACAGAAGTGCGGCGGCCCCTGATGTCATAACCGAATTGCGTCGTGGTGGTGTCGGGGTAGGTGATCTTCGTCAACCGGTTCATCGAATCATAGGTAAAGGTGGTCTGCTTGCTGTTCGCATCCGTAACCGAGGTCCGATTGCCCTGAGAGTCGTAAGCGTAGGTGGTGACGTGGCTTTGGGCGTCGGTGATGGTTTGAATCATGCCGGTCGGAAAATAAGCGATGTTCGTTTGATTTCCAAGAGGATCGGTGATTTGCGTCAGTTCACCCGGGCCGTTGTAGGCAAACTTGGTCACACTAGCGGATGCGCCGTTACCTGGAGCAGGCGTGGTTACGCTAAGCAAATTGCCAGCCCCGTCGTAATTGTTTGTGGTGACGTTTCCAAGTGGGTCGGTTGAAGTCAGTACCTCACCGAAATTATTGTACGTGTAGGTCGTCGTAGCATTTGTCGTTGAGGTCACCGGGACCGTCACTGTGGTCACATTGCCGTTCGAATCGTATGTGTACGAGGTGGTGTGTCCGTTTTCATCGGTTCTGGACAAGACGTTGCCGTAGAAGTCGTAGGTGTAACTGATGTTGCCCCGTTGCGTACAACTGGAGCAACCGGAACCCTGGCCCACCGCTGACCGCCATTTTCCGCCGATCAGTGCCGAAGTGTAGCTGCTGACATTTCCCTTTGAATCGGTGAGTTGAATGGCTTGAGTGACGGTGAATACAGGCCCGGTAGAGACAATCGAACCAACTACCACGGTCACTCCGCCGGTGCTTGCCCCGGTTGGGACAGTAACTGTGATCTGGGTGTCATTCCAACTTTGAACAGTAGGGACGTTTCCCCAGAAACCGACCGTGCTTGTACTCTGGCTGGTCCCGAACCCAGTTCCAGAAATTACAACGGCGCTTCCCACGGGTCCCATGTTTGGCGAAATGCCTGTTATGGAAAGGTTTTCGAAATTGAATGGCAGTGAGTTGCTGGTGACCCCGCCTTCGGAAACAGTCACCAGTCCGCTTGTCGCATTCGGCGGCACGGTGACTTGGATGTTCGTATCACTCCATGACGTTACAGTGGCGGAAATGCCGTTGATATAGACGAGACTGGTTCCCTGCGTCTGACCGAAGCCCGAACCTGCCAAAGCGACTAAAGCTCCGGCTCCAGCAGTTGGAGGGGTGAGGCTGCTGATGACGGGATTGTATACGCTGAAATTGACTCCGTTGCTTGCCACACCCGACGCCGTGACGACAACATTTCCGGTCGTCGCACCACTTGGCACCGCTGCCTGAATGCTGTTCGGTGTCCATGATGTCGTCGTGGCCGCAGTGCCATTGAATGTTACAGTTCCAGTCGTTGACCCGAAACCTGAACCCGAGATCGTAACGGTATTACCTACTCCCCCAGATGTTGGGTTGAGTGTGGAAATGGTTGGTATTAATCCCGCAGGAGTGAACGAACTGGAATAATTGTCGAACGTCGCGGTCACTGCTGCTGATGAGCTACCACTGGTTACGACCAATCCGATATCGGCACTCTGCGCCATATTGATCGTTCTATTGGTGCTAAGCTGGGTCCATGTGGTGTTGTTCGAGGAATAGTAAACGCTGAATGAAGTTCCGCTGCGGGCTGCTTTGACCCAAAGAGGAAGAGTAGCGCTCACCCCACCTGCTTGGGAAGTTGTGCTTCCTGTTGTCCCGCGAAGATCAAAGTACACGGCCCCAAGATTCGGCCAGTATGCCGTCGTCGCATTGACGGCACCAGAGGTCAGGGTTTCACGAATCATCACTCCGACCACGGCGTAGTTAGAGCCTCCCTGCGAACTCGCAATACGCGCAACGATTGTTCCGTCCCCGTAGACCGGCTGGTACACGAAATGGAATGCGTCAGCGGTGCCGTAAATTTGCTGCCCCGCACCAATGATGGTGAAGACCCCATTCGAATATGTCCCACTGCCAGGTACTCCCGCTATCCCCACGTCCTGATCGAGCCAACCGGATGGCAGCGGATTGGAGGTAACTGAAAATACGACTGGATTACTGTCATTCATATTGGGCGCAACAGAGACCACAAGAGGTCCAGAAACTGCTCCGGTTGGGATTGTTATTCCAATCGATGTGGCAGACCACGAATTAACAGTAACTGGCGCACCGTGCAGCAAAACAACGCTATTCCCCTGGGAAGCGCCGAATCCGTTCCCGAGGATGGTGACTTGGCTGCCGATACTTCCGGTCGTCGCCGTTAGGTTCGTGATAGAGGCAGCGGGTGAAGCGGTTGAAGTGACGGAGACATTGTCAAACGTCGCCGTCGCGATTGAAGAGGTGCTTCCACTGGTTACTGCAAGACCGATCTGGACATTTTGTGCCATGCTGACTGTCTGTGCGGACCCAATTTGTTGCCAATTAATCCCATCGGAGGAAACGAAACTGCTAAACGAATTACCATTCCGAGAAATTTGCAACCAGTAGGGAGGCGCTGCAGTCACAGCGCCTAGTGAGACAGAGTTTCCACCGGTTGTCCCCCGATAATAAAAATAGAGCGCTCCGTTGCGTATCCAGTCGGTAGTATTGGCGTTCGTGGAGTTCGCATTGAGGGTCTCTCTTATCATCACGCCAACAGCTCCGGTACCAGAAGTCCCTTGAACGCTGACGACTCTGGCAACAATTGAGCCATTCCCGGAGAGCGATTGATCCGCAAAGTGGAATGAATCGGCAGTGCTATAAATTTGCGTCCCGGCACCGCTGACAGTAAAAACGTTGTTGGTGTAACTCGCGCTGCCGGACAGTCCGACGGAGCCAGCATCACTGTCTGACCAACCTGAGGGTAGCGTCCCTTGCGCATTGGCTTGGCCTGAGCAAATTGAAAGCAGCAGGAGTACAACGAACCAGAATCGTATTACCCAAAGACCCATTGAAGCGCCTGAAAGTCGTTTCCACTTGGTTTCCATTGTTTCCATTCCTAAACAAACTCTCACTGTGGGTATGAAACTGTGACAGCTTCAACGCCATTTGCCTGTGACGACGTAAGGCCGCGCCCAGCGTTATCGTAGGTGTGCGACTCGATCACTTTTCCTTGCGAATCGGTAACCGCCGAAATTTGAGACGCGGCGTTGTAGGTGAAATTGATAGTGGTCTGATCTGGTTTAGTAACCTGACTTAGACGATTCTGGCTGTCGTACGAGTAAGTCCACGTCACTCCCACATCAGAGGTAACACTGGTCACCAGATTGCCGATGGGGCTTCCATAATTGAAATACAAATGGCGGCCAGCGGCGTCTGTGACTGTAGTCAAGCGGTTAAGCGTGTCGTGAGCGATCTGCGTAGTATTACCATTACGGTCAATAATGGCAGTCAATAATCCCGTCTTGAAATCAAAGATTCGCTTCTCCCCATTAGCAAATGTGAGTTTCCAGACCTGAGACGTATTTCTCAGCGTTGCGTGAAGGTCTGCGGGGGAAATTACTTGGAAAACTATTGTGCCCTGGATTGGTCCCCAATACTGAAACGTCCAAAATTCTCCAGAAGCGTTGGCGTACGTTACCGCGCTCGCCCAGGTAAGAACAAGGGGACCTGTTTGGTTTGGGTATACGCGTTCCTCGTACGTCGATGTCCAGTTGTTCCCGAATAGTCCGACCGCCATTTGGGTCTGCATTTGTGGCTTAACACTGTTCCAAGTCCTGGTTAGTGAGAGCCCGCCGCCTATTCCGGGGAGAAGGATGTCTCTCTGTTCGATATACGTGTCACCGTTGATGAGTTTAATGGGACGGCCACATGCGGGAGTAGGCGTTTTCGCAGGGCAACTCGATCCCGAAGAGCCCTCACTGCCACCGTCAACAACAGGTGGAGGTTGGCCACCAGTGCAGATATAGGCGCGTACCGTGCAGTCGCCGGAGTAGTGGCCATAGCCCGTGTCAGGGTTGTCGAGAATGAATGTATAATTGCATGTTGGTAGACCCCCATACTGATCCTCCAAGTTCTGGAGCTGCGTCTGCCAGTTGGGATCGTTGCCGGGTCCAGTGTCAGTGTTGCCAGCGTATCCACTGAGCTCCCAGCCTGTTGTTGGCGTACAGCTACCGCCTTGCGGGAGCGCGGGAATGCTCAGGGTTAAGACAACCAACCAGACGACGGCAATTCGAACTAACATTTGCATCTCCTCAACTCGGTCAACCAAAAGCGAATTTTGGGCACACCCCTACCCGGCAAGCGCATCTCGTCCAAATTGTCCTAAGGGAGCGAATGGGACAGGCGTTCAGACCCGTTCCGCCATTAGGGTCCTCTTAGCAACGTGCTTATAGCTTTACGGTATTTCGATGTCAAGTACGCCGGAATGAATATTTTCATTGGCTGTGGAAAATCATGGCTCTAAATCACACTCATGTGATGAGAAACTTCGTGCTTGCTGATTGGGCAATTGCAGACCTTTTTTTGACGGTGAGAAATGAAACTCTCTAGCCGGATTTTCCGGCAAATAGAGGACTCTCCTTGAGGGCTTAGTGGCTCTCAATGCGCGTACAATGTTTGAAATAAAACAGGTTGGCATCGATAGGTTCTCAAAAGGAGAGGACGGGATTTAGCGGTTCTTTTCCCAATCGCTGGCTTTGTGGATTCCTTCAGCGACTAGCCGATTGTACCGTACCATTTCCAGATCGAAGTTTGAGAGTGCTTGATTGCTTGCCTTTGTCGCGTTGGCCTTCTCTTCTGGGGTTGAATGGCTAATAGCCTTCCCCGCAACGTCCAAAGCCGTTTGTGCTGCTTGAATAATACGATCTCTTTGGGCAGCCAACCGCTCCTCCCAGTTATCGCGTCCGGAAAATTTGTTTTCCCCAACTATGCCGTTCGACAGTTCTCGGGGCGTCTTGTTTGACAACTTATCGACGAGCTTTTGCGCTTCGGAGAGTCGGATACTAGGGTCTATGGGGAGGGCCGAGTTTGTTGGTTGATTCGGATTCGCATGGACCACGTCATCGTCCGTGAATACCCGCTTTGAAGTAACTTGGGCGTCTTTCGGTTTGACCTTCCTGGCAGTGTCACCGAGAGATTCCTGCGCCTTCATGTTGGAGGGCGGTACTGCAAGCAAAACTGCAACAGCGAGAATCGAGAGTGGTTTCATTTTCGAGTTCCCTTTCCATAATGATACCTATAGTCCGTGGACACATAAACGGCGAGGACTGAATATGGCGCGAAAGCGTAAATGCAAGACGTTCGCACCAGATTCGGCAGAGCGCTCCGCCAACATCGGAGCAAGCTGGGCGTTTCTCAAGAGGCGTTCGCGGATTTATGCGGACTGGATCGCACGTACATCGGCGGGATTGAACGCGGAGAGCGAAACGTTGCGCTCGTGAATATCGAGAAAATTGCGAAGGCGTTGCGCATTTCCCTATCGGACCTTTTCCGAGGAGTGGATTCACGGTAGCGAGATGCATAGGTCCCAATCTCTGCTAACTGGCGTATCGGAATCGTTCGATTCAGATACGGCCCTTTGCAATAAAAAGCCCCACCAATTTAAGGGACTTAGGGGTGTATTTCCGGGGACGATTCGGATACGGCCAGCCGCTGCACGGAACGAAGCGAGATGCCTAGCTCCCGCGCAACTTGCCGATAGGATTTCCCGGAAGCTCGGAGCCGGGTAACGTCGATTGTGGTGGCGCGAAGAGTTTTCGGACGGCCTAGCGTCTTGCCCTTTGCTCGGGCGATGGCTAGGCCCGCCTTGGTTCGCTCCGCTCGCTTGACGCGCTCTTGTTTCGCCAGAGTCGCCATAATTGCAATTACCGCGTCTTTGAAAACACCGCAGCTATCGAAGTAGGGCTCAGTGAACGAACGGAACCCGACTCCGTGGGATTCGAGCCGGTTGAGGTGCTGAAGTGTCGCTAGGACGCCTTCCCGCGACAAACGGTCCAAGGCCCAGAACAAGACAAGATCGAACTTCCGCTGCGAGGCGTCGCGGAACATCCGCTGGAACTCCGGGCGGTCACTTTTGGAGCCGGATTCGACATCGACATATTCCTTCGCAATCTGCCAGCCCTGCGTTGGGGCAAACTCCCGCAGTTGAATGAGTTGGTTCTCCGTATCTTGCTTGTCGGTTGAAACCCTACCGTAAATTGCAATTTTCATCGTTCTCTCCATTACTCTTATGATAAGTCCTTTGTTGGGAATCTCGCTATAGTACGTGGGTTCTTTCCCGGCTCCGTCTGTTTCCGGACCCCTCCCCAAGGTTGGACGGGCCTTTTATGGTGGGTTTCCCGCACTTCCGAGCCGATTTCCTGCTACTTAGGGTCCGGCAAGCGGTTTTCTACGCACCAGCTCTTCCACGATCAGAATCCTGAACCCCCTCTGCTCGACGCTGCACTGCAAACCGAAGGATTTATTGGAGTGGAAGCCGGACCGCTTTCCACGGTCGAAACGCAGACGGAAATAGTCAGCCAGTTCAACCTTTCGGACGTATGGCAGGCCGCCCAGATGTTCTCCCTGCCTGAACGTTTTCGCATTGCCTGGCGTTTACTTCTAATGAAGTGAGCCCAGCGGTAGAATCCTGTTCTTCTGCATCACATTTGTTCTCCCCTCCAAAAGTAAATTTTAGTGACGGGACAAGAGCGAAGGGTCGGTGGATGGAAACTCCTCTGACTGCGTAGGTCTAGCGGGCTCCTGGACAAACCACTGGTCCTTCCTCACCCCGTTGAGAATTTCGTCCAGGAGCTAACGATGTCTACCAAGCAAAAGCACCACAGCAGGGAGAAGCACATTGGGCCAAGAGTGGACCTTAAAAAACAAAGGGTGCATCTCGATTCTAAAGTGTACGAGTGGGACGAAGACGAGGATGACGAAATTGAATGGCACCGCATTAGCAGGAATTGGGTCCGGCGCGATGGGAAAAAGGTCCCGTTTGTCAGAGAAAAAGACCGTCACGAAGTTGATGTTGATGACTATGATGGTCGCGAGATTGATTGGAAGGACGTCAAGTACCGGGTCAAAGATGGCAGTCTGACCCGATATCTTGGCCGCCAAGTGGAGCGCGCAAAGCGGAAGAAAAAACGCCGTAAGCAGGAGGCAGCCAAGACGGAGAAAGAGCAGCCGCGTGCGTCGGAGTCGGCCTCATCTGAATCAGAGCGCCCAAAGCAAGATTCTGGTGAGGGCGAGATTAAGCGAAACAAGCACGGCGTCCGGCTCTTCAGCAACGATGAGAAGCATTTCTTCAATATCGGCGTCTATAAGTCCCGTAGGGAGCCTGGCAGTTCAACCGTCTGCTTATACGTTGCTGGCAGGCCGTACATCTACACGTTGGGAAAGAAAAAGATGGAATCCCTATTCAAGGAAATCACCCGTACATTTTCGGGAAAAGACCTACGTAGGTTAGTCGAACATTGAAGACCTACGTTAGGTAAGACCTACGTACGTAGTAGCGTAGGAGTAGAAGAGTAGGAAAAAAATAAGAAGAAAGCGTAGAAAGTAGAAATCGTAGAGTCAAAAGCTAAGAGTAGGCGGCGGTCTTCGCCGCCGCCTAAGTAGTGCTTTTGACTAAAGAAGTTAACAAATCCACCCATTTCTTCATCTACAGCGTGATTCTTTCTCGCTGCGGTACCGAAATGTTTTTATCCAAAAAATCTGTTCGCGTATTGAAAGCGACTAAGTAACCCCGCAAAGGAGTCCCTTGACGCAGGGCAATCCGGCTCAACGGAAAGGCTGACTATAAAAGGACGCTTATATAACGACTAAGTTTGCGCGCAATGGCAGATTTGCCGAATAGACGAATTCCCAGAAATCTACGGGGTAAACCTCGACTCGAAGGTGATCGAGCAGCCTGGGGTAGTTTACAGCTGGGCGTCACCAGTTCTAATAACTACTTCGGACCAGTATTTCGCCCCTCTATGCCCGGAATCCCTCCTCCCCGGATTTCTACACCCTCTCTGCACAGTTAACGCAACCTCCGCGTTTTATCTATGTGAAGGGTAGTTTCTGAAGCCTGCCAACTCAAAGGGGGCGGAACGGTCCACCGCTTTCCAAGACTTGCGAAAAGCGGCGAGGAGAGAAAAAGGAGAGCAATGGTGAGTAAAAAACACGATGGGCTGCCGACGTATGGAGATGAAGTTATTTTTCGCGCTGACGTGGCTAGAAAGAGGAAGGGCCAGGTCACGATTGAGCGTTTCGGGAAGGCATACACCCTATTCTTCAGCCCTTCCGAGGATACTCCAGGGTCAATATACGCTTACAACCTCACCAAGCTGCTTAGCAAGTCCGAGTTCAAAAAGATCACCAGGCACTATGCAGATTACACGGGTGGAATCAACGAAAGATACTGGTTCGAGGAATTGCACAAATTGTTAAACGAAATCGACCCAAAAGGGAAAAACCGACGTGACTGGCCTTCCGGACGAAAAGCGAGTTCGAAACTATGCGTTGAACGGCGCAACCTAGTATGAGGGCGTCATCGGATGACGCCCTCTTAGCCGATATTCACCCAACCCAGATTTCTGGGCCGTCTCTGCACGTTTAACGATCCCTCCGCGTGTTATCCAGTATAGGAGGCCGTTTTGCAAACCAAATTGAGCATTGCCGAAGAAACTGGGGTTACAGAGCAGTTTCATTCCATAGCAGAAATTGCGGTCCGGTGGAAGGTCTCGCAGGATTTCGTCCGACGGCTTTTTGAGCGGGAGGCAGGTGTGCTCGTTTTTGGCAATTCCGCTATGCATGGAAAGCGCCGCTATCAGACGTTGCGAGTCCCAAAAGACGTTCTGCTGCGTGTAGAGAAAAGGCATTCGATTGTCGTTGGGAAGAATACTGTTTGAGATATGTTGGCATAAGAGTAATCTACGCGGACTTTCCTATGCTAACGATATATCGGCGACACTTGAAGGACTGCGAGCACCGAGGCGACGGCCGCAAATATCGCCGGTGCAAGTGTCCCCTCTGGGTGGATGGTTTCCTGAATGGAGTCGAAATTCGGAAGGCGCTCGGGTTCGGCGCTTGGACGAAGGCGCAAGAGCTTGTCCGTGAGTGGGAATCACTTCGATCTGCACCGAGAGAGACCTCAGAACCAATTTGCGTGCACGAGGCAGGGGAGCGCTTTCTTGCGGATGTGAGATCGCGCAGGCTAAGTGACTGCACAATTTATAAGTACAAGCTACTGTTTAGCCGGATTGAGGATTTCGCCAAAAGAAAAGGGCTTCGATACCTGAAAGAACTGGACCTCCCGATGCTTGACCAGTTTCGATCTGAATGGAAAGAGAATCCGCTATCAAGCCTCAAAAAACTGGAACGCTTGAAAGCATTCTTGCGATTCTGCGAGACGAGAAAATGGATCGAGACGAATCCGAGTGTTGATATGAAAGCGCCGAAAGTTCCCAACCGCCCGACACTTCCGTTTACCCGCGAGGAGATGTTGCGGATTTTAGCTGCACTCGACAAGTATGCAAAACGCGCGGGTGTGCCAAATGCGCAGCGTCTACGCGCCTTTGTGCTCCTTCTCCGCTACTCAGGGATGCGTATTGGTGACGCAGTTCAATGCGGCCCAGAGCGCCTCAAAGGAAACAAGCTGTTCCTTTACACGCAAAAGACCGGGGTGCCCGTGCAATGTGTTCTACCTGATTTTGTCGTACGCGAGATAGAAGCAGCGCCGAAAAGTGGTGAGCACTTTTTCTTCTGGAGTGGTAAATCAAAACTCCATACCGTGGTGGGAGTATGGCAACAAAGTCTACAGACCCTCTTCTCCTTGGCCGGTGTTAGTGACGGGCACGCGCATCGTTTTCGTGACACGTTTGCAGTCGAATTACTTCTCACCGGCGTTCCTATTGATCGAGTTTCTATACTTCTCGGGCATCAAAGTATTCGGGTCACGGAACGGCACTACGCACCGTGGACGAGATCACGACAGGAACAATTGGAAGCCGATCTACAGCGAGCCTGGGACGAGGACCCTGTCATCCGTATGCAGGCGAAGGGGACGCCTGAGGTACGCGGCAAGTCGGAGCAAATTAACTGACTTTGTTTTCAAGCGCTTGGAATGGTGCCGGCGGGGGGAATCGAACCCACGGCCTAGGGATTATGAGACCCTCGCTCTACCACTGAGCTACGCCGGCTTTAACGCAATTCTTTATGCTACGAACGAACCGCCGAGAGTGTCAAGCGCGCGGCTACGCAGCCAGCAGCGGCCGGTAAGTCCCCCTTTTACCGGGAACGCTAGCTGCCGGCAAGTCCGGGTGGTGCATGCGCTCCAGTTTTTCGCGCAAGTAACTCAAAACGAACAAGCACGCTGCGGCGCGAGTGGTACTTCCGTACCATCCAACTTGGCACTTCGGTACCCTTGCTGCTATGCGTTCTGGAACACTACACTCTCCCCTGTCGGAAGCGGTCTACACTCTCACAGGGCGAAGGCTCAGCGAAAGTACTAGGCCGTGTTCCGTTGACGGTTTTGCACAGAGTCTGTGTGTGCCGTACTTGACACTGTCCTAATCTAGGATAGAGTGTCTCCGTTCGTATTCCCGCTCTCGGAGGCACTAAATGTCACGTAAACTAGGTGCATTGGCTCTTGCTTTGGGCATTCTTGTTGGCGCAATGGAACTGAAGACCTTGTTGACGACTCACAGCAATACCGTCGTCATCATGGCCAACGGTGTTTCACCGCTGCCCAAGTTGCCGCCCCCGTCAAATTAATTTGACCGGTATAAAGTCGATCGTCTGATTCCCTGAC
>WNFM01064609.1_pt1 | contig 12547 bp, 7 predicted proteins | sample 5400271 | NCBI WGS metagenome assembly WNFM01 (sample SAMN13153352, study PRJNA577476) | soil metagenome | isolation source: 60 cm saprolite on Douglas fir-dominated hillslope | place: USA:California | collected 2013-09-17 | reverse complement strand
TCCTCGCTGGTGAACGTGCCTCGGCAGGTCTTTACTGCGGTGGGTGTTGCCGCGCTCACCGCCTACCTGACGCAGCAGGCGCACGTGTACGGCACCGGCATCGCGGCAGCCTTCCGTGTCCGTCCGCCAACTGGGGTGGCGGCGACCTGCCTTGCCGCCGTCGGGCGCAGCCTCCCGGCACTCGGCGCCTGCGCGCAGCAGCATGCTACCACGATGGGGCTGAACGACGCCTTCACCGCGCTCATGCTGGGGTGTGCGGTCGCGGCGTTGCTCGCCCTGTTGCTCGGCCGCGATCCTGCCGTAGAAGCGGTCAAGCGCCAGGCGGCGCAGGGCAAGGCGGCGCAGGTCGAGCCGGCAGCTATGGAGCGCCCGGTCGTTGTCGGCGAGTAATAGTACGCGACCAGCAAGGCTCCCATCATTATGACCGCGCAGCGTGTGGCGCTCGTCACCGGCGCGTCGTCCGGGTTTGGCAAGGCTGTTGCAACCGCTCGACGACGCCGGGGCACTGGGCGTGCGCACATGACCGGTGATCATGTTGGGAAGATGTCCCTCGGCACTTCTGGCGCATTTCCTGCAGGCCTTGCGCTCCGGCGGGTGAGGCTGGGGCCTTTCGGGAACCACCTTCGGCAAAGAAGAGTTCGCCGACAGCGTCTATTACGCGACGCGCCTGCGCGGCGCCTCCAACGAGAAGGCCCGACACGAACTCAATTTCCGCCCGCGCCCGCTCGAATGGCTCCAGGGACGAGCGGTCCCAACGCAACATGGATGAGTCTCAATTGAGGAGGAAAGTTCGATGAGCAAGAACACAACACAGATTAGAGCCGCGGTCGTCCGCGAGAAAGGCGGACCTTTTCGCATCGAAACATTAAGTTTGGAAAGCCCGCGGCGCGATGAAGTATTGGTCAAGGTCGTCGCCACGGGTTGGTGCCACACAGATATGGTTGCCCGTGATAAGGTCTACCCCGTACCGCATCCAATCGTGTTTGGCCACGAAAGCGCAGGAATCGTCGAGAGCGTAGGAGCGGATGTTGTCAACGTCGCGCCTGGCGATTCTGTGGTGCTCACATTCCTGACCTGCGGACGTTGTAAGCCTTGTCGCTTGGGAAGGATGGCACATTGCGAGAAAACGTTCCCGCTCTGCTTCGGTGGAGCGCGGTTGGACGGCAGCACCGCAACAGTCGACGGCCAAGGCGAGAAGGTTCACGAGCACTTTTTCGGGCAATCGTCGTTTGCGACATACGCACTCGCCAATGAACGCAATGTCGTCAAGGTCAGGAGTGACGTACCGCTCGAACGCCTCGGTCCGCTCGGCTGCGGTATTCAGACCGGAGCCGGTGCCGTAATGAATGCGCTGAATGTGAGACCGGGTACACGTTTCGCTACCTTCGGCGCGGGCGCAGTTGGATGCTCATCGATCATGGCAGCACGGGCTGTTGGAGCAACAACCATCGTCGCCATAGACATCGTGCCCTCGCGTCTGGAAATGGCAAAGGAACTGGGCGCGACGCACGCTATTAACAGTAAACAGACAAATCCAGTTGAGGCGATCCGAGATATTACTGGTGGCGGAGTCAATTATTCGCTAGAGGCCGCCGGGGACCCCAGAGCGGTGCATCAGGCGATAGAAGCACTCGGATCTCTCGGCACGTGCGGCATCGTTGGAGCAGAGCCACTGGGCACAGAGGTGAGCTTTGACGTGACCGACCTGATGCTACCTGGTAAGGCGATACGCGGCATTCTTGAGGGTGAGAGCGTTCCCGACATTTTTATCCCCAGCTCATCGAACTCAACGCGCAGGGGCGCTTCCCGTTCGAGAAACTGGTCAAGTTTTACAGCCTCGATCAAATCAATCAGGCTGCCAAAGACAGTGAAAATGGCGGCACGATCAAGCCCATCATTCGCCTAATGTAAAGGTGGACCACTCCCTGCGCGCCGCCGCTGCCCACATGCACACCGAGCACTTGCAGGCATTTTTGAACGAAGCGCCCGATGTGGGTGCATTCCCCAACACACGCTCTAAGACCGCCAGCAGATGCGTCACGAGCGTGAGTGGCCGCCGCGCACCTTCTCGATCAGGCGGCCAAGGAGACCGCCGGTTTGCACCTTCTGGATATCGTCCTGATACTTGAGCAGGGCGCCGAGTGAGTCGCGCACGGCGCCTTCGTTCAGGTCTGTCTGCTCCAGCGTCACCAACGCCGCCAGCCAGTCGAGCGTCTCCGCAACGCCTGGCGCCTTGAAGAGGTCTTCCCCGCGCAGCGCCTGGACGAACGCCACCACCTGCCGCGCCAGCTGCTCCGGCGCTTCGGGGACGCGGGCGACGACAATCGCGTATTCTTTTTCCAGTGAGGGGTACTCGATCCAGTGATAGAGGCAGCGGCGGCGCAGCGCATCATGGATCTCGCGGGTGCGATTCGACGTCAGCACCACCACCGGCGGGACCTCGGCACGCAGCGTCCCCAGCTCCGGAACCGTCACCTGGAAGTCGCCTAGCAGCTCCAGCAAATAGGCCTCGAACTCCTCGTCCGCGCGATCGAGCTCGTCCACCAGGAGGACGGGCGCATGCTCGTTGGCGGCATCGATGGCCTGTAGCAGCGGGCGGCGGATGAGGAATTCCGGGCCGAAGACGTCGCCCAACTGTTCACTGCGGGCCTGGCTCGACAGGCCTGGCTCGCGGCCACGCGCCTCCAGCAGGCGAATGGCGAGCAACTGCCGCGCGTAGTTCCACTCGTACACCGCCGTCGACTGGTCGATGCCTTCGTAGCACTGCAACCGGATCAACCGCGTTCGCAGGACATCCGCCAGCACCCTCGCCACTTCTGTTTTGCCGACGCCAGGCTCGCCTTCCAGCAAGAGCGGCTTGTTGCGCCGCAGCGCGAGAAACACAGCCGTCGCCAGCCCCCGATCGGCGATATACTGCTGACTGGCGAGCGCGCGCTGCACCGCCTCAATCGAGTCCAGCGGCATGGCTGGTGTGGGTCGCTCAGGCGCGGAGGATGATGTCTGGCCACTCATTGGCGGGCCGTCGGCGGTCACGAAGAGCTCCTCCCCAGACGTAGTCGCTAGCATGCCGGGGGCTCTGGGCGCCGCGGCAGATCACCACAGATTGTAGCATGGCAGGTCCGCCCGAGCGGAGGCGCCGATCGCGGTGCGGACCTTGGCGCTGATGCCCTTCACTGCTCTCGCACCAGGGCACGACCTGTACCAGACCTGGCGTTTCGTCACCTCACCCGCGGGCAGCCGATGCAATGGTTCGTGCGCTCACCCTGCGCGAGCACGATGAATCTTCTACTATCCTGCGGCGTGTCCACGCCCAAGCACCACCAGCCCGCAGAGCACGGGAAACGCACTGAGCGCGGTGAATCCACTTGTCGCGCCGAGCCAGGTGATGACCCCTCCCGCGAGCAGTGGACCCAGGAACATACCGCCTGCGTTGGAGAGGTTGTAGGCCGCGAAGATCGCTCCGTAGCGGACATTGTGCGCGGCGGTGGCACTGCCTATCCGCTCGGGAGGGATCAACAAGTCGATAGCAGGCAATAGGATCAAGGCGCCACCAAACGCCAGGAAGGCCAGCGCCACCAACACGTGCGCAAGCGAGGAGCTGATTCCCAGGAGCAGGAGCGCCCCCGCGCCAAATGCCAGCCCGAACGTGATGGTGATCTCAGCGCTCAAGCGGCGCACGGCCCGCGTGACCAAGGGTTGCGCAAACGCGAAGACCAGGGGTTGCGCGCCAAAGATCAGGCCGATGACGAGCGAAGACGCCCCGAATCGAGCGCTCAGGAACGGTGGCAGGCTGGGCTCAAGCAAGGTGAACAGCGCGGCTCCCGCTACCGTTACGAAGAGCGCCGTGACGAAATGCCGGTCGCGAAACAATGGTCGCCCATTCGGCTGCCGTGGCGAACCCGGCGTGGCAAGCGCAGACCCCCGAGGAAGGAACACGATGCGCCCGAAGCCATCGAGCAAAACCAAGGCTGCCACTGCCAGAAAGGGCGCTCGAAACCCTCCAATCGCGTACAGGAAGCCGCCTAGCGGTGGTCCAAGGAGCGTCCCGGCGCTACTCGCTACCAGAATCCGCGCGACAAGCGCCGAGCGTTCTTCAGCCCCGAAGAGCTGGGCGACTAAGGCGAGACCGGCAGTCCACGTCACTGCGCCGGCGACGCCCTGAGCGCCCCGCGCGACAAAGAGCGGTGGCAGGCCCGGCACAACGGCGAACATGACCGTGGCGAGACCGAGGGCGATGAGTCCGAGCAGCAGCGTTTGCCGCGCGCCGATGCGATCGGTGAGCCACCCAGCGACGGGCGTGGCGAGACAAAAGCAGCCCGCATACATCGCGAAGAGCATGCTCGTCAGGAATGGCGAGACACCCAGAGCGTGCGCGCGTCCGGGGAGAAATGGAATGACCAGCGTATAGAGCAAGGTGTCCAGGAAAAACGCGCCCAGCAACACCGCCTGCACGATGACGCGGCGGGGCTTCGCGGGGCTGATGGTATAGGGGACAGGCAAATCCACGGTTGCAACCGCGGACGCGACGAGCGCCGGCTCTGGCGCCTGCGCAGCCGCTTCCGTCCGAGCCGGCGCCGTGGTATGGGCAGGTTCGGGCGCGACGAGGCGCCGCTCAAGGGTTTCCTCGGTAATGACGATCTCTTCGATGACCAACACGAGGGCACGCGGACTGAACGCGGCAACCGTGTCAGGGTGACTTGAGAGTGTCTTCATCATCTGCTGCGCCGCCCGCCGCGACTCGGAGAGGTCGAAGCGCAAAGGTCTTCAAGATCATCAACGCATGAGTGGTAGGACAGTATTCCGAAGGGGCAGGATCTGCGCCCAATGGAGGGTTCCATTGCCTTCCAGCTCTTCCGCCGGCGTTCAGCGACATCTCAGCGATTTCTAAGCTCTCTTACTTGACTGACGAGCTATACTGACATTCATCGCTCTGTGCTCCACGTTTCAGGCGCATGAGCTTGTATTACACAAGGACTGTAGGGCCGCATGCCAAGGCTGCACGCCATGCCTAACCGGTGCGGTCTGAGGTGCTGCCGTCATGTCTGATCGACCGACCCTGCTCTCAACGATACGACGCGCACTCAGCGCGAACGCGCTGGCCGCCGCCATAGTCGCCGTCGTGCTGGTCGCGATGGTGGGCACGACTCTCGGCGCGACGTACATCAACCAGCAGCGGCAAGAGGCCAGAGTAGCAGACGCGCCCACGGTCAGCTCCGCGTTCACTCCGACCGCGCAAACGACGGCCATCATACGGCGCGCTACCCCTCGTGCCGGGACGCTGCCCGCGGGCAACGACTGGACCCAGTATCGCTACGATGTCTACGGCACCGGCGTCAACCCTGAAGGGCGGATCACCAGTGGGAACGTCGCCCAGCTCAAGGCTCGCTGGACCCAGAGCAACGTGTGGGGCTTTCATCCCTTCGAATCCACCCCCGCCGTATTCAATGGCGTGGTCTACATCACGGCTGGCAACAGTCTGCATGCGGTGAGCCTCTCCACAGGCAAGGAGGTATGGCACTTCGACGACCTCGATCAGTCCTATGCCACCATCAACTCCTCAGTAGCCATCGACCCCGCCAGCCGCATCGCGTATTATGGCACTCCCGACGCCCGCGTCTACGCCGTCAGCCTGAACACCCACCGGGCGGTATGGACTGTCCAGCTCGGAGACCCCACGACTGGCGCCTTCATCTGGAGTTCTCCGCTGCTGATCCACGGCATGGTCTACATCGGCCTGGCCTCACACGATGACAATCCGTGCGTGCGCGGCGGCATCTTCGCGCTGAGCGCCGCCACCGGCGCCATCGCCTGGACGCATTACACCGCTCCCGACGGCACCACCGGTGGGGGCGTCTGGTCGTCGTTGAGCGCTGATCCCAGCAATCAGGAGGTCATCGCCACCATTGGCAACCCCTGTGATTTTCCCACGGGCACGTCGCCACAGGGCGGCACCTCCACCTTGGAGGAGGATTCGATCATCGCGATCAATTGGGACACCGGCGCCACCCTGTGGCAGTATCAAGCCATCGCATATGACAATTGCGACTGCGATTTTGGCGAGGGCGCGGTGATTTACACGTACCAGAACACGCCATACATGGTCGCGGGAAGCAAGTTTGGCCGGGTCTACGCGCTGACTCCGCCCAGCAGCCCCGGTGATGGTCCTCAGCTTGCCTGGTCGCGGGATATCAGCTCCGCCGACGACTTCGGCAGTGGCGGCATCTTCGAACCGGCGACCTACGCCAATGGGATCGTGTACGTCGCTGGCGGTCCCACGCTGGACGGCGCTTGCTCGGATGGGGCGGTGTGGGCGCTCAAAGCCGACACGGGCGACGTCGTCTGGCAGCAGTGCACGGCCGGGCAGGTGGCCGGGCCCGTGCTGTTCGTTGGGCAGCACAACACGCTCGTGGCTTACGACGCCCAAAGCGGCAACGTGCTGTGGCACGCGGCTCAGCAGGGCGACGTGTGGGGCGGAGTGTCCATCGCCCGCGGCTACGTGCTAGTGGGAACTACAGCTGGGAATCTGTACTGCTATACCATGATGGGCAAGTGAGCGCGTCCAGCGCATGGTGGCTTCAAGCGAGAGCCTCGGGCACACATGGCAGACCACGCTAGTAAGTGACCAACCTGAATTGTTCGTGGGGTCTCTTGAACGAGCAGAGCCTCTTGGTTATGGTCGAGTTGCTCAATCGACTCACCAGAACCAGGAGGCTCTCCCGTGCCAGATTCTCTCACATCCGCGCTTGCCGTGACGTTTGACGGTGGACGCCTGACCTCGGATGGCGGCCTCGTCTGGCTGGCCCGCGCGGACACACAGCTGGGCTTGTCCGCAGCCTTCGCGCGCCAGATCCGTGACTGGCGTCGCGGGCCCGAGAACCATCCCCCCTGATCCAGCCGCTCGGTGCTGTATGTTGCCATAGGCCGTCCTCCCCGCGGTACCTGTGGCACGCTGTCCCCAATAATCTCCTTCCGTCAAGCACTCATCACTCATGCGCACTGTGAGCAGATGGAACGGTGTCTAGCCTGGACGCGACTGACTACGGCGGGAGGAGCGCACACCTGAGCCCCTGCGTCGGATAGATATTGGGCAGCGGGGAGAGCTGTCCTCGGCCAGAGACGTTTGCGCTTGGCCTCAGATGTGTGTTTTGCTCTGCCCGACATGCTCGACACCTCATGACCTGTTGCTCACCCGCCTGCCAGGGCGTGGTAGCTGGGAGCATAGACAACATGACGACCAAGAAGGGGATCGCCGATGGACACGCCTCCCCCAGCTGACGCAGAGCACGCTCCATTCCCGGTCTCCCTACCCGCGTCGGAGGGGCAGCCATTCCCACCGCCTACGCCCGGCACGCCACCCCCAGCGGACGTATCCCCGTTCCGCACCGTAGCACCAGCGATCTATGAGGCCACCCTGGCGGCCTCGGAGCCGGACACCCCCGTCGAACATCTCAAGCAGGTGGTGCTCGGCGCCCCGATCCCTGAGCGCCTGGCCGGCCAGGAGCGCCTCGACCGCGTCCGCGCCCTGGCCCTCTTGTCGTCGGATGCCCTATCCTCGGTGGCGTACGGTACCGAGGCATCGCTCGCGGTCCTGGTCAGCGCAGGGGCAGCCGCCCTCTCGTCCAACCTGGGCATCGGCCTCGTCACCGCTGTCTTGATGGTGATCGTGGCCAATTCCTACCACCAGACGATCCAGGCGTATCCGAGCGGTGGCGGCAGTTACATCGTCGCCCGCGAGAACCTGGGCACGATGGCTGGCCTCGTGGCGGCCGCCGCGTTGCTGTTGGACTACCTGCTTACCGTCTCAGTGAGCGTGGCGGCCGGTGTCGACGCCATGGCCTCGGCCGTGCCCGCGCTCGTTCCCGCACGCCTCGCGCTCGATCTGGGCGCGATTCTGCTCATCGTGCTGATCAACCTCCGTGGCCTCCGTTCCGCCGGTACCATCTTCGCTGCCCCGACCTACCTCTTCCTGGTGAGCTTTGGGTTGATGCTCGTCGTCGGCATAGGGCGCGCGGTCAGTCAAGGCGGGCTGACCGCGGCAATCCCGCCAACCGCGCCCTTCTTGTCGGTCCCGGCCACTCTGCCGCTCACGCCGCTGCTGCTTCTCACCGCCTTCGCCGCAGGATGCTCCGCCATGACCGGGGTCGAGGCCATCTCGAACGGGGTGCCCGCCTTCATCGGCCAGACCCCGCAGGCGCAAGCACGCCGTGCGGCACAGACGCTCCTCGTGATGATGGCGCTGCTGGTGACCTTTTTTCTCGGCACGACCTACCTCGCCTGGCGCACCGGTGCCGTGCCCTCGCCCACCGGTGAGCCCACCGTCACCGCGCAGATTGCACGCTTTGCATACACCGGCGCGGCCGGGTGGCTGTTCTATGTCGTGCAGGCGGCAACCCTCCTCATTCTCGTCTTTGCGGCCAATACCTCGTTCGCCGACTTTCCGCGGCTGGCCTCCATCCTGGCGCGCGACAGCTTTCTCCCGGCGTTCTTCGCCTACCGCGGCGAGCGGACGGCTTTCAGTGTCGGGATTATGCTCCTCGGGGCCCTCAGTGCGCTCGTGCTCTGGGTCTTCCGCGGCAACGTGAACGCCCTCATCAATCTGTATGCGCTCGGCGTCTTCACGGCGTTTACCCTGTCCCAGACCGGCATGGTAATCCACTGGCTCCGGCGTCGGACCACCGACGGGGGATTGTGGCGGCATCTGGTCGCCAACGGCGCGGGCGCGCTGGCGACCGCTGTGGTCACGGGGGTGATCGCGGTGGCGAAGTTCGACCGGGGGGCCTGGGTCATCGTCGTGCTCGTGCCGNNNNTTCACCTCCCTGCGGCTGCGCCGACGACCGCCGATGTGGTCATCCTGCCGATCTTGTCGCACGCTGACGCTCCTGTTCGGCCGCCGCGGCAACCACGTGCCCACCAGCCAGCGCAGCATCCGACCCAACCGATGCCAACCGGAGCACCAGCGGCGCGCGCCCGTACCACCCGTGCGCAGGCACAGCAGCAGTTGTGGCGGCGCGTGGTGCAGCAAGAGCTGGCGTTCGCCGCGCGCATCGCCCCTGCGCTGGTGATCGTGCACGTCGTGAACGACCTGGAGGAAGCCAAGACCTTCCGCGCCAAATGGGAGCGGGTCGTCGCTGAACAGGCGCCAGGGCGATTCTCCACGATTCAGGTGGAGGCGCTCATCTCGCCCTACCGCACGATTGTACGGCCCCTGGCGAACTTCGTGACGTGGCAGGCCCAGACTGAGCTGGCGGGCAAAGCAGTGGCCGTGCTCCTCCCCCGCGAGTTGGATGCACGCTGGTGGGAGTGGCCCTTACAGCGCCGGGTGGGCCAGCAAGTCCGTACATACCTCGAGCAGGACCAGGCGCGCGTGACGCTCATCGACGTGCCGTACACGCTGGCGTCGCAACGGCCAACCACGTAGAACACTGGCGCCGCATGAGGTGCGCGGCCTCATGCAAGTTGAAAAGGCGTTGTGCGTGCCAGCAGCGCCCGCTGGACGCACCCCCGTGACCTCTTGTCGAAACCGGGCCGGCACAGTACACTCGTCGCGTGGAGTAGGCAGGGTTTCGGGCGTCCGGAAGGCGTGCTCCGTGATTCGTCTGCCGCGCCGGCATCGGACCCGCGACCTCTACGCGAAAATCCCCAGTCCCCTCCGGCGTCTGAGCTTGCGCGTGCTGGATGCGGCCACGGATGTGTGGGTGGTCTTTACCCTGGTGCCTCTTACTCCGTGTGCAAAGCTGCCGATGATGGGTGAGGCAGTAGAAGGACATCCCCAGGCTGCCCGCTCAGGATCTTGCGGGTGACGCGACCACCTGCGGTTCCTCCAGGAAGAACTCAAGAGCTCGGCGTATCGTCCCCAATCAATGGCCGTATCGAGCTGCTGCCGTGCCTCGGCCGGACTAAAGAAGCGCTCGAGCCCCTCCAGGAGGTGATCCTCGCGCACCCGATGCGCGGGAGACGCCTGGAGCTCGTGCACCACGCGGCGCACTAACTCGATGTTCCCGCTCGCCTGCCGTCTGAACAACTCCTTCTCTTCCTGCACCCCGGCCTCCGCGAATTGCTGCCCCTCTGGCGTCAAGAGCACGTCACCTTCTTGCAGATCACCAAAGCCCAGCAGATCCGCGGCCTCGGTCAGCGGCAGCAGGTCGTCCGCCTCCATGTGCGGGTCCCGCGCCAGCTCATAGAGATCCTCCCGCCCGCCCAGGTGGTGCAGTCGTTCGATGAAGCCGGTGAGCTGGCCGATGTTGACATGGGGCAAGACCTGATACGCGGGGCCCGCCGCTACGCCTTGCACCGGACGCGCGCCTGGCAGCAGCGTGGCCACGTCCACCTCGGGATTGGTCATAACGCGGTAAATCAGATCGACCAGCTGCGAGTGCTCTGCGCTGCTCTTGTCTCGCCGCTGCGCGAGCGAGCACCCCGGCAGCTCGACACGGATGCGTCCGGGATTGGCGCCGAATACGAGCAGCCGGTCGGCCATACTCACGGCCTCGTCGATGTTGTGGGTCACCATCAGGATGGCGCGGGTCGGCATCTTGCGTTCATGCCAGAGGTCCAACAGCTCGTGGCGTAGGTTCTCCGCGACCAGCACATCCAGCGCGGAAAAGGGTTCATCCAGGAAGAGCACTTCCGGCTCGACGACCAGGGCGCGCGCAAAGCCGACCCGTTGCTTCATGCCGCCGGACAACTCGCGCGGGTAGGCCGTCTCGAAGCCATCAAGGCCAATCAGGTCAATCGCCTGGAGCGCGCGGTCACGCCGCTCCCCCGGCGTCCGCTCTTTCGCCAGCAACCCCATCTCCACGTTGTCCTGGACCGTCAGCCAGGGGTAGAGGGCGAAGCTCTGGAAGACGATGGCCACCTGCCCATTCGCTCCGTGCAGCGGCTGGTCGTGGACGCGCACCTCGCCCGAAGAGGGCGTGCTCAGCCCCGCCAGGATCCGGAGCAGCGTGGACTTGCCCGAACCGGACGGCCCGAGTAGTGCGATGAACTCACCAGCTCGCAGATCGAGCGTGATGTCATTCAGCACGAGGACGTGATTGTGCGCATCTCCATAATACTTACTCACGTCGCAGGCGGCCAGGATCACCTCCTGGGACGTGGATATGGGCAGCGTCGCCATGTTGTTGCCTCCTGACACCGATCAGCCTAATCGAGGTGGAACCGTTGTTCCGCCAGCCCATACAGTCGTCGCCAGACCAGCCGGTTGATGGCGACCACCACCGCCGCCATCGCCAGGGTCGCCGCGAGCAAGAGCGCGTAATTGGGACTCGGGCCCGCGACGCTGCTGGCGATCAACGCGCCCAACCCGACGGTGCTGTAGATGTGGCTGTTGAAGCTGACGTACTCGGACACGATGCTGGCGTTCCACGCACCGCCCGTCGCGGTAATCATGCCCGTGACCAGGAACGGAAAGATGGCGGGCAGGATCAGCGTGCGCCAGCGCCGCCAACCGCGCAGCTGGTAGATGACGGCCGCCTCGCGCAGGTCGCTCGGAATCGCCATGGCGCCCGCGATGACGTTGAAGAGCACGTACCACTGCGTGCCCAGCAGCATGAGAGCGACCGCCGCCAGGTTCAGTCCGCCTGGCAGACTCAGCAGCACGAGCAGCAGCGCTGGAAAGACCGCGGTGGCAGGGATGGAGGCGACCACCTGCACGAGCGGCTGGGCACGCTGCGCCAGGCGAGGATTTAGGCCGATCGCCACTCCGACGGGGACCGTCCAGGCCACGCCGATCACCAGGGCCGCCGCCGTGCGCAGGAGGGTCGCGCATGTGCTGACGAAGATCGTGCCCCACTCCGCGGGTGACACGGTCGCCAGCAGTCGGATGGCCATAAAGGTGGCCCAGAGACAGAGCGCCAACAGCGCGCCGCCGAGCGCCCAGCGGAACATGCGCCCCAGCAGCATCCGTTGGGCTTTGTCGGCGGCCACGCGGAGGACCGCCGGCATCGATGCCGGTTCAGGCTGAGTCGAGCCAAGCGCCATGCGCACCGGTACCACCGCGGGGGAAGGCAGGAACCGGCTGACTTCACGATCCACGCGCTCGCGCGCCGGCTGGAAGACATGCTGGGAGGCCCATTCGACGAGCACGGAGCGCTGGAGCCCGCGCAGCACGAACGACGTGGGCGCCTGGCCGCTCGCGGTCTGCTCGACCTTGAAGCGATCGCCCCAGGCGATGAGCGGCTGCCACAGGAACTGGTCGAGCAACACGATCACCACGATGAGCGTCCCCAGCCCGAGCAGCAGCGCGCCCACATTGCCCGCGTTGGCCGCCGCCTGCAGATACGATCCCAGACCTGGCAAGGGCACGTTGCGGTTTCCGATGGTGAACTGCTCGGCGGCCATCAGGAAGAACCACCCGCCCGCCCAGCTCATCATCGAGTTCCAGATGAGCGGAATCGTCGCGAAGGGCACCTCCAGGCGCGTGAAACGCCGCCAGACATTCAGGTGATACACGGTCGCCGCCTCGCGCAGCTCCTTGGGGATCACCAGCAGTGAGTGGTAGAAGCTGAAGGTCATATTCCACGCCTGGCTGGTGAAGATCAGCAGCACG
>WNFM01230982.1_pt1 | contig 12548 bp, 9 predicted proteins | sample 5400271 | NCBI WGS metagenome assembly WNFM01 (sample SAMN13153352, study PRJNA577476) | soil metagenome | isolation source: 60 cm saprolite on Douglas fir-dominated hillslope | place: USA:California | collected 2013-09-17 | reverse complement strand
TCGGGGCACCTTAACCGACGTGGCCAAAGCGGTGGGCGTTTCGGTCGCCTCTGTCTCCTACGCCTTTAGCCGGCCAGAGTTGCTCTCAACTAAGTTACGGGAAAAGATCCTGGCTACCGCGCGATCCCTTAACTATCCGGGGCCGAACCCAGCCGCCAGAATGCTGCGAACCGGTTTTGCTGGCTCGATCGCCGTGGTGTACGCCTCGCCGTTATATCACGTGTTCCAAGATCCGGCGGCGGCAGCATTCTTGAGTGGGGTCGCCGAAGCGTGTAGCGAACGACGTCTTGGGTTACTGCTGCTGCAATGCGGCGAAGGCTATGAGAGCATCATCCGAAGCGCCGCCGTCGACGGTCTCATCATTTACACCATGCCAAAGCACGCGGCGACCATCCAAACCGTTATGGATCGTGGCCTACCTATGGTCGTCGTCGACCAATTCTTGCTCCCGAACGTCCCGTTTATCGGAATTGAAGAGCGAGCGGCGGCCCGCGCCTGCGCCCAGCACGCCCGGGACCTTGGGCACCGAAGGTTTGGCATTGTGACGTTCCCATTGCATGCTGACGGATACAGCGGACCGATCGACAAGAAGCGTTTGGAAAAAGCTTGCTTCGAAGTAGCCCGGCGTCGAATGCAAGGGTATCTAGGCGCCATTGAGTCTGGCGGGACTAAGACTTCAGTGAATATGTGGGAATGTCTCCGGAGCAGCGAGGAGGACGGCAGAACCGCGGCCGAATACTTCCTTGCGAAAAAGCCTCGTCCGACCGCGATCCTGGCTACGAGTGACCGGCTGGCCCTTGGGGTGATGGAGGTAGCGCGCAGTTATCAACTCCGCATCCCGGAAGATTTAGCCGTGGTCGGCTTCGATGACATCCCCGCAGCCAGGATGAGCGCGCCGCAACTCACAACGGTACGTCAGCCTTTCGAAGAAAAAGGGCGGGCGGCGGTGGCGGCCTTGCTCAAGGAGAAGGGACCGCTGCGAACGATCCTACCTACAAACCTGATCGTTCGCCAGTCGAGCGATCCCGCGGTCCTTAGGGCGGATCAGGAATCAGCGACAAGATAAGCCGGCCAGGATTTCGGCCGGCAACTTGTTCCGAGGACATCGTGCTCGTGCTCGTGCTCGTCCTCGTGCTCGAAACTTTCGGCCGACGTTGCTTCGTTTGCTGACTCGTATAAACCGACTGCCGTTAGATTGGCGCGTTGGCGGCGTAACGATTCAATGAGCTGTTCGGCCGGCGCCAAGGCCAACAATTTCATCCTTTACGGCAAAGGCGGAGAGTTCGCCACCAATCGCCGCGAAGATCAAGAAATTACGATGCTCTCGTTGCACCTGCTCCAACTCTGCCTGGTCTATATCGACACGTTAATGATCCATCAGGTATTGCACAAACCACAGTGGCAAGCGCGCATGCATCGGGAAGACCTCCGGGCATTGACGCCGCTCATTTACAGCCACGTTACGCCTTATGGGACGTTCCGACCGGACATGAACGAGCGATTAGCAATTGAAACGGACATTGCCGCCTGAAATTGACTCCTACTTTGCGGCTGGTGACAGCGTTGTTGGGTTTAGGCCGACAAAGGGCGACGCGGTTGACGCTCGCGGGATAAATCCGGTAGGCGCTTTAACCGCCTGGCGGCGTGGATGAGCGGATTGTGTTATCTTACAATATGAGGACTCCATCCAAAATCGAAGCGGGAGGTCCGGCGGACACTTCGAAGAAACAGATCGAGGCGGATTCCATTAGCTGGAAAAGAGATTACAAGGGCTGCATGGTCACCATCTTTGGTTCGCGTAGCGCAGGATGGAACGTGCAAATCGACAGGCGCGAGCCGATCATTTTGGGATATACGCGTCCGCGCGCGATCAAATACGCCAAAGAGCTAATCGACGAGGAACAAGCTAAATTTCACTCCCGATCGGCGGGCGGACTCCCGCGCAACAATAAGGCTTCCCCAGGGTCTGCACGTCGCTCGTTTCCGAGTGTCATTTCAGCGGACCGGCGGAGAGGTTGAGACGAAAAAGCTCAATCTTTTCTGGGGAATTCGCGTGTGGTCAGGAAAAAAAGCGGGCAAGGTCGTCACCCTGCATCGCTGGATGGAGCAGGCACGAAAGATAGGTATCGGAGAGCGGTAAGGATTCTGGTTTAGGTCGGATCCGGCCTCTCAAGGAATTAGAGACCGGGAAAAACCGGGGGCTGAAGACGGCGACGACAAGTGATCTTGGGCTACTATGGTCCAGCCAAACGCTCCGGTCGAAATTTACCGGCTCCACTCCTGCTCCTCCAGATCAACCCGCCTATTTGGCGGCGTCTGCACGTGCGCCTGCTGGACGAGCATCTCACGCTCGCGGATAATTGCTGCTTGCATTTCCTCCGCGCGCTTCAGCTCCGTGATGTCCGTGCTAATGCCACAAACCGCATACGGCTTCTCGCTTCGGTCGCGGAACAGAAATTTTGCAGAGATACAGTAGCGATCTCCTTCTTCTGACGGCACGACTTCCTCAACACTGGATTGGAACGATTTTTGGGCTCATTCGATCATCGGCGTATGCCGTCGCTAGGCAGCTCTGTAGCCGCCTCGGATCCAGTCCAGGATCGCCGCCGCGTAGTCTTCCGCGCGGTCCTCCCAGACGAAGTGGCCGCTGTCGAGCAGCACGGAGGGCATTCTGGGCAAGGCCGCGGTCTCCGACGCCGGGACCTCCTCCTGCATCACGTCCCAGTGCTCGACGACTCGCCCATCGGCAATTCGAAAGATGTCGACGGCGACCATCGGCTTTGGGCCCCAGCCCGTGTAGCGGCCATGAACCATCACCAGGTCACGCTCCGCCACCGCCATGCCCGGTTCATATTGAAAGGTATCGGAGAAGCCTGCGATCATTCCTGGAATCGGCCCGGGACCATCGGGGAGGGATGGGTTGTGCTGAGTGTAGCCCGGCGCGAAATATCGACCGACAACCGACGGGTCGCGGTCGATGAAAGCTCCTTTGAGGACGTTCAGTGCGATCTGCTTATTGTCTTCCATTGCTGCTAACATAAGTGTCGCTATCCGGTCCCTGCATCAGCGCGATGGTGGGGTTTTTCAGTGTCCCCTTCTGGTGGTACCAAGGATGAGATGTCCTTGATAGAGCGGCCGAAAGTGTTGAAACATGCCGTCGCTCGCCAGCGGTTCCAGCAAAAGGAGGAAGTCACGCCGTTGGGGCAGTGGCACAGGCAGAAATTCACGCTTTGGAACCAGATCCTGTCTCCTCTTCCTCGTCGTTCCAGTTAATATCTATCTGACTGGCGCGATCGAGAACCGGACACGATTTTGATTATCTCGAAAGCTTTGGTGGTGCTAGCCCGACAGCTTGAGCTGCGCATGCTCATCATCGACGAGACTCCCTCGAGCGTGCCACCTTCCTCAAGAAAGCGAGTGAGTCCGCTAGCCCGGAAAGAGTGAGGAGAGTAACTACCAGTAATCCCGGCCTGCGCCAGGCGATCGGAAATCGACACCAGGCTGGCAGTGACCGATTACTCACTCAAGGTTTCGAGCGCAATTCGCTCGCCTCCAGTCGCGATTGCTTGAACCGCTGCTTCCTCTAGTAAGCGACAGATGCGCACTGTCACTCCGTCCGTGAGGTTGAGGATGCGTTTATGTTGATTCTGCTAAAAACTAAGATTTTCAAAAGTTATGATCTGCAGAGACTAGGGTAGTTTGGCAGGACCCAGCCGCCGAGTTTGGACACTTCCAAGGCCAAGGCATGCTCCGTAGGAGCAACATCTTTATAGCCACCGCGAAAAAAGTTGCGATAGGCTCCATCGGAGCGGCATCAGGGTGGAAGTTTATGCCAATATCAGGAGAGGCCGCAACTGGTCCCAGGCCTTGGACCGTTCTAAAACCGGCAACCAAGGATTTGGTATGACCGCAACCGGCAAAATTGGAGATGAGTGTAATTGGTTTTTGGGCGGGTAAGAGTGGTTTGCTCGTTTTAATATAAATGGACCTTTTCATCATCCCATTTAGCCTTGATTCGTAGGCGGCGCGTTATGTCTGTTGCCGGCTTATTATTAGAGCGAGACCGCATCCGGCACTTTGACGATCACCAATGCGAAAGGCGAAAAGTACTGAGTGAAATCCATTGCAAATCGATGCAGGGCCACACCTTTTATACCGATTCGTAGTATATCTTTTATACCGATTCGTAGTATAGCGATTCGTAGAAAAATGAGTCATGCTGGCCATAGAATTCCGACGTTAAGTTTAACATAGTTCCGAAAACGGAATGATGGCCGACCGCGCAGCGCAGAGCTCAAGTCTTTTACTGAGGTCCTGGTTATCCACACCAGGAACCATCGCGAACCTGGAGGCTTTATCGGGCTCGCGGATTCAGGTGAAACGGGTTGGATTGGTGCTTTCTTGCGTCGTTTGTCTGTCCGTGTCGACCGCCGCCACGCCTCGTTCGATTGCATCCCTCATTGCGGAGGCTTATCAGAAAAATCCGAATGTGCACTTCTATGAGCATGAGATCGCGGCGGCTCGAGGAGATCGACGTACCGCCGGCACCTGGCCGAACCCGGATCTCAGCGGCCAGATCGGTGGAAAAGTCTACAACTCTCTGGGTGGAAAATATCTCGGTACCGGCCCCGTCTGGACAGTGTCGCTGACCCAGACGTTAGAGTTTCCCGGCCGGGCAACTCTTCGCAAGGCGATTGCCGATAAACAGATCGCGCTCGCCCAGATTGGGCTCGAGCAATTTCGGCTATCTCTTCGTAACCGGATCGAGCTGCTTTGCTATCGCGTACTTGCCGCTCAGGACCGGGCGACCGTCGCTCGAGAGGTCGCCCAACGATTTCGCGACCTGATCGCCGTACTGGTTCAGCGTGAGCCCGCTAGCCCTTCGCCGCTCGTTGAAATGCGTATCCTTGAAGGCGATGCCGCAACCCTTAACCGGCGGGCGACGCAGGCGCAAATCGAGCTTGAGAGCGCCAAGCTCGAGCTGAATCTCCTGCGGGGAGTGTCAATGAATCTGCCGGTAGAGGTCGCCAGGCAAAATGTGAATTTACCTACACTGCCGGACTCCGGTCAGCTTATCGCGCGGGCCGACGGACGGAATTTTGACCTGCAAACGCGTCGCACCGAACTCGAGCAGCAGGGGATTCGGGTGCGTCTGGCCCACGACGAGCAGTGGCCGTCGGTGAAGCTGGGGCCTTACACTGCCGGGGAGAATGTCGTCGACAGCAAACGCGAACTTGGACTCAGTCTGTCGATGCCCTTGCCTTTCTGGAACCAGGCCCGCGGATCAGAAGAGGCGGCAAAGGCCCGGCTGAATCAAGCCGAGGCGTCGCTGGATACGGCCATGCGCGAGGTTGAGCGCAAGATCATGACCGCTGCGGACTCCTATAAGAAGGAACTTAAGAAACTCGGTGAAAACACGCCGGAACTCCTGGGCCGACTTCGCGATGCAGCCAAGCTCGCCGATGACAATTACCGGCTTGGGGTACTTCCCATTTCCACGTATACGGAGATCCAGTCACAATATCTCGAAGGCACTGACGCGGTCCTGAACTCGCGCCTGGACGCGTTGCGATACCTGGCGGACCTGGAGTATCTTAGCGGGGAACAGCTTCACGATGTCGACTTGCCAGGTAGGCAGAAGAGAACTCTTCGAGAAGAGACCAAATGATCAAAGGAGTGCACATTCGGGTTGAACGTTTCGGACTTTTACTTGTTTTCGCCGTCAACCTGGCTGCGTCCGCCGCCGCCGAGCCTCGCTCGATTGCATCCCTCGTGGAGGAGGCTTACCAGAAAAACCCGGAGCTGCACTTTCACGAGCAAGAGATCGCGGCGGCTCGGGGAGACCGGCGTACTGCCGGCACCTGGCCGAACCCGGATCTCAGTGGCCAGATCGGCGGAAAAAGCTACAACTCTCTGGGTGGAAAATACCTTGGTACCGGCCCCGTCTGGTCCGTGTCGTTGACACAAACGTTCGAGTTTCCCGGCCGGGTAAGTCTTCGCAAGGCGATTGCTGACAAACAGATCGCGCTCGCCCAACTTGGCCTCGAGAAATTTCGGGTTTCCCTTCGTAACCAGATCGAGACACTTTGCTACCGCTTGCTCGCCGCTCAGGACCGGGCAGCAGCCGCTACCGAGGTCGCACAACGGTTTCGGGACCTCATTTCCGTACTTGTTTTGCGTGAGCCAGCCGGTCCCACGCCCCTTATCGAAATGCGCATCCTGGAAGGCAATGCTGCCACCTTCAACCGCCGGGCGACCCAGGCGCAGATCGAACTTCAGAGTGCCCAGTTCGAGCTGAACCTCCTCCGCGGGGTCGCGGTAACCGGTCGAGGTCGCCAGGCAAAGCGTGAATTTGCCCACGTTGCCGGACTCCGATCGGCTTATCGCCAGCGCCTACGAACAGAATTTCGACCTGCAAACGCGCCGCACCGAACTTGAACAGCAGGGGTTTCGGGTGCGTCTGGCCAAAAACGAACACTGGCCGTCGGTCAAGATGGGACCATACACCGCCGGGGAGAATGTGGTCGACAGCGAACGGGAGCTTGGACTTAGTTTGTCGGTGTCCGTGCCTTTCTGGAACCAGGCTCGCGGATCAGAAGAGGCCGCGAAGGCCCGGCTGAATCAAGCCGAGGTGTTGCTGGCCGCGGCCATGCGCGATCTGGAGCGGCAAATCATGACGGCTGCGCACTCCTACAACCAGGAACTTAAGGAACTTAGCGAGGATACGCCGCAACTCCTGGAGCAACTTCGCGACGCGGCCAAACTCGCCGACGACAACTATCGGCTTGGGGCGCTCCCCATCTCCACCTACACCGAGATTCAGCTGCAATACGTTGATGCCACCGACGCGGTCCTGAGCTCGCGTATGGATGCGTTACAAAACCTTTCGAGCCTCGAGTACCTCAGCGGCGAAGAGCTTCACGACATTGGCTCACCGTTGGACCAGGATAATGCTTCTCGAAAAGAGACCAAATGATTAAGGGATTGATTAGGGCATCGCTCAAGCAGCGTCTGCTGGTCGTACTGGCTTCCGTGGTACTCGTCGGTTTGAGTTTCTGGTCGGCTCTTGACCTTAATCTTGACGCGATACCTGATATCACTGGTCCGCAGGTACAAATCAACACGTCGGTACCTGCCTTGGCCGCCGCTGAATCGGAGCAGCTCGTAACCTTCCACACGGAAAAAGCGCTCATGGGGCTACCCGGGCTGCATGAAATGCGTTCGCTGACGAAGTTTGGCTTGTCCCAAATGACCCTCATTTTCAACGATGGGACTGACATTTTTCGCGCCCGCCAACTGGTGAGCGAAAGGCTTCAGAACCTTCAAAATGAGTTACCGCCTGGTTGCACCCCGCAAATGGCGCCGATCACCACCGGTTTGGGCGAGATTATGTACTACACCCTCGGGTACCAGCCGGACGCGAAAAAGAAGCCGGCCACGGAGCGAGAACAGCTCATGGAACTGTATGAGACCCAGCAGTTCGTGGTTCGCCCCGCGTTGCGCAGCGTTCAAGGGGTAGCGGACATCAACACCAATGGTGGCTACGTGAAGCAGGTTGCCATCCAGCCCCTTCCCGAGGCGCTGGCTCGGGCCGGCATGACCTTCAGCGAATTTGCCGACGCGGTGCAGTCGAATGAATCGAACGCCGGCGGCGGCATCATCGATCGCGACGAGCAACAGATGGTGATCCGAGTCGTCTCTAAAGCGACGACCTTGGACGAGATCCGTAGCATTCCCATCAAGTTTGCTGCTGGGGTGGAGCCGCTGCGAGTCGCAGATCTGGCGAGTGTCCAATTTGGCTCCAGTTACCGAACAGGTGCGGCCACGAGAAATGGGCAGGAAACCGTTCTGGGCACAGTCATGATGCTCATCGGGCAGAATGCTGACAAAGTGTGTCCACAAGTCGTTGCCAAAATGAACGAGGTGCGCGGCCAGTTGCCGGAAGGCATGCAACTGCAGGTGGTTTACAACCGCGCCGAGGTGATCAATCGAACCGTCGACACCGTCCGGCATAACCTCTTCGAAGGCGCGCTGCTGGTCGCTGCAGTCGTTTTCCTGTTGCTTGGCAACTGGCGAGCTGCGTTGATCGTGACCCTATCCATTCCGTTAGCCTTCTTATGGGCACTGTTTGGCATGGATCGGCTCGGGATTTCGGGCAATCTCATGAGCCTGGGGGCGATTGATTTTGGCATGATCATCGATGGCTCGGTGGTCATCGTCGAGAATGTCTTGCGGCGAATCAGCGAGCGTCAACAGAAATTGGGTCGCACGCTCAACGAGGTTGAACGACAAAACCTGGTTCATGACGCCGCAATCGAGGTGGCGAAGCCGATGTTCTTCGGGGTGATGATCATCACTATCGTGTATGTCCCGATTCTCACGTTGACCGGCGTTGAAGGCAAAATGTTCCAGCCGATGGCAATCACGGTGATTCTGGCGTTGCTGGGCGCTCTGCTCCTTGCTCTGACCCTGATGCCGGTGCTTTGCACTTTTCTGCTCCGCGGGCGCATCCGTGAGAAAGAATCGCCGATTGTTCGTGGGTGCAAAGCTATCTATCGACCGACCTTGCGGCTGGCCCTCGCACGCCGTTTTCTGGTCATGACCACTGCCCTCGCCATACTCGTCGGAGCCCTTTGGTTGCTGTCGCGAATGGGCTCTGAATTCATCCCGACCCTGGACGAGGGTTCATACGACGTGATGGTCTATCGCAAGAGCGGGATGAGCTTGGAGAAGTCACTCGCGATGGAAGAACAGAACGAGAAGGTGTTGCGGAAAAACTTTCCTGAAATCACAGACGTTTATGCCCGCATCGGAACCAGCGAAATCGCCAGTGACCCGATGGCGGCCAGCGAGAACGACTTGTATATCAGTTACAAGCCGGAGTCGCAATGGTCACGCGGGCCGGGCCGGCCCAAAAACAAGGCCGATTTGACCCGGATGATTAAGGAAACTCTGGACCGGCAAGTGCCTGGACAGGAATTCGATTTCTCTCAACCCATCCAGACGCGTTTCAATGAGATGCTGGAGGGCGTGCGGTCACAGCTGTCCGTCAAAATTTTCGGCCATGACTTCAATGAGCTGGAAGATCTCGCTCAGAAAATCCAAAAGGTGCTGGAATCGACACCCGGAGCACGCGAGGTGAACCTTGAAACGAACGGCCGGACCCCTTCGTTGCAGATTGACCTTCGTCGCGATCAACTAGTGCGATACAATCTGCGGGCGCAGGACGTAAATGACGCGGTCACCACCGGCCTAGCCGGCAAAATGGTCGGGCAACTCATCGATAACAATCGGCGGTACGATATCGACGTACGCATGCCTAATACGGCGCGCGCCGATCAAACCCAAATGGAGAAGATCCCGATCCGGGTCGGGACCAACGGTTTGCTGCCGCTTGGTGAACTCGTCAGCTTCCGCGTTATGGAAGAGATCGTACCGATCTTGCGCGACAACGGGGAGCGGCGGGAAGCCATTATGGTGAACCTGGGAGGGCGGGACGTGGAAGGATACGTCAACCAGGTCAAACAGCGTATCGCTAGTGAAGTTAAGATTCCGCCTGGTTACACGGTCGAGTTCGGCGGCGAATTCAAGAATCTCGAGGCGGCCCGGGCGCGCCTGATGTTAATCGTGCCGGTGGCGTTGGCCTTGATTTTCGTATTGATCTTTTTCGTCCTAAACAGCGTTCGCCAAAGTTTGCTGGTTTTTACGGGTATACCGTTCGCCATCAGTGGCGGCGTCTTCGCATTGTATTTGCGCGGGTTACCCTTCAGCATCCCGGCGGCGATCGGCTTTATCGCTCTCAGTGGGTTGGCCGTCTTGAACGGATTGGTGCTCGTGAGTTATTTTAACCAGTTTCGACTGGATGGAGCTTCGCTTGAAGACACCGTGTTCCAGGGAGGGTTGACTCGTCTTCGGCCGGTACTGACCACGGCGCTGGTGGCTGCGCTGGGTTTTGTGCCGATGGCGTTTTCTACCAGCGCAGGCGCGGAAGTGCAGCGCCCGCTTGCTACCGTGGTCATCGGGGGTATCATCAGTTCGACTTTGCTCACCCTCGTCGTGCTACCCGTGCTTTACCGCACCTTCATGAAGCAGGATCCAGCACCCCAGGCAAAACGACGCCAACCGCAGCCCGAACCTAGTCGAGCGTAGACTAAAGCAGAACCCGCCGGATCATTTTTATATCCTCGTCGGCCAGAGATCTAACCGTCGCGCTGCTGAAACGCTTCGATGCGCGCCCGTCCGAGGACGCTTTTGGTAATCCGTCACTCGGACAAGGATTGCGGCAAATGAGACAGGAATCGGCCCGCATCCAACATTTCAGCATCCAGTGCCATTAATGAGGAAGGCTGCGTCAGAATCGTTTCCTCAGCACTTCGAGGAGTCATTGAATCGCTTAAGTATCAAGGACGCTGGTTGTGGCGTGCTTCCAGCCGACGAGTGGTCCGAATTTTATTCCCAGTATCAAGCTTTGGTTCCTACGGCAAAGCATACTCGCTCGCCCATGGCCGCGCACGGCGACACTGATGCAGCTGTCGCTTGAGACAGCCAAGCTTATGTCGGAACACGCGCGTTTTAGTCGGCAAGCCCGACGGTCCGGTTTCTCCAACCCACTGCTCGGAGTCCTTTTTGCGTTTGTTCCAGTCGCGCAGAATGTGGTGCGATGAAAAGCGTCATTTTGCTGCTGCTCTTCAGTGTAATCCCTGCCGTCGGCAAAAGCAGCACATGCTCTTAAAAGCAATCAATACGGTGTCAAATCGGTTCTGCCATATGCTCCACTCCTAAGTCGCTGGTCTTTCGGGAAAGTTCCGTACACTGGAGCGAGTGGAGATTCTTGGACTAATTGCCGGCAAAAAACACGCAATTTTTTGACCTCCCCAAGAGTAAGCTAGGTCAACACAGCGACGATCCACTCCGGTAGTTCGTTTGGGACTAGTCCATTAGTGCAGGATTTATCCTATTCGTTTCGGCAATGGCGGGAGAATTGCCGAGTGCTAGCATTCGTTCGGGCGGTCCAGCTTCAGGTTCTGAGTTAAAACTACAGGTAGGCCCAAATACAACCAATCAACCCATAACACAACCCCCGTCCCCTCTTCGATCGAGCCAAAAGAAACGATCAGCGGAACGAACTGAGAAACCACTATGGAAAGCCGAGTTACCATTCAACAAATCAAAACGATCTCTGATCATCCCTTTTTAGTCGGAGAAATCCTTCGCCGGTCAGAGCTCAGGACTGTCGCGCGAGCAAAATGGCGGACATTTTGGCAAAAGATAACCCTACTCTGATACATTGTGACCTAATCACGTCCATCGGCCCGCAAAATTATGGGTAGACTCACCTTACAAAAGAAAATAAAGGCGATTCGCATCGATTCGATTGTTTTGGAAATACTCATCCTTGTCCTGGGCTCGGGCCTCATACTCGCGGCGGGCCTGGCGCTGATTGTACAGATGGAAGAGGATCTGATCGCGTTAGAGTTGACTACCAAAATCGCAGCGTCGGCTCGGCCGTAACGCTAGACAGGTTGTATGGACCCTTTGGATCGGCGCATGATTGCTCGCTGGTAGAATTGCAGCAAGAAAGACTCCAACCGAGAATACAAAATGAACTACCTAGCGCGGCCGGCGCGTTTACACTCCACCATCTTCCAGCCAGAAAAGGATCGCGACCGGCAACATTGCTTGGCCGTTGCATATTCAATGCCATGGACACGGTGATCCGAAATATCTGAACCGATTAGTCGACGACGTACTAGGCTGGCCTCACATTGAGTCGACGCTTCCCTCGGTTAGCCGCCCGCATATTATCCGCATACGACTAGAAGAAGTCGCTACTACCGACGACTCCTCAGCGTGTATCAGCCCAGGAGAGTTTGCTCGGGTGCACCTCGCAGCACCGACCATCTACCTGGCGCTACCGTGGTATCCGCGCACTGGGCCATTGTGCGGCGCCGGGCCGAACCGCATTACCTTTGTTCCTTCGGATTGATGCCGCCGGAGCCGTTCTCGTGTATACGCCCAGAAATCAGGAAGAATTGTCTGTCTGCTCTTCCCTATTCTCTGCCGCGTACCATTTTGACTGTAAGTTAAGCACAATCAGATGAGGTGATCAAAGGACCTATCTGATGGAGAATGTTAGGAAAAAGCAAGGTTGGTTTTATGATTCGAAATGTAGAAATCCAGGCTCGCTGTCTGATTCGGCAGGCCTCCGTGAACGCGTCGGAGTCTCGACCTCGGGACCGGAGCTTCTCGATAGCGAGTCACCTTTTACACCGATTTTTGTCTCATTTGATGTAATCCTTGTCCGAGTGAGGGATTACCATTCCTTCGCGGAGCAACTTTCATTGAAGACGTTGTGATTGTCTTGGAGCTTTACGCAGTTCTTTGGTAGAAAAACCGATCTCAAAACAAACGGGAATCCCGGCAATGATTTATTTTTCATCAGCGCCAACTCCAAGCCGAAACGACAGGAGCAGTAGGACGCTCGATCGAAAAAAAGAGACTTTTGCGTGGCTAAGCGTCCTCGTTTTCTTCTCGGCTTTTTGCGTTCT
>WNFM01165264.1_pt2 | contig 12552 bp, 17 predicted proteins | sample 5400271 | NCBI WGS metagenome assembly WNFM01 (sample SAMN13153352, study PRJNA577476) | soil metagenome | isolation source: 60 cm saprolite on Douglas fir-dominated hillslope | place: USA:California | collected 2013-09-17 | reverse complement strand
CGTGCATCAGCGTGATCGTCGCCGTGTTGGTATGCGGATCGAGGATCTTGAGATCGGCGTGTGGGGCGACGTGCAGTACCGTTTCGGCCGGCGCCGGGGCCGTGGCGAGCAGCGTCAGCGCTGTCCCGATCAGCATGGTTACGCGCGATCGAACGATCATGATCCGTCCTCCTTGCGCCGAGTTCCCGAAGGGAGCCCCGCCTTAAGCGCCATAGTCGTTCAATAGCAAGCGCCATGCCACGGTGAATCGGATGGTGAGGAGGTAAAGGGCCCAAGGCCGCCATCTGCAAGGAGAAAGCCGCGCCAAGCGCCTCGTCCGGCCTCGGCGGCCGGCGACGTCTTGAACGCGGTCGTGAACGACGGCGGCAGCGCGCCGCCGTCGTCACCTATCTGCGAACCTCACAGGTTCCGCGGATCGCCGGCCAACACCGTGAATGTGCCGAGGCGGACACCGTCCCGCTCGAAGGCGACGTTGCCGCCGTCGCGATAGAGCGTGTAGCACTGCTCGACGCCGACATTGGTCTTCGTCATCGACGTGCACAGCCGATCGCCAACGACGCGCCACGAGCCGGAATCGGCGAAATTGGGCTCGCGGAAACGGGCCCGCCCGTCCTGTATGAAGTACAGGTAGTAGGGCTGGCCATTGCCGGCAACGCCGCTCGCCGTATTGTTCGTCAGCAGCGTCAGTATCTCGCTGCCGTTCAGTTGCGCCGGCAGCACCGAGACGGTCTGAACCGTCGAGGCGACCTGCGGCGGATAGCCAGGAGGATAATAATAGACACCGTGGGCGAGGTGGTCGTAACCGAGGTCGTCGTCACCGTCGCCGGCGGACTGATCACCGTCCCCGGCGAGGCGATCGTGCTCGAGGGCACTGCGGCAGTGCTGCGCTCGGGCAAGTTGCCCGCGCAGCCGCCGAGCGCAAGAAGCGCCGCTGCAGGCAGCAGCGCGCGGATGGAAACGTTGCTCATCGTCGTCCCTTTCGAATCACACGCTCAAACCAGCCAACACGCGTCATTCGCCTTTTGTTCCAGCTCTGGCCATCCACCCGATCTCGACGCGGCAGACTGGCTGCGCGACACTCGTCTACCGCACCGCAACGAGGATCCCGACGATGCCGAAGCGCGTTCTCACTGCCCGCATCATGCACGAGACCAACACCTTCAGCCGCGTGCCGACCGACATGGCGGCGTTCCGCCGCCGCGACTTCCATCTCGGCAACGAAATCCCCGAGGCCTATCGCGGAACCCGCTCGGCGATCGGCGGCACCTTCGAGGCGGCCGACAAATTCGGCTGGACCCTGATCCATCCGGTCTCGGCAAGCGCCAACCCGTCCGGCAAGGTGACGCGCGCCGCCTTCGACGAGCTCTGCGCGACGCTGATCGGCGCGGCACGCGCGCAGGGCCCGATCGACGGCGCGCTCCTGCATTTCCACGGCGCCATGGTGACGGAAGACTACGAGGACGCCGAGGGCGAAATGCTGACGCGATTGCGCGCGGCGATCGGCGCCGCGCCGCCGGTCATCGTCACTCTTGACCTGCACGCCAACGTCACCGAAGCGATGGCGAAGCACGCCAGCGCTCTCATCGCCTTTCGCACCTATCCGCATATCGATCAATACGAGCGCGCCTGGCAGGGCGCCGAGCTGCTCGAGCGCGCGATGGCGGGGGAGATCAAGCCGAAGACGGTGATCGCGCGGCGCCCGATGATCTATGGCTTCAATCACGGACGCACGCAGAGCGGGCCGATGGTCGAGGCGCTCGCCCGCGCCGAGAAGTTCGAGACCAGCGGCCAGGCGCTCGTCGTCAGCATCTGCGCCGGCTTCAGCCGCGCCGACATCCGGGACGTCGGCCCGAGCGTAACGGTGACCGGCGACGGCGACGATCCGCGCCTGCAGGCGATCGCCGAGGAGCTGATGGATTACGGCTGGGAGACCCGCGAGGAGAACAGCGCCAAGCTCCTGCCGGTCGCCGAGGTGGTCGCCCTCGCCGAGCGCGGAAAGCCCGGCGACAAGCCGCTCGTCATCGCCGACTACACCGACAATCCCGGCGGCGGTGGCTATGGCGACGCAACGGCGCTCCTCGAAGCCGTGGTCGCGGCGGAGCTGAAGGGCGTCGCCTTCCACGCGCTGTGCGACCCCGAAGCGGTGCGCCAGGCGATGCGGAGCGGCATCGGCAAGCAGACGTTGACGATCGGCGGCAAGATCGACCCCTCGCTCGGTGGTGGACCGCTGACGCTCGCCGGCGAGATCGTCTGCCTGACCAACGGCCAGATGATCGCCTGGGGCCCGATGGGCGGCGGCGTCAAGCGCGACTACGGTCCCTCGGCCGTCTTCCGCGTCGGCGGCATCGACATCGTGCTGATCACCAATAACGGGCAGGCCACTGATCTCGGGCAGTTCATGTCGCTCGGCATCGATCCCCAGCGCTACCGGACCGTCGCGGTCAAGTCGATGCACCATTTCCGCGCCGCCTTCGAGCCGATCGCCCGCCAGGTCGTCCTCGTCGACACCGGCGCACTATGCGCGGAAATCTACACGCCGGAACTCTTCACCAAGGTACGCCGGCCGATCCATCCGCTCGATCGGCTGGGGTGAGACGTCGTCGTCGTTTGGAGATCTGCGTCCCGGCATCCCCCGGCGCCTCGTCCAAGGCGTGAGACCGCGATCACTCCGCCGCGGCCGCCATCTCGCCGGGGCCGCGCGCCGGAAGGCTGATCCGCACCCGGGTTCCCTGGCCGACCGTGCTGTCGATGCGGAACGTGCCGCCGAGCAGCTCGGTCAGTCGCTTGGCAAGGGGCAGGCCGAGGCCGGTGCCTTCATGGCTGCGGGCGAGCGAGGAATCGACCTGGCCGAACGGCGCCATCGCCTTCGGCAGATCGTCCGCCGATATGCCGATGCCGGTGTCGGCGATCTCGACGATTACGCCGTCATGGTCGCGGCGCGCTGCAATCGTGACCCGGCCGCCCGCCGGCGTGAACTTCACCGCGTTGCTCAAAAGGTTGAGAACGATCTGACGTAGCCGCGTCTCGTCGCAGAGGATCGGCTCGAGCGATCGGTCGAGATCGATGGCGAGAGCGACGCCGCCGGCGAGGGCGCGCTGTTGGACGATCCGCTCGGCCTGGTGGATGATGTCGCCCATCTCGACCCGGCCGAGATTGATCGAAATCATCCCGGCTTCCGCACTGACCGTTTCGAGGATGTCGTTGACGATCGCCAGCAGATGCGAGCCGGAATCGTAAATGTCCACCGCGTAGTCGCGATAGAGCGGTGTGCCGATCGGCCCCAAGATCTCATCCCTGATGATTTCGGAGAAACCGATGATCGCGTTGAGCGGCGTCCGCAACTCGTGGCTCATATTGGCGAGAAACTCGGATTTTGCCTGGTTGGCTGCCTCGGCGCGCGCGACAGCGCGGGAAAGCCTGACGTTCTTCGCGTGCTCACCGGCGATCCTGCGATTGCTGCGGCCGACCGTGGCGACGAGACCGACATAGACCAGCAGCAAGACGCTGCCGACGACGATCATGATGCGCAAGTGGGTCTGCTCGATCTCCTGTAGGACGTCGGTCACGTCGTCGTAGATCTCGAAGATGGCGACAAGGCGGTCCGGAGTGTCGGGATCGTAGAGCGGGATGTAGCTTTCGACGACGTTGCGGTTGCTGATCTCACCCTCGAGCGTATCGAGATGATCCTTCCACGTGGTTTCGCTGGCGACGCGGCCGGCACCCGCCGCCTCGAGGCCGGCGTTATGCGGCTTGACCTCGCCGATTTCATCTCCGTCGGTCGAATAGACGACGCGCTGATGAAGATCGTAGATCGTCACCTCGGCAATGGACGAGCCGCGGATCGAGTTGCTGACGCGGCGCTTGAGCGCCTCGACTTCGGGGCTCGCCTGCATCGCCGCGGCGGTCATCCCCGCGCTCGCCTCGACATAGGGCGTCACGTCGGACCACATCGTGTTGGCAAAGACACGGGCGAGTCCGACATTGTTGCGCTCGGCCATCGTCTCGAGCGCGTGCTCGGCGTGGCTGCGGTAGAAATAGGAGAGCGCCGCTCCGGCGATCAGCAGGAGAATGGCGCTGACGAGCGCGAAGATCACTGTCTGTCGGCGCATCGGCGACCGTCGAGCCTAGTTCGGGGCCGACCTCCGGCCACGATGAGCATCCCCGCGGCGATGATTGACCGACAATCCCTAAAATTCGATGAATCCGGCATCGCGGCGTGCGCGACCGCCGCCCGCGGTCTCGGCCGCACCCGCCTTGCCGGGGTGCCATCGCTATGCCAGTGTCCAGCTCATGTCGCAGCGCAATTTCTACGCCTTCGCCGAGATCGATCGCGCCGGTCATCGCCGCCGTGACGCGGCGTGGCTCGCCGCGCGCATCGCCGACCCGACGTCCCGTTTCCTGCCGGTATGGCGCAACCAGAACCTGGTTCATGCCGCCGCCGATCCGCCGCGCGCCGCCCTGCTCTTGCCGCATGAGGTCGCACGCGAGGCCGGCGAACTCGTGTTGCTCGGCATCGACGATGCCGGCGCGTTCTTCGCGCTCGATCCGCCAGAAGCGGCCGCTCGAGTTCACCGATTTGCGGCGCGTCGGCCCGCTGATGGACCGCCACGAGGGCTCCCTCCTCGCCTATGCGCGGGGCATGATGTGGTGGCATGCGCGGCACCGCTTCTGCGGCGTCTGCGGCAGCCCGGCGGCGAGCGAGGACGCCGGCCATGTGCGGCGATGCAGCGATCCCGCCTGCGCCACCGCGCATTTCCCGCGCACCGATCCCGCGGTCATCATGCTGGTTACCGATGGCGCGCGCTGCTTGCTCGGCCGACAGCGCGTCTGGCCCAAGGGTCAACACTCGACCCTTGCCGGTTTCGTCGAGCCGGGCGAGAGCCTCGAGGACGCGGTGGCGCGCGAAGTCAAGGAGGAGACCGGCATCGTCGTCGACGCCGTGCGCTATCACTCCTCGCAACCCTGGCCGTTCCCCTCCTCGATCATGCTCGGCTTCACCGCCGAGGCGCGCAGCACCACCGTCACCGTCGATCCCGCTGAGCTTGAGGATGCACGCTGGTTCGAGCGCGATTTCCTTCTCGCCCACCAGGATAACGACGATTTCCGCCTGCCGCGCCGCGATTCGATCGCCCGCCGGCTGATCGAGGATTGGCTTGGGCGCTGAGGCGGCACGCATCGCCACTGGCCAGCAGGCGCCGGCCGATCGCCTCGTCGCTCTCCTGCGTGCCGTCGCCGCCGGCGACCGCGCCGCCTTCGCTGCTCTCTACACGCAGACCGCGGCGCAACTATTTGGCATCGCCCTGCGAATGCTCAGACAGAGGGACCGTGCCGAGGACGTGCTGCAGGAGAGTTTCGTGGCGATCTGGCAACGCGCGAGCGACTACGATCCGGCCAAGGGCTCGCCGATGACCTAGCTGATCATCATCCTGCGCCACCGCGCCATCGACGCGCTGCGCCGCTCGGCGCGGCAGCCCGAACGCTTCGCCGAACCAGAGGAGGCCCTGCTCGCCCTCGTCGCCGGCCCGGCCGACAGTGCCGATCGCGGCAGCGAGCTGCGGGCCCTCCGGAACTGTCTCGGCGAGCTCGGCGCCGAGCAACGCCGCGCCATGCTGATGGTCTACGCCTATGGGCTGACGCAGGAGGAGCTGGCGGCGCAGATCGCGACGCCGCTCGGCACGGTGAAGAGCTGGATCAGGCGCAGCCTGGAGCGCTTGAAGAAGTGCCTCGACGGATGAATTACGCCGATCCCAGACTGCGCGACATGCTCGCCGGCGAATACGTCATGGCGACGCTGCCGCGCCGTGCCCGTGCGCGCTTCGAGCGCCTGATGGCGGCCGATCCCGCGCTTGCGCGCCTGGTCGGCGAATGGCAGGAACGCTTGATGCCGCTCGATGCGACGGCCGATCCGGTGGCACCGCCGCCGCAAATCTGGCGTGCGATCGAAAGCGCGACCGGCGCCGCCGTGGTCGCTGCGGCACGTCCCGAACGCAGGGGTGGGAGCCACAGCTGGTGGAATTTCCTGCCGCTATGGCGCGGTCTTGCCTTCGGCGCCATGGCCGCGGCCGCCGCGCTCGCGTTATTCGTCGTCGTGTCGCGCCCGCCGACGCCGGGCCAGGCGATCATCGCCGTCCTGGCCGACCTGTCCGGCGCGCCCTCCTGGTTGGCGGCGGGCCGGTCCGACAGCGGGATCGAGGTCGCGGCGATCCGCCCGCAGGCGATCGCCGCCGATCGCGCCTTCGAGCTGTGGGCGATCGCCGGCGGCCCGCCGCGCTCGCTCGGCCTCCTGCCGCCAAGCCCCGGCGAGCGCCTGGTGCTGCCGGCCGGATCGGTGCCGCGCGACGGCGTCCTCGCCATCAGCCTCGAGCCGCAAGGCGGCTCGCGAACCGGTGCGCCGACCGGGCCGGTCGTCTATCAGGGCAAGATCCTGCCGACCGCGCTTTAGCGGCGAGACCCGACCCCGAGCCCGGCCCCTACGGCCGAATCAAAAAGAGCGGCAACGGCGCTGCATCCAAATCCTCGACCCCGGCGTAGCTCACAAGGACACGGCGGTTCCGCCCTGTCGCCGGGGCTTCTTCCCGGCTGGCCATCACCACCGGCGACACAGCGCCCGAGCGCGCATCGCCGCCCATCAAGAGGGAAATCCATGCGCCTCTCGTCGCTCCTCGTCCCGGTCAAGGCCACAGCGCGCCCGACCTCCCGCCGCGGCCTGCTCACCGGCGCCGGCAAGCTCACCATGTCGGCCACGGCGATCGCCCTGCTTGCGGGCTGCGAGAGCATGGCGGCGACGACCGCCAAGACCGGCTCGACGGCCGACGACGTCGCCGTGCTCAACACCGCGCTCGGTCTCGAATACCAGGCGATCGCCGCCTATCAGGTCGGCGCCGAGAGCGGCCTTCTGCAGAAGCCCGTGCTCGACGTCGCCGTGCAGTTCCAAGGCGATCACAAGAAGCACGCCGAGGTGCTGGCGAGCACGATCGTCAAGCTCGGCGGCACGGCGGTCGCAATGAAGAAACCGGCCGACTACAAATTTCCGGTCGATCAGCTGAAGAGCCAGGTCGACGTGCTGCGCTTCGCCGCCGGCCTCGAGAAGGGTGCCGCCTCGGCCTATCTCGGCGCCGTCCCGGTCTTCAACAACAAGGATCTCGCCAAGGCGGCCGCCAGCATCCTGGGCGACGAGACGATGCATTGGGCGATCCTGCTCAATGCGCTCGGTCAGAACCCGGTGCCGGGCGCCTTCATCTCGTAGTCCCGATCATCGCAGCGGCGGGGGCGATCCACGATAGGCCCCGTCACTGCTCCTTCGCCTCCCGGAGATGACGATGCATCTTCCCCACCGCGCCGCGGCGGTTCTCGTCTTTGCTTGCGGCGGGCCCGCTTGCGGTAGCACCGCTTTCGCCGCCGGCGACCCGCAGCGCGGGGCGATGGTCTATGAACGTTGCATGGGCTGCGACGCCATCGGCTACGAGGTCGTCGGACCCGACCATGCAGGGCTCTTTGGCCGCAAGGCGGGATCGTTGCCCGACTACGACTATTCGGCGGCGATGCGGGCGTCCGGTCTGACCTGGGATGCGGCGACGCTCGACCGCTTTCTTGCCAACCCGCGCGGCATCGTACCCGGAACCAAGATGGGCTTCGCCGGAATTGCCGATCCCGACGAGCGCGCCGACCTCGTCGCCTATCTCGGACAAGCGACGGCGAAAAAATCCGCGGCGCCGTAAGCGGCGGGGGTTAGACTGGGACGCGCAGCGAGGTCAACGCAGGAACCGACCATGGCGGATCGAGCGCACCCCCGGCGCGACACTTCGCGACGCCGGATCATCGCCGACATCGGCAGCCTGACGATCGGCCTCGCCGCGCTGGCGGGCTGCAGCGCCGTCCCATCGGCCGAGGTCAAGAGCAGCGGCGCGATCGACGACGCCGCGCTGCTCAACAACGTGCTGGGTCTCGAATACGAGACGATGGCCGCCTATGACGCGGCGCTCGCCGCCGGCGCGCTCGGCCCGGCGGACGCGGCGATGGCGCACGCCTTCCAGGCCGACCACGAGAAACATGCCGAGATTCTGGTACGCGCCATCGCCCGCCTCCACGGCAAGCCCGTCGCCGCACGGCCGCCGACTGAATATCGCTTCTCTTCCGCCGCGCTTACGGAGCGCGACGAGACGGACGCTCGCCCATCTTGGCGCCGTGCCGGCCTTCGCGGACAGGGCCCTGGCGAAGAGTTCAGCCGGTATTCTCGGCGTCGAGGCGATGCACTGGGCGGCGCTCCGCCGCGCCCTCGGCGAGGACGCCGTGCCGGCCCCGTTTCTCGGTTGAGGCCAACCGCTAGCCGCCTCAGAAGGCGCGCAGCATGCCGGCGATGCCGCCGAGCAGCAGGACGACGGAGCAGGCCAGGCCAATCGCGTAGCCGGGGCCGCGCTTGGCAGCGTCGCGGTAATAGCTCCAGGCGTAGACGATGCGGGCGAGGATCCAGAGAGCACCAACCCCGGATCCCCACTCGGGCGAGACGAAATAGCTGAACAACCAGAGCGCGGGCAGGAAGATGACGATTTGCTCGAGCGTGTTCTGCTGCACGCGGAAGACGCGCTCAAAGCCGGGATCGCCGGAGGCTCCGGGCGCCTCGACCTTGTAGACCCCGCGGGCACGCGAGACGTTTATGATGAGCACCACATAGAGCAGCAGCGCGAGACCGGTCACCAGGGACGGCAGGATCGGCGGCATCGTCGCGTACTCCTCAATCCGCCGCGCTCTGCGTCGCGATGCGGCGGAACGGGTGGCCGGGATAGATGCCGAGGATGCGGACTTCGCGCGAGAAGAAGCGCAGCTCCTCGAGGGCGAGGCGTAGCGGCCGGTCCTCGGGATGGCCCTCGACATCGGCATAGAATTGCGTCGCGGTGAAATGGCCGCCGACCATGTAGCTCTCGAGCTTGGTCATGTTGATGCCGTTGGTGGCGAAGCCGCCAAGCGCCTTGTAGAGCGCCGCCGGTACGTTGCGCACGTTGAAGACGAAAGAGGTGACGGCGAGGTCGCCGTTATTGGGCATCTGCTTGGCCTCGCGCGCCATGACCAGGAAGCGCGTCGTATTGTGCTCGGCATCCTCGATGTTCTGGCGGAGCGAGACGAGGCCGTAGATTTGCCCAGCGAGTTCCGAGGCGATCGACGCCACGCTCTTGTCGTTGCCGCGGGCCACCTCGGCGGCCGAGCCCGCCGTATCGGCGGCGACGACGGCCTTGAGTTTGAGTTCGCGGATCAGGTTGCGACATTGCGAGAGGGCGTGAACGTGACTGCGCACGACCCTGAGATCGGCGATCGTCGCGCCCGGCACGGCGAGCAGGTGGTGCTCGACCCGGGCGAAATGCTCGCCGACGATGTGCAGGCCCGAATCGGGCAAGAGATGGTGGATGTCGGCGACACGGCCGGCGACCGAGTTCTCGACCGGCAGCATGGCGAGCGCCGCCTGGCCGTCGCGCACCGCCGCCATGGCGTCGTCGAAACCGGCGCAGGGCAAGGTCGTCATGGCGGGGAAGACGCCGCGACAGGCGAGATCGGAATAGGCGCCAGGTGCGCCTTGGAATGCGATGGTCTGGGCGGGATCCGACATGTCGCTAGGCGCGCTTTATCGTTGGCGGCGCGAGCATCTCACGCGCGCGGGCGAGGTCGGCCGGAGTATCGATACCGAGCGGAACGGTGTCAACGAGCACAATGTCGATCCGCATCCCCGCCTCGAGGGCGCGCAGCTGCTCGAGCCGCTCGCGTTGCTCCAGAATGCCGGGCGGCAGCATGACATAGCGCTCGAGCGCGGCGCGGCGGAAGGCGTAGAGGCCGATATGATGATAGTGCTCGCCGGCGCCGCCCGGCGCCGTCACCCGGGTGAAATAGAGCGCGCGGGCGATGGCGCCGGGCCGAGCGTCCGGCGCGAACGGCGCCACCGCCTTGACGACGCTCGGCGCGTAGCGCTCGTCCTCAATGCGGATGACGCAGCCAAGCGTCGTGATGTCGACGTCCGGCACCGCGAAGGGCGTCAGCACGGCGCGCACCACCGCCGGCTCGACGGTCGGCAGATCGCCCTGGACATTGACGATGATGTCGTGGCGACGCTCGGGATCGAGCAGCCGCACCGCCTGGTGGACCCGGTCGGAGCCGGTCGGCAGGCCGGGATCGGTGAGGACCGCCTTGCCGCCGGCGCGCTCGATCGCCGCGACGATCTCGGCGTCGCCGCAGGCGACGACGACCGGGCCGATCGCCGCCTCGATGGCGCGGCGCCAGACATGGACGATCATCGGCTCGCCATGGATATCGGCGAGCGGCTTGCCGGGGAGACGCGTCGCGGCAAGGCGCGAGGGGATGACGACGAGGGGGTTCACCGAGTGCCTCCGCCGTGATCCCTATCCCTCTTTATCATCATCCGTTCTCGGCAATTGCGGCGTTATGCCGCATAACTTCGACGGCGCCCGGCTGGCGCGCCGCGATATGGTGCCGGCGCTTGAACCATATTTCGTTTGAGTTGTCAGCGAAAATTGGCTTTTCTCCCGATCCCGACGCCGCAATAAGGGCGGGTCGATCGGAGCGACGAGTGACGGGCGAAGGGTTGGGCATGGATCTGGAATTCAACAAGATCGCGGCGGCCATTCTGACGGCAGGGATCATCGCGATGGTCTCGGGGATCATCGCCGGCGCGCTGGTGCGCGCGAAGCCGCTCGAGAAGCCGGCCTACGTCATCGCCGTCGAGGAGCAGGCGCCGAGCGCCGCCGGCGCGGCGCCGCAGAGCGGCCCGGAGCCGATCGCGCCCCTGATAGCGTCGGCCGACCCCAAGGCCGGCGCGGAAGTCGGCAAGAAATGCGTGCAATGCCATACCTTCGAGAAGGGCGGCGCCAACAAGATCGGCCCGAACCTCTTCGGCGTCGTCGGCGAGGAGATCGCCAAGGGCGCCGGCGGCTATGCCTTCTCGGACGCGCTGAAGGCCAAGCACGGCACCTGGGATGTCGAGACGCTCAACGCCTGGCTGTGGAAGCCGCAAAGCTTCGCCAAGGGCACCAAGATGACCTTCGCCGGCCTGCCCAAGGCCAAGGACCGCGCCGATATCGTCGCTTATCTGGAGACGCTGAAATAGGCGGCGCGGCATGGCGGCCGCCGTGGTCACCGCCGCCCGGCGCGCCCTCGCCGAGGCGTTGGCGGATGCCGCCGGCGCGGTGATCAGGCCCTATTTCCGCCAGAAGATCGCAATCGACGACAAGGCGGACGCGAGTCCGGTGACGATCGCCGACCGCCAGGCCGAACAGGCGATGCGGGCGCTGATCGAGGCGCGTTTTCCTTCCGACGGCATCTTCGGCGAGGAATTCGGCACCATCCGCGAAGGCGCCGAATGGGTCTGGGTGCTCGATCCGATCGACGGCACCAAATCCTTCATCTCGGGCATCCCGCTCTTTGGCACGCTGATCGCGCTGCTCCATGAGGGGCGGCCGGTGCTCGGCATCATCGACCAGCCGATTTCGCGCGAGCGCTGGCGCGGCGTCGCCGGGCAACAGACGACGCATAACGGCAGCGCGATTCGCAGCCGCGCCTGCGCCGATCTCGCCCGCGCCACCCTCTTCGCCACCGCGCCCGACATGTTCCGCGGCGCTGACGGCGACGCCTTCGCCCGCCTCAAGTCGCGCGTCAAGCTGACGCGCCACGGCGGCGATTGCTACGCCTATGGCCTGGTCGCCAGCGGCTTCATCGATCTGGTCGTCGAAGCCAGCCTGAAACCATACGACTATTGCGCCATGGTGCCGGTCATCGAAGGCGCCGGCGGAGTCTTCACCGATTGGCAAGGCAAGCCCCTCGGCCTCGCCTCGGACGGCCGCGTCATCGCCGCCGGCGACCCGACGCTGCACGCGGCGGCGCTCGCTCTCCTGGCGGGATGACGCAACGGCCTGACGCGGCCGCAGAATCGCCCTATTCTCCCAGAAACTGACGCTGGGAAACTGACGCTGGGAAACTGACGCTCGGAGACCGGCGCTGGCCGAGACTGGCGGGGCCGGCGCGCCGAGCGCCGCCCCCTTTGCGAGGAGCATCATGAAGCGACGCACCATCCTGCTCTCCTCTCTCCTCCTGCCCGGCCTGCGCGCCTTCGCTCCGCTGGCCTGGGCGGCGGACACCGTCACCAGCCACGGCATCGCACGCTACGACGATCCGCTCAAATATCCCGCGGACTTCACGCATTTCGCCTATGTCAATCCGGACGCGCCGAAGGGCGGCGCGGTCAAGACCGCGACGATCGGCACCTTCGACAACCTCAACACCTTCATCCTCAAGGGCAATGGCTTCACCAAGTTCAGCAACGACTTCATGAAGGATGGCGCGCTCTACGACAGCCTTTTGTCAGGCAGTCTCGACGAGCCACTGACCGCATACGGCCTCATCGCCGAGAGCGTCGAATATCCGGAAGACCGCAGCTGGATCATCTTCACGCTGCGCCGCGAAGCGCGCTTCCAGGACGGCTCGCCGATCACCCCCGACGACATCGTCTGGACCTTCAACACGTTGATCAGCAAAGGTCATCCGAGCTTCCGCGTG
>WNFM01098453.1_pt1 | contig 12552 bp, 9 predicted proteins | sample 5400271 | NCBI WGS metagenome assembly WNFM01 (sample SAMN13153352, study PRJNA577476) | soil metagenome | isolation source: 60 cm saprolite on Douglas fir-dominated hillslope | place: USA:California | collected 2013-09-17 | reverse complement strand
CAGGGTGCCGATGCCGCTGATCGCGACCTGGAACGTCGTCGCCTGGTTCGGCTGGAGCTGGATCGGGATCCCGGCCGGGTACGTGAACACGATCGGCAGGTCGAAGGCCTCGACCACGCCGTTGCTCGTCGATCCGCCCGGCGAAGTCGCCGAGTAGCCGCAACCGCGCTTGGCGAACGCGCTCCACAGATCGGCCAAGTCCGCGCCGGCGTAATTCGTCAGGTCGGCCTGCAGGATCGCATCGCGCGCTTGAAGGAAGTCGGGCGTCCCCGGATCGAGCTTCATCCCGTCGACGACGAGCTGCATGAGACGGTCGTTCCCAGGAAAGCCGTACGTCGCCACCAGGTTCGCCCGCGCCTCGAGGAGGATGTTGCACCAGACCTCACCGACGTTGTGCACTTCGTTCGCAGTGTTGCCGATGACGGGGCTGCGCGGGATCCCCGGCGGATAGGACTGCTGCGCGGGATCGATGTCCGCGTACGTCGTCGGGTTCTTGTTGAGGTCCGTGCTGTAGGGGAAGCGCCGGATCCCGAAGTAGTAGTTGTCCACGAAGCCCGTCCCGAACAGGTACACGGTGTAGCCGCCCGTGCAGTACACCGCATTCGGATCGTCGGCCGGTTCCGAGTTGATCATCACGCCGAAGAAGTCGCCCCATCCCTCGCCCATGCCGCCGGCCTGGGTGCCGTTGAGCTGGCCGTTGTGGAGGCGGTTCGAGAGGCCGTGGCTGTGCTCGTGGTAGACGATGTCCGAGTCGACGTCGCTGTCCCGGTCGGGGACCGGACCGGTGAAGAGGTACTGCTGCATGCGCCCGCTCTGTCCGTCGGGAGGCGTGGAGAAGTTCGCGTTGTTCGTGCCGCTGCCGTCCTGCGCGTCCGCGAGGACGCGGTCGTTGCCGAGACCGCCGAGGCCGAAGTTGTCCGTCTGGAAGTTCCCAGCGGCCTCGTCGAAGCCGAGCGAGTACAGCTTGTCGTGGTAGACGTTGCAGAAATAGAAGAGCGTCGCGCCACGCCGTCGGAGGCTGGTTGTTGTCCTGGAAGAAGTCGAAGACCCGGAACGGGGAGCCGGTCGGCCGCGGCAGATCGGGCACGTCGTCCGCGTTCAAGTCGAGGTGCGCGTCGACGTTGTTGCCCTGCGTGTCGTTGTCGCCGTCGTTGATCCACGAGTTCGGCGACTGAGGCACCGAAGCCGGCGTGACGGTGACCAGCGTGCGCGGAACGGTCGGGAACTGGAAGCCGTTGGGAGTCGGGTTGCCCGGCGAACCCGGGGCCGGGCTGTCCTTCGTGTACACGTTCAGCGTCAGGTTCTGCGTGCCGCCGAGCAGGAACTGCAGGCGGTTCCGGCGCCACAGGATGCGCCCATCGCTAGCATCGACGAGGACTTCGTAGTCGTCTCCGACGCCGATCTCGGGCAGGCAGACCCTCCACGCCGACCGCACGTCGTCGCGGCTCAGCGGGAAGTACACGAACTCCGTCGTCACGGCGAGATCCCTGCGGAAGTCCGCCGTCGCGCTCCACGCTTGCAGCCGACTCGAGCCCAGGGCTCTTCCGACGGGCTCGGGGTCCAGGGTCAGCTGCGTTCCGATCGAGCCCGCGGCCGCCCGGATCGCTCGCACAGGCGTCAGCACGATCGGTGAAGGCGCGAAGTCGCCTTCAGGTCGCGGCAGCATCGTGCTCGACACGTCGATCAGCTCGCCGCGCACGGTCACGTTCGCGCGCAGCTCCGCTCCGAAGAGGTCGATGCCGCGGACCGTCTGTTGGAACGTCAGGTGGCGGACGCCGTTGTGCGCTGTGCGGTAGTCGCGGCTGCGCCGCGCGAGGTCGAGCTCATCCGGCGCGATCTCGAACAAGCCGCGGTGGGCGGCGACGAACGCGCGCGCGACCGCTACCGCGTCTCCGGGATCCGCCGCCGTCAGGAAACCCGCCGTCGACGCGACCCAGCGCGGCGTGCCGAACACGGGATCCGCGTCGATCCGCAGCAGAGGGATGCGCGCGTGGAGCTCGCGCGCGTCCCTCGCGCGCGCGAACAGAGCCGCCTCCGTCCGCAGCTCCGCGTTCCTCTCGTTCACCCACGCAGCCGGACGGCCGTCTCCCGAGAGGCGGATGTCTAGGTCCGGCCTCGGGAGCGGCGCCCCCGTCGGCCAGGCGACGCCGCGCGTGTTCGGATCGACCTGGGCGAACGCGGGAGAAACGAGGATGCCGATCAGCCCGAGGAATCGCGCGCCCGACGAAGGGAAGGAGTGAATGGTGGCTCCGTGGTTGGGGTCGTGATCGGAGGGTCGGTCCGTGTCCGTCCCAGGCTAACCACGACTCGGCACACTCCGCAGCGGGCAAAGACGGAGATCCGCGCGGACTCCGGCGCCCGTCACTGCGGCAGCGAGGTCTCGAGATCCCCGCCGCCGCCGCCGATCGGAACGAGCGCGGGCGAGATCTCGCCCCGCTCCCGGAATCGGTCGCGCATCGCCAGGACTCCGCGCGCGTAGGCGAGCGTCCCTGTCCCGCCCTGGCGCACGCGCTCGGCCCGCCAGGCTTCGTAGCTCCCCTCCGCCTCGACCCAGCGCCGCAGCTTCGTTCGACCGGCGTTGTACGCCACGAGGACGCGCTCGAGATCCGGGCCCTCCTGCTTCTCGAGCCACGCCAGGTGCACCGCGCACAGCCGCGCCCCGAGCTGCGCGTCCGAGAGCAGCACCTCGCGCGTCGGCTCCCCGAGCCCGAGCTTCCGCGCCGCATCCCCGGCCGCCGACGGCATGAGCTGGAACGCCCCGAGCGCTCCCCGCTTCGACACCCCGTCGACGCGTCCCTTGCTCTCCGAGTCCATCACCGCCTCGGCCGCATGCCACTCGACGCGGTGGACGCCGACGAAGCTCCACACTTGCCGCACGACCTCGGGAGCCTTGCGGACGAGGAAGGGCAGGAGCGCGAGGGCGAGGAGCGCGAGGATCGCGCAGGCGGTGACCCACCCCAACCACAACGTCCTGTCGCGAATTCTGGATCGCATGGCCGAGGACTTCTTCTCGGACTTTCCTCGAAGCCGTGCAACCGTCGTCCCCTGGATCGGTCCAGGGAGTCGAATCCCTTACTTGGAAGCAGGCAACTCGATCTCGGCGCGCAGTCCCTCGATCCACGCATTCCGATCCGCACCCTTCATCGGCACCGCCCCGATCTCCCGCGACAACATCCGCGCGAGCTCGCGGCGCGCGCGTTCGACGAGGTGGGGTTCGCGGCGGGAGAGGACTTCGACGAGGAAGTGGCGGGCTTCGGGCGTGCCGGGACCGGCGAAGGCTTCCTTGGCGGGAGGAGTCGCACCGGCGCGGGAGAGGGCGGAGAGGAACCAGGATAGCGCGTCGTCGTGAACGACGCCGTCCCACCACGACCACCACGCTCCGGCGGGGTCGGCTTGGGCGCGGAGATCGACTCCGGTGAGGATCGCGAGTTCGCTGGCGATGTGATCGTCCCTCGGATCGGTGGACAGCATGGCCATCATCGAAGAGGCCGTGTCGGGGACGCATTGAACGGAGAGGAGGAGCGCGGCGTCGCGGCGAGCGCGGTGCGTCGGCGAGTGCACGACGCGGAGGAGATCGGTCCAAGCGGCAGCTCCCATCGCGAGCAGACCCACGCGCGCGGGCTCGGTCGTCGCGACGCCTTCGCCCTGACCGAGCATGCCGATCAGGAGCGAAGCGCTGGCAGGATCGCGCAGGTCGGCGAGGCCCCACGCGGCGGCCGTCCGCACTTTCGCGTCCGGGTCGGCGACGGCGAGCGAGAGCGCGTCGAGCACGAACTCGCCGCCGAGTCGCCCGACCCCGCGCAGCGCGGCGGCGCGCACGTCGGTGACGCCCAGGCGAGCGCGGACGAGGAGCTCCGTGCGCGCGGCTTCGACCCGGAGTTTCGACAGGGCTTCGACGGCGGCGACCTCGACGTGTTCGTCGCGATCGCCGAGGAGTCGGAGGAGCGTCGTCACGGTCTCCGACGCCGGAACCACCGGGGTTTCTCCCGCCGGAGTCTCGCCCAGCGCCCGCGCCGCGGCGGCGCGCACGGAAGGTCTCGCGTCGCCCGCCATCATCGAGGCGAAGCCCGGACCGGTGCTGACGAAGACGTGCGCGAGTTGATCGGGCGGCGCGGTGGAGAGCTTCTCCACGAGCAGATCGACGAGGACCTTCGCCTCCTCGGGCGACAGGTCGCGCCGCGTCGACGTCGCGCCTGGCGCGCCTGGCGAGGCGGGTGCGAGAGCCGCCTCGGTCGCTTCCGCTCCGAGGACTCCGGGCGATCGCGCGGCGGCGAGCGCGAGCTCGAGGAGCCGGTGGCTCGATTCGGACCAGAACGACTCGGCCGAGAGCGCGCGGTAGAGCGCGGCGAAATCCTGGGGTTCCGCCGCGTGATCCATCCCGTACAGGCGCTCGAGCTCGGCGATCGCACGATCGCGCCCCGGGCCGGAGAGCGACGCTCCAGTCGTCGGAGCGAGAGCGGTCAACACGAGTTGCTTCAGCCGCAGCGCGCGCTCGAGGCTCGTGTGCTCCTCGGCCCACCACGCCGATTGCTCCTTCCACAGATCGGCTTGCGTCGCATTGCGCGCGGGATCGGGGTAGTGCTGCCAGCGGCCCCGATCGAGGAGCTCCTTCGCCATCGCGACCGTGCGTTCGAACCAGGGCTCGCTCTCGCCGGGGCCGAAGACGAAGGTCTTTCCGCGCGAGCCGTGCACGCTTCCCGGGCCGACGCCGATCGAGACTTCGAGCAGGCGCTCGGCGCCTCCGCGCAGTCCGTGAACTCCGGGCAGTCGCTCGGGGCCGAAGATCCCTTCGCGCTCGAGCGCGGTCACGAGGTCGCGGGCCTGGGCCTCCATGAGTCGTACGACGTCGGACGCGCCTTCCGCTCCCGGCTTGGCCGAGGGTTCGGTCGAAGTCACGTCGACCGCCGGACCTTGGAGCGCGAAGTCCTGCGCGTCCGCGCCGCCGTGCTTGAAGCGCAGCGTGATCCGCGGCGCGTCGTCAGGCGTGATGTCGAGCCACGCGCGGCGTGCGAAGAACCCTTCGCGCGCGTGCAACCACCACTCGACCCAGCGCGGACCGTCGGTGCCGAGCCTCTGTCCCGTGAGCAGCTCGAGCCGGCGCAGCGCCGGGCTCTGCAGGAGCGGCAGATCGTTGTGGAACTGGCGGCCCGAGACCGCCGAGACGAGTCGGTCGACGATGTCCTGATCGAGCCAGCCCGTGCCCTTCGTGTCGCGGCTCCGGAATCCGATGCCCGCCAGGGCGGCCGCACACGCGCCGGAGAGGAACGGGTCGTTCGACTGGAGTCCGGCGAGCAGCGGTTCGGTGCGCGAGTCCTCGAGGATCGACCGCACGCCCCGATCCTCCCGCTCGACGATCGCGACCAGCGCGCAGGCTCCCGGCCGCAGGATCCAGCGATCCCGGAAAGCGAGGCCGATCAGCTTCGCGTCGAGGTCGGCGTCGGTGCGAGCGGCGAGGCCGCTCACGGCGGCGTCGGCGACGCTCGCGGACGGATCGGCCACGTGCTCGAGAAGCGCCTCGGTCGCCTGCGTGCCGTCGATCGCGGCCGTCACGCGGAGCGCCTTGCAGCGCGTGTCCGCGCGCTTCGAGGCGAGGGGCGCGGCGAGGAGGGGCAGGAGCTCCGCCTGCGCGTGCGCGGCGAGGTGCTTCTCCGCGGCAACCCGCACGCCCACGTGCGGATGCTCGAGCATCGCGACGAGGAAAGCGGGACTCGCGCGGATCGGATCCGACTTCACGAGGAGCTCGAGGAGCGGAGCGCCGGCCGCGGGAGGCAGCGGCTCGCGCATGCGCTTGAAGACGTAGTCGGCGTCCTCCGGGCGCCCCGTGCGCAGGAGCACGCGCGCGCCGGTCACGACCACGGGGGCTTCCTGGGCCGACAGGCTCTCGCGCGCGGCCTCGATCCCTTCGGGCCCGAGCGCGAGGAGGCTCTCGACGGCGCGCTGGGCGAGGCTGTCGTCGACGCTCTTCAGTCGCCGCACTTCGGTCAGGATGAAAGCCGCCGGTCCCGAGGACGAGCTACCCCCCGCGCGATTCGAAGCCGTGTCCGCGGGTGAAGCCGCGGACTTCTCGGGGGCGCGCGGGCTCTCGGCCGTTCCGGGAGCGGGGAGCGGGGTGGTCGGGAGCACGAGTCGGCCGCCCTTGCCCATCGCCTTGCCGGTCGAGGTGGTCCCGGACTCGGGCTGGCGCTGCGACGTGTCGCGCTTGCAGCGCTGGTCGTCGCGCTTGCCGTTGTCGTGCAGGTTGTAGTTGCGCTCCCCGCACACCGTGCAGACGAGGTGCGGCGCGAGGTTCCCTTGCTTGTCCTTGCCGTTCGACGATCGCTCCCCGTTCGGGGTGATCTGCGCTCCCGCGGAAGGCATCGCCGCGGCGACGAAGAGGAGGCGGAGGACCGCGAGATGGCTCGAAAAAACAGCGCGCATGGTGTCGGGCGGGGCCACTCCCTGGCATGCCCCCTACCCGTTCGGGGCGAACAGGATACCTCATCTGATGTAGCGTGACAGGTATGGCACCTCCCCGAACCCGAGACTCCCCTCCCAAGGTGGCTAGCCTTCTGCCCTCGGCCACCGAGATCGTCTGCGCCCTGGGCATGCAGGAGGCGCTCGTGGGGGTCAGCCACGAATGCGACTACCCGGAGAGCGTCGTCGGGCTGCCGGTTCTGACTTCGTCTCGGCTTCTCCCCCCCGGACGCCGTGGAGTCGCCGATCGCGGGAGTGCCCAAGTCGACCGCGAGATCCGCAGGCTCCTCGCGGACGGGCTCGCGCTCTACACCGTCGACGTCGACGCGCTCGAGCGCGCGGCGCCCGACGTCATCGTGACCCAGGACCTGTGCGAGGTCTGCGCGGTCTCCTTCGAGGACGTGAAGGCCGCGGCGCGGAAGCTCGCCTCCCCGTCGGTCCGGATCGTCAACCTCCGCCCGACTCGGCTCGCCGAGATCCTCGAGAACGTCCTCGAGGTCGGACGCGCACTCGGCCGCGAGCGCGAAGCCGCCGAGGTCGTCGCGAGCTTGAACGAGCGCATCGATTCGGTCCGTCGACGCGCCGAGCGCGTCCTGCGAGAGACGGAGCGTCCCCCGCCCAGCGTCCTCACGATCGAATGGCTCGATCCCGTGATGGTCGGAGGGACGTGGATGCCCGAGCTCGTCGAGATCGCCGGCGGGCGGGCGCTCGTGACGAAGCCGGGCGACCACGCTCCGACGCTCGCTCGGGAGGACCTCCTGCGCCTTGCGCCGGACGTCGTCCTGGTCAAGCCCTGCGGCTATCCTCTCGCGCGCAGCCGGCCGGAGATCGGAGCCTTCCGCGACGCCGCGCGCGAGCTGCGTTGGCCGGCGGCGGAGACCGGGAACCTCTGGCTCGCCGACGGCCACGCCTACTTCAACCGGCCCGGCCCGCGCATCGTCGATTCGCTCGAGATCCTGGCCGCCTGCGTGCATCCGGAGGAGTTCGCCAACCTGGCCGTCCGCCATGGACGGGGCTTCGAGAGGGTTCGATAGCGCATTGCTAATCCCGCGGCGGGACTCCTAAGGCGTTGCGTTCGGCGCCCTTAGCAGTACCGTGCGGGAGGCGACGGGAGGTTCTTGCCTTCCGAGGTCGCGCGCGTTTGCTTTTTGGAACGGTGATCGGTCCTCGACAGGCCGCAAGCATCGAAACGGAGGGAGTCGGCATGCACGTCCTCGCCTTGGTGAATCAGAAAGGCGGCTGCGGGAAGACGACCACGGCGGTGAATCTCGCCGCCGCCCTCTCCGCCGCGGGGGAGCGCGTCCTGCTGGTCGATCTCGACCCTCAAGCGCATGCGACACTCGCGCTCGGTTGCGCGATCGAGGACGAGCCGTCGCTCGTCGACGTCCTGCGCGAGCGCGTGACGGTGCGCGAGGCCGTGCAGACCGGTCCCGGAGGCGTCTGGCTCCTCCCCGCGACGTCGGCGCTGGCCGAGTTCGAAGAAGAGGCGGCGCGCACGATCGCTCCCGAGCGCGCGCTCCGTCGCGCTCTCTCGGTCTCGCGCCTGGCCTACGACTTCGCCGTCCTCGATTGCCCGCCGCGCACCGACGGCGTGCTCGCCGCGAACGCACTGCGCGCCGCGGACACCGCCGTGCTCGTCGTCGAGTCGGGGACCTTCGCGCTCCAAGGCGCGCTCCGAGCCCTGGAGGTCCTCGAGCGGACGGCGGAGACCCTCGAGCTCCCGTTCACCGTGCGCGCGGTCGGGACGATGTTCGACCGGCGCCTGCGCATCGCGCGCGAGCTGCTCGTCGGCATGCACGCGCAGCTCGGCGAGATCCTGTTCGACACCGCGATCCGCACGAGCGTCCGCCTGCGCGAGGCCGCCGCGGCGGGCGTCCCGGTGAACGTCCTCGACCCCTCTGCCCGGGCCGCGGACGATTTCCGGGCGCTGGCGATGGAAGTCCGGGCCCACGCCGTGGCCTGCCCGAATCGAGCGCTCGTCGAGGAAGAGTACGTCCTCTCGCCCGAGCCCAGGCGCGCTCCGGTGAAGGCGCGGCCTCCGATCCCCTCCAGGCCTTCGACCTGAGACCGTGGACCCGCTCGCCCTCCTCTGCAACCTGTTCGCCGAGGGTCCCTCGACCCTGCGCGTCCTGCACCGGGCCGGGATCCGCACGCTGACGAACGTGCTCGCGACGAGCGACTGGGCCCTCGCCGAGTTCCTCGGCGGTTCTCCCTCGACCGCGCGGAGATTCCTGCGCGAGGCGGCGCGGCTCGCCCGAGGGGTGTCCGGCCGGGTTCTCGAAGCGGAAGAGTCGGAAGACTCCCTCCGCTACGCCTGAGAAATTTCTTGGACGCCGGGCTTGACCCGCGGGCGTACATGCATATTATTGCATCGAGTGAGCCCGAACATGCAGGCGACTTCCAAGCGCGAACCGGTGGGCCGGGATCAGCGCCATGCCCTCATCCTCGACTGGGTGCGTGCGCGCCGGGTGAAGAACCAGCTCGAGCTCCAGGAGCTGCTTGCCGCGCGCGGGATCGAGGTGAACCAGGCGACGCTCTCGCGCGATCTGCGCGCGATGAAGCTCCTGAAGGGGCCGGAAGGCTACGAGCTGCCCCCCGATCCTAGTCCGGCCGTGAACGACGCCGCGCTCGCGCTCTGGAGCGCGGTCCACGGCTGGCTCGCGAGCGCCACCACGGCGCAGAACCTGGTCGTGCTGCGGACGCCACCTGGAGGAGCGAACCCGCTCGCGATCGCGCTGGATCGGGCGCGCTGGAAGGAAGTGCTCGGCACGCTCGCCGGCGACGACACCGTGATCGTCGTCACGCGCAAGGGCGCCGATGCGCGCCGCATCGTCCGGTCGCTCCAGGACCTGAAAGGGAGGAAGCGCCAATGAAGAAGGCCGCCATCCTCGGCGCCTCCGGGTACACGGGTCGCGAGCTCGCCACGCTGCTCGAGCGACATCCCGCGCTCCGCCTCGACGGTTTCTTCAGCGCGCGCGAAGGGGAGACTCCGCCGCCGCCCGAGCTGCCTTTCGACCGCGAGGTCGAAGCCCTCGACTGGAAGCGCCTCTCCAAGGTCGACGGCGTCTTCCTGTGCACGCCCCACGGCACTTCCGCCGCGCTCGCCGGCCGCTGCCTCGATCTCGGCCTCAAGGTCGTCGATCTCTCCGCGGACTTCCGCATCGAGGACGCCGCCGCCTACGCCAAGGCGTACGGCCATCCGCATCCCGCGCCGAAGCTGCTCGAGGAGTCGGTCTACGGCCTGACCGAGCACGCGCGTGAAGCCGTCGCCGGCGCGCGCCTGATCGCCAACCCGGGCTGCTACCCGACGGCCGTGCTGCTCGCGCTGAAGCCCCTGCTCGCCGCCGAGCAGATCGATCTGCACGACGCGGTCGTCGCCGACTGCAAGAGCGGCGTCTCGGGCGCGGGCCGGTCGCCGAGCGCGCGCACGCACTTCGGAAGCGTCCACGAGAACTTCTGCGCCTACGCCATCGGCACCCATCGACACACGCCCGAGATCCACGAGCAGGCCGGGACGACGCGGATCGTCTTCGTCCCCCACTTGCTGCCGGTCTTCCGCGGGATCCTGGCGACGATCTACTTGAAGCCGGCCGGCACGGCCCGCGCGGGGGAGATCCTCGCCTGCCTCGCCGAAACCTACGCAGACGAGCGCTTCGTCAAGGTCTACCCGCGCGGTCTCCCCGAGCTCGACCGCGTCCGCGGCACGAACGAATGCCACCTCGGCGCAGCGGATGCGGACGGCCTCGTCGTGCTCGTCTCGGTGATCGACAACCTCGTGAAGGGCGCGAGCGGGCAAGCGCTGCAGAACATGAACTTGATGCTCGGACTTCCCGAGGAGGCGGGACTCGCATGAGAGTCGTCGTGAAAGTCGGAGGCGCTCAGCTCGAAGAAGCGCCGGCGCGGGAAGAGCTCGTGCGCGCGGTCGCGCTGGCGCAGGCCGCGGATCTCGAGGTCGTGCTCGTGCACGGAGGCGGGAACCAGATTCGTTCGCTCGTGCGGCGACTCGGCCTGCCCGAGGCGTATCACGAGGGCCTGCGCGTCACCGACGCTGCGACGGCCGAGGTTCTGCGCGGCCTTCGAGAAGCAAGGCCTCCGCGCGGTCAGCCTGTGCGGCGCGGACGGCTCGACCTTCTCCGCGGTCCAGCAGCGCAGGGAAGGTGTCGACCTCGGGTTCGTCGGGGCGGTCGGTCGCGTGAACCCGCGGCTCACCGACAGCTTGCTCTCCGAGGACTACCTGCCGCTGATCGCGACGGTCGCGCCCGGTCCAGACGGGGCGTTCTACAACGTGAACGCCGACATGGCCGCCGGTCCGCTCGCGCGAGCCCTCGCTGCGCAGGCGCTCCTCTTCCTGACGGACGTGTCCGGAGTGCTCGACGCGCAGGGTCGTCTGATCCCGGTCCTCACGCCGGAGCACTGCGCGGAGCTGCGCAAATCCGGCGTGATACGCGACGGGATGATTCCGAAGGTCGAGGCCGCGCTCGCCGCGGTGGCCGAGAACCCCGACGCCGTCGTGAAGATCGCTCCGGCGACCGGTGAGAACGCGGTCCTTTCCGCGCTCGATCCGGGCGTCGGCACACGATTCACCGCATTGGAGGAAGCATGGACGAGCACGTCCTTCTGACGTATCGGCGCGCCGAGGAGGTCTTCGTCGACGGAAACGGCGCGGAGATCCGCGACGAGCAGGGCCGCGTGTACCTCGACTTCTTGTCGGGGATCGCCGTGTCCGCGCTCGGACACGCCCACCCGGAGATCGTCGCGGCGCTGCAAGACCAGGCCGGGAAGCTCCTGCACACGAGCAACCTCTTTCGCCACCCCTACACCGAGGAGGTCGCGGCGCGGATCGCGCACCTGACCGGCCTCGAGGCGTGCTTCTTCTCGAACTCCGGAGCCGAGGCCGTGGAGGCCGCGCTCAAGATCGCGCGCAAACACCAGCGGATCGCGGGCGCGCCCGAGCGGACCGGATTCGTCGCCATGGAAGGTTCGTTCCACGGGCGGACGTACGGCGCGCTCTCGGTCACGCACACGGCGAAGTACCGCGAACCGTTCGGACCGCTGCTCGAAGCGGTGGGCGACGACGCGGCGCTCGAGCGCGCGCTGAAGCCGGAATCCGGCCCGGCGCCCGCGGGCCTGATCCTCGAGCCGATCCAAGGCGAGTCGGGCGTGCGCGAGCTCCCGCACGATTTCCTGCGCCTGGCGCGGCGCTTGTGCGACGAGACCGACACGGTCCTCATCCACGACGAGGTGCAGTGCGGGTGCGGCCGGACCGGGAACTTCCTCGCCGCGGAAGCCGCCGGCGTGAAGCCCGACGTCGTGACGCTCGCGAAGCCGATCGCCGCGGGCCTGCCGATGGGCGTGACGGTCGTCTCGAAGCACCTGGCGGGGACGCTCGAGCCCGGCGATCACGGGTCGACCTTCGCGGGAGGGCCGTTCGTCAGCCGCGCGGCGCTCGTGTTCCTGCGCCTCGTCGACACGGGCGGCATGCTCGAGCAGGTGCGCGCGCGCGGACAGCAGCTGCGGCGCGGGCTCGAATCGATCGAGCGCGAATTCCCCGTCGTCGCCGAGTTGCGTGGGCGCGGGCTGATCCAAGGGCTGCGCCTCACGCGCGGCACGGAGGAGCTCCAGAAGGACCTCTATCGCCGCGGCTTGATCGTGAACAAAACCGGAGGCGACGTGATCCGCCTCCTCCCTCCGTACGTGATCACCTCCGCGCAGGTCAACCGGGGTCTCGACCTCCTGCGCGAAGGCCTCGAAACCCTAGGTCGGAATCCCCAAGAGACCCGATGAGCACCCTGACGCACCCCTTCGGAACCCTGCCCTGCAAGGATCTCCTCTCCATTTCGCAACTCGGGTCGGGCGACGTGCAGACGATCTTCGACGCGACGCGCGAGCTGAAGCGCGACCGCAACGCCTACTCCGACCTCCTGCGCGGCAAGCGCCTGGGGATGATCTTCGAGAAGGAGAGCTTGCGGACGCGGTTCACGTTCGACGTCGGCATGCAGGACCTCGGCGGCTCGGCGGTGTTCATGGATCACCGGCACGTGAGGCTCGGCACGCGCGAGTCGATCCGCGACATGGCGCGCAACCTCGAGCGCTGGGTGC
>WNFM01194565.1_pt3 | contig 12553 bp, 16 predicted proteins | sample 5400271 | NCBI WGS metagenome assembly WNFM01 (sample SAMN13153352, study PRJNA577476) | soil metagenome | isolation source: 60 cm saprolite on Douglas fir-dominated hillslope | place: USA:California | collected 2013-09-17 | reverse complement strand
CCTGCCAGATGCGTTCCGGGTCGTGCTCGACCCAGCCGCGCTCAGGATAATGCTGGTCGAGCTCGCGTTGAGCGACCGCTACGGGGCGCGCGTCGGCATCGAACAGGATGGCGCGCGTCGAGGTCGTCCCCTGATCGATCGCCAGGACATGATCCGCGGGCCCCACGCGATCGAGCATAAAGACGCTCGCCGCATGCCGGAAGAGGCCAAGGGATCCGTCGCCGCTTGCGCGGGCCTGTGACGCGCGGCATTGCGGAGGCATGCCGGCGCCTCTCACCATCATCGGCAGCTTCGTCAGCCCCTACGTCCGCAAGGTGCTGGCGTGCATCAACCTTAAGGCACTGAGCTACGAGGTCGACCCGATCACGCCCTTCTTCGGCGGCGACGAGTTCGAGCGGATGAGCCCCCTCCGCCGCATCCCGGTGCTGATCGACGGAAAGCTGTCGGTCAGCGATTCGACCGTGATTTGCGAATATCTCGACGAGGCTTACCCGGGCCACGCGCTGCTGCCGCGCGACTCGAACGACCGCGCCCGCGCCCGCTGGCTCGAGGAATATGCCGATACCCGCCTCGGCGATCTCTTCATTTGGGGCCTGTTCTACCAGAAGGTCGTCCGCCCCCTGGTATGGGGTGAGCCTGGCGACCAGGCGCGGATCGACAAGACGCTCAATGAGGACATCCCGGCGGCGCTCGACTATCTCGAACGCGAGCTGCCCGCGGACGGCTTCCTGTTCGGCGAGATCGGCCTTGCCGACATCGCGATCGCAAGCTTCTTCCGCAACGCCGCTTATGCCGGGTTCGAGCCCGACGCGGCGCGTTGGCCGCGCACGGCCGCGTTCGTCAGCCGGGCGCTTGCCCACTCCTGCATCGACGATTTGGTGCAGTTCGAGGACGTGCAACGCAACGCCGCGATCAAGGGACGACGCCAGGCCCTGCTTGCCGCCGGCGCTCCGCTCACCGCCGAAAGCTACGGCACGCGCGAGCCCCGCAAGGGCTATATGAGCCTCTAATGCTGGTGGCTGGAGATCCAGTGCTCGAACCGCGTTCGTAGCGACCGCTTCGATGGAATGAAGCCCGGCTCCGGCGCCGCCGGCGGCTCGACCGTTTCGTACAAAGTCAAATTCTCGGGCATCTTGGGCCGATGCGTCTCGCGCCCGCGCAGCAAATCCTCGGCCGCGGCGAGCGACCGGTGAACGTCCTCGGCAGTGAACGGCTTCATCAGGCAGCCGATGGCGAGGTCGGGCATCGGGAAGCGCGGCGCCTTGCCGCTGACGAACAGGCAGGCGACGCCGAGGTCGTTGAGCCGCACCGCGACCGAAAAGCCCGTCGTGCCGTGGGCCAGATGAAGGTCGAGCAGCACCAGATCCGGCTCATGCGCTTCCGCCGCCGCGATGGCACTGTCGGCGTCGTCGGCGATGGCCACGACCCGATAACGGGGATTGTCCTCGACCAGATATTTGAGAGTCACCGCCAGCTGGCTGTCGTCTTCGACGATCAAAATCTTCAGCACCGGCACGTCCTCCCCACAGGCCCAAGCGAAATACAGCCCGAAAATTCCCCCCGGAAAATCCGTCGCTTGATGTTCGCACGGGATTGAATCGCCTGCGAATCCCCCGTGAACGCGGTTATCGCCGAGACGGCTTGCCTGTGCGCCGGGACGAAAAAAGCGTCCCGGACGTTACCGTCCGGGACGCCCTCGCCCCTCCAAATTAACTCGTATCAGGCGCGATAGAAGATATGCGCGCCGATCTGCTGGACTTCGACCAGGCTGCGCCGCCAAGTCGGGGCGACGTAATCAGCGTGATACCACAGCACGTCGTTGCTGACGCTCGGGACAACGTTGGCGGCAGCGAGCTCGGCGACCGCCTCGGCCCTTTGCCACGCATAGGAATTGGTATCGGCGTAGGGGAATTCTCCGTGGCGCACGAAGGAGAATTGCGCGTGCTGCTTGACCACGCTGCACCAGTCGGGCGGGTAACGGCCCGACCCCGCGCGGTTCATGACCACCCGGGCGACCGCGAGCTGGCCTTCGACGGTCTCGCCGCGGGCTTCGAAATAAACCGCGGTCGCGAGGCAATTGGTCTGCTCGTCGAGCTGCGCGCTGGTCGCATATTTGTCGACGAGCGCATAAAGCGACCAGCCGCCTTTGTAGAGCCAGGCCGCTTCGGTCGCCATCGCCGGAGCGAGCTTGACCGTGGCCGCCGCAGCGGGGACTTGGGTCACGACATTGGCCGTCGCCACGACCGCCGGCTGGACCATCGATGCCGCACTGCCAACGACGTCCTGCGCATTCGCGCTCGAACCGATCGCGAGCATGAAAAAGCCGATGACCGCAGACGCGACGCGTCCGCCGAGAAGCTTAACCACTATGTTTCTTTGCCTATATTGGCGGGAGAAACCCGCTGGAGGCGCTGCAGTGAGCGCACTTGAATTCCAGCGGGGGATCGCCCGTCTTGCCACGAGCCGGTCGTTCTCGCAGAACGCTACCGGCTCACCGCTCCCATTCGCTGAAACCCAGATATGTGAACCCAGCGACCAGTGAAAGGACGAGTCGGTGAGCTGTGCGACTCGCGGGATAGAATCCGGAACCCTTTCAAATTGTTCAGTTTTCTAGAGTTTTCCACAGCAGTTCTGAACGCTTCATCGATGGTTTTGCTCGGCTCGTCGGCGCGCTATCGATTGCGTCCCGAAGGGAGACATTTGAAGTGGCCCACTGGCTGATGAAATCCGAGCCCGAAAGCTACGGCTGGGCGAACCTGGTGCGCGACGGCGGGACCGAATGGGACGGCGTCAGGAACAACGCCGCGCGGCTGCACCTCAAGGCCATGAAGGCGGGCGACGAGGCCTTCTTCTACCACAGCATGTCCGACAAGGCGGTGGTCGGCATCATGCGCATCGCGCGCGCCGCGCAGCCCGACCCCAAGGCGCCTGACTGGGTGTCCGTCCGCGTCGAACCTGTGCGGCCGCTCGAGCGTCCGGTCACGCTCGCCGAGATCAAGGCCGAGCCGAGCCTCGCCAAGATGGAGCTGATCCGCCAGAGCCGCCTGTCGGTCGCGCCGGTGCGCGACGACGAATGGGCGAAGGTGCTGGAGATGGCCCGGAGCTGACCGATCCGCGGCTCAATCGCTGCACAAAACATCGGCCAGGAAGGTTCGGCCCTGAACGGTCTGGACCGCCTCATGCACGGACACACGCCAGCCGTGCTCGCGGCAGAAACCCGTCGCCGTCCGGGAGGCGGCCTCGGGCGCTTTTTCGGCAACCTCGACCCGTGCCCCGCCGCGCGAGGGAATCACGAAATATTCGCTTGCCAGCCCCTTCAACGATGGTCCCGAGCCAGGCACCGGCGCCTGCGCCGGCACCGCCACGTTTTCCGAAATTGGCGCGGCGACCGGACGCACCGAACGAACGATCCTCACCATCGCCGCCTTGGACTCGCTGAACCGTTCGCACCCCGTAAACGTCTCGCCGCTGCACAGGTCCCAAACACTTCCAGGCGAAATCCGAAGACTCTTGACCGTGAACGGCGGCAGCTTGGTGGTGGGCCCGGCAATGGTCATTCCCGGCCCGGCAAAATGTCCCTTGGGAAACAAGGTCGCCTCGACCGGCCCTTGAGCGCCCGCCAGAGACGCAAGGCTTGCAGTTACAGCTGCCAGAACGATCGCCCGCATTGCGCATCCCCCTCTGTCGCCGGCCGACAATGCGCCAGACCGTTCCGGATAGGCAACAGACTTTACGCGGCTTCGAGCTTCCGCGCCGCGCGCTTGCGGTCGAGGGTCAAGGAAGCGCTTGCGGAAAAGATCACAAAGGCCGCGTCGGATAACCCGCGCGCGAAGGGGGGCCGGGGGTATGTCGGCTTTGTCGGCTTTGTTGGATTTGGGCGCGAGGGAAGTTGACGCGGTTGGCAGTGCGGCGCGGGGTGAAGGAGCCGCCGAATCTTCGCGAATGTTCGCACTGACGGCGGCGATTTTGACCCCGGCGGATGGAGACGGTCGGGGTGAGAGTAAGCGGGGCTGCTGGAGTCGAGGGGCGCATCGCCGAGCTTAAGGCATGAATGGAGTGCTGTAGGAAAGGGAATTTGAATTAGTCGGTGCTTTCAAGAATGTGCAGCGCGACGCGGAGCAGCCCGTCTTTAATCGTCTTTACTGTATCCGGATCGATCGTTCCGATCCGCTTTGCCGTCTGCCACTCGGCAATCGCATCGTAGATACAATGCCGGAAATAGTTGGCGACACCCTCGGCGCCTTCGATCTGCCGAAAATGAGGGTGGTTTTGGTTGATGATTATACAGACGTCATCACTCGAAGCGGTCTCGTAAATTACATAGGGGTCATTCGCGCTCATACTCGGCTCAACGAAGACAGAAACCTTCAACTGGTCACCCACCTGAGCCGTGAAATCGGGATCACCTTGGATCACCTCTTGAGCAATCGCGTGATGCGAGCTTCTAATGTCTTCGTGGGACGGAACTGTGAGAATCTGGATTTGGTCAATCATCTCCTTCGAAAGGAGCTCTTCTTTTAGCTCTGCCAGGGCTGCATCGATTTCAGCTTCAGACGGCCCCTTTGGCTCCTCTTGAGTCGTCCGGGTGGAACGCGCTGCCTCTATGTAGTCTTTGATCTTTGCCTGAAGCTCACGCTCAACGAGTTCCTCTTCGTCGCCATACCAGAGTATATCGTCCTTTGTGTGAGACACGTCGAAATCGTCGAGGTGTATTTCACCGACCAAGCGCTGGTTGATAAGGTCGTTGCGACCTCCGCCGGCGCCGTAGATTCGCTCCGGCCGCCATGAGTCAGGATAGCCTTTCACAACCCTTCCGGAGTGGATAATCGAGAAACCAGCATAGGCTCGACCACCTTGACCGAGCACACCCGCCCATCCGGATGCCTTTTTGCCATTCACTTCAAATTCGAACGGCATCTTGTACACTTTACCCAAACGATCATGCATTAGCCGAGTGTCGACCTCATCCCATGACAAGGACTGGCCCTGCCACTGTAGATCCATAATGCCATTTCGAAAGTCTTCTCGGTACATTGAGGCAAGATATTCTTTTATCTTGCCTAGGGTTCTGCCATGAAATTTCCTGTTATGCCCTACTATACTTATAAGCGTATAGTGCAAACGCTCCGGCTTCAGAAATTCTTCATGAAGTAGTTCGGAATCGCCATCTGCGATTTCCTCTACGTCAACGGGGACCCTATATGCCCTTTTCTCTCCGAGCTTCTTCGTCTCGACCGTCCAAAAATTTCCCATCCAGCATGCAGCTGTTTTCATGCCCATGCCATATTTCGACCGACCGGTCGTGTTCGCGGGCGGGATACCAACCTGAAGAGCCTGTTCAAGTTCTTGCAGGTTCATCCCAATGGAATTGTCATATATAGTCAGCAGTCCTTTCTCAGGATCATACGAGATGCTGACTAGGAGCTTTTCACCATCTTCTTGGAATTGAGCGTCGAGCGTCTTCTTATTATTGAAGTACGCTTGAGAGCTATTATCGACAAACTCTGCAATGGCGTGCCAAGGCGTATACGCGAGGCGTTTGTAGGATCGGATCGTATTATAGCCAATTCCGAATGTGATACTCATACTCGTTTCCCCCTCGCACCGACGATCTTAAGGATTATCGCTCCGTCATCCCCTCTCAGTAACGCATACCGCGCACCGGCGCGTAAGCGAATAGGACCCCGCGTTCGAAGGTAACAGCAATCCTTTGTGTCGAGACGGGACCATTCAATTGCCTGACCGTCAAACAGCGTTATCAGAGGCTCACCGTGGAACGCGGGCAAGGCCGTCGGCGATTCGATCTGCAGCTGGCGCGGCAACATGCTGCTGTAAGTACAGTAGCTTATCAAATCGGCGGCGCGCTGAGGCAGGCCGCCGTCCAACGAGAAGATGTATCGATTAAAGTCAGACTTGAAGATTTCGATCGTAATGAATTGAATATCTGCACCATTCAAAACGTCAGCCCACGATGCGTCTGCACGGTCGGCGATCACCACGACTTTTGGGCTTAGACCGCGAACGAGTTCATTCGTGTGGTCGAGATCCAATACCGGCAAGTTTCGGACGAGGTACTCTGCCTCGTCCGGTCCGTAATATCCGTCCCGGAGCGTCCGTACCTGAGGTAGCACATGTTCGTAGAGGGAGTGTCGCCGCATTTCGACTTCCACGACGAACCACTCACGATACTGTCGATCTATGATCGCGAGGTCTGCTCTAGCGGCCGATCCTTGTGCAAATATCTTTCGCTTAAATCGAACCAGCCAAGCATCCTGCCGGATCATTTCGCTATTTTGAATCAGCAGGTCTTCGAATTGTGCTTCGGGGAGGGCGTTCAACGACAGCTGATGGAACCAGTCATTATCGTATCGCAGCTTAGCCATCAGATCGCCTACGGCTTTCGTGCCAGGTCACGGAACTGACTTGCTTTAGTTCGGCGGCTTCCTTGATCAGTCGATTCCGCTCCTCTTCGGTCGCATACAGTGTGTAGACTGTCGCCGAGTCTTTGCCTTTTGCGGGTCGTAAGATTCTCCCGAGCCGTTGTATTCGCTGCCTCTGACTCGCTGTTGAGCTTGCGATCACCGCTACCGATGTCTCAGGAACATTCATCCCCTCATCAAGCGCACGACAACACACGAGAACATCATGAACTCCGCGCCTGAACAGTCGCAGGTTCTCGCGGCGGATCGCGCCACCAATCCCCGCATGATAAATTGACGCAGAGTGTCCCCTTTCGCGCAGCAACGACAGGATTCGGTCAGCCGCGTCCCGTCGTTCGTGAAAGATAATGGCCCGCTCGCTACGATGCTGTTCTATGAGATGTACGGCCACCGGTATGCGCATAGTCGCTGTCGCGCTAACGGCGGCGCGCTGCTGAAGTAACCGTTTTAGGTACTCGGATGATTGCGGATCGTCTGCGTCTTGGCGCGCCCCGGCAATTCGTATGCGGCGCGTCAACGCGTCGTATTTCTCCTGCTCGTCCGAGAGCATAGCCACCTGAACATTATGGAGAGCAAACGGCGCGATTATCCCGTCGCCACGCGCCTGCACATAATCATATTCAAAGATGATCGGGCCTAGGACTGGCGCGATATAATCTGCAAATCCCGCATCATATTGCCGTTCTGGAGTGGCTGAGAGCCCGAGCGTGGCGGAATACTCGCCCAAAAGAGCTTTTGAATTTTCGGGCGAACCCACCCTATGACATTCATCCACAATCAGCATTTTCGGCGCGTCGAGTCTGCCCCAGCGACCCTCGAGGCGCCGTGCCGAGTTCACAATTGCTACGGTGATCGGAGCGGAGCGCTTGGGACGTTCTCCGCCGCCTAACAACGCGATTTGCGCCGCCTCCACCCCAAGTTCATCTTGAAGCGACGCTTGCCACTGATCCATCAGCGCGGACGTCGGAACGACAATAAATGCCTGGCCATCCGGGTGATCTTTGAAGAACGACAAGAGGCATGCTTCAGCGAAGACTGTCTTCCCCCCGCCGGTCACAACAGAGACGATGCCTTGTTTCTGTTGAAGCCAGCGTGAGAGCGCTTCCTGCTGCCAGGCTCGCGGTTTGAACTTCATGCACCAGTTAGTTGCCGGCGAGGTCTGATTACTCTCCGCCAAGGTAGCAGCTCACTCCGCTGCGGTCGCAGCGGGCGTGACGTCTATGTTCCCAACGAGCCGCAAATCGGAGGGTGCGAACCTGCCGATCGAGGATGAAACGTAGGGCAGGTGCGCTTCGCAACTGACCCAGCGTCGATCTAGGGTTTCTGCGACCGACCCTGTCGTGTTGCTGCCTCCAAAAGGGTCAAATACCAAATCTTCCTCATCAGTCAGGAATTTAATGAAGAACTCTGGCAGCTCCCGAGGCATTCGGGCAGGATGCAATGGAATGTCGCGCTCACGACAGAAGATCTGATATTGCTCATTTGAGCGTGTGTTCGTGCCTTTAAGGAGTGAACCTAGCGATTCAGCGCTATCGGCGCCGATGACATTAGGCGGAATTGCGCCGGCATTGTCCTTAGAAAAGCTCTTTTTGCCGATGACGTGCTCGCTTGGCCGCGGACCTGGGTTATAGCGCCCTGTTTCGATCAGACGCTGCATGCTGGCGCTATACGCCTTTAAGATTCGACGGTTGTCTGCTTTTGGGCGATCTGTCTTTGCCATCCACCAAATCTTGCTGAACGCGTCCTTCACCCGAATTCGCTCGACGTTCACCCATTGAACCGGCGAGGGCAGCCGCGCAGGGTTGTACCAAACGAACTCCTGGCAGAGGTGTAAACCGGCGGTCTCCAAGAATCGTAGCAGCGCACGGATTACAACTGTCGACATCACGGGCCGACCCGGTTCCCACGCGTTGCCGATTTCGATGACAATCGAACCAGTCGGCGTCAGAAGGTCTGTTAGCTTCGGGGCAAAGCCAGCGAACCAGTCGATGTAAGCTTCGCCTTTAAGGTTTCCGTATTTCTTTTTCTCATTCAGAGGAAACGGAGGCGACGTGAAGACCAGTTGAGTCTGGCCGACAAGCGCCTTGCCTTCGGGACGCTCGAGGAATGCGAGCGTGTCGCCGTAGAACATTTCACCGCGGGCAGTCTGGTAAATTAGCTCAGGTTCACCCGTCGTGTGCGGGCCGTTCAGCCCTGCGATATTCCTCCGCACAAGATCCCCCGACGCGCTCTGTCGTTTCTAGCAAGGCGATCGCCCGAGCCCGACCGCATCAGTGCATCGTAGATTCTAGATGGAAACACTCAAGCGAAAAGGGCGGCCGGCCGAATGAGCGGGTTCTCGCTTTTGCCCTTCGGTCATCTACGATCCCGGCCCACAGGAGACGCCGGCTCTACGCGCTCCCGACCCCTCCACCGCCTTGGGCGGTCCCCCCCCCCGTTCCGGGGAGGAATTTATGCCGCCCGACGAGCCGCGACTGTTTCACTTGCTTCGCCCGCACGGAAGTTTCGCGGCCGTAATGGCTGCGTTCATGCGACGCTGCTAGGCAGGCCGCCCATTGCTTGAGGATAAGAGATGCCCCGCTTGCACATCGCCGCTGCTTTGCTCATCTCGCTGGCCGGACCGGCGTTCGCCAATGACGCGGCGCACCCGACGGTCGTCGAGCTCTACCAGAGCCAGGGTTGCTCTTCCTGCCCGCCGGCGATTGCCAATATCAACAAACTCGCCAATCGCGCCGACATCCTGCCGCTGACCTTCGCCGTGACCTATTGGGATCAGCTGGGTTGGACGGACACGTTCGCGCAGCCCGAATTCACCGCTCGGCAGTGGGCACTGGCGCACGCCGCCGGACGGTCCGACATCGCAACACCGCAGACGGTCGTGAACGGACGGACTGTCGCCAATGGCGGCGATGCACAGGAGCTGATCGACGCCATCCGCGCTGCGGATCGCGGCACGTCAGGCCCGACAATCAGCAAATCCGGCAACATCATTCTGATCGGGCCCGGCGCGGCCGCGGATCCGGCCACGATCTGGCTCGTCCGCTACGACCCCCGGCCGCTCAGCGTCCCGATCCGCGCCGGCGAGAACGACGGCCGGACGATCATTCATCGCAATGTCGTCAGGTCGCTGTCCGCGATCGGCACATGGACCGGCAAACCCGTCAGCGTGAAGGCACCGCCGCCGCACGACGCGAACGTGCGGTCCGCCATTCTCGTCCAGAGCGGCACCGCCGGGCCGATCGTCGCGGCGGTGCGCCTGTAGGCGTTACGCCGCCTCGCTCTGCCGCGCCGCGCGCTTTCTTTCGTGGGGGTTCAGGAACCGCTTGCGAATGCGGATCGCCTTGGGCGTGACTTCGACCAGCTCGTCGTCCTGGATGTAGGCGATCGCCTGCTCGAGGCTCATCCGGCGCGGCGGGGTCAGGCGGATGCCCTCGTCCTTGGGGCCGGAGGCGCGGAAGTTGGTCAGCTGCTTGGACTTTAAGGGGTTGACCTCGAGGTCCTGGACCTTGGCGTTCTCGCCGACGACCATGCCCTCGTAGAGCATCTCGCCGGGCGAGACGAACAGCACGCCGCGGTCTTCGAGCGCGCTCAAGGCGTAGGCGACCGCGGGGCCCTGCTCCATCGAGATGAGGACGCCGTTCTGGCGGCCGGCGATCGGGCCCTTGTACGGGCCGTAGCGCTCGAACAGGCGGTTCATGATGCCGGTGCCGCGCGTGTCGGACAGGAACTCGCCGTGATAGCCGATGAGGCCGCGGCTGGGCGCCGAGAAGGTCAGGCGCGTCTTGCCGCCGCCCGACGGGCGCATGTCGGTCATCTCGGCCTTGCGCAGCGCCATCTTGTCGATGACGGTGCCGGAGAATTCGTCGTCGACGTCGACCACGACAGTCTCGTAGGGCTCCTCGCGGCCCGACGGGCCGTCGTGCCGAGCTCGAAGCCTTCGCGGCGCAGGGTCTCGATGAGGACGCCGAGCTGGAGCTCGCCGCGGCCGGCGACCTCGAAGCTGTCGTTGTCGGCGGACATGGTGACGCGGATCGCGACATTGCCCTCGGCCTCGCGCTCGAGGCGCTCGCGGATGACGCGGCTCTGCACCTTGTCGCCGTCGCGGCCGGCGAAGGGTGAGTCGTTGACCGAGAAGCTCATCGCCAGCGTCGGCGGGTCGATCGGGCGCGCGTGCAGCGGCGCCGCGACACTCGGGTCGGCGAAGGTGTTGGAGACGGTCGCCTTGATCAGGCCGGCGATGGCGACGATCTCGCCGGCTTCGGCGCTGTCGACCGCGACCCGCTCGAGGCCGCGGAACGCGAAGACCTTGGTCGCGCGGCCTTCCTCGACGAGGTTGCCGTTCACGTCGAGCGCCTTGATCGGCATGTTGGTGGTGAGCCTGCCGCTCTCGATGCGGCCGGTGAGGATGCACGCGGGGCGGCGGGACATGGCTGACGATGGTCTCGAACAAGGGCGTCAAGTCGCCCGAACGGACGTCATCGGTGAGGCCGGCGTAACCCGCGCGGCCGCTGGCGTAGAGCGTCGGGAAGTCGAGCTGCTCGTCGCTGGCCTCGAGGTTGAGGAACAGCTCGAACACTTCGTCGAGCACTTCGGCGGGGCGCGCGTCCGGACGGTCGATCTTGTTGACGACGACGATCGGGCGAAGGCCGAGCGCGAGCGCCTTGCCGGTGACAAACTTGGTCTGCGGCATCGGCCCTTCGGCGGCATCGACCAGCAGGATGACGCCGTCGACCATGGAGAGGATCCGCTCGACCTCGGCGCCGAAGTCGGCGTGACCGGGCGTGTCGACGATGTTGATGTGAGTTCCGTGCCATTCGACGCTCGTGCACTTGGCGAGGATGGTGATCCCGCGCTCCTTCTCGAGGTCGTTCGAATCCATCGCCCGCTCCTCGACCCGCTGGTTGTCGCGGAACGTGCCCGACTGGCGGAAGAGCTGGTCGACAAGCGTCGTCTTGCCGTGATCGACGTGGGCGATGATCGCCACGTTGCGCAGGTTCATCTCGATTTTTCCGGAAAGAAGTTGTGCCGGCCACATAGTGAAAGGCGGCCAATGTTGCAATGCAGCATGGAAACACCCTCCGTCCTCCGCGCGTTTATGCCGCGGTCCAAATCAGGGAGATAGATCATGCCCAGCGGTTCGTACACGGCTAAGCAGGATCGCAAGGCCGAACATATCGAGAAAGGCTATGAGAAGCGCGGCGTTTCCAAGAAGGAAGCCGAGAGCCGGGCCTGGGCGACGGTCAACAAGCAGGACAAAGGCGGCAAGAACAGCGGTCGCGGCCGTTCGAGCAGCCGGAGCTCCGCCGCCAAGAAGGGCTGGGAAACCCGCCGCCGCAACAAAAAGGGCTAAGGCCTCAGGAAGCGCGTTCGAGGATTTCGATCGCGCGCTCGAGCGCGCGCAGCTCGCTATGGGCGAGTCGCTCGAGCTTGTTTCGTAACGCCGGACCGCCGGCAATGCGTTGGCCGAGCCGCTCGCGGCCGGGCCCGGTGAGGCGCAGCGCGATGCGCCTACGGTTTTTCGCATCCTGGGTCCGCTCGACCAGACCGGCCCGAACCAGCGCATCGACTGAGCGGCTGACCGCGGGAGCGCCGCGGCCGAGCCCCTTGGCGACTTCGTTCAACGTCGCCGGCTCCCTGCCCGCGATGGCGTTCAGGAGCTTGCGCCGGGCGCGTTCGGTGCGCTCGGCGGGCCCCTCGGCGACCCATTGGTGAGCCACCGCGGTGAACCGCGCGGCAAGCGCTTCTGGTGTCGAACCGCCAATCATCGATTGCAGTCTAGCAAATGTTTGTCGTGGCGCAATGTTGTTGTTTGCATCGGGAGCGCGTGACTTGCCTTCCGGCGACGCGGCCGCAATGGCGGCGCATGGAATCTCGTCCGCCGCTTCCTCGAAACGTCTGGGTCCTCGGCTTCGTCAGCCTGCTGATGGACCTGTCGAGCGAGATTTATCACGCGCTTCTGCCCGCATTCATCACGATGGTTCTCGGGCTGCCGGCGACCGCGCTCGGAGCGATCGACGGCGTCGCCGAGGCAACGGCCAGTCTCGCCAAGCTCTTCTCCGGCCGCCTCTCCGACCGCAGCCTCAAGCGCAAGCCGTGGGTGATGGCGGGCTACG
>WNFM01299132.1_pt2 | contig 12555 bp, 4 predicted proteins | sample 5400271 | NCBI WGS metagenome assembly WNFM01 (sample SAMN13153352, study PRJNA577476) | soil metagenome | isolation source: 60 cm saprolite on Douglas fir-dominated hillslope | place: USA:California | collected 2013-09-17 | reverse complement strand
ATTGAATAAGGCTCACTTAATGCAGTAGCAACATTTCCTCTTGAAATATGATAACTGAAAACGTCAAAGAAAGAAGGGTCTGCCAGTAATATACCCGGCTGAAGTACCTGTTGATTTTTATAGGTAATAATTTCTTCACGCATTTTAAATCTGACAGTGTTCTCCACTTCTGCATAATCATTCTTCAGCGCTTTAGCCATTGGGGCGCTGGATACCGCTGATTCTGAAATACCTGCTTCTGTTTTTTCTGTTGAGGTTAACCGAACAATCCTGTCGTAATTATTATTGAATTTATCATAGCTTAATTCATCACTTACCCAAAGCGCTATAAGAGTAAAGCATGTTAATCCTGCGGAAAGTCCAATAATATTCAATAAAGAATAGGTCTTATTTTTTGTTACATTTCGCCAGGTTTGTTTTAAATAGTTTTTGAACATAAATAAGTTTTAAGTTTTAGTTTCTCATCATTTTTCTCACTCTGTTCTTAAACTTTTTACCGGGTTGGCTATAGCAGCCCTTATTGCCTGGAAACTAATCGTAAACAATGCGACCATAGTAGCGGCTAAAGCAGCAATCGCAAATACCCACCAGCCAATGTTAATCTTATATGCAAAATTCTGCAGCCATTTATGCATACCCCACCATGCTATAGGAAATGCAATCACAGCTGAAATCAGTACCAGCTTCAGAAAATCTTTTGAAAGCATAGCGACAATATTGCTTACACTGGCGCCCAGGACTTTTCGTACACTTATTTCTCTTGTTCGTTGCTGCGTGGTATAAGCAGCAAGCCCAAGCAAACCGATGCACGCAATAAAAATGGCGAGCGAGGAAAATATAGTAAAAATTTTTTGCGTGGTTTGCTCACTATGATATTGCCTTGCCAATGTTTGATCGAGAAATCCATAATGAAACGGACGATCTTTTACAAATTTTTTCCAGGTATCTTCCACGGCGGCAACCGCACCTTTAAAATTGGCGGCTTTAATACGCAAAGCGGTTGTATTGGAGACATCCCCAAATTTTTCTGAGGAATTAAAAAAGAGCGGAGCTATTTGCTCGTGCAGCGACTGAAAATGAAAATCTTTTACGACTCCTATCACAGTATATATATAAGTACTTCCATCCGGTGCATTTAAAAATCCATCGGGACTGGTAAGTCTCGCACCGATTGGATTCTTTAATCCTAATTCTTTTACTGCTTTTTCATTCAGCACCAATGCGAGTGTATCGGTAGAAAAATCTTTTGAAAAAAATCTTCCTTCCTTCAGCTCAAGTCCCAACACTTTGTTATATGACTGATCCGCAAAAATTCCACGGCCTGTCACCTGTTCTTTAGAGCCGACTTCCTGGTAGCTGATCCCGAAAAAGTTTTGTTGTCCCGGCATAGCGCTGGTCCCGCTCACCGATTCTACTCCTGCAATTTTTGCAAGCTCTGTTTTAAATGCTTTTGATTGTTTGTCCAAAAGATCAGTCCTTTCCACCATTATCACATGATCTTTGCGAAAACCAATTTTTTCTCCCATCATATAATTCATTTGCCGGTTTACCATAATAGTGCTCACAATAAGTATTACAGAAATGGCAAACTGGAAAACGACAAGACCATTGCGCAATACCAAACCATATTTTTGCGATTTGAATCTTCCTTTTAAAACTAATATGGGTTTAAAAGATGATAATACAAAAGCAGGATATAGTCCTGCCATCAAACCAATGAAGATCGCAAAAGCAAGTATGAGTAAAATATTTACAGGTTGCAGAAAATAAACAACTGTAAGCGATTTGCCGGATAGCTGGTTAAATAATGGCAGCAGCAGGGCAATTAAGCCAAATGCCACTAAAACGCTGATGAAACTTACTACAACTGATTCAAGCAAAAACTGGCCGATAAGCGCTTTACGTTCGGAACCAAAAGTTTTCCGGATGCCTACTTCTCTTGCTCTTTCCATAGAACGGGCTGTAGAAAGATTAATGAAATTGATGCAGGCAAGACATAAAATAAAAATAGCGACAATACTGAAAATATATACTGCCTTTAAACTTCCATTGGGTCGCAGTTCTCCTTCCATTTCTGAAATGAGATGAATTTTTTGTAAGGGTTGCAGGAAGTAATGATAACCGTTGCCCTCTTTCTGGAATTGTTCAATGCTTTCACCGAATCGTTTTTCTATATCACCTGCCACATATTTTTTAATGATGATTGGAAGTTTTGCTTCGAGGTTTTTTGCAGATGCACCGGGATTTAGTAAAAGATAGGTATGTGCAGCGAAATTAACGTAGTTGAGCTGCCTTGTAAATTCAAAACCGGTAGTAGAGATAAGCAAGTCAAAAAGGAAATGAGAATTTTCCGGCCAGTCGGCGCAAACAGCTGTTATTTGAAAAACATTATTCCCATTATTGTTGCCATCAACTTCAAAAGTTTTGTTGAAAGCTGCATCAACCGAACCGAAATATTTTTTAGCAGTTGTTTCATTTATAATAACTGAATTGGGTTTCATTAAAGCGGTAGTCGCATCACCCTTTAGCATTTTAGCGCTGAATACACGAAAGAAATTGGAGTCAACAGCAAACACTCTTTTTTCTTCAAATACTTTATCGCCGATGCGTAAAAAGAAATTGCCGTTGTCACCGGTGAAATTAAAAAGCCTGACGCTTTCCTGCACCTCAGGAAATTCAGCTTTAACCGCAGCGCCGATAGATTGCGGAATAAAGGCATAAGAAGTAGCACGACCGGGATAGATACGATCGAGTACAAGCCGATAAACATTTTTACCATTTTTATGTTGCTGATCGTAATGCAGTTCGCTTTGTACAAACAAAACAATCAACAGGCAGACAGCCATACCGGTGGCGAGTCCCAGTATATTAATCAGGGTATAGGTTTTTCGTTTAAGCAGGTTTCTCCATGCGACTTTTAAATAATTTTTTATCATGTCTATATTTTTTTTTATTCTGTTCTTTTGCTTCACTCTGTTCGCAATGACTTTACCGGGTTAGCAATGGCTGCTTTAATAGCCTGGAAACTTATTGTTGCCAATGCAATAACAATGGCAAGCAATCCTGCAGCTAAAAATATCCACCAGTTAATATTGATGCGGTATGCAAAATCCTGCAGCCAGTTATGCATTATCCACCATGCCACAGGCGAAGCAATTGCAAAAGCAACAACAACAAGCCTGATAAAATCTTTTGAAAGCAGCATTACTATATTGGAAACAGAAGCACCTAACACCTTACGTACACCAATTTCTTTTGTGCGCTGTGTCGTGGCAAATAATGACAGTCCAAACAACCCAAGGGAGGCAATAAAAATGGCGAAGCCGGCAAAGATGGCGAATACGTTTCCAAAAAGCCGGTCATTATTATACTGTTCATTGAAATGCTCATCAAGAAAAGAATAATCAAACAAGTTGCCTGGAAAGAAAGTATCATAAGCTTTTTTTATTGCAGAAACAGTTGCCGGTAACTCTTTGGCATCAACTTTTACAGAAATAGAACTATTAGTACTGTAAGCAGGAAAAAGCATGGTAGGTTCTACAGGATACCGTAATGATTTTTGATGATAATTATTGATCACTCCAACTATATCCCATTTTTTTTCACCTCTGATTATTGTTTTTCCAATTGCATCCTGCGGAGACGGATACCCTAAAAGTTTTATCGCACTTTCATTTAAAATAATATTATGCAGTTTTCCAAAATTGGGATTGAAATCGGTATACGTAAAATCTCTTCCTGCCAGGAATTTTATTTTATACAAATCAACATAGCCGATAGATATACCGGAATGGCGCATGGTAAAATGTGTGGTGGAATCCTGATCGGCTCTGCGTACATTAAAGCTTCTGCCGGTTTCACCTCCGGGTATATTCCATGAAGTAGTTGCTCCCTCCACATGAGGTATTTGTTTCAGTTGCTCGGTAAGGCTATTTTCCCTGCTTATAAATGTTGAATCCCAATTTGTGAGTTCAGGCGGTTTTACAATAAGCATCTGGGAAATATTCATCCCCAGGTCTTGTGCATTTACAAATTTGATTTGTTTATACACTACAAACGATCCAATGATCAGCGCTACGGTTATTGCAAATTGACCAACCACCAATGCTTTACGTAAAATGGATCCTTTACCAGATGATATAAATTTTCCTTTTAAAACAAGAATGGGTTTGAATGAAGAAAGTACAAATGCCGGGTAAAAGCCAGAAACCAGTATTCCGATAATTATTAAAGCAATTAATGCGGTAGTGATACTGTAACCACTCAATCCTTTTTGAAATAAATAAAATAATGAAAGTTCATGATTTATTAGGTTATTGAAACCATTTTGAGCTAGTGTTACAATCAGCAATGAAATAGCCAAAGCAATAACATTGATAATAAAAGATTCTGAAAGAAATTGCCTTATCAGTTGCTGCTTCGTAGCACCGGCTACTTTTCTTACACCCACTTCCTTTGCCCGTTCCATGGATTTGGCAGTAGCGAGATTGATATAATTTACCCATGCAATAACAATAATAAGTACAGCAATGATGAGCAATCCCCAAACAACAGTGGCACTCCCTGTTTCACCAATCTCATATTCAAAATCAGAATAAAGATGTGCTTTTGAAAGTGGTTGCAGAAAAAACTTTTCATCACTACCTGAAATTTTATCACCCTGGAAATATTTTTGACTGAATGCAGGAAATTTTGCTTCGAGGGCTTTATAATCTGAACCATGTTTTAATTGTATATAATGCCAAAAATCAGAGTCTTTAAAATCATAATCAGCTTCTTTCCAGCCTCCGTTAGCACCACTATAAAGCGAGACATAAGACATTAACAGATCAAACTTTAAATGAGAATTTCCAGGTACATCCTTACAGATCGCTGTGATTTTATAAGGAAGAGAATCCCTCTGTATGACGATAGCCTTATTAATGACAGCCTGGAAGTTATTATCCTTAATATCAAAAACTTTTCGAGCTAGCTTTTCAGAAACAACAACAGTGTTTGGTTCTGTCAATGGTGTTTTTATATCTCCGGCTATTAACGGGTAGGAAAAAATAGAAAAAAAAGAATTATCTACAGCCAGCAATTGTTGTTCACCTATTTTTTTATCATCGTAAGTAATAATAGACTGCCTGAAAGGTTCTATACGTACATGGTTCACGACTTCCGCAAAATCATTTTGCATGGCCTTGCCAATAGCAGAATAAATAATAGTGCCATGCTGTATCAATTTACCATGCTGATAGCGGTCATTATATACACGATAAATATCTGAAGCGTTTTTATTAAACTGGTCGTAGCTTAATTTAAAACTTACATACTGAAGTATGAGCAGGCAGGCTGCCATGCCAATGGCAAGTCCCGCAATATTTATGAAAGAAAAAGTTTTATTTTTCCATAAATTTCTCCACGCAGTTTTGAAATAATTTTTTATCATAACTAATATTTTATTCGGCTCTTTTGCTTCACTCCGTTCGCAATGATTTTACAGGATTAGTCAGTGCTGCTTTAATAGCTTGTATGCTCACCGTTAATAATGCAACAATCAACGCCAATAATGCCGTACCTAAAAATGCTAACCATGGAATGCTGATACGATAAGCAAAATCCTGCAGCCATTTTTGCAAAGCCCACCATGCAATTGGAAAGGCAATTAATGATGCTACTATTACCAATAGGATAAAATCTTTGGAAAGCAAGGCAACAATTCCGCTTACATCAGCACCAAGAACTTTACGAATACCGATTTCTTTTGTTCTGCGGACAACAACCAATGTGGCCAATCCAAATAATCCCATGCAGGCAATTAAAATGGATAATAATGAGGCATAGTTTACTATTCTACTTAAGCGTTGTTCCTGCTGATAAGCAGCATTAAGAGAATCATCTAAAAAACTGTATTCAAAATCCTGGTCGCCTGCAACAGATTTCCATGCTGATTTTAAAGATGCTATATGATCCTGCAGATTTCCTTCGCGGAATCGTACAGAAACTCTTGGCTGTGGCGGAAAACTATAGCTCACATCACTGGAGCGACGAAAAAAACTATCCGGCCTCATGGCCATCACTGCCGGTTTTATGGTAGTATGTAATGTTTCAAAATGAAAATCTTTTACAACACCAATTACTTCTTCCTCGTATTTGCCGGGTAATCGCTGGCCGATTGGATTTTTCCATCCATATTCTTTCACCAACGCTTCATTTACCAAAATATAGTTGGAATCTGCTGTATTGTCCTTTGAAAAATTTCTTCCGGTAATAACATGCAAGCCCATTGTATTTACAAAATCCGGATCAACTGCATTAAAACGAAACTGGCGAAAAACATTTTTGTTATCAGTATAGCCTAATGTCATCCAGCCATATTCTGCCATGCTGAATAATGAGGTAGTATTATTAATTATGCCGGGGTTTTTTTGAAGAGCTGACTGGAAACGTTGAGCTAACTGATTGCCTTCTTTCCGGCTTTTATTGGTAGGAATAATTACAACATGCTCTTTATTGAACCCGAGATCTTTTGTTCTTAAATAATTCAATTGCTTACCAACTGTGATCGTACCAATAATCATAACAATGGAAGCAACAAATTGCCCGATGATAAGTGCTCTTCTGAAAAACCCCATATTGCCAACTTTTAATCTTCCCTTTAATACCTGTATAGGCTTGAAATTTGAAAGAACAAATGCAGGATAAATGCCTGCGAGCAGCGCAATAATTGCCACCAATATGAAGCAAAATAAAATGGAGAATCCATTTACAGGTAAGCTAAGCTGACGATTAGCTAAAAGATTGAATGGCTTTTGCAAAATAATGGCTAACCCAATACCAATGATCAAAGCTATCAGTGTTAACAGCAATGCCTCTCCCCAAAATTGACGGATCAATTGTTGCCGCTCTGCACCTAATACTTTTCTTACTCCTACCTCCAATGCTCTTGTAGTTGACCGGCCGATAGAAAGTGTAACAAAATTGATGCAGGCAATCAAAAGAATCAGTATACCCACAGTTGCTAATATGTAAGAATATTTTGGATCACTGATGGGTTGATTAGCTGCAGGTAATTTATTATTCAGGTGAATGTTTGTTAGCGGCTGCAGGCTGATTTTATATTCTCCCGGTTTATATCCTTTGGCAACCAGCGGTTGCATAATAGAAGGGATCCTGGCATTAACAGCAGAAGCTCTTACACCTTGTTTCAATAAAAAATAGCTTTCTACCGTAACATTCGACCACCCTTGTGTAAGAGTTCTTTCGCTCCATATATGCCTGGCATTGGAAAAAGGCACAAGCATATCAAACTGAATACTTGATTCAAGTGGTATATTTTTAGCAATACCTGAAACAGTAAATAATATAGTATCGCTTCCCAATTGCAGTTCAAGGTTTTTACCGGCCGCAGGACCTTTTCCAAAATATTTTTTTGCAGATTTTTCAGTAATGATTAGAGAATTTTTTGTTGGGAAAGGATTTTTAATATCCCCTTCTTTCAACGGAAAATCAAACAGGTTAAAGAAGCCGCTATCTACCATATTTACAGGATCGTTAAAAGTATTATTGTTGTACTTAACCAATGTATTAAACGCAGCTACCCTGCAGGCTTCCTGTACCTGGGGCAAATTAGCCTGCAGCACCGGTACCAATGGAAGTGGTGTAACAGTATTAGTAAATATCTGTCCTTCGTAGTGTTCCTCCAGCCATGCTCTGTATATTCTATCTGATTTGGAATGAAACCGATCAAAGCTCCATTCATTTTTTACAAACAACATAATGAGTATGCAACAGGCAACACCAATGCTTAATCCGAGCACATTGATGAACGCATATCCTTTATGATTAACTAAATACCGGAAAGCAACTTTTAAATAATTTCTAAGCATAATATAGTTTTATTCTGTTCTTAAACTTTTGACAGGATTTGCAATCGCTGCTTTGATTGCTGTATAGCCTACAGTCAGCCATGCAATACACAATGAACATAAAATAGTAGCAGCAAAAAACCATGATCCCATTATGATACGGTAAGTGTATTGTTGTAACCATTGATGCATAAAATACCAGGCTATGGGCGAAGCAATGAGAAACGCTATAGTTATGAGAATAGTAAATTCCTTCGACAACATAATTACAATATCACGAACAGGCGCACCGAGCACTTTGCGTATGCCGATTTCTTTTTTGCGTTGTACTGCCATAAATGATACTAAACCATACAATCCAAGACATGAAATGAAAATGGCAATACCGGAAAATATTTTATACAAGACAGATAGCTGGTTTTCCTGTTTGTAATAATCAGCAATTGACTGGTCGAGAAAACTATATTCAAACACATAGTCAGGAAAATATTTGTTCCAGGTGTTCTGCATGGAAGCAATGACATTTTTTGCCTGGCTCATATTAATTTTAATATTGGCTAATCCATATTGATTCTTCATTGTGCTCATTACTACAGGGCCGATAGGGTCTCGTAAAGAATACACATGAAAATCTTTTACAACGCCAACTATTGGACAAGTTTTTCCATTTACATTAATCAGTTTACCAACCGCACCATTCGCATTACGGATACCTAAATTCTTTACCACCGTTTCATTTACCACAAACTCACGCATGGTATCCGAAGGAAAATATATGCGGCCTGCAACCAGTTTTAAATTGTAGAGGCTGAAGTAACCGATGTCTGCGGGTTTCATACAAACAATCATATCAGGATTCGTGCTGCTGTGATTACTTGTTGTGCGTAAATCAGTATACCAACCGCCGCCTGCCGAAGGTGTAAATGTGCTGAAACTTACATTCTGAATACCGGGTATTTTAGCTAATTCATTTTGCAGAAAACCAGTTTTTGTACGGCTGAGACTATCTCCGGGAAAACCTGCATTGATGATTGCGTCTTTAGCAAATCCCATATCGGCATTTCTGAAATAATCCATTTGTGATGCCACCACCAACGTTCCAATGATAAGCGCCTGTGCTATCACAAACTGAAAAACTACTAATCCTCTTCTAAAATAGATTCCTTTATTGCTGGTGCTTATTAAACTCTTTAAAACATTTACAGATTTAAATCCTGATAATACTAATGCGGGGTAAAAGCCAGATAAAAAAGTAACCAGCAATAAAGCACCTCCCATGAACAGGATAAATTTTGTGCTGTAGAGAAGTGATATTGTTAGATGAATTTCAAGAAGATTATTTACCAAAGGCAAACAAATAAATACAACGATTACAGCTCCGATCAATGCCAGAAGTGTTGTAATGCCTGTTTCTCCCAGGAACTGAAAAATCAATTGTGAGCGATTACCGCCAAGCACTTTTCTAACACCCACTTCACGGGCACGTTTCATTGCCTGTGCCGTTGTAAGATTGATAAAGTTTACACATGCAATAATCAACAGGAACAAACCAATTAAACTAAGTGCAAGAATCAGGTCTTTACTAAATGTGCGGCCATTAAAATTTCCATAACGCTCATCAAAATGCATTTCGTTTAATGGCTCAAGTGCAAGATCGTAGCCGGGATTAACAGGTTTAATATGTTTATCAACAAAAGTTGCCAGCAAATTATTTACCTGGCCAAGTGAAGAATTGTTATTAAGCTGAACAAAACAATAATTTTCATCTGAAATACTGCCCCAGTCATCCATGTTAGTATTCTTGATAAGCGTTGCATAAGATACAACTACACTCAACTGGAAATCTGTGTTGGAAGGAGGATTATTAAGTATACCATTTACTTTAATATCAAGCCCATACAATTTGATCGTTTTGCCCATTGCGTTTTTCCAGTCACCAAAATATTTTGAAGCAACCTCTTTTGTAAGCAATGTTGTATTTGGTTCGCTTAAAGCTGTATTGTTATTGCCTTCTGCCAAACTAAAATCAAACATTTTAAAGAACTGCGGCTCAGCTACAAAAACACTTTGTTCTTTAAATTTTTTTAGTGTTGAACCGTCTGCTGCCGTTATGTTTACCTGCACATTGTTGTCTCCAAAAATGGCAGCCGCATTTTTTAACTGGGGTAATTCAGTCCGCAAACCCTGTGTTACCGGGAATGGCACACCTGTTCTGTATTCCCTGTTGACAGGGTTTTTTCCAATCCGCACAACGCGGTAAATGTTATTACCTTTTGCATGAAAATTATCGAAGCTTTGTTCATATTGAATTACGAGAAATATTAACAGGAACGCTGCGAAACCTACTATCAGACCTGCAATATTGATGGCGGAGTTGCTCTTGTGCCTCAAGAGATTTCTGAAAGCTGTTTTAAAATAATTTTTTATCATAGCTAATGATTTTATTCTGTTCTTAAACTTTTCACCGGGTTTGCTATTGCTGCTTTTATTGCCTGGAAACTGATTGTTATCAATGCAATCAACAGTGCCGTAAACGCAGCTATTACAAATACCCACCAACTTAAATTAATTTTATAAGCAAAATCCTGAAGCCATTGATTGCTGAAATACCAGGCAACAGGTGAAGCAATAATAATTGCTACTACTACCAGCATTAGAAATTCTTTGGAAAGAAGATTGAATAATATAACAGGGCTTGCACCTAACACTTTTCGTATGCCAAATTCTTTTGTACGCTGTTCTGCTGTAAATATTACAAGCCCTAATAAACCAAGACATGAAATGAATATGGCAAGAAACGCAAAGTAGTTGGCAAACTGACTTACTACTTGTTCACTTTTATAGAGCTTTTGATATTCTTCATCAGAAAACTTATAAGTAAATGGAACTTTTGGATTGAGTTCTTTATAAACCTTTTCAAGACTTGCTAAAGCCTCTTTTGTTTTTCCGGGTTCTGTTTTCACAAGTGCAATACCTCCATCAAAATTTTCGCCAAGGCGAAGCATCAATGGATTGATAGCCGTGTGCAGTGAATTAAAATGGAAATCTTTTACAACGCCAATAATAGTTCCTTTTGTTCCCCAGAGAGTTAGCGACTTGCCGACAGGATTTTTGTATCCTATTATTTTTAAGGCGGTTTCATTAATAATGTAATTCACAGAATCTGTTGCAAAATCTCTTGAGAAATCCCTGCCCTGCAGCATTTGTATATTCATTGTTTTGATAAAGTCATAACCAACCCCAACTTGCGTAAAGTCAATTTTGGAATTTGGATCTTTCCCTTCCCATAGCACACCGGTGGTGCCATTATTAATTTTTGTAGGTGCATCGGTTGCATGAGTTACGCCTGTTACTCCGGGCATCTTCAAAGCCTCGGTTTTAAATACTGAGTACTTAGATGTCAAATCGCCTTCTAATGGAATATAGAGAAGATTCTCCCTGTTATAACCAAGATTAAGGGATTGTATATAATTCACCTGTTTACTTACAACGATTGTTCCGATAATAAATACAATGGAAAGTATAAATTGAAAAACAACAAGCCCTTTACGAAACCATAAAGCACCGCTTGAAAATTTCAGCGAACCTTTTAAAATGCGGACAGGCTTGAATGATGATAAATATATTGCAGGATAGCTTCCGGAAATAAAACCTGTTACCAACAACAATGCTGACAGGCTTAACCAGAAACCCGCATCCTTAAAAGGAATATGAATGTCTTTTCCGGTAATCTGGTTAAACTGAGGCAGCACAAGTGTTACAAGCGCCAGTGAAATGATTACTGCTGTTGTTACGATCAATAAAGCTTCACCCATAAACTGTCTTACCAATGCAAAGCGAATTGCACCTGCCACTTTTCTTATACCAATTTCTTTCGCACGTTTTACAGAACGTGCTGTTTCAAGATTCATAAAGTTGATACAGGCAATCAGCAAAATAAAAATGGCAACAATGCTAAAGAGCTTTACATACTGAATTCTTCCGCCGGATATATTCCCGTTTTTATCTAAATCAGGATGCAGGTAAACATCTCCATAGCGTTGAATACCGAGCCTTACATATACCTGTGCCGTTTGGTCTTTATTATACGTATAAAGAAACCGGCTTATCTTATTTTCAAAGGCTTTTGCATCTGTTCCTTTTCGCAGCATAAGGCAAGTAAGTGGTCCGTTATTGGTCCAATCTTTTGCCCAACTATTATCTTCTAAAAAAATCTGCCAGTTTAAAATGTAATCAAATTGTAAAGAACTGCTTGTTGGCACATTGTCAAACACAGCCGTTATTCTTAAATCCTTTTTGTTATTGTAGCGTATTGTTTTGCCAATAGCTTGTTGTGGTGAACCAAAAAAATCTTCTGCCATTTTTTTTGAAACAGCAATACCAACAGGTGATTGCAGAGTAGTGGCGGCATTCCCCTCCAGCATAGGATAGGTAAACATTTTAAAAAAATCCTGCCCTGCATGGTTTCCATTTTCTTTAATTATTTTATTGTTCGCTTCAAAGGTGTTTAATTCGTTCCATGCGTAACCGGTTGCATATTCTATTTCAGGGAACACTCTTTTCAACTCGTCTGCCATCAATCCCTGGGTAGCATACCCGCCACCTATTTGCCCGTCATTATAGCGCCTTTCAAAAACACTGTATAACTGCGAGTCGTTTTTATGAAAAGCATCTATGCTTTCTTCGTCATTCACCCATATCATTA
>WNFM01291866.1_pt1 | contig 12555 bp, 10 predicted proteins | sample 5400271 | NCBI WGS metagenome assembly WNFM01 (sample SAMN13153352, study PRJNA577476) | soil metagenome | isolation source: 60 cm saprolite on Douglas fir-dominated hillslope | place: USA:California | collected 2013-09-17 | reverse complement strand
GCCCCCGGCGATGACGTTCAGCACCAGGTTGACGCACTCGGCGTGGGACAGCCGGTCGCCGCCGTCCTCCGCGGCCAGCAGGGCGGTGATCAGGTCGTCGCCCGGCTCGGCCCGCCGCCGCTGCAGCAGCGCCTCGACGTAGTCCTGGACCTCCACGACCGCGCGCTCGATCTCCGGCACCTGGCTGGCCAGCGCCGTGATGTCGAACTGCCGCTGCACCAGGCTGGACCACTCGTGCAGTCGCGGCGCGTCCCGGTCCGGGGCGCCGAGCACGGCGGCGATGGTCAGCGACGGGTAGGGCTTGGCCAGCGCGGCGACGAAGTCGCAGGACTTCGCCTGGCTTGAAGGTGGGTTGTCCCCCCCAGGGCTAACACTGCTCGCGGAGCTTGCTCCGTGGCGGGGGGTTGAAGGGGGGTCGCCCCCCCTAGGGCTAACACTGTCGAGGCGGCCCCACAGCTGGCCGAGGAACGCGCGCATGGCCGGGCGCCAGCGGTCCGCGGCGCGGGGGGTGAACGCGGGCCCGACCAGGGCCCGGAGCCGCCGGTGGCGGTCGCCCTGCTGGTTGAGGATGTTGGCGTCGATCTGCTCCCGCAGCGGGCCGCCGGTGATGCCGAAGAGGTCGGCGATCTCGCGGCCGGGGAACGCCGCGGCCCGCGCGCGGAGGAAGAACTCGCCCGACTCGCGGTCGAGGACGATGAATGCCAGCGGAGAGCTGGCCAGCCAGCCCTGCCCGCGCAGCTCGGCGAGCCGCTGGTGGTAGCCGTCACCAGCCAGCTCGGCCGCGAGGTCGATCACCGGCAGGTCAAGCTCGGTCACGAGGGTCATAGCGGTCCCAAGGGCTCAGTCCAGCTCGCGGATGAATCCGATCATGGCCTGGCTGACCTCATCCGGCCGCTCCTGCTGGGTCCAGTGGCCGCAGCCGCTGAGCAGGACCGGCTCGCGCAGCCGGGGCGCGGCGTCGCGCAATCGCGGCAGCGCCTCTCGCGTGCCGGGGCCGCTGATGACCATGTCCCGGTCCCCGGCCATGAACAGGGCGGGGACGGTGACCGGCGCGTGGTGCCAGGCGGCGGTGAGCTCCCAGTTGCGGTCGATGTTGCGGTACCAGTTGAGCGGCTTGGTGAAGCCGGAGTCCCGGTACTCCGTTACGAAAGTCTCTATGTCCCCGCTGGTCAGCCAGCCGGGCAGGCCGGAGGAGCCGGGCGGGTCGGCGCAGATGTCGAGGAATCCGCCGCCCGGCGGGACGATCGGCACGGCGGGGCCGTCGCCGGAGGCGCCCTCGCCGGAGGCACTATAGAGGAGCCTGGTGAAGGTCTGCCGCGGATCGGCGGCGAGCTCGGCGTCGGCGACGCCGGGCTGCTGGAAGTAGATCATGTAGAAGCCGTCCCCGAGCATCGGCCGCATGGCCGCGATCGGCGCGCTGCTCCCCCGCGGCCGGTACGGCACGCTCAGCCCGATCACGCCGCGGACCCGGTCCGGGCGTAGCAGCGCCGTGTGCCAGGCCACCGGCGCGCCCCAGTCGTGCCCGGCCACCACGGCCCGCGGCTCGCCAAGAGCGTCCATGAGCGCGACGATGTCGCCGGTCAGGTGCAGCATCGTGTACTGATCCACGGCCTCTGGCCCGCCGGTCCGGCAGTAGCCGCGCTGATCGGGCGCCACCGCGTGATAGCCGGCCTCGGCCAGGGCCACCAGCTGGTGACGCCAGGAGTACCAGCACTCCGGGAAGCCGTGCAGCAGCAGCACCAGCGGCCCGGTACCTGCCTCCGCGACGTGCATGCGCAGCCCGCGCGCGTCCACGTACCGGTGACTCACCTCGGGCAGAACGTCGTCGCGGGTCAGCCCCATGGCCGGAGCATAACGGCGTCCGGAGGCCTGCAGGAACCCTGCGGGCGTCCGGCCAGCCCCATGGCGGCCCCAGGAGCATTGCCATAACGGTCCCGGAATCCCTCCCCGCAGTGTCAGAGCGTAGCGTAACGTGCCTTTATGGCGGATTGCAGGTACATCATGGGTCGGCACGGTCCATGCTGTATCCGACGGATATCGTCTGCCTGAGGGGGGCTCGTGGGCCGCAGGCTGCTTCGGCTGGAGATCCCAGTCTTCCCGGAGCGACGGATGTTCCGGGTCCATGACCCGGCGGTTGATCTGGACGCCCCGGGAGGTCCGTTGCCGCCCGACAACGCGCTGATCAGCGCCAGCCGGGAGCAGATGCTCGTGGCCTGCGCACAGGAGCACGTCGGGGTCCAGCTCACGATCGAGGAGTGGGAGGACGCACCTCCCCCGTTCAGCGACGGTTACGAGGACGAGGCGAAGTGCGTGCTCTACCTGCGCGGCCAGCTGAGCGTCGTCGACACGGGCCGGTCCGACTGCGCCGTCGGAAGCGTGCGCCTGGCTGGCGGGGTCGGCGACTACGGGGTGCGCGTGTACACGCGCAACCGGGCGGAGGCCGTCCGGCGCTATGCCGCTCTGTACCAGATGAACGTCGACCCTCTCGGCGACGAATTCCAGCAGGCGAGGAAGCGGCTCGACGGGCTGGAGCAGTACCTGCTCCAGCTCTGGCGCGAGTCATGAAGCCCAGCCGGTCCCGGCCCGGTGGGTCCAGCCGCCGCGGACGCTGGCGAGGCCAGGCGAGCGGCAGGCACCAGGGAGCCGGTGCCGGGGCAGGCGCCAGCACGGCCTGAAGCCGCCCCCGGTCAGGGCGCGGCCGGTGCCCCCGTGGTGTGGGCGGGCGTCACGGACCGGCTCACGACGTGCGGCGCGGGCGAGCGTCCCGGAACCGAGCGCTCGCCGCGGAACGGGGTCAGCGCGTACACCGCGAGCGAGGCCGCCGCGATCACGATCAGGGCCATGAGAGACAGCACGATCCGCGCGCGCCGCGATCTCATCAGCGCGGCCAGGCCTGGCCGCCCGAACGAGGTCAGCCTGGATGCTAGCAGAGGATCGTCATCGGCAAGCTTGCGCTCCATCTCCTCGAGGATGCGCTGCTCGTCCATTGACAGCGCCATGGCCACCTCCGAACCACCGAGCCACCGAACCACCGAGCCACGTACGGCCACACCAGCCGCACCGGGCCCGCAGGGATCCCACCCCTACTATCCCCCGCCGGATGAGCTTTTACCCCCTCTTTGCCACTGGACAACCGACGTTCTGGTGCCGGGCGGGAAGCACCTCGATAGCTCGGGCGCGTCGGCTACGCGCCAGCCTCGGTGGGTCGAAAAACTGTTTGATTCTGCCGCTCCACTGTTCTACGATGATCGGATGCGATGGGACAGCCTGCGACTCGACGGCAGCCAGGCGGATCAGCCGGGCGGGACAAACCAGGCGCCAACCCTGTTCGAGCGAGACGCCGTCGCCCGGACCTTCGACACTCCCGGGTTCCGCGGGATGACCTTCTACGAGGTGCACGCCCGCTCCATCATCAACCAGGTCCCCCCGGCCTCCCGCATGGCGTTCCGCTGGACGATCAACCCGTATAGGGGCTGCTCACATGCATGTTCCTACTGCTCATGGGGCGGGACGCCGATCTTGATGGCCGACGGGCGCACCAGGCCGCTGGCCGAGGTCAAGGTTGGTGATCAGATTTACGGCACGGAACGTCGCGGTTCCTACCGCCACTATGTGGTCACCGAGGTGCTCGCGCACTGGTCGACGATCAAGTCGGCCTACCGCGTCACGCTGGAGGATGGCACCCGGCTCTTCTGCAGCAGCGATCACCGGTTCCTGACCGGCCGAGGCTGGAAGTACGTCATCGGCACCGAGTGCGGTGGGCCCTTGCAGCGACCCCACCTGACGGTCAACAACGAGCTGATGGGCGTGGGCGCGTTCGCCGAGCCGCCCAAGGAGTCTCACGACTATCAGCGCGGATATCTCTGCGGCATGATCCGCGGCGACGCAAACCTCGCCACCTACACATACCAGCGACCTGGCCGCGCACCTGCCGAGGCACATCGGTTCCGTCTGGCACTTGCCGACCAGGAGGCCCTGGACCGGACCCGCGACTACCTTCGCCGGGCCGACATCAGCACGACCGAGTTCCTCTTCGCGGAGGCGATCAGCACGCGGCGTCAGATGATGGCGATCCGCACGAGCATGCCTGACCAGGTCCGCGTGATCAAGGCGCTCATCGGCTGGCCCAACTCCCCCACGCTCGGCTGGCACAAGGGCTTCCTGGCGGGCATCTTCGACGCCGAGGGAAGCTGCAGTAAGGGCATCTGGCGAGTCGCCAACGCCGACCCGGAGATCATCGGCTGGACTGTCTCGTCAATGAAGGCGCTCGGCTTCAACGTCGTGGTTGAGGACCGAAACCTTGCTAACGGAGTGAAGTATGTCCGGCTGCGTGGCGGGCTGAAGGAAGTGCTCCGGTTCTTCCACACCACCGAGCCGGCGATCACCCGCAAGCGCAACATCGCGGGCATGGCGATCAAGAGCAACGCTCGGCTGCGCGTCGCCTCGATCGAGCCGATGGGCCTGGATCTGGAGATGTTCGACATCACCACGGGAACCGGTGATTTCATCGCCAACGGCGTGGTCAGCCACAACTGTTTCGCCCGCAACACGCACACCTACCTCGACATGGACTCCGGGCACGACTTCAACTCGCGGATCGTGGTCAAGGTGAACGCGCCGGAGCTGGCGCGCAAGGAGCTGGCGTCGCCCAAGTGGCAGGGCGAGCACGTGGCGATGGGCACCAACGTGGACTGCTATCAGCGCGCCGAGGGCCGCTACCGGCTGATGCCGGGGATCATCGGCGCGCTGCGGGACGCGGCCAACCCGTTCTCCATCCTCACCAAGGGCACGCTGATCCTGCGCGACCTGGACCTGCTGGCCGAGGCCGCGGAGGTCACCGAGGTCGGCCTCAACGTGTCGGTCGGTTTTGTCGATAAAGCGATTTCTCGATCTGTCGAGCCCGGAACGCCCAGCCCCGAGCGCAGGCTGGGGGTGTGCGCCGCGCTGACCGACCGCGGGCTGCGCTGCGGGGTGCTCATGGGCCCGGTGCTGCCGTTCCTGACCGACTCCCCCGGGCAGCTCGAGGCCACTGTGCGGCTGGTCGCCGAGGCGGGCGCCGCCCACGTCACCCCGATCGTGCTGCACCTGCGGCCCGGGGCGCGCGAGTGGTTCCTGCGCTGGCTCGGCGAGCAGTTCCCCGAGCTCGTGAGGCCCTACCTCAGCCTCTACGGCCGGGGTGCCTATGCGCCCAAGGCCTACCAGCAGCAGATAGCCGACCAGGTCAGGGAGCTGGCCGAGCGCCATGGCGTCGGCCGGGCCAGCCCGGCGGGAGCCCGCCGCATCGGGCCGCCCCGGGAGCGGCGCCCCGACCGGCCTGCCGCTCGGCCGGCCCCCGCGCCGCCGGACGCGGTTCAGCTGCAGCTGCTGTGAGGCGGAACCAGCCGCGCCAGCGCCGGCCGCGCCACAGCCGGCCCATGGGCAGGCTGGCTGCCTGCAGAACTCCGCGGCTGCCGCTGGACGGCCCTCAGCCCGCCGCGACGGCGCCGCAACGCGCTGCCGCCACTGGCAGGCCGGCCGCCCGCCAGGCCACGAAGCCACCGTCCAGGTCGGTCGCGTTGCGGACGCCGAGGTCCTGCAGGGCTGCCGCCGCGAGGCTCGAGGTATAGCCCTCGGAGCAGAAGACGATGACGTGCGCGTCGTAGCCGGCCTGCGGCAGCCTGGCGGCCGAGGCCGGGTCGAAACGCCATTCCAGGACGTTGCGCTCCACGATCAGGGCGCCGGGGATCTCGCCCTCGGCCGAGCGCTGGGCGGCCGGGCGGATGTCGACGAGAACCGCGCCGACGCTGACGGCGCGCTGTGCCTGCTGCGGGCTCAGCCGGTCCAGCCGCGCCCGCGCGTCGGCCAGTACCTGCTCGATGGTCCGGCTGCCGGGCGGCGGAGCGTGAGTCACCACCGCTGGAGCGTACGTCACCAGTCCTGGTCCGCGCTCTCGGTTACGGTAGGCACCAGGCCGGTCCGGGTCAGGTCATAGCGCCGCATCGCGGTGAGCGGGGGGGAGTAGGCATGAACGGAGACGGCCGGCTCGCCGAAGACGTTGACCACGTCGTGCACGTGCCGTGACCCAAACGACCTGATGGCGCCCGCCGGGACAGTCCGGTGCCGGACCTGGTGCCCCCCGGCGGCCATGGTCCGCTCGCTCACCCGCCCCCGGGCCACTGCGAACGCGCCCACGGCGATGCCATGGTCGTGGAAGCCGGTGCTCTGTCCCGGCAGCCAGGTCAGCAGCCAGACCTCGTGGTCGTCCTCCAGCTGCAGGCGGTGGTACCAGCGCCGTCCGGCGTCGAAGCGGAGGACATCGCTCCAGCGACCTGGCTGGGCGGCCGTGGCGGCGACGATCTGCGCGAGGCGTGCGGGGCTCAGTGCCGGGGCGGCGCGGCTGGCAAGCATCATCCTAGTTCTCCAATCAACTTAGTCGAGATTAACACAAGCTAGCACGCTCCCGAGCCGGTCCCCCGCGACAGCGCACCGCCTGCTCGGGCCCTCTGGCCGGCACCGGCCGTGACCTCAGCCGCGCCCCTCCGGCCAGGCGGCCCGGTTACCGCACGTAAAGTTGTCTGCCGTGGGAGCCCAGCGCGATGATCCAGCCCAGCGGATGCCCGACAATCTGGTCGTCCGGACGGTCCCCGTCGATGATCCGGGTGATCTGGTGGCCCGCCTGCCGCATCCCCGGTCTGTGGCCTGGATCCGGCGCGGCGACGGGCTGGCCGGATGGGGCGAGGCGGCCCGGGTCACCATCCCGGCGGGCGAGGACAGGTTCACGGCCGGCGAGAAGTGGCTGCGCGAGCTGTTCGACGGCGCTCAGGTCACCGACGAGGTCGGCGTCCCCGGCTGCGGGCCGGTCGCGTTCGGCAGCTTCACCTTCGACCCGACCTCGGACGGCTCGGTGCTCGTGGTGCCGGCCGTGCTGCTCGGCCGCAGCGCCGGCCGGAGCTGGCTGACGACGATCGGTGATCAGCGTGCGGCGCTGGCCCCCTCGATCCCGGCTGCGGCGCCCGCCGAGGTCCGCTGGCATGACGGCAGCCTGACCGCCCCGCAGTGGCAGCGTGCCGTCTCGGCCGCGGTGGCCAGGATCCAGGCGGGTGATCTCAGCAAGGCCGTGCTGGCCCGGGACCTCTACGCGGCCGCGTCGGACGACATCGACGTCCGGGTACTGCTCGCCCGGCTGGCGGTGCGCTACCCGGACTGCTGGACGTTCTCCTGCGCGGGCCTGACCGGCGCAACACCCGAGCTTTATGTCAGGCGGGTGGGCGCGGAGGTCCGGTCGCTCGTGCTGGCCGGGACGACACCGCGCGGCGCCAGCCCGGCCGAGGACCGCGCCCTGGGCGCGGCCCTGCTGGCCTCGGCCAAGGACGTCGAGGAACACCAGTACGCGGTCGCCGACGTGCGCACGGCGCTGGCGCCGCTCTGCGACCGGCTCGACATCGATGACCAGCCGTGGCTGCTGCAGCTGGCCAACCTGCAGCATCTCGCGACCGGCGTGAGCGGGCGGCTGGCCAGCCCGGGGCACCCGGGGCAGGCTGCCGGCGCGTTCGGCGAGCACGCCTCGGCTCTCGCGCTCGCCGCCGCGCTGCACCCGACGGCCGCGGTGTGCGGGACCCCGGCCGGCGCCGCGATGGAGCTCATCCGCGAGCTCGAGGGCATGGACCGGGGCCGGTACGCGGGCCCGGTCGGCTGGGTCGACGCGCGGGGCAACGGCGAGTGGGGCATCGCGCTGCGGTGCGCCGAGCTTGACGGCGCCCGGGCACGGCTGTTCGCGGGCTGCGGCATCGTGGCCGACTCCGACCCGGTTGCCCGCGGCCGCCGCGCGGAGCTCGGCCCGCAGGCCGGCACCGGCCGCGCGCTCCGTGCGCACCTCGACCACCCGCAGCCCGCGGCCCGCCAGGGCCTGCGGCAGGTCCTCCGCGCGCTCCAGCCGGGCGTACGGAAGCCGCGCCGCGCCGGCCAGGCGGCTGATGTCGGCCCCGTGCGGGGTACCGAAGACGCGCTCGAACGGGCCCGGGAACGCCGCCTGCTCCAGGTCCGAGAAGATCCCGCCGCCGTCGTTGTTGACCACCAGCAGGCACAGGTCAGGCCGCGGCTCGTCCGGGCCGAGCAGCAGACCCGGCGAGTCGTGCAGGAACGCCAGGTCGCCAAGGATGCCGACGGCGGGACCGCCGCCGGCCGCCTGGTGCGCCAGGGCTGCTCCGATCGCCGAGGAGACCAGCCCGTCGATGCCGCTGGCGCCGCGGCTGGCCAGCACCCTGACTCCCGCCCGCGGCGCCATGTGCAGGTCCAGGTCGCGGACGGGCAGGCTGGACGCGGCCCACAGCAGCGCGCCGTCGGGCAGCGCGGCGGCCAGGTCGCGGGCGAGCCTGGGCTCGCTGAGGGCCGAAGCCGAATCGAGGACCGCGTCAGCCGCGTGACGCGCGGCCGCATCGGCCTGCTTCCAGGAAGCGAGCCAGGCCGACGGGATCTCCGGGCCCGGCGTGGGGCCGGCCAGCCGCAGGTCTGCGGCGACGCAGGTGGCGGTCCGGGCCGGGTCGGACCAGCGGCCCGGTCCCTGGGCCAGCACCACGTGCCGGGCAGGGACCGGCCCGGGCGTTCCCCGCAGCAGCGCCAGCTGGCCGCGAGAAAGCCCGGGCCGGCCGGCCGAGACGATGACGTCGGGCCTGTGCTCCGCGGCGAACCCGGGCGCGTCGAGCAGGTAGCCGTAGGCTGACAGCGCGTTCGGGCCGCGCCGCGCGTTCGATGACGGCTCGGCCAGGACCGGCCAGCCCGCCGCCTCGGCCAGCTCGAGCAGCGGCCCGCAGGCATAGTCGCCGTCCCCGCAGACCACCACCCCCCGCTCGGTCCATTCCACCCGCGCCGGCTCGAGGCCGGACCACCGCATCAACGGACCATCGGTGCTGCTGGAGCCGCATCGATGTTCCGTTGATGCGGCTGGGTAGCGGCGGGACGGGGGGGCGGCGGGCGAGATGGCGGCCGGAGGGGCGAAACTCGTCCACGGGGAGCCGTCGGAGCGGCCGACGAGGGGCTCCGGCCAGGCCGCGGCGTCGGCATCGCCCGCGCGGCCGTCGGCGTCGCCGCCGACGTCGGGCACCAGCGGGTCCCGGAGCGGCACGTTGACGTGCACCGGCCCCGGGTAGCCGCCCGCCTCGCCCGACGCCATCGCCCAGGCGTGGCAGGCGAGCGACCGCCAGTAGCCCGCCATGCCCGGCCGCGCCTCGGGCACCCCTGCCTCGCAGAACCAGCGCACCGCCGACCCGTACAGCTTCAGCTGGTCGATCGTCTGGTTGGCGCCGGTGCCGCGGAGCTCGGGAGGACGGTCCGCGGTCAGCACCACCAGCGGCACCCCGGACTCATCAGCCTCGATCACCGCCGGGTGGAAATGCGCGGCGGCCGTGCCCGAGGTGCACACCAGCGCGACGGGGCGGCGGCTCGCCTTGGCCAGGCCGAGCGCCAGGAATGCCGCCGAGCGCTCGTCAATCCGCACATGCAGCCGCAGTGCTGGCCCGGGGGGACGACCCCCCGGATCCCCCCGCGAGGCCGGCCCGGCCCCCGGATCCCCCCGCGGGGCCGGCCCTCCGGGGCGACCCGCCTCGGCGCGGTCGTGGAGCGCCAGCGCGAGCGGTGCGCTGCGTGAGCCGGGCGCGAGCACCGCCTCGCGCAGGCCGCATCGGACCAGCTCGTCGGTGAAGACCGTGGCGAACGCCATGGACGGGTTCATGGCCCGGGGCCGAGAAACCCGGGGCCGAGGAACTCGGCGGCTGCCAGCATCCGGGCGATCCACGGGGCCGGATCTGTTTCCCACGCGGACAGCCGTTCAGGATCCGGAACCACGCTCGCCCGGACCGGCAGAGTCCCGTCCGCGGACGCCACGGGATCGCCGGTGACATCCCCGGTCAGCAGGCTCATCGTGGCCAGCCCGCAGTCATAGGGCAGCTCGGGCAGGGCCGCGGCCAGCGCCACGCCGGCCGCGAGCCCTACCGAGGACTCCACCGCGCTGGACACGACCACGGGCAGGCCGCACACCGCGGCCACCCGCAGCGCGGCGCGTACCCCGCCCAGCGGCTGGACCTTGAGCACGACGATGTCGGCCGCCCCGGCCGCGCGGACCGCCGCGGCCAGCGGCACGCCCACCCGGCGGCGCAGCTCGGCCAGCTCGGCCAGGGTCGCGCAGGGCTGCTCGGCGTACTCCAGGCCGAACGGGGCCAGCGCCGCCAGCATCCGCGCCGCGTGCCCGACATCCCAGGCGCCGTTGGCGTCCACCCGGACCCGGCCGGCCGGGCCGATCGCGTCGCGTACCGCCTCAACCCGGGCGATGTCGTCGGCATCGGACTGGCCGGCCTCGCCCACCTTGACCTTGGCGGTCCGGCAGCCCGATCCGGCGACGATCTCGCGCGCCCGGTCCGGCCCGACGGCGGGCACGGTCACGTTCACCCCGACCCGGTCCCGGACCGGCTCCGGCCAGCCGGAGCAGGCGGCCTCCAGCGCGCTGGCCAGCCAGCGGGCACACTCACGGGGGCCGTACTCGGCAAACGGGGAGAACTCCCCCCAGCCCGCCGGTCCCTCGATCAGGGCACCCTCCCGCACGGTGATGCCGCGGAACCGGGTGCGCATCGGGATCGCGAACGCGCGCGCGGCCGAGAGCAGGGCCGACAGCTGCCCGTCGACCACCCTGTCATCCTCCCTTTGGCTGCCGGCCAGTGCCTGATCTGCCCGGATTAACCTTACGACCGTGACCTCCCGCCCCCTGCACGCGGTCCTGCTGCCCCCGGCCGAGGCCGCCGGGCGGCTCCTCGATGCGCTCGAGGCGGCTCTCGACGGCACCGGGCCGGCCATCCTGCCGCTTGATCCGGCCCTGCCGCGAGCCAGGCTGGCCCACTTGCTCGGTGCCTTTGCCCCGTCCGCCGTCGAAACCGCCCAAGGCCCAGAACGCTACCTCTCCGCCCGGCCGACCAGCACGCCCGCTCCCGGCGTGAGCCCCGACACGGCCCTGGTCATCGCCACCTCCGGGTCCACCGGCCAGCCCAAGGGAACGGAGCTCAGCGCGGCCGCGCTGCTGGCGTCGGCCCGGGCCTCGCTGCGGCGGATCGGCGCCGGCCCGGGCGAGCGGTGGCTGTGCTGCCTGCCCACCTTCCACATCGCGGGGATACAGGTGCTGGTGCGGTCGCTGCTGGCCGCCACCGCGCCGGTGATCGACGGCCGGCTTGAGCCCGCCGCACTGGCCGCCAGCGGCTGCGCGCACGTCGCCATGGTGCCCACCCAGCTGCGCCGGCTGGTCGAGGCCGGCGCCGACCTGAGCGCGGTGCGGACGATCCTGCTCGGCGGGGCCGCCGTGCCACCCGGGCTGCTGGCCGCCGCGCGCGCCGCGGGCGGTCGGATCGTCACCACCTACGGGATGAGCGAAACCAGCGGCGGCTGCGTTTATAACGGTATGCCGCTCGATGACGTGTCGGTGGACATCGGCCCCGGCGACCGGATCAGGATCGCCGGGCCGGTGCTCTTCTCTGGCTACCGGCTGCGCCCGGACCTGACCGCCGAGGCCCGCGACGGCCGCTGGTTCGTCACCTCCGACCTCGGCTCGATCGGCTCATCCGGCGAGCTGCTGGTCCGTGGCCGGGCGGATGACGTGATCATCACCGGGGGCGAGAAGGTGGTGGCTGCGGAGGTGGAAGCCGCGCTCGCGACCTGCGCCGCGGTCCGGGAGGCAGCGGTGGTGGGACGGCCGGACGCGGAGTGGGGCGAGCTGGTCACGGCGGTAGTGGTCCCGGCGGACCCGTCGGCGCCGCCGCCGCTGGCGGACATCCGGGCCCACGTGCGGGAGCTGCTGCCGCCTTACGCGGCCCCGGCGGCCCTGATGCTGGTGCCAGAATTGCCCCTGCTACCCTCGGGCAAGCCTGACCGGGCAGCGCTGCGGGCGCAAGCCGACCAGGCCCGCGGTGAAGGACATCCCGGACCGCCGACGGGCGTACGAAAGCGACACGGGAACAATTGGCCGCGTTGAGCGTTACTAGATAGTGCCCGCGCTGCACAATACCAAGTGTGGCGGGTCCCCGCTAACCCAAGGCGCCGCCCCTGTGCGCAGGAGCAGCGTATGCCCGGTACGAGCAGTACGAAAGGGAGGTGTCTCATGCCGAGGACGGCGACCGCCACATCGCCGGGACACGACGATGAGGCAACCATGACCCACGTGGACGAGCTGATCCAGCGCGGCCGCAGCCAGGGCCATCTTTCCCTTCCCGAGCTGCGGGCCGCATTCGAGCGGGCGAAGATCTCCCCCACCGAGGCCCGGTCCATCGTCCGCGAACTCACCGAGGCCGGCGTTCAGCTCGGCAACGACCAGCCGGAGGCCCTCGTGCAGGCTGCCACCATCTCTGCGACCGCCCCGGCGACGGGGGCCGGCCAGGCGGCCGCGCGCAAGGCTCGGGCCGCCGGCGCGACCCGCACCGCCGGGACCGGCCAGGGACGGCTCGACGCCGCGATCGCCGACGTGATTGAGCTGGACGGCCTTGATTCCGCCGAGGCCGCAGTGGCGGCCGAGGCCGCGGCGTCCGCGCTGACCGCGGGCCCCGT
>WNFM01274566.1_pt3 | contig 12557 bp, 13 predicted proteins | sample 5400271 | NCBI WGS metagenome assembly WNFM01 (sample SAMN13153352, study PRJNA577476) | soil metagenome | isolation source: 60 cm saprolite on Douglas fir-dominated hillslope | place: USA:California | collected 2013-09-17 | reverse complement strand
ATCAACCCTACTGGTTACTCTCTGTTGCACTTACTCGAGAAGGTCGATCGAGTGAGTGCACATATAAAGTCTTCCAAAGGATTGGAAAGCATACGTGTGACAACTTTAGTGAAAGCCATACCACTGCTGGCGTCGCTGCCATTCCGGGCTATCGACCCCGTCGGAACTAGTAGCCCCCCAACGGAGTGCTCCCAGCACAAGGACTAGCAATACCAGAAACAGGAAGAATAGAGGCAACATGCTTTTCTCCTTCTTGCTTTGTGCATACATGCGTGCTAAGACCGTCGCTGAACACCCTTCCTCCTGGCCTCACTTGTACTATCGAGATACGGCAAAGAGCCGCCGCATTCCGTGTTCGACCGAGGGTGATTTAACCATCCGCGCTGATTATGCTCGTGACCACTTTGGGGAACTTTTGAAAAGTTTAACCTTACCGGATAATTGGCGCGAGATCATCCGCAGACAGATGTTAGCCGAAGCGCAGAAGGAGGGGCAGATAGAGGAGGGCATGGAGCGGGAGAAAGAACGCCTGAAGCTGAAGAAAGTGCGCACGATCAAGCTCTACAAAGAAGGCTACATCGAGGATGCCGAGTTTCAAGGGGAGATGGCGGCGGTCGAGCTTGCGATACGCAAGCTGGATATTCCAGAAGTGGGCGGGGTGACCTACGACGAGGTGGTTGAGGCTGGGGAACACATCCCGGGCATGGCCTGTACTGGCTACTTGGCACATCCGTTCGGAAAAAGCCACAGGGAGAACGAGAGCGACTCTCTTGACTCGTTGAAAATGGATGAGCAACCAGGGTAAAATGGGAGGGTGTCATGCTATGATACCTTTGCTACTAATGAAGAGGAAGTGGAGAGGGTGACTGGAGCAAAGTTCTGGACTATCTAAAAAGTCAAGGCCTGGATTTCACCAACGAGAAGTAAACCTGACTGTCGTGGTAGATCAAAGCCTGCTCGACTCCTGCGGAGGATTGACATGTCATCTGGAGAGAACTATCAACTGAAGCGCGTACTCTCCGCCTATCATGAAGCGGGTCATGCGGTAGTATGGCATGTTGTTGGCGGCCTGGTTGAGGAAGTCTCTATCGCCTCCAGTCAAGCAGGGTATCGGGGATATTGCCGCTTTGGTTTTCTCCTCCCTCAAGTGGATGACCAGCAATCGCCCGATGAGTTGCTCCAGCGAGGGAGGATTGATTCCAGAACAGTCACGGCGAACTCAGCCGGTATGCTCGCCATGGCTTATTATTGTGCCTCTTATGAGGGAGAGGACGATTATTTAGAGGGCAGCGAGTGTAAATCCCAACATTAAACCGGTCACTTTCACAACAATTATCCTGGTGAGCAAACTATCCCGAACGACTCGCTCACCAGGATAATTGTTGGATTTTCGCCATGATAATGTTGGGGTTTACAGGCAACCACCAGTTCCATTTTCCTAATAAGCGCATTGTCGCGGGTACGAGTAAGGTCCTGATGATCGTGGCGTCCACTAGAACGGCTGCTGCCATACCCAGGCCCGTCTCCTTGGTGATGACGATGGAGGTGAAGGTGAAGGCACCACAGACGATGACGAAGAGCAGGGCCGCATTCGTAATCACGCCGCCTGTTTTCTCGAGCCCACGTGCTACTGCCTGGCGGTTATCGCCCGTTCGTAACCACTCCTCGCGGATGCGGCTGAGTAAGAACACCTCGTAGTCCATCGAGAGGCCGAAGAGGATGCAGAACAATACAATCGGGATCGTGCTATCCAGGAAGCCGTTGGATGTGAAACCCAGCAGGTTGCTGAAGTTGCCCCACTGGAAGATGAATACCAGTACACCATAACATGCGCTCACCGACAAGACGTTCATTAGGATGGCTTTGAGTGGCAGCAGTACGGAGCGGAACATGAAAAGCAATAGGATGTAGGTTGCTAGCAGGATGAACAGGATCGCCTTTGGGAAGTTGCCATACAGGTAGCGATTGAAGTCAAGGCTGGTCGCTTGCAGTCCGCCAACCATAACTGTCAATCCCTGACCTGCTTTCTGGTCGCCTGCACGTAATGTATCTATTAACGATTCGCCCGCACTGCTGTCAATATTCGCATCGGTTTTGACTGTGATGAGCGTTGTGTTCCCATTGGTCGTCGATGAGACGAATTGGCTCAGCACCGGGTTTTGCGCATAAGTTCCGGTGCTATAAAGCAGAGACAATTGCTGCTCACTAAGCGGGGGAGCACCGGGAGTGGCTGGCAGGTGTGTTAAACTGATTACACTTGTCACATGCGCCTGTGCCGCAGTCCATTTCGACAGGGAATCCAGTCTGGCCAGGTTGTAAGGTGTCAACATGCTGGAGCCATCGGGTGACTGCGCAACAATGTAGATTGGATTCTCGTTTGCCTGCGGGAACTGGGCACTGAGCAATTCTATTCCCTGGCGCGACTCCGCGCTCTTTGGCAGTGACGAAGTAGTCGCCATGCCAACCTTGATTGAGAAGATTGGCCTGCCCAGGCCAATAAGTAGAACAGTAACGGCCAGAATGATCAGTACTGGCCGTTTCATTACGGCCATTGCCCAGGAATGCCAGAAGCCCTGCCGCTCCTCTTTCCAATGTTTGCCGGACCTACCATCGTGTGCACGAGCAGTAAATCGACCCAAGAATCGTACGCGCAGTGAGTTGACGTGGTGACCAAGTACACTTAGTAGAGAAGGCAGGAGGGTGAGCGCGGCTAAGACCGATGTGCCAACTACTGCAGCACCGCCGATACCCAGGGAGGTCATAAGCTGAGCGCCTATGAGGAGCAGGCCCATGAAGCCAATCATGACGATGAGGCCGCTAAAGAGGATAGCTTCACCAGCAGTTGCTACAGTCCAGACAACTGCTCCACGTACGCTACGTCCCGCAGCCAGCTCGTCGCGGAAGCGGCGGGTCATCAAGAGGCTATAGTCAATCGAGATGCCGATGCCAACGATGGAAACAATAGTGAGCACGAAAATGCTCATTGATGCGTGTAGAGCGATGAAGTAGATGACTGCCAGAGCTACAGGTATGGCGATTATTGCCAGCAGTAGTGGCAACATTGCAGCGATGAGCGAACCAAAGACGAGAAGTAGAACCAGCAGGGCAATGGGCATTGCCGCCATCTCGGCATGTTCGGCATCCTGTTGCGTGATCTGTATCACATCGTTGTTGGTCGCAGGATTGCCGGTAAGGTAGGCTTGCGCAGGGCCCGCCGAGGGATTGCCAGGAAGTAGTGTATGGAAGGTCGCCATACGCTGTTCTACCACGTCAGGGTTCTGGTTAAAGCCCACTATGACGAGGGTTGTACGACCATCTTTCCCGGTGCCTCCCTTGGCAACGGTTGTGACACCCTGGAAAGAACGTGCGCGACTTATAAAGTCGTTGACCTCTTTTTGGTAGCTGGGGTCATTTACCGGCGTTGCAGCCGATTGGAAGAGAACTATGACCTGTGAGGGTGACTGATGCAATTTGCCGGTGAGTATGGTATCAACGTGAGTGGATTCGCCCGCGTTATAGCTATAACCGCCTCCTTGTAATACAGAGGTGATCTTGCTGGCGAATGGAATGCTGACGATGACCGCTACCATCCAAAAAGCGATCACGAACCAGCGAAAGCGATACACCAGGCGACCGTAGGCCAGACCGATGCGATATAGTCCATGAGTTTCTAGAGATTCTACAGGATCGAGTGTGTTTGAAAGCGGTTTTGTTATTCGTTCTTGTACTTGCATAATTTTCCCCTTTTTTCATTTGCATTGAGTCAACGGATTGCTATCTTCTGATAGCAGAGTACCTGACAGGAGGGGGGAAAAGAATAGCACGGAGTTATCACGGAACTATCACGTTTGTGCTAGAACAGCGTCATGCTTAGAACTGTGAATGCAACTCGCTATGTCCAGCCTCTGAGAGAAGGAGGCTCGCTTCCTGCAATCGTCGAGGCTGACGATGATGGGCTCTATGTGCTCAAATTCCGGGGGGCAGGTCAGGGGACGAAGGCACTGATTGCAGAATTGGTGGCCGGGGAGATTGGCCGTGCGTTAGGATTGCCTGTGCCAGAGATGGTCTTCGTTGAGCTCGATCCTATATTGGGACGTTCCGAACCCGATTTCGAGATTCAGGCGCTGATAAAGGCGAGTAGTGGCCTCAATCTTGGTCTTGATTTTCTCCCTGGCGCACTGGCTTTTGATCCGCTCGATGTGCGTCATCTTGATCCTTTCCTGGCATCGTGTATCACCTGGGTTGATGGTTATATGACCAATGTTGATCGTACGCCGCGCAATACTAATATGTTGTAAATCACAACATTAAAAAGGGACGTTCAAGGGACGTTCTATTTTTCTCAAGTGCCAAAGGTGGTTGATATTCCCCACCGCGAAGAGAAAAATAACCCTTTTGAGGTATCTTTCCCCACTTTTTGAATTCGCCAACAATATCTTAATGTGGCTCTACCTTGTTGCATGGCTTGTGTTTTCCATGTACACTAGTCTCTTAAGCGACCCAATTCCACGCATGTTGTCGTTTTCAAAAGGAGGCTAACTATGCAAACCCCAGAACAAGTAGCGCTCTATGATCGACTCGGTGGGGTGTATAGCATCGCTACGGTCGTCGATGATTTCATTGACAGAATCATGGTCGATCCAAGATTGAATGCCAATCCTCACGTGGATGAAGCCCACCATCGCGTACCGCCAGCAGGGTTCAAGTACCTGGTGACCGAAATGGTCTGCTGGGCAACGGGTGGTCCACAACACTACAGCGGGCGTTCCATGGAGGATTCCCATAGGCATCTCATGATCACTCCCCAAGAGTGGCAGGCCTTTCTGAATGACTTTCAGCAGACGCTCGATACGTTCAACGTGCCCCAAGCGGAGCAAAAAGAGCTGTTTGCTCTAGTAGAAAGCACACGGGAAGCCATTGTCATCTCACCCTTGCAAGAGAACCCAGGGGAGAGCAAGGGATGATACGCTGCTCTGTGATCTGGAGCAGCGTTCGGTCTTGGAGGTGGCAACTGAACGTATGCAAGCCATTGTGCAAGCCCTACTGGAACGCTTAGATCAGCTAGAACCGGTGGAACGCGAGGTGCCAGCAGAACTGCGCGAGGTGCTTTCCGTCTTCACCTGGAGCGACGAGATTCTCGGCATCTGTGCCTTTTTATCGATACGGCTCAGTAGCGGCTTTCTGGAGTGTAAGAACAAGCGGACCAAAACGTTGATACGCCAAGCCTATAGGTATCGCAATCGTCGTACCCTGCAACTGCGCATCTTACGAGGAGTCGTTTTATGAATTTTTCTCAATTTCACTTGGAAGAACGTAGACCCATTTACACAAAAGTCTTGACAGACTCTGGCAAAAGCAACGCAACACACCTGCATCCGTATGGGTAGTGCTTTATATTTCTGGTGAAAGGCGTGGCGAGAGCCCTAGAGCGATCTGCTCTTGCATTGAGCTAGAGGCAGTAGATGTGGTATTCTTCTTCTGACGATGAACAGGCAGGGCGTCCTCCTTGTATGGCTGAACCAAGAACGTCAACAGGGCGTTCTATGCCTGTAGTATTTCCTCACACGAGTCCGGTTTCACACCTCATCGTTACACAACTTTCGGGATGGCATCCGATGTATGAATGGGATACAGGCAGCAAAAGTATGCAAGTGCGATTGGATCAAGTGTTCCATCCTGGACAAACGTGTTCTTACGAATATGATTTCGGCTCGACAATAGAACTGACGTTGAAGGCGATCTCAGAACGAGAAGTGGTAGCGAAAAAGAAAGCTCTCGAGATTCTTGCCCAGAATAACCTGCCAAGAGTTCCATGTGATGTGCGCGGAGAACCGGCTACCAACATCTGTACTCGATGCATCTATGAAGACCAGGGATATCTGTGTGATGCGTGCGCGAAGGACCACAAATGTGGCGAAGAGATGCTGTTGCCAATAGTGAATTCGCCGCGAGCTGGCTTATGTGGTTATACAGGGCAAGAATCTGCTTATGCTGATCCACTTCCTTGCACCTACTGGAAAACTGTATCTCAAACTCAAACAACGCTTTTCGCACGAGCAAGTTCATAGCAGTGATTCTTAATCTCTGGTCCCCTAAAGCGACTCAAGATCAGTGTGGACCTGGAACGTCGGTGCTCAACCCGCTCCACACGTGGGAGCTAACACGATTGCACACATGGTCTCCAGCATGACCAGCATTCAACCCACAAGCGCCAATTTGCCCTTCGCTTTTACAAATTGGGCATGAAATACCACACTGGGTGGTTCTTTGGAAATCTACTTTTTGAAAGATTTGCAGCGGGGTTAAGCCAACCTCACCTTGTTTCGTTTTGGTTTGTCTCTGAGACACATGGATGTCAATGTCTGTTGCCATGGAGCACCTCTGGTTTCATTTCGTCTACTTGGTTTGGGAACTCTACATTTGTTAAGCTCTATGCCCTACATGCAATTCAATTAAAACGACTTCACTCAGTCAGGGGAAAAATACTATCATAAGTATACATGCACCTTAACTCGAATACAAGAACAAGTTGCATGACAGGGTAGGAGTAGAATAGCACCTGTCTATCACGCAGCAATCATGTGTGTGATATACTCGGGAGTGAGCTCTCCTGAGCGTGTTGCCTGCGGGCGTTCCAGCATGACGCGCTTGGATGGGCAAACTTGATTGTCTTTAAGGAGAGATGAGCGGCGCATTCCCCAAGCATTGGAGGAATCATGACCAAAAAAGCAGCACAGTCCACCCCTAATCACCTGCTGCGCATGGCTCGGCTGGAACGCGGCTGGACGCAGAAGGATGTCGCCGATCAAATCGGTGCTCCCCTGGATCTCAATGTCACACGCTGGGAACGTGGCACAGCCAGGCCCAGCGCCTACTATGTACAGAAACTCTGCAAGCTCTTCGGCAAGAGCGCCAGCGAACTGGGCTTGTTGCCACCACAGCCAGAGGAGCCTGCCGCGAACAGCAAGCCAAACAGGGCCGAGCCAGATCATCCTTCGAAAGATCTGCCAACAGGAACCCTAACGCTGCTCATCATTGACATGGCAGAATCCACACGTTTGCTGCAACAGTTGGGCGATCGTTACGCCGGTCTGCTAGCCGATTATCGCCAGATCGTGCGCACTGCATTTCGGCAGTGGCATGGCTATGAGGTCGATGCACAGAGCGATGCCTTCTTTGTAGTCTTTGCCCGCGCCATCGACGCAGCTGCCGCAGCCGTGGCTACCCAACGCGCTCTGGCCGCCCATAATTGGCCTGAGAATGTGGTTGTGCTGGCGCGCATCGGGCTGCATACAGGCGAGCCGCAACTCACTTCGGAAGGCTACATCGGCTTGGATGTACATCACACTGCCCGCATTATGAACGCCGGACACCCAGGTCAGATTCTGCTCTCGCAGACGACCCACCACCTGGTGGAGCATGCTCTACCCGGGGACATGTCCCTGCGGGACCTGGGGGACCTTCGCCTCAAGGACTTACAACGGCCCAGTCACCTCTTTCAACTGAGCAGCACTGACCTCCCTGTTGACTTTCCGCCACTTAAAACCCTTGATATGCGTCCCAACAACCTGCCCATGCAGCCCACTCCCTTTATGGGACGCGAGAAGGAAGTAGCTACGCTCTGCGACTTATTGCGTCGTCCAGAAATACGTCTGCTGACCCTGACGGGGCCAGGTGGGGTGGGCAAGACGCGGCTGGCCTTGCAGGTGGCAGCCGAACTCAGTGAGTTGTTCCTCGATGGGATATTTGTGGTCCCTCTCGCTCCGGTGGATGACCCTGAACAAGTGATGCCAACCATTGCCCAGACGCTCTCAATTGGCGAAGTGGGCGATCAGCCTTTACTCACCCTTATGAAAAGCGTGCTCAAGCACAAACAACTCCTCTTGCTCTTAGACAACTTTGAGCAAGTAGCAGATGCCGCCTTTCAGATTGCCGATCTGCTCTCCACCTGCCCCAAACTCAAGGCGCTTGTAACCAGCCAGGCAGTACTGCATGTGCGAGCCGAGCGTGAGTTCGCCGTTCCACCACTTGCAGTGCCTAACCCCAAGCGCCTACCTGAACTCGTCACCCTCGCGCAGTATGAGGCCGTAGCCCTCTTCATTGCACGCGCGCAGGCGGCTAAACCTGATTTCCAGGTGACTCATGCCAATGCCGCTGCGGTCGCGGGAATCTGTACCAGGCTGGATGGCTTGCCACTGGCTATCGAACTGGCAGCAGCACGCATCAAGTTTTTTGCGCCACAGATCTTGCTTGCGCGCCTGGAGCAGGGGCTCACTGTTCTCACAGGAGGAGCGCGCGACCTGCCAGCACGGCAGCAGACTATACGGGGGGCGATTGCCTGGAGCTACGACTTGCTCTCGGCACAGGAGCAAACACTCTTCCGACGACTCGCAGTCTTTGTAGATGGTTGCACTATGGAGGCTGCGGCGCAGGTGAGCGAAGCAGTGGGGAAACTGGCAGATGACTTATTGGAGACCCTGCTCTCACTGGTGGACAAGAGCCTGCTACGGCAAATGGAACAAGAGGCAGGCGAGGAAAGTGAGCCGCGCTTTTCGATGTTGCAAGTGCTGCGTGAATTTGGGCTGGAGTGCTTAGCCAACGCCGGAGAGCTAGCGTCGACACGTACTGCCCATGCCATGTACTACCTCGCACAAGCTGAAGAGGCCGAGCCTCACTTGCGAGGAAGCGAGTCACGCCAATGGTTTGCTCGGTTGGAGCGGGAGCACGAGAACCTGCGCGCAGCGCTGACCTTTTTACTAGAACGAGCTCACCCCACTTCCGTAAGGGCCGATTTATCGGCGCTGGGCGCGATAAATCGGCCCGAGACAGATGTTCGCGCCCATTGGGCCGAACAGGCGCTGCGGTTGTGCGGTGCATTGTCCTGGTTTTGGAACATCCATGGCTACTACCGCGAGGGACGCACCTTCTTGGAACGTGCACTGACAGTGCGTGAAGGGACCTCAGCATCCGTGCAGCTCAAAGTGCTCTATGCAGCGACAGAAGTGACCTTTACCCTGGACGACTACGAGCGAGCAGAGGTGCTGGGTCGAGAGACCCTGGCGCTCTCTCAGGAGTCGGGGGATAACGCAGGCAAGGCGACCGCCCTCTTTCAACTGGGGATTATCTCCTGGGCAAGCTGCAAGTATGCAGATGCCCGTGCCCAATTGGAGGAGGCGTTGGTCCTTTTCCAGAAACTGGGCGACACTTGGAACCAGGCTCGCTCCCTTGCAAATTTAACTCGAGTGTTTGCCGCGCAGGGCGAGTACAACTGGGCACGTACGATAGGCGAGCAGGGCCTGAGACTCTCTCGTACATTGGGCAACAAGGGGCGCATCGCTATCGCACTGGGTGAACTCGCACATGTGCGCTTTTTGGCACAAGACGACTTTGCCCAGACCCAGGCTCTAGCCGAGCAGAGCCTGGCGCTCTTCCGAGAGCTGGGCGATGCACAGTACATCGCCTACCTGCTCAGCTTGCAGGGGGAGATCCGCCTAATCCAGAATGAACCAGCCCAGGCTCGCGCATTGCTGGAGGAGAGCGTAGCAACCTTCAAGGAACTGGGAGATCGTTGGAGTACCGCTGAAGTGTTGCTAGCCTTCGCACGCGTCGCCATGTCTCAGGGAGAACTTGTGACGGCTCGCGCCCGTTACCAGGAAAGCCTGGCGCTGGCATGTGAGATTGGCGCCAGGAATTTCATCGCTGCAGCGCTGGAGGGAGTAGGAGCCGTGGTGGCAGCACAAGGCGAGCAGGAATGGGCAGCACGGCTCTGGGGGACAGCGCAGGCACTGCGTGCGGCCATTGGCGCGCCCCTGCCGCTGGTCTACCGCACCGACTATGAGCGGGCACTGGCAAACGCCCGTATCCGACTAGGGGAGGAGGCCTTTGCCACAGCGTGGGCCGAAGGAGAAGTCATGACTCTGGAGCAGACCCTCGACGCGCTGCCACTCCTCTTCTCACAGCTCGACAAAGAGTTCGTCAATCACCAACAGCAGGCCGGGCAACAAGGGTAGGTGGCTCACCGGTAGCCGAGATCACGAAAGCGACTACTTCCAGCAAGTTCAGCACAAGCTGGAGTGTTCGCGTCAGCGCAAAGCCAGCATAGAGGGAACCGCAAACTATGTCCACCATCATCTCCAAGTATTCCTTCCGTGGAAGCACCGGTAAATCCAATCTCAACTGATTATTTTTACCCGATCGTGTTTCCGAGCCTACATTTCCCCAGGATCGTCCAGTGCCTGCCAGGTAGCCTGCCCTGGCGATATGTGTCATCGTTAAGCAGCGGTTTTAAAATCCTTTTTCTCGCTCGCCAGTTGCCACGCCGCCTGCACGCATTGCTTGAGCAGCACGACATTGGTGAGCGGCCCGACGCCGCCCGGTACAGGCGTGATCGCCCCGGCGACTCCACGCACGGAGGCAAAATCGACATCGCCCACCATGCCGCCATCGGGCAGCGCGTTGATGCCCACGTCGATGACGACCGCTCCGGGCCTGACCATCTCAGCCGTCACCATCCTGGCGTGTCCAGCCGCTGCTACCAGCACATCCGCCTGGCGCGTCACAGCCGCCAGATTCGTCGTGCGCGAATGGCAGATCGTCACCGTCGCGTTTTTCTGCAACAGCATCATAGCCAGCGGCTTTCCCACCACGTTGCTGCGACTGATCACCACCACTCGCCTTCCCTCAAGCGGCGTCTGCGTTCGCTCAAGCATCTCCATCACCGCTGCAGCCGTCGAAGGCAGGAAACCGGTCAGACCGAGCAAGAGGTTCCCGGCGCTGTGCAGGCCAATGCCATCGATATCCTTGCTGGAAGCAATCGTATCTGCTACCATCTTTTGCGAGAGGGGTGCCGGAAGCGGCATCTGTACAAGAATACCGTGTACGGCCTGATCATGGTTTAACTGCACCAGCCGCGCCCGCAATTCCTCGGCTGACGTATTCACCAGTAAGTGTTCGAGGCGAGCTGTGATACCCACATCCTCGGCCACGTGCAGGATCGCCTTGCTATAGACTCGAGATGCCGCGTCATCCCCTACGCACACAATCCTCAGGCCAGGAGCCTGCCCCTGTTTCTCCACAAAGCGGTGCACCTGGCCGCGCACCTCCGCCTTGATCGCCGCGCTCATGGCCCGTCCATCCAGCAGCTCTGCTGTCATGCTCGCTCTCCCACCGGAGTCGTCACGCGCTGGTTGCCCACCGTCATGCCGGCAAGCCGCCTGCCTAGCCTCGAACTCAACACGTCCACCCATTCCGCATCTTTGATCGCCTGCACAGTGAGGCGCACCATCCAGCAAGCCCCCGCTCCCGCGCTCTAAGCCAGCGTCGCTGCTCTCGCGAGAAGGCATGAGCCCTTTGTACACAAAGTGCTGGCGTGCCAGATGATAACTGCGATCTGCTCCAAAGAAATTCAGCCACATCCGCTGTAATTCTTCATTTCGATAGGCTTGCAACGGCTTGCTTGCTTCATCGCTCTTCCGTCTTTGGCGCTTTTCCTGCAGCATGTGCGCGTAGCGAGGGCTGCTCGCAAGCTCTTCTGCAAGCTGGCGGATGTGCTCACAGAAGCTGGCTGCATCTTCCTCAAAGGCATCATCAAGTAACCCAATCTGGTGCGCGGTCCTTGTGCTGATGGGCAGCAGGGCTTCGGTCAGTTCTCGCGCCTTTTCTCCTCCTACCCGTTTGGGTAATAAGTAGGTCCAGTATTCCGATCCATACAGCTGGCCCATGCCTTTATAATGTGGATTGAGCACAATGCCTTTCTTGGCATAGACAAAATCTGCCGCCAGTGCCAGGATCACTCCCCCTGCCCCTGCATTGCCCTGCAGGGCAGAGATCACCAGGTGAGATTCGGTCGTGATGATCTCCCTCACCAGGTCATTCATGGCCCCAATGTTGCGCCAGGACTCGTGAGCCGGGTCAGCGGCAGCTTCAATCATGTTCAGATGAATACCATTTGACCAGAAGTCCGTGCCGCCCATCAACACGATCACTTTGGTGGGCCGCTGACGGATGCGCAGGAACGCTTCGCGCAGCCGCTGACAGTGCTCAGTGCTCATGGCTCCATTGTAGAACTCAAAATGGAGGTAGCCGACGGCTTGCCTTTCCTCATACCAGATCTCACGGTAGGTCAGCCCTACGACGGGCTGGTCTACCGCTAAGGGCACATCCGGTACAGAGGCCAGGCGGTCGCCAAGCACCTGTGTCGCCGGTAACTTGAAGGACGGCTGTCCATCGGTGCCTTTTGACTTCAGATGTGTGATCCACACGGCACCATCACCCGTTGTGCGGCAGATCGCTCCATCGCGTGTGGCAATGATCTCACCGGGAGTCCCTCTGAGCACGTCTTCTGCATGGGCACCATACAGATAGCACGGCATGCCCAGCACCGTATCGAAGACGCCTGGAAAGCTATCCGCACACCGAATCTTCCTGAGCACCGAGGCGCTCGCTTCTCGCCAGTCGATGGCACGATCAGCTTGCTTCATGGAGGCTTGCAAACGGCCTTTGACCTCTTGCCTGCTATAATCCAGGGGTTCTGGTACAAAGGTGTGGCTCTCAACTTT
>WNFM01140797.1_pt1 | contig 12558 bp, 12 predicted proteins | sample 5400271 | NCBI WGS metagenome assembly WNFM01 (sample SAMN13153352, study PRJNA577476) | soil metagenome | isolation source: 60 cm saprolite on Douglas fir-dominated hillslope | place: USA:California | collected 2013-09-17 | reverse complement strand
GACGAAAAGCGCCTCGCTCATGGCCCAGCTCACCATGCCGCTCTACGAGGCCGGCACGATCTATTCGCAAACCCGTCAGGCGATCGAGAAGGTCGGCCAGGCGAGGGGCCTCACCGACGACGCCCAGCGTCAAGCCGTGCAGGGGGCGATTCAAGCCTGGGAAACCATCCAGGCGTCGCGCGCCAGCATCGCTTCCTTCGAAGCCGCCGTTCGATCCGACGCAACCGCGCTCGAGGGACTTCGCCAGGAGCAGCTAGCCGGCGCGCGGACGATCACTGACGTGCTGAATGCGGAGCGCGATCTCTTCTCCGATCGGACCAGCCTGACGAGAGTGCAGCACGATCTCGCGGTTGCCGAGTTCAACATCGCTCTGCAGATCGGCGTGCTGACCGCCCTCGATCTCGGCCTCAAGGTCGATCTCTACGACGTTCAGAAGCACTACAAGGCAGTACGGAACAAATGGCTCGGCCTGACCGCAGCGTCGCCCTGATCGGCGACGCGGGTAAAATGCGGTCGCCGGCGGTGAGGTGAGCGTGGCGGATGATGCCCGCGCTCGCGGTCATTTCGTGATCAATTGCCCGCGGATTTCGCCGTTCGGATTGCGTGCGGTGTGGATATTGACATACCACTTGCCCGCCATCAGATCCGCCGCCTGCGCGTCGGTCACCGTCGCCGAGCCCTGCAAGGGGCTGACGATCGGAAACATGTTTCGCGGCGGCAGCGTCAGGACGACCCCGGCATTGCCGTCGGGATCGGCCGGTCCGTGAATATGCGCGGCGGTCGCCTCGCTGGTGAGATTGCTGAATTTGACGTCCCAGATGACCAGCTGCCTAGCCTTGTCGTATTCGAGCCGGGCAGTACCGGTGGCGGTGCGGCTATTCGCCGGCGGCACCTCGTCGCGCCCGCTGAGCGTGGCTCCGAAGACGACCCCCTGCGCGCTGGCCGTCTTCGGGCTGGAAGGTTGCAGGAGGCTACAGGCGGCGAGCCCGAGCGCGGCGCCGACGAGGACGGTTCGGCTCAGCGGGACTAGGCGTGCCATCAGCAGTTCTCCTGTCTCATTTGCCTGGTCGGCACGCCGTCCGCGCCAGCCGGTCGGCCTTGGCGTGGGTCTGCCATTGCAGGTTTTCCGGCGCATCGGCGCCGCCCTTGCAAGGTGGCGTGATGTGGATGACGACATAGCCGGGGCACGCTCCCCAGTTATGCGCCGTGGTCGGACAAGGATGCGTCTCGCGGAACTGGCGTATGGCGCTCGCGCTCGGCGCTTTCGCCCCCGGCGCCTTGCGCGCTCCCGGCGTCGCGCAGGGGGCGGCTTCGGTGCAGCGCGTGACGCTGCCCGGCCTCGATGGCGGCCCCGACGGCGCTTCGGGCGGTGATCCGGGCGGTGACTGGGCGATACTCACCGCCGGGACGGTCAGCGCGAGGGTGAGGCCGCCGATCAGCAAGCGCGTGTGCCATCGGTTCGCCATGGCATCGCGATCCGGTTCCGGCGCTAGGGTCGTTTCGGCGGAGCGCCGCCGCAGGAATCCATCGCCGGCAAGGTGCGCACCGGATGCTGAGCGGAGAAGGCCACCAGCTGCCCGATTTGCGCGACCATCAGATCGTCGAACAAATTCGTGGTCGCCGCGCAGAAATCGGCCCCCCCGCTGCCATCGACGAAGGACGCATTGGCCAGCTCGGTGACGAATTTGTCGAGCGTCGCATCGCCGCTCTTGCCGTAGTTCTTTTGATAGTAGCCGCGCAGCGCACGGCCTTGCGTGGTCAGCTCGCCGCGGAACTTGGTCGCGAATTTATTGAAGCGGTCGGTCATGCGGCAGGATTGCGCGCCGACTAAGGCCTCGGTACGCAGCGCATAGACCACGAAAGCCTCGCGCTCTTGCGGCGACACGCAACCGGAAAATGCGACCGGCGTGACGGGCCGGCTCGCCGGGGGCGCCGCGGCTTCGGCGGGCGGCGGCGCCGACGCTGCATTTTCGGTCGGAGCGGTACAGGAGCCGAGAATGAGTGTCGCCGCGAGCGGCAAAAGAATCTGCGCGAAGCGTTGATGCATGATGTTCCCTCTACTGGTCGATCATCAGGCGAAGCCTAACGTGCGACAGGGCGAGGGGGTAGTTGCCTATATGGGTTAAGTCAAGGCCGGGAAAGCGGTGCACCACGCGAGGCGCACCGGGCCGTTTCCTGGATCGAACCGGTCGTTGATGCCGGATCGACGGCCCGGCCGGCCGCCGCCGGCGCGACGCGCTCAGAATTCCAGCAGATTGTCGCGCAAATGCTGGTGGCCATAAGCACGGCGGACCAGGCCGCGCTGCTGCAGTGCCGGCACCAGCCCGTCGGTGATCTCGGCGACCGACTTGCGGCTGACATTCGGCAGCGCGAAGAGGAAGCCGTCGCCGCCGACCCCCGCCATGACCTCGCCCATCTGCCCGGCGACCTGGTCCGGCGTGCCGACGAGATCGACCGACATTCCGGTGGTGCCGTAGGTGGTGATCGCCTCGCGCAGCGTGCGCTTGCCGGCCTTGCGGAGGAATTGCGCCAGGCTCTGCTGGTGGCCGTTCGTCGTCAGCTCGCCGACCGGCGCGTCGAGATCGAAGGTCGAGAAATCGATATTGGTGCTCCAGCCGAGCTGGGCGAGGCGGACGTCGAGATTCTGCGCCGCCTTCACGACCCGTTGCTGGGCGCGCTGCTGCGCCTCGTCGGCGGTCTCGCCGAGGATCGGCGCCACCAGGAAGAGGAGCTTGCAGCTATCGGGGTCGCGGCCGCACGCGATCATCTTGGCGCGGACGTCGTCGCGATAGGCCTTCATCTGATCGATGCCCTTGACGTGGGCGACGATAGTGTCGGCATGCTTGGCGGCAAAGCGCTTGCCGCGATCGGAGCCGCCCGCCTGGGCGATCACCGGCCGTCCCTGCGGGCAGGGGCCCGAGTTGAGCGGCCCGCGGCTGCGGTAATGCTCGCCGACGAAGTCGATGGTGTGAACCTTGCTGTGGTCGGTGAGGACGCCGCTTCGGCGATCGGCGATCATCGCGCCGGGCTCCCACGAATCCCACAGCTTGGTGACCAGGTCGATATACTCGTCCGCCATGTCGTAGCGCGTATCGTGCTCGGGCAGCTTGTCGAGGCCGAAATTCTGCGCGGCGAAATCCGAGCTGCCGGTGACCATGTTCCAGCCGCTGCGCCCATTCGACACCTGATCGAGCGTTCCCATCATGCGCGCCACCAGATAAGGGTGATAGGCGAAGGTCGACAGGGTCGGCACGATGCCGAGGCGGGAGGTCGCCGCGACCATCAGCGTGGCGATCACCGAGGGTTCCTGGCGCGGCACGGACATGCCGTTCTTCAGGAAGATCTCGCGCGAGTTCTGCCAGTTCTGGCCGATATAGATCGAGTCCTCGAGCAGCATGTAGTCGAAGCAGGCGCGCTCGATGGCGCGCGCGAGATCGAGGAACATGTCCGCCGACATCCAGTCCTCGCTGATATTGCCGGTCCACGGCTCGCCCCAGGCCTGGACGCTCGAGCCTTGCAGGAACCAGGCGAGGTGGAAGGGTTTGGCGGGCATGGTCGTCCCCTCTTCGGCGGTTGTGAGCGTCGGTGGACGCCGGGCTCTGCCAAGCAACTGTCGTGCCATCCCCTTCTCGCCATGCCGGGGCGGCGTCGCGGAGCCGGTCGTCGGGGCCGCTGACGCAACGGTGAGCAGCTGCCCGCAGCGTCGGCAGTTCGGCCGCGCTCTCGCCTTCGGAGGCGGTGGCGTGCCGCGGGGAATCTCGTCACCGCTGCTCGGCATGGCTTGTGCAGTGCGGCCGGTATTCGGCAAGCTGGCCGGAGCCACCACAGGAGCCCTGATGATGTCCGTACTCGACGATGCCGGTCGTAGCCTGCTCTTCACCGAAGCGCGCACCCACAACCATTTCAAGCCCGAGCCGATCGCCGATTCGATCCTGCGCGCGCTCTACGATCTGATGAAGTTCCCGCCGACCTCGGCCAATTGCTCGCCGGCCCGGCTGTTCTTCCTGCGCACGCCGGCGGCCAAGGAACGGCTCCGCCCGGCGCTTTCCTCCGGCAATCTGGAGAAGACGATGTCGGCGCCGGTGACGACGATCATCGCCTATGATCTGGAATTCTACGAGCGCCTGCCGAAGCTGTTTCCGCAAGCCGATGCGCGTTCCTGGTTCACCGGCAATGCCGCCATGATCCAGACCACGGCATTTCGCAACAGCTCGCTCCAGGGCGCGTATTTCCTCCTCGCCGCCCGCGCCGTCGGACTCGATACCGGACCGATGTCGGGTTTCGACAATGCCAAGGTCGATGCCGCGTTCTTCCCCGACGGCAAGCTGAAATCGAATTTTCTCTGCAATCTCGGCTATGGCAGCGGCGAGAAGCTTTTCCCGCGCAACCCGCGGCTGAGCTTCGAGGAGGTCTGCGAGATCCTGTAGCGCCACGCCGCCTCCCATGCCGCGCAAGGCTGGCCGCGCGAGCCGATCAAAATTTGAGCAAACGCCTTACCATTCTGCGGTCGGAACGTGCAGAACTCTTCGCTTTTTTAGAGTAATACGCCACGGCTTCAGCAGTAATAACCGGGCCGAATTCAGCATCGTCGTGAATTCATCCCGCCCGCAGGAGAGCAACCGAGAGTTGGCCCGGTCCTTGCTAGCCTAAGCCCTAGCAAGGCTGACGCCGGCGGCAAGGCCGGTGCCGGCGGGCAAGCCGGGGAGCTGCGAGATGCCGATGGACTATATGACAGTTCTCGACAGCGACGCGCGGGGGCTGGGCCGTCTCGTCGAGCAGGTGCTCGCGGGATCGAATCAGACCGTCGCGACGTCGGAGACCCTGCCGCCCCAGGTCTACACCTCGCAGGCCTTCTACGAGCTCGAGGTGGCGAAGATCTTCAAGCAGGAATGGCTGTGCGTCGGCCATGTCTCGCAGGTCGCCAAGGTCGGCGATTATTTCACCGTCGATCTCTTCGGCGAGCCGCTCGTCGTCGTGCGCGGCAAGGACCGGGTGCGGGTGATGTCGCGTGTCTGCCTGCATCGCTGGGCGCCGATCGTCAGCGGATCCGGCAACGCCACGCTGTTCTCCTGCCCGTTTCATCGCTGGGGCTATGGGCTCGACGGCCAGCTGCTCGGCGCTCCCTTCATGGACGAGGCTTCCGGCTTCGATGCCAAATCATGCCGGCTGCCCGAGGTCAGAAGCGAGATCGTCGAGGCGCTCGGCTTCATCTTCATCACCTTCTCGGACACTATCGGCTCGATCAGCGAGCGGCTGGAGGATCTGTCCGTCCGGCTGAAGAATTGGCGCGTCAACGAGCTGGTCGCCGTCAAGCCGTCGGAGATGGATGCCGCGTTCAACTGGAAGATCCAGCTCGAAACCGGCATGGAGTGCTATCACCATTTCGCGGCGCATCCCAACACGTTCGAGGTCAATTTCCCCTCGCGTCTCAGCTGGTGCGAGAACAGCAAGCGGGGCTGGACGATCTGTCACTCGCCGGCCCGCCCGAGCGCGCCGGACGAGGTCTACACGATCGGCCTGCCGGTCTTCCCCGATCTCGATGCCGAGGAGCGGCGCGTCTTCGACCTCTACCACATCCAGCCGCTGACCCGCCTCGCGGTCTTCCCCGATCGCATCATGTTCCGCCTGCTGACGCCGCTCGGGCCACAGCGCACCAAGTCGAACCTCGTCTATCTCGTCCGGCCGGAGGTGGCGGCGCAGACCGCCCTGGTCGACGAGAAATTCGCCGCCGTGCAGGATTTCTACACCCAGGCCGGGCAGGAGGATTACGACATCAACCTGATGCAGCAGGTCGGCGCCGGCTCGATGCTGGCGAAACCCGGCCGGCTGAGCCCGCTCGAAGCGACGGTCTGGCAGCTGGCGGAATATGTTCGCGGCCGCATTGCCGCGAATTGAGATCGGCCGCGGGGGTCGGCGCACGGGCGCCGTGAGGGGGCTAAGATGTTGTGGTCGCAGCGGACCTGGGAGGAGTTGCCGGCGGATCTCGGCGCCGTCGCCAGCTGCGCCCTGCTTCCCGTCGGCGCGACGGAGCAGCACGGTCCGCATATGGGCTGCGGCATGGATGCCGTCCTCGCCGATCGGCTGTGCCAGGCGGTCGCCGCGCGGACCGGGATCCCGATGCTCCCGACGCTGCCCTATGGCTGCTCGCTCGGCCACAGCCAGCGCTGGCCAGGGACCTTGGCGGTGCAACCCATCACCCTGATCGAGCTGGTCAAGCAGATCGGCGACTGGGCCTATTACAGCGGCGTTCGCCGCCTCTTCATCGTCAATACCCATGTCACCAATGCCGCGCCGCTGCGCTGCGCGCTCGAGATGTTGCGCGGCGAGCATGACGACATGATGATCGCCTTGCTCAACAGCGCGACGCTCAGCCCGCGCATCCGCGAGATCCACGTCAGGGATGGCGAGGATTGGCACGCCAACGAGGCGGAAACCGCCCTCATGCTCGGCATCGCGCCGGAGATGGTACGGCTGGATCTGGCGGCGGCGGCCGACGATCCCGACCGGACCGATGGGCTGGTCTTCGCACACCCGGTCAATCGCACGAGCAGCAATGGCGTGACCGGACGGCCGAGCCGCGCGACGGCCGCGAACGGGCAGCTCTGGTTCGCCTGGATGGTGGAGGATCTCACGGCGCTGGTCCGCCGCGGCATGGTCGAGCAGCCGCCTTTCGACCACTCCTATTTCAGTCCAGCCGAGTGAGTGGCGATTCCGCAAGAGTGGAGAGACACGACACGATGGAAGCCAGCGCGGAGATCAAGATCCTTCAGCAGACGCTGCGCGAGCGCGGCGTTCAGTACTGCATCGGCGCCTATGTCGACATCCACGGCGTGCCGAAGGCGAAAGTCGTCCCGCTCGACCATCTGCCGCAGATGGCGGGGGGCTCCGAGCGCTATACCGGCTATGCGCTCGACGGTCTCGGCCAGGCGCCGAACGACGACGAGATCGCCTCGCTGCCCGATCTCGATCGCATCATCCAGCTGCCCTGGGAGCCGAAGATCGCCTGGATGCCGGCCGACAACATCTTCAAGGGCAAGCCCTATCCCTTGAGCACGCGGGTGGCGCTGAAGAACGTGCTGGCCCAGGCGGCCGCGCTCGGTCTCGGCTTCAATCTCGGCATCGAGTGCGAGGTCTACGTCCTGAAACAGGCGCCGGACGGTAGCCTCGCGGTGCCCAATCCCGACGATAGGCTGACGAAGCCCTGCTACGATCTGCGCAGCTTCCTCGACAATTTCGCCTGGCTCGACAAGGTCGCCGCCTGCATCAACGCGCTCGGCTGGGATCTCTATTCCTTCGATCACGAGGACGGCAACGGGCAATACGAGTTCGACTTCAACTACAGCGATGCGCTGACGATGTGCGATCGCTTCACCTTCTTCCGCTACATGGTCAAGCACTACGCCAAGGAGGAAGGGCTGCTCGCGACGATGATGCCCAAGCCGTTCGCCGACAAGACCGGCACCGGGGCGCATTTCAACATGTCGCTCTACGATCTTGAGAGCAAACGGAACGTCTTCGCCTGCGACCCGGCGGAGGATCCGCGCGGTCTCGGCCTGACCACGATCGGCTATCACTTCATCGGCGGGGTGCTGCGCCACGGCCAGGCGCTGTGCGCCGCCTTCGCCCCGACGGTGAACAGCTACAAGCGCCTGGTGCGCCAGGGCGCCATGAGCTATTTCACCTGGGCCCCCGTCTTCAACTCCTACGGCTCGAACAACCGGACCAACTCGGTCCGCGTGCCGGCCGGCGGCGGGCGCTGCGAATCGCGCAATGTCGACGGGGCGGTCAATCCTTATCTCGCCGCCACGCTGGCGCTCGCCGCCGGGCTCGAAGGCATTCGCGAGAAGATCGATCCCGGACAGCCCAACGACGACAATCTCTACGTCATCACCGAGGCGCAGCGCCGCGAGCGCGGCATCGATTTCCTACCGCAGACGCTGCAGGCGGCGGTCGCCGCCTTCGCCGCCGATCCGCTGATCGAAGCGACGCTCGGCAAGGCATTGTCGGACGAGTTCATCGCTTACAAGACGGCGGAATGGGAGGAATATCATCTCGCCGTCAGCAAGTGGGAAATCGACCGCTACAGCCATCTGTTTTGAGGCGCGGCCATGGCCGAGACCGGCGACGGCAAGAGCCCTCCCGTCGCCCGGATCAGCATGTCGCTTCCCGCCGAGCTGCTGAGCGCGCTCGACCGCATCGTCGACGCGCAGGGCTTCGCCAGCCGCTCGCAGGCGATCGGCCTGATGATCAACCGCTACGTCGCCGAGCAGGAGCGCGCGGCCGGCGAGGAGGTGATGGTCGGCACCATCACGCTGTTCTATTCCAACGCCGTGCCCGGCCTGCAGAAGCAGCTTGCCGATCTGCAGCTCCGCCATATCGACGAGGTGATCAACTCGCTGCATGTCCATCTCATCCACAATCAGACGCTCGAGGTCATCCTGGTGCAGGGGCCGGAAGGCAAGCTGCGGGCGATCGCCGACGAGATGACCACCCTGCGCGGCGTGATCTACGGCCGGACGCAGCTCATCGCTTCGCTGATCCCGCCGCTGCACCCGTTCACGCGGTAGGCTGGTCATACGGTAAGCCGGGCGGCGCGGCTGGGCTGAAACGCCGAAGTCTCGGCGCATCTGGCGATGGCCGCCGGGGCAGTGCATAATCCGGCAAAATGCGAGGAGGACGCACCGTGACCAGCACCGAAGCGCTGCCTTATGCCAGCGCGCCGCCCGGCGGCCAGCCGCCCTATCTGCACGCCGAATACGGCAGCACGGTCAAGCGGGCGCCGCTGCGCAAGCCGATCCGTCTCGAGCATACCTTGTCGGAGGTGACCGGGCCGAGCTTCGCCGATGGCTGGGCCGGACCGAACGCCGTCGATCTCACGCGTCAGCACAAGGGCGAGCCGCTCGGCGAGCGCGTCATCGTGGCGGGAAGCGTGCGCGACGGCGATGGCCGGCCGGTGGCCAATACCCTCGTCGAGCTCTGGCAGTGCAATTCCGCCGGCCGCTATATCCACGCGCGCGACCAGCACAACGCGCCGCTCGATCCCAACTTCACCGGCGCCGGCCAGATGGTGACCGACGAGCGCGGCGAATATCGCTTCCTGACCATCAAGCCGGGCGCCTATCCCTGGCGCAACACCTACAATGCCTGGCGCCCGGCCCATATCCATTTCTCGATCTTCGGTCCCGCCTTCGCGACCCGCCTCGTCACTCAGATGTATTTCCCCGGCGATCCCTTGCTCGCCCTCGATCCGATCTTCCAGAGCACGGCGGATGCCGAAGCGCGCGAGCGGCTGATCTCGCGTTACGATCCCAATCTCAGCGAGGCCGAGTACGCGCTCGGCTATCGTTTCGACATCGTGCTGCGCGGCCGCGCGGCGACGCCGATGGAGGTGTGAGGTGACGGCGATCCCCACGCCGTCCCAGACGGTCGGACCGTTCTATCACTACGCCCTCGAGCGGCCGGACTGGGCCGATCTCACCGCCGCCGGGGCAAGCGGCGAGAAAATCCGCGTCGAGGGCCGCATCCTCGACGGCGACGGCGCGCCGGTTTTCGACGCCTTCCTCGAGATCTGGCAGGCCAATGCCGCCGGCCGCTACGCCCATCCCGAGGATCGCCAGGACAAGCCCCTCGATGCCCGGTTCCGCGGCTTCGGCCGCGTCGGCGCCGATGCCGAGGGACGCTACCGCTTCACCACGATCCGGCCGGGCCGGGTGCCCGGACGCGGCAACGCGCTGCAGGCGCCGCATATCAACATCGCGATCTTCGGCCGCGGGTTGCTGAAGCAGCTGACGACCCGGCTCTATTTCGCCGATCAGGCCGAGGCCAACGAGAGCGATCCCGTGCTTGGCGCCATCGAGGACCCCGCCATCCGCAAGACGCTGCTCGCCGTGCCGGTCGCCGGCGCAATCGCGACCTATCGCTTCGACATCATCCTGCAGGGTGACGGCGAGACGGCGTTCTTCGAGATCTGAGACGCCGCGCTCCGGATCGTTCGCGACGCACCGCCGATCAGGGGCCCTGAAGCGAGACGACGCGCCCGATTCCCGCCGTCGCGCTCGACCCGGTCAGCGTCACCGCCCCGGTGATCGAGACGGTGCCGTTGGTCGAGAGATCCGCCGCGGTGTTCCGCGCCCGTATCGCGGCGTTGGTGACGGTAATCCCGGTCCCTCCGAGGCTGGTGACGATCACGTTGCCGCCTGTCGCCGTGACCGGCGCGCTGACCTGGATCGGGCCGATCGCGCTTGCGAAGATGTTGCCCGAAACGGTCGATAGCGGACCATTCAGCGCGATGCTCCCGCCGTCCACGGTGATGCTCCCCGCGTTTGCGGTCACACCGCTGAGGCTGACTTGGCTGCTCGCCGTGATATGGGCGGTGCTCGCCGTCAGCGGTCCCGCGGCCACCGTTCCGTTGGCCGGATCGGTGGCGGTCAGGACGATCGTTCCGCCCGTGGTGCCAGTGCCGGCATCGAGCGTGGTGGCTGCGCCGGTCGGCAGGACGATACGGGCGCCGCTAATGCTGATCGGGCCGTCGGCCCCCGTGCCGAAATTCACAGACACGATTGCCGGACCGCTCGTCCCGGCAGCCGTACCGATCGCGACATCGCCCTGCGCATTGATCGTCACCGCGCCGGCATGGACCGCCCCGATCCCTGGGAGCCCGGAGATCGTGAGATTGCCGCCCGCGTTGACGGTCGCGGCGCTCGCCAGCGGCGGCCCGAGCCCGAACCCGGAATTCGTGAAGATATGGCCGCCGAACGAGACTGCCCCGCCCGAGCCAATGGCGACGGGCGCGCCTGAGCCGGACGACCCGACAAGAGAGCCCCCGCCGAAGGCGAAAACGTTGTTTCCGATCACGTCTCCCGATCGGGTGCGGAGCGTGATCGTCCCGGCGGATCCGCCGGCGCCGTCGCCGTGAGCAAAGCCGCCTGCCGTCGAGAAGGTCGTGTTGGGAAGGTCGATAGCGCCGCTCGCGCCGAGGCGTATCGCACCGCCGTCGCCTCCGGCGCCGGAATCGATGCCGCCGGCTTCGCCGCCGGCGGAGACGATCGAGCCGTTGAAGCCGTTGGTCGTCGTGATATTGCCCGCCGTCGCCGACAGGGTGATCGCGCCGCCCTTGCCGCCGCTCGCGGCGTCCCTGAGACCGGCGCTGCCGCCCGACGCATCGGGAGAGCTCGTGTCGAGGATGACGCTGGTGCCGCTGATCGAGATCGCGCCGCCGGCGCCGCTCGCGTGCCCGGGTGCGCTCTGCGTGTTGCCGCCTCGGCTGGTGGCGACCGCGACAAGCGCGGGGTCGCCGATGGTGACCGGCCCCGCGGTCGCGTGCAAGGTCACGGACCCGCCATTGCCGCCGTCGCTGTTCGATAGCGGCGGTGGGAATCCGCCGGAAGCCGGAATGGCACCCCGCCATTGCCGGCAATGGAATCGATGGTCGTCGCGTCGCCGCCCTGCGCGCTAACGCCGGGGGACGGGCTCGCCGCCGAGCCGAGCGAGACATCGCCGTGCGCCGCGACGGTGATGTTGCCGGCGTTCTGCCGACCGGCGCTGCCGTCGGATTGGCCATTGGCGCTGATCGAGCCGACGGCGTTGACGCCTCCCGCCGTCGCGATGGCGACGTTGCCTGCGTTCGCGGTCACATCGGTGAGGCTGACTTGCTGCTGCGCCGCGATGCGGATTGCGCTTCCCGTCAGCGCGCCGGATGTCACCGATCCGTTGACCGGATCGGTGGCGGTCAGCGTTATCGTTCCGCCCGTGGCTTGATGGGTGCCCCCCAGATCCGCGACCGCGCCGGTCGGCAGGAGGACGGAGGCGCCGGTGATGTTGATCGCGCCGTCTGTGCCCGACCCGGCGTTGAAGGACGCGATCGCGGGAAGGTTTATTCCGAAGATGCCTGTGCCGATCGCGACCGCGCCGCGCGCGTTGACGGTCACGGCACCGGCGTGGGACACGATCCCGGCGGCGCCGAAGAAGCGGGTGTCGATTTCGCCGCTCAGCGAGACGGCTCCTCCCGAGTTGATGGTGACGGGCCCGCCGGCTCCGTCCTTGCCAAAGAACGAGCCCCCGCCGAACGCAAAGAGGTCGCTCCAGCCGCCCCTGCGGCCTGCTACGCTATTCGCGCCGCCGCCTGCGCTGGTCGCGAAGGTCGCCGACACGGGGTTGCCGATGCTGACCGGTCCGCCGGTTGCGCTGAGGCTGATCGCACCGCCGCGTCCGCCGGCCGCGTTTCCGGTGCCGCCGCCTTGCATGTTGGTCATGCCGCCCGCCTGGCCGCCTTGGGACTGAATGGACAGGAAGCTGAGATTGCCGCTGGAGCCGGCGATGTCACCCGCCGTCGCCGTCAAGGTGATTGCGCCGCCATTGCCGCCGCTCGCGAGGGCGCCGAGATCGCTGCTGCCGCCCGACGCGTCCAAGCTGGAGGTGAGGGTTATGCCGGTTCCGCTGATTGAGATCGCGCCCCCGTCGCCGCCCCTGCGGCCTGCTACGCTATTCGCGCCGCCGCCTGCGCTGGTCGCGAAGGTCGCCGACACGGGGTTGCCGATGCTGACCGGTCCGCCGGTTGCG
>WNFM01089510.1_pt1 | contig 12558 bp, 10 predicted proteins | sample 5400271 | NCBI WGS metagenome assembly WNFM01 (sample SAMN13153352, study PRJNA577476) | soil metagenome | isolation source: 60 cm saprolite on Douglas fir-dominated hillslope | place: USA:California | collected 2013-09-17 | reverse complement strand
AGCGCCTGCTGTAGTTGGCTGTGCAGCGGCTGCTGTTGACGCCCGCGCCGGCGGAGACTGTGCAAGCTTGAGTAGATTGAGCGACCCGTCGGGCTCCAGCCACGTAACCAGCTTCACGCCCGTGAGCGACAGCGAATCGGTGTGAGCCTGCCGTTTCAAGAGGTCCACGGTGGTTCCGCTCAGGAGCAGCGAAGGCACCGTAATCCAATCGATGTCCGCCTCCTTGGGTCGCACGGCAAGATCGTTGACTGCGATCCTCGATACCGTCGCTTGCAAGTCGACGGCATCTCGCTGCGAAAACTTGTACGTCGCATTGAGATCGATGGTTCCCGAATTGACCGCGAAATTCAGGCGATCCTCGAGGTATTCCCAGATGGTATGCGCGTGCAATCCGTCGATTTGAAACTCGCCGTCCGATTCGATCGGCTGCACCGACAAGTGCCCGTGCCACTCCACCCGCTCGCCGAGCTTCGAGGACGCCGTGAAGGTGAATCGGCCGCCTTCGGCACCGGTCGTGAAATTGACCAACGCAAAGTTGATCGGTGCCAGCCGCGCGGTGAACTCGGACGGCCGGCTGTGATCCTCGTACGTCACCAGTCCCTTGCTGACGTTGAATGAAAGGAGTCTTCGGCTTCAGCTGCGAGAGATTGAGGGTACCATCGGGCGTCAAGATGGCATTCACGGAAGGTGCGTCGAGGTCGATGTCGGCGAATGAATACGCGCGGTGCCAGATCGAGGATAATTCGAAATCGACGAACAATCGTCCGAAGCCGAGCAGTCTCTCTCCGCTCGGGGCGGCCAGCGAGAAATCCTTGATCTCGACCTGAAAGAGAAAGGGATTGACGTGTATTTGACCTACCGTCGGAGTCACACCCAGGGTCTTGGGAATGTCTTCCATCAGCGCAGAGCGCAGCATCCTGGGGGCCACCACGAATCCGCCCAGTGCGTACAGGGCGACCAGCACCACCACGACCGCGGAAATGCGGAAGGCCTTGGCTTTTGTGATTTTCAGCAAGTACATCCCGCCCGTTACGCAGCCTGCCGACTTGGGGCTTAGTCTAGCAAAAATCGGCTAGGGGCCTTGTCTGACTAATGATCGCCGTCGCGAGGGTGCGGCGCATGCGCAATGACCCACAGCGGGCGGGCTCCTGACTAGCGCTTGTTGCGCTGGATCAGCCGCTTGCGTTTGCGCACTTGGCGGGGGGTCAGGGGGTTTCGTTTGCCGGCGAAAGGGTTCTCGTCGCCGCGGAATGCGACGCGTACCGGAGTACCCGATAGATCGAATGCCTTGCGGTAGACATTGACCAGGTAGCGCCGGTAGGCGTCCGGCACATGATCGGTCTGATTGCCGTGGATGACGACCACCGGCGGATTGCGGCCGCCCTGGTGGGCGTAACGCAGCTTGATGCGGCGGCCGCTGACCAGCGGCGGCTGATGGCTTTCGATCGCCGCTTCGAGCACCCGCGTCAATTCCGGCGTGCTCATGTCGCGGGTGGCGGCGGCATACACCTTGCGCACGTCGGCGAATAGTTCGCCGACACCGCTGCCGTGGCGCGCCGAGATGAAATGCAGCGGCGCGAAGTCAGCGAATTGCAGGCGCTGTTCGATTTGCTGCCGGATCAGATCGCGCTGTTCCGTCGGAATGTTGTCCCATTTATTCACGGCGAGCACCACGGCTCGGCCCTGCTCGACGACCGTACCCAACAGGCTCGCGTCCTGTTCGGCGACATTGTCATGTGCATCCATCACCAAGACGACCACGTGAGCGGTCTCGATCGCCTGCAAAGTCTTGATGACGCTGAATTTCTCGACTGCCTCTTCGACGCGCGAGCGGCGCCGCAGACCCGCGGTGTCGATCAGCGTGTAGCGCTCGCCGTCGCGTTCGAACGGCACCAGCACGGCGTCGCGGGTCGTGCCGGGCTGGTCGAACGCCACCATGCGATTCTCGCCGAGCAGCCGGTTGATCAAGGTGCTCTTGCCGACATTCGGGCGGCCGATGACGGCCACTTTGATGCCGGTGGTTTCAGGGCCGTCCTGCGGGTCCGGCGTCAAGCCGGAGAGAGCTGCCTCGAGCAGGGAAATGACGCCCTGATCGTGCGCGGCCGCGATCGGATGCGGCTCACCCAATCCCAGCTGGTGAAAATCGGCAACGGCGATGTCGTGATCGAAGCCTTCGGTCTTGTTGACCGCCAAGAACAGCGGCTTGCCGCTGCGCCGCGCCAGCTGCGCCACGAATTGATCTTGCGGCGTGACGCCGGCCCGGCCGTCCACCAGCACGATGAGCCGATCCGCCTCGCTGATCGCACGCTCCGTTTGCGCGATCATCAAGCTTTCGATGACGCCGGCGTTCTCGACCAGGCCGCCCGTGTCCACGACGATGCAGGGGACTTCGGTGCGCCGCGCGAACCCGTATTGCCGATCGCGGGTCAGACCGGGCAGGTCCGCGACCAAGGCATCGCGGGTGCCGGTCATGGCATTGAACAAGGTCGATTTGCCCACGTTCGGCCGACCGATCAACGCGACTACCGGCAGCACGTCGTCTACGTCGGGGAAGGAGTCGCGGGATCCGCGGCCGGAGGCACTGGGGCTGTGGGAGGCGCGGCGTCGGGCGCGGACGCGGGCGTGGCTGCGGGCGGGCGCGCCGCGGCGGCGGCCACGGGCGTCGCGCGGAATGCGGTCAGCTTGCCGCGGTCGGTCAGCACGACGACGGTATCGCCGACCGACACCGGAGAATTGCTGATCCGTTCCTTGGCGACACGCTCCCTGGCAACGATCTCCCCGGTGCTCTTGTCCAGCCAATGCAAATAGCCCTGGAAGTCGGCGACTGCAACCGCCGTGCTCGTCAACACCGGCGTGCTCAAGCGGCGAAGCTTCAATTTCTGGTTGCGCCAAAGCTCGGAACCGTCGCGTTGGCGAAGCGCAACCACGATGCCGTCGGATTGCGTCACGTACAAATTGTCCTCGTCGACCGCCAAGCCTCGATAGCTCGACATATCGTGAGCCCACCAGATCTGGCCCGAATCGAGCGCAAGCATCGCCGTGCGTCCCTGGAAACCCGCGGATATCGACCAGGCGGTCGAGCTCCGTGCGGCCGTGGGGCGTGGCCAGGGCCGAGTCCCAAACCGTGTCGCCGGTATTGAGCGACACCGCCATGACCTTACCGTTGTCAAAGCCGCTGATCGCCACTTCTTTGGCGATGAGCGGTATCGCCGTGCCGCGCAGACTCAAGCGCGGCACCTGCTGCTCGACCGACCAGAGTTCCTTGCCGGTGTGCGCGTCGAGGCCGTGCAGCCGGCCGTCGACCGAACGAATGGCGATGACTTTTTCGCCGACGGCAGGAGCGGACAGCAGCTCGGAATTCAAGCGCGTCCGCCACAGCTCGCGCCCGGTGGCTCCGTCCAATGTCACGATGGCGCCTTTGCTGCTGCCCACCACGACCATCCCTGCGCCGGCACCCGGCCCTGCCGATATCGGTATCTTCAGCTTCTTGACCCAAAGATGGCGCCCCGTATCCAGCGACGCGGCAAGCACCTCGCCCTTGTGCGAAGCTGCGAACACCACGCCGTTGTCGACCGCGGGGCCCAACCCCAGGCGCAGCACCGATTGCTTCTTGCCGCCGCCGACGCCCTCGCCCCAGAGCTTTTTCACCGGCAGCGTCGCCGGAAACTTGACCAAGGCCGCCGGCGGCTCGACGTCTTTGTCTTTGCTGCAGCCGGCCGCGATCAGCAGCGCCGCCAGGCCCAAAGGAAGCAATGAGCGCATCAGGGTTTGGCCTTGTTCGAAGTGCTTATGGAAATAGTATTCGCGAGCGGCGCAGGCACGGCGCCGAGATCCTGGATTTTCAATTCCAGCAATGCCGCGTTGATTCCGCTGACATCGGCGGCTCCGAGCGCTGCCTGGTACTCGGTAATCGCATGGGGGGTATCCTTCTTCGCGAGAAACGCGTCGCCGCGCACCTCGTGATAGGGCGCCGAGAATGCGGCCGGCATCGGTTCGGCCAGAGTCTTGATCGCTTCGTCCGCCTTGCCCTGATCGGTCAAAACTCGCGCCAGGCGCAAGCGGGCGACGCGCCGCAGTTCCGAGTCCTTCGAATCGTTCATGACTTGCGTCAGAGGCGCGATGGCTTTATCGAGCCGGCCGTCGTCAACGTCGAGCCGCGCCAGCGTCAGCTGCGCCTGGTCGGCATAGGGTGAGCTCGCGTAGTCCTTGATGACTTCATCGGCGATTTGCCGGGACTTGGCGTGGTCATTCTGCCGAAGCGCGGCCGTCAGGGTGCTGAACTCCGCCGCAGCCTTGTACGCACGCTCGTTGGTGTAGTTCTGAAAATACCGATAGCCGAAAAACGCAGCGGCACCCACCAGCACACCGCCGATCAACCACGGCGCGTACTCCACTATCAAGTGCTTGACAGCCTCTAATTGTTCGTCATCGGTCAAATATTCTTCTGCCATGGCTTCTCCGCTACCCGCCCTTAAGACCCAACAAGACCCCCAAGCGTTCATTGATTTGGGAGATGGGGCATTCCTCCTGCGCCGGCTCCCGGCGCAATGCCTTGACGGCGACCACGCCCCGGGCCATTTCGTCATCCCCCAGAATGATCGCAAACTGCGCGCCGCTCTTATCCGCACGCTTGAACTGCGTCTTGAAACTCCCGCCGCCGAGATTGATTTGCAATGCGAGGCGCGGCCAGGCGTCGCGCAATTGCTCCGCCAGTTTGAAACCCGCGATCTCCGTGCGTTCCCCCGCCAGCACCAAATAAACTTGCGGCCGGTCGCGCTGCGGGCTCAATCCCTGCTTTTCCAGGAGCATGACGATCCGCTCCTGTCCCATGGCCCAGCCGATCCCCGGCGTGCTGGCGCCGCCCAATTGGGCCGCCAAGCCGTCGTAGCGTCCGCCGGCACACACGGTACTCTGCGAACCGAGCGCATCCGTCGTCCACTCGAAAACCGTCCGGGTGTAGTAGTCGAGTCCGCGGACCAGGCGCGGTTCGATATGATACTCGATGCCGGCACTGCGGAGGTGCGCGCACAACGCCTCGAAATGAGCCCGCGACTCCGCATCCACGGAATCGAGCAACAGCGGCGCTCCTGCGACGATGCGCTGCACGTCCGGGTTCTTGCTGTCGAGTATTCGCAGCGGATTGCCCTTCAGGCGCCGTTTGCTGTCCTCGTCGAGCGCCCCTTCGTGCCCGCTGAAATAGGCGGTGAGCTCACCGCGATACGCGGCGCGCGAAGCCGGCGTTCCCAGCGAATTGACCAATAGCTTCGTTCTGGTGAGGCCAAGACGCCGCAGCAGGCGCGCCGACAGGAGAATGATTTCGGCGTCGACATCCGGTCCTTCGAATCCGAATGCCTCCGCATCGATTTGATGAAATTGGCGATAGCGTCCCGCTTGCGGCCGTTCGCGCCGGAACATCGGACCCATGCACCAGACGCGCAGGCGCCCCTCGCGCAGCATTCCGTTCGAAATGACCGCGCGGACGATGCCTGCGGTCGCTTCGGGGCGCAGCGTGATGTGGTCCTCACCCTGATCGACGAAGCTGAACATCTCTTTCTCGACGATATCGGTAAAGTCGCCGATCGAGCGCTTGAACAACTGCGTCTGCTCGATCACGGGAACGCGGAATTCCTCGTAACCGTAACCTGCGAAGACCTCTCGCGTGATGCGCTCCAAGTGTTGCCAGGCCGCTATTTGCGCCGGCAACACATCGTGTACGCCGCGCAGGGGCTCGATAATCTTGGTCAAGAGCCCTCTCCGATCAGCCGGACGGATGCGCGCCGGCCGTCGCGACGCCGGGCGCCGCTACGCTGCGGGAATCGCGGCGCAAGACCCCGTCTGCGCCGGCCTCGAAGCGCGCCACGTCGCCGGCCATGAATTGCGGACCGATCGCGACCGCCCGGTTGTTGATCTCGAGTTGCACGCCGCTCGCGAAGCCCAGGTACACGCGCATGGGCGCGGTACCCGCGATGGTCTTCACGCTGTTGGCGAGGCCATTGCCTGCGAACACCCGTCGGCCCGCCGCGTCGTGCACATCCACCCACGAGTCGGCGGAGAAGCTCAGGCGAAGGCGCGCGCGGCCCATCCCGGCCATCGCATCGGGGGGCGCTGCGGCCCGCGTGGCCGGCGCCGCAGCAGCTCCGCCCGGCGGCATTACAGGCTGGGACGACGCCAACGACGGCGCGGGTGCCGGCGCCGGCGACGCCGTGGCGGAGCTGACCGCGGCCGCTGCTGAATCGGCTGCGCTGTCCGCCGATGCTGCGCTTGGGTTCGCCGCCAGGGTCTCGCCGGTCGCCGGGCCCGCCACGCGTTGGTGCCACGGCTTCCACCAGAGCACACCGGCGGCGAGCATGACTGCCGCAATCGAACCCACCACGACCGGCGAAGGTAAATCGCTCACGATGGGAGGGTCGGTGCGCAGCCTCACACTGGCCGGCTGCGGAGCGGGCGGCCTCGGTGCCTGCACACGGGATTCGTAAGCGGCCATGATTTCCTCGGCGGGCAGGCCCAACAACGCCGCATATCTCTTCAGATGACCCTTGGCGTAGACCGACGGACCAATGCGCTCATAATCGTCGGCCTCGAGCGCATCGATGACCCACCCGTCGAGATGCAGCTCGTCGGCGGCCTTTTGTAAACTCAACCCTCGACGCTCGCGCTCGGTCTTCAGCCTCGGCCCGATCGATGTGCCGGCTTCGGTCATCGATCGACGCCGGAACGCATCATTTGCGCCTGCTCCGAATCGGGAAATTCAGTTTGCACGCGCCGCGCGTAGCCCGCCGCCGCGGTCGCATCGCCGAGCTTGCGTTCCGCGCGAAACCCCAGCCAGAGCACTTCCGAACTCGCGGGATTCACCGCCAGATATCGCTTCACGATATCGCGTGCCTGTGCGGCGTCGCCGCGATCGAAGGCTATATTCCCGAGCTGCAGCATGGCCTCGGGCAGATTCGGATGAATTGCCAACGCCCGGTTGAAATACCGCTCGGCGTCGACGACATCGCCGGTCTCGCGCACGCAAACCCCGGCGTTGATCAGCGCCACTTCCGGAGTTTGATACAACGGATTGCGCGCGACCTCGTTGAATAGCTTTTCCCCCGCGACCGCCTTGCCGGTACGGCACAGAAATCCGGCGTAGGTATTTTCAATATTCGGGTCGCCCTTGCCCTCGCGATATCCGGTCGAATAGGCGCGCTGTGCCTTCGGCATATCGTTCAGCCGCTCATAGACGAGGCCCGCCGTCATTTGTACGTCGGGATTTCCCGGATCCTGACTGAGTGCGCGCTCCATGAAATCGCGCGACGCCGCCAATTTGCCGAGCTTCATGTATTCGATCGCAAGCTGCATGTTGGTACCCGCCGTCACCGCGGGTGATGCCTTCTTGAAGTCCGAATTGTGCGAACAGGCACGACATCGATGCGGCCTGCGGCCAATTGTCAGTTTGGTGCCGAGCCGCACCAAGGTGCGGTCCGTGACCCGGCCCGCCAATTGGCCGCAGGCCGCATCGATGTCGTCGCCCCGCGTCCTGCGGATCGTGGCGATGACCCCGTGATCATTGAGAATGTCGCGAAACTTCAAGATGGCCGCGGCCGGCGAGCGGCGATAGCGCGTGCCGGGAAACGCGTTGAAGGGAATCAGATTGAGCTTGGCCGGCCGCCCTTTGAGGAGCCGTGCAAGCTGGCGCGCGTGCTCGGGTTTGTCATTCACGCCGTCCAGCATGACGTACTCGAAGGTGACGCTGCGGCCGTTTTGCGCGTCGATGTAGTGCCAACAAGCCGCCAGCAATTCGCCGATCGGATGTTTGCGATTGATGGGCACGAGTTCGTTGCGCAATTCATCGTTCGGCGCGTGCAGCGACACCGCCAGCGCGACATTGCATTCTTCCGCCAGCTTATAGATCTGCGGAACCAGCCCCGAGGTGCTCAACGTCACCCGGCGGCGCGACAAGTCGTAACCCAAATCGTCGAGAAATGTCCGCATCGCCGGTACGACATTGCGGTAATTGGCGAGCGGTTCACCCATGCCCATGAACACGATGTTCGTGATGCGCGCCTCGGCCAATTCACGATGGGCGAGCCACACCTGTCCGACGATTTCAGCGACGCTCAAGTTGCGATTGAACCCCTGCTGCGCGGTCGAGCAAAACGAACAATCCATGGCGCAACCCACCTGGCTCGAGATGCACAACGTGCCCCGGTCCGGCTCGGGTATGTAGACCGTCTCGATTCCCTGTACCTCGTCCATGCGCAACATCCATTTGCGCGTGCCGTCGCTCGACACCTGCTCGGCCACGATTTCCGGAACTGCAATCCTGGCAACCGCGCTCAACTGCGAGCGAAAGTCCTGCGCCCCGCCGATAGATCCACTTCATCAGCTGGCGGGCGCGAAACGGCTTCGCGCCGAGACGCGTCGCAACGAACGCCTCGAGTTCCGCGCGCGGAAGCCCAAGTAAATTCACGCGTTCGCCGGCCAACTGCTGTCTCCTTAGATTCCGCGCGCTACGCTAGCGCGTACGCGGACAGAGCTCAATTTCGCGGAAGAAGTAGCTGATTTCCCGCGCCGCAGTATCCGGCGCATCCGAACCATGGACAATGTTCTCGTCGATGCTGGTGGCAAGGTCGGCCCGGATCGTGCCTTTGGCCGCCTTTTTCGGATCGGTGGCACCCATCACCTCGCGATTCTTTGAGATCGCGCCCTCACCCTCGAGGACTTGCACCATCACGGGACCCGAGGTCATGAAGCGCACCAGATCCTTGAAGAAGGGACGCTCGCGATGCACCGCGTAAAAGCCCTCCGCCTCCGCCTGCGAGAGCCGCATCATGCGCGCCGCCACCACCTGCAAGCCCGCCTGCTCAAAACGACGATAGACATCGCCGATCAGGTTACGGCCCACGCCGTCCGGCTTGACGATGGAAAGGGTACGCTCGATTGGCATGATGACCTCGTAAAACATGGGAAATCCGCCCCGCTAGAGGTCGGCAAAGACCGCGAAGTGTACTGGAGCGCGCGCGCCCAAGCAATCAGGACGGCCTACCGAAGTGCCTGTATTGCTTAGAAAAACCCGGATGCCTTAGACGTTGAAACTCTCGCCGCATCCGCATTCGCCCTTGGCTTTCGGATTTTGAAACTTGAAGGCCTCATTCAAGCCCTGTTTGACAAAATCCACCAAGGTCCCGTCGATCAGCGGCAGACTCAAGGGGTCCACCACGACTTTCACGCCGCGCGCTTCGAATACCGCATCTTCGGGATGAATTTCATCAGCATAATTCACGACATACGCGAATCCCGAGCAACCGGTCTTCTTGATCCCGACGCGCAGGCCCAAACCGGCTCCGCGCTGTGCCAGGTGAGATCGAACCCGATCGGCCGCCGATTCCGTCAACAATATCGCCATACCGCCTCGTCCTCTCCATACGGCCAAAGATCCGGCCGCTGCTCTATACATAACACGCCGGTAGGCCGTACGCACGGAACCAGAGCGCGTTTTTTCCTATGAGCTCATGCCTGCAAAGCACGGAACTTTGTCTCGATATGGGGCCGCCGGGGCGTCCACGCAATGGCACCCGGATGCGACTAACGCTGCAGCGCAGCGGTCACCGCCGCCACCCACGCGTCTTCGACCACCAAGAGCCGTCCCCGTTTCACCGCCGGCACCGCAAAGCGCTCGCTCAAATCCTGCACAGTCTCAGGCAGCGCGGCGCCGGACACGGGGCGCCCCGCTCCCTGCTCGGCAACCCACGCCGACACCGCGATCGTATGCGGGCAGCCGAAAGCCAGAAACCGCGCCGCTTGGATGATTCCCCCGCTGACTTGCACGTCGAATTGCACCCAGGTCCCCTGCTCGCGCCTGCCGGCGGCGCCGCGGTAAACATCGGGACCGGTGAGGACCCCCGCACCCGGAGCGGTCTCGAAGTAGTGCAGGGTCAGTTCGTTGTATTTCACGCGCCGCTGATCCCTCGCAATCGCGATACCGCCCGAGCGACCACCGCCACTGCCGTGTCGATATCGCTGTCGCGGGTGCCGCGGCCCAGCCCGAACCGCAGGCTGCTTTCGCTCAACGCGTCGTCCCGGCCCAATGCGCGCAGCACGTAGGAGGGCTCCTGCAGGGCCGAGGTGCAGGCGGAGCCGGTCGAGACCGCCAGGCGCCCCCGCACCGCGGCGAGCAGGCTTTCGCCCTCGACTCCCTCGAATGACACGTTGAAGCACGTGCGGCACCGAACGCGCCGGATCGCCATTGCGATGGGTACCGCCGAGGGAGGCCAACCCCCGCCACAGGCGCTCCCGCAATGCTGCAATCCGTTCGGCCTCCGACGGCGGCGCCGTGCGCGCCAGCTCGAACGCCAACCCCATGCCGACCACTTGATGGGTCGCCACGGTGCCCGCCCGGAAGCCTCGCTCCTGTCCACCGCCGAATTGCAGCGCCGTCAATTGCACGCGCTCACGGTCCCCGCCCCGGCCGCCGCGCCCCGACACCAACAGCGCGCCGACGCCCTTCGGACCGTACACCTTGTGCGCCGACAGGGACATGAGATCGACCCCAAGGCCCGCAAAGTCGACGGCGATCTTGCCGACGCTCTGCGCCGCATCCACGTGCAGACGCGCACCGCCATGCTGCGCACAGACCGCGCCTATGGCCGCAATATCCTGGATGACGCCGATCTCGTTGTTGACCTGCATGATGGACACCAGCACCGTGTCCGCCTGCAGCGCCGCGGCGACCTGATCGGGGTGTACCACCCCGGCGCTGTCCGGCGCCAAGTACGTGACACGCCAGCCCCGCCGCTCGAGTTCGCGGCAAGGATCGAGCACCGCCTTGTGTTCCGTGCGGGCCGTGACGATGTGCCGGCCGTGCTCGCGGTAATACCGAGCGACCCCGAAAATCGCGAGGTTATCGGCCTCCGTGGCACCCGACGTCCAAATCACCTCGGAGGGCGCGGCCCCCACGGCAGCGGCCACCTGCGCACGCGCCGTCTCGACCAGCGCACCGGCGGCATCGCCAAAAGAATGGCTCGCCGACGCCGGATTGCCGAACTCCCCCTCCACGGTCAAGCATTGCGCCATGGCCGCCGCCACCCGCGAATCGACGGGGGTCGTTGCCGCATGGTCCAGGTACACGGGCCTCAACGCCGGCCCTGCACCGCGCTCAATATGCCGCGCAGAATGTTGAGCTCATTGCGGTCGAGCTGAGCGCGGTTGAACAATCGCCGCAAGCGCTCCATGAGGTGCCCGGTACGGTCGTCAAAATCGATTTCGTCGAGAACCTGGTGCAGGTGCGCGTAAAAATGCTCGACATCGCCCGACGGAGCCAGCGGCAATTCCAGTTGGGTGCGCGATTGAGGCTGCTCGCGCGACATGAAAATTTCGTAGCTCAAGAGCTGCACCGACATTGCCAGATTCAGTGAGCAATACTCAGGGTTGGCGGGGATGCGCACCAGCACATTGCAGTGGTTCAAGTCCTCGGTGGCGAGGCCGTAGCGCTCGGAGCCGAACAGGAGAGCCGCCCGATTTTCTTGCGAAAGGCCGACGATGCGGCCCGCGACATCGCGCGGCGTCGTGAATTCCCAGTAATACGAGCGCGGCCGCGAAGTCGTGCCGGCGATGAACCCGCAGTCGCTGATCGCCTCGGCAACGGTGCCGACGACACGCGCACCGGACAGAATATCGTCGGCCCCGGCCGCCAGCGCATTGGCGTCCGCATGCGGAAACGAGCGGGGCCGGACCAGGACCAAGTCGGTCAGGGCCATGTTCTTCATGGCGCGCGCGACCGACCCGATATTTCCGGGATGGCTGGGATCGATGAGGACGATGCGAACGAGGGCCGTCATGCTCTGCTATTCTACCGCCCGCTCATGCAACCACTCCTCAATATCGGCATGCGTGCCGCCCGCCGTGCCGGTGATTTGATCGTGCGCAGCCTGTCGCGCCTCGATTCCTTGAAAATCGACACCAAGGGGCGCAACGATTTCGTCACCGACATCGACCGCAAGGCCGAAGCCGACATCATCGCCACCATTCGCCGCAGCCACCCGCAGCATGCGTTTCTCGCCGAGGAAGGCGGGCGCAGCGGCGACGATGAGTTCGTCTGGATCATCGATCCCCTCGATGGCACGACGAATTTCCTGCATGGATACCCCACGTTCGCGGTCTCGATAGCGCTCGAGCACAAGGGCCGCCTGGAGCACGCCGTCGTGTACGATCCCATGCGCCAAGAATTCTTTACCGCCTCGCGCGGCGACGGCGCACAGCTCGAAGGCAAGAAAATCCGGGTCAGCACGCAGCGCACCTTGGAAGGTTCCTTGATCGGCACGGGCTTTCCGTTTCGTGCCGGCGCCCATGTCGACGAGTATCTCGCCATGCTGAAGGTGATCATGGCCGCGGCCGCCGGCGTGCGCCGGCCGGGCGCGGCTTCGCTGGATCTCGCCTATGTGGCGGCCGGACGCATCGACGGCTTTTGGGAATTCGGCCTGTCCCCCTGGGACACGGCGGCCGGGACGCTGCTGATTCAAGAGGCGGGCGGCCGCGTCGGCACTCCCGCGGGCTCGGAATACGCCCTCGGTCCCAATG
>WNFM01096114.1_pt2 | contig 12561 bp, 9 predicted proteins | sample 5400271 | NCBI WGS metagenome assembly WNFM01 (sample SAMN13153352, study PRJNA577476) | soil metagenome | isolation source: 60 cm saprolite on Douglas fir-dominated hillslope | place: USA:California | collected 2013-09-17 | reverse complement strand
CGAAGCCGTCGAAACCCCTGCGCGTCACGAAATTGACCACGCCGGCAACGGCGTCCGAACCATACACGGACGAGCCGCCTTCCGGCATCACCTCCAGCCGGTCGAGAACGCTCGGGGGCAGGATGTTGGGATCGGCCAGATTGCGGGCGATGCCGGTGAGCGGGATGCGGTGACCGTCGATCAGTATCAGCGTGCTGTTGCTCGACACACCGCCCAGTCCATGGATGTTGGGCGAGTTGCCGTAGCTCGAATCGAAGGTACCGTATCCGCCTTGCCCGGCGCTGCCCATGCCGGTGATGGCCGGTACCAGCTTCAGCAGCTGCTGCGCGGATTGCACGCTGGTTGCCTCGATGGCCTCGCGTCCAACGGTGATCACGTTCGATCCGACCGGTGGCGCGCCGCGGATGCTCGTGCCGGTGACGATCACTTCCTCGAGTTCATCGCTCTTCGCGGTGTTCTTGGTCTTCTCTGCCTGCGAACCTTGCGATGACGGGCCGGCATCGACGCTCGCTCCCTGCGCGTGTGCTGAAGCGTGTACACCGCAGGCCGCGCACAGCATGCTTACCGACAAGAATAGCTCAGCCCGTTTAAACGGCTCTCTCATGTTACTCCCCTCAAAACGTTATTTACGTCAGCCAGTCGTCCCCATTCAGCCGCCCGGGCGGCAACGGGGTCGCCCCGAACCCCGGCCCGAACAGGCCTTAGCTACTCGCCAATCGGTTGCTCACCAATGGCAACCCGATCGGCCGATGAAAAGTAGACATCGAGCACCGCGTCCTCCGTGCCGATGTTGCGTGCGTTATGCGCCATGCCCTGCGGAATGGTTATGATGTCGCCGGCATGCATCTCGACTTCCCGGTCGCCGATTTTGTGCATGATGTGGCCGCTGCGGACCTGCAGGATCTCATCGCAATTCGGATGTCGATGAACCGGATTGGCCTGCCCGGGTCGAATAATCGCTCGCCCGACGGTCATCGTGGTGGAGTTGCCGAGCGCGCGTGACGCAAACCACTGCAATTCGCCCCACGGCTGCGTCTCCCGCTGCGCTTGAGCGGCTGTCCGAAGAGTCGCCTCGCGCTGCGGAATGGGTAGCGGACCCGTGCCTTCCACCAGCGGCGGAAAGATGGCTGGAACCGTACTGGTCGCTCCCGTGCGCGGCACGTCCTGCCGCGCCGTCCACAGAACCGCGTTCAGCAATAGCGTGCGAATTTCGGGGATATCCAATACCGCCAAGTAGTGAGTGCCGGTGAAGGCAACGGAGCGGCCGCCGTTCGCTCTTTCGGCGGCCCACGCGATTACTCGGGAGGTGGAGGGTTCCTGGAACACGAAAGCGTTCCCGGCGATGCCCTGGGACTGGACGTGGATGTGGGCACTGAGAATCGGTGTGACCTTCGCGCGGCCGGAGAACGTGATCGTCGGATAGAACTCATCGAACAGCATGAAGGGTCTCAGCCCCGAGCCCACCGCATGCGACGCGCCTGAAATCTCCACGCGCGTAAGCTCGCTGGTGCGATCGACCATGCCGACGCGCGTCGCGCCCAGCCATTCGGCGAAGGGAATGTCGCTGCTGTCGGCCGGTACCGTGAATGACTGGTGCAGCGAGATCAGACCCACGCCACGCGCCATCAAGTCCGCGAATACCTTTCGGTGCGCCGCATCGGCAAGCGGATGCCGGGGGATCCCTGAAAAATACAGAAGCACCGTATCGGCGTCCTCGAGCGCTGTCAGGTCCGCGGGAAAGCCGCCGGGAAACGCCTTCACATGCACTTCCCGGCCGGCGAATTGCGGCGAGGAATTGATCAGTCTCTCGATCTGCACGATCCCGTCCGCCCATGCGTGCTGCGCCGGCGCTCCCGCGCGAGTCTCGCCGCCGATGAGCACGATCGTCATTGGCTTCGCCGTCGCCGCCGTCATGAAGGGCAGCTGTACCAGGACGAACAGAATGACCGCCGCGACTCGAGTGAAGGGGGAGGGCGAGGCCACGCGGGCGATCGACGGGTTCAACCTGAGTTCGGTACGCATCGTAAACATCGTGTCGTCCCCTTCAGTGGTTTCGCTTGAGCGAAAGCGCCACGAACTCGCGAATCTGCTGCGTGATGGCGATTTCCGTCGGCAACCGCTCCATCGAGGTCGCACCGAAGAAGCCGTCGACCATGTGACATTTCTCGAGAATGACCTCGACGTCGCGTGGCGAAGAGATGGGTCCTCCATGGCAGAGCACGAAGATGTCTCTGCGCTCTTCTTTGGCGGCCGCGGCGATCTTGTTGACGAGTTCGCTCGCGCTCACGAGACTCATCGCGGTTCTGGCGCCGATCCGGCCGCCGGTTGTCAGGCCAATGTGCGCGACGATGACGTCCGCGCCCGCACGCGCCATTTGGCGCGCCTCCTCGGGATTGAAGACGTACGGCGTCGTCAGCAGGTCGAGCTCGTGCGCTTCTGCGATGAGCTCAACCTCCAAGGCGTAGCTCATGCCGGTCTCCTCGAGATTGACCCTGAAGGTCCCATCTATCAGACCCACCGTCGGGAAGTTTTGCACCCCGGCGAATCCCATGTCGACCAGCTCGCGCAGAAAGCGGCGCCGCAACAGAAACGGATCCGTTCCATTCACTCCCGCGAGCACGGGAGTATCCGCGACGATCGGCAATATTTCCGCGCCCATCTCGACGACGATCTCGTTGGCGTTGCCATACGCAAGTAGACCGCTGAGCGACCCGCGGCCCGCCATTCGGTACTTCCCAGAGTTGTAGACGATGATGAGATCGGTGCCCGCTTGTTCGGCACACATGGCGGAGATTCCCGTGCCCGCTCCACTGCCGATGATGGGCACCCCCCGCGTCACCTTCGCACGGAATTGCGCCAATATTTCGCTGCGAGTCTTCGTCACCGCCTCCCCCTTTCCTAGAATCGTCGTTCGAGATCGTGTGCCGCGTCGATGCGCGACAGGATGTTTTGAAAACAATGACACTCGGAATAAGCGCGCGCAACGATGCGCCACTGGGTCACTGAGTAAAAATGGGTAGTGGTTATCGTCAGATCGCGGCTGCGGTCTACTTCGTCGCTTCTCTCAGATAAGCGATGATGTCGGCGCGTGCCTGCGCATCTTGCAGTCCGATAAATGACATGTTGTTGTCCGGTACGAGCGCGCTCGGGTCCGCGAGGAATTTCCCGAGCGTGTCTTCGTTCCACACGATGCCCGCGGCTTTCATGGCGCTGGAGTAGTTGAATTCGGCCTTGCTGCCGGACTTCCTGCCGAAGAGGCCATGCAGGTTCGGGCCGACACCGTCATCCCCGTGTGCCGTAACGGTGTGGCAGCCGCTACAGGGCGCGAATTGCTGCTCCCCAGCGACGGGATCGCCCGCATTCGCCAGCGACAGCGAGAGCGAAAGCGACAGGGCGACGCAGGTCGGCAGAAGCAGCTTGCTCATGGAAACTCTCCGGTATCACGGTACATCTGAAGCCGATACGTGGACTACCGCCGAGCCGCGCCCGGGTGGCCAGGGCACTTGCCGAGGCATGCGCTGCGCATCATAGTTTCCGGGCGAGGCGGGCTTTCGCCTGGTTCTCGATCATGTTCAGCAGCGTCGCGGCGGCCCGATCGGCGAACAGCGGGTCGTTGATGTTGGCGTCGACGTCGACGACCGGAATGTCGGGGCGGATGTAGCGGCGAATCGCGTCGAACAGCGCTGCGTCCGCCTCCGGCCACCAGAATACATTCCCGGCGCTGTCGAGCTGAGAGACGCCGCGCAGCGGCAACAACACGCTCACCGCGCCCTGGCTTTTGCTGACCTTCTCGGCGAGCACTCGCCCGAGCCGAGCATTTTCCTCGACGTTGGTCCGCATCAGCGTGACGCTCGGATTCCAATTGAACAGCTTACGTTGGGCGTACGCGGCCGGTACGCTGTCGGGCCTCCAGAAATTCACCATGTCCAGGCAGCCGGGCGCGACCACTTGCGGTACGCCGGCCTCGGCCGCCGCCTCCAGGCGGTGAGGGCCCGCCGAGAACACACCGCCGCACAGCTCATCCGCCCATTCGGTCGTCGTGACATCCAACACGCCATCCACGTAGCCATCGGCGATGAGGCTTTCCATGGTCATGCCACCGGTACCGGTGGCATGAAAGACCAGCACCTCGTACCCCCTCGCGTCGAGAATGGCGCGCGCGCGGTCCACACAGGGAGTCGTATTGCCGAACATGCTCGCCGCGATGACCGGGCGGCTTGCCATGACCTTCGCTTCGCCTTCCAGGACCTGCGCTTCGCCTTCGACCATGCCGACGATCGCACACGCTGCATTGGCAAGAATCTTGGTGGAAATTCGATTCAGGCCCGCGATGTCCACCACCGAATACATCATGGTGATGTCTTTGGTGCCGACGAAAGGACGCGTATCGCCCGACGCGATGGTGGAGACTATGAGCTTGGGTACACCCAGCGGCAGCGCCCGCGCGGCGCTCGACGCGATGGTCGTTCCCGCCGTGCCGCCCATCCCGATGAGTCCGTCAAACCGACGTGCCTTGAACATCTGCGCGACGATCCGCGCGGCACCCTCGGTCATCACCGCCATCGCCTGTGCCTTGTCCCGTCCACGGCGCAGCGTCGCAAGATCGCTGCCACCGGCGCGAGCGACTTCGTCACTTGGAATGTCCGGTTGAATTGACGGATCGGCCAGTACGCCGACATCGATCATCAGGGTGCGGTGTCCTCTGTGGCGCACGATCTCGCCGACGAACTGCGCCTCGGCCACCTTCGTGTCGAGCGCCGCTATGATTGCAACGGTCTTCGTCATACAGCTTGTCCCTCGCGCCTACGGCGCGATTCGATACCTTCGATACGCGTGCCCATATACACCCGCGAGCCTCTCGGCGCTCAGTGTCTCGAGCCGAAGGCCACGACACGATCCGTGCCCACGAAAACCGTGCCGCGGGCAGTGGCGGGCTCGTTATATTTTCCGCGCTATGCCACAGCAGCTTCAGCGTCAGCGCATCGAAGGCATACAGCACCGGATGCGGTGCATTCGGGCCGATGAGCTTCGCCGAGCGCAGTGCGTTCTCGTCGAGGACCCACACGATGGCATCCTTCGAGCCGTTGCTGGTCACTACCGGAGAGCCGGGGTTCTCCATCGTCGCGGTCGTTTCCAGCTGATCGACGCGCAAGTAAGCGGGCTTGCCTGGCTCGGTAATGACCCGCAGTCTGGCAAGACCGGGCGGTACCGCGACAGCCGGGCCCTCCTGCCGCCGTGTCGTGCCGGTCACGAACAGATAGTGGTTGCCATTGCCGTCCCGGAAATAGGCCGGAACGCTCCTGCTCCTGGCGCGATCGATCGCGGCATCCTTCTCCGTGTAGGGGCCGAATACATTGAGCGGGCCCGGCTTGCCAAACTGCGGTTGAGCTTCAGGTGCGAGCAGCGATGCGTCGCCGGAGGAGTCGGTGCTGCAGGGCTGCCGACGATCCAGAAGGCCCGGCAGCCTGGTGCGATCCAGCAGGTAGACATTACCCTGTTTGCCGCCAACGGCCAGCAGCCGGGGCGTGCCGGTGGAGGACGGATCAAGATTCGGCAGAAGCGTCACGCCGCCCGACCCAAGGTCGATGTCCGCGTTCGTCGTTTCACAATAATTGAACGGCGTGTAGCTTCCGCGAAGCGTAAGGTGGTCCGCGTCGGACGAGAACTGCAGTATCGATTGCGCCCAGTTGTGCGGTTCGACGACCAGCGCATTGAACGTCGTGCCCGTAGCCACGAACACGTTGCCGTGGTCGTCGACGGCGACACCCGCCGCCCCCCAGATGCCGCCGGCGCGCGTCAGCATCGATGCCGTCCCTGAGAACGAGGATAGGAGCTTTGGTGTTTGGGTATCGAGCGCTGCCAGCCAGCCAGGCGAACTTTCGCCGAACGTCACATACAGCAGCGCCCCATCCGGACTGAGATTCAGCGCGCCACGCTGCGCCCGCAGCACCTGGTTGCCGCGCTTGGGGTCGGCCCCTTCCCCGGCGGCGACACCGGCGTCAGCGATATTCGTGTTTTTAGCGACCAGCGCCGGCCGGTCGATTTCCACAGGCCATCCCGAAACGACGGTACCGCTCGAGATATCGAGGGCATACACCCGCCAGACGTATTGATCTTCACAGTTCGCGACGTAGAGCCGCTTGCGCACGCCATCGATCACCGGCGTGCTGAGCACACCCATCGTGATGCCGTCAAAGCCGCCCTTGCATGGCGTCCCGAGTTGCTTGCGCCAGAGTATCGTGCCCGCCGCAACGCCGGCTGCGTCGAACGCGTTCACGGCATAAACGAAACCCGTGCTCGTGGCGGCGATGACGACGCTGAACGGACGGCTCGGGTTTTTCCCGTAAGCGATGGATATCCGATCAAGGTACAGCGGCGATGCGTAGAGTCGCGGCTGCACGCCGTCGCTCGAATCGAATTGCGCAGATGCCCAGAGCCGCCCGAATGTGCCGTCCGCAACCCGTCCGGAGTTCAACGAGGCCTCCGACGCATCCCAGCCGCTGCGCCCGGCGTCGCGATGAAACGTTAGTACGTCCGGCCCGCTTGCGCGGCCGCCATAGGATGGCCGATGCGCGCACGACGCAGTCGCCAACGCCACCAACAAGATGAGACACCTGACACCAGAAAATCGCGTTATCAATTTTGTTCCCCCCTCAACCCCAGCCGATGGGTTCATTGCATCGGGCAAGCGAAGGGTCGAGCGCCTACCTGAGCCGTGCCCCGTATTTAAAAAAAGCATGGCAGTCGGCGGATGCCTCTGCAATCGACCGCGATCAGCTCGATGAGTAAAATTGGGTAGGAATGATCCGCCACGCGCATACAATGCGCTCTCCCACGGGTGGCACGAATGCAAGCAATGGCCAGATCGACGAGAAAGAGCCCCGCGCGGCCGCGCGGCGCGCGGGCGTACACAAACCGCGCCGCCACTTTGGCGCGCGGACACTTTCTGTTGGGCGCGGCCATCGGCACGGGCATGACCGCCAAGTCCGCGGCCCGCGGAGGCGCGGATTTCCTGCTCGCGCTGAGCGCGGGCCGCTTCCGAAGCATGGGTGCGCCATCCGCGGCGTGCATGCTCGCGCTGCGGGACTCCAATCAGCTGGTGATGGAATTCGGTTGCTCTGAGGTCGTCGGCTCGACGGCATTGCCGGTCTTCTTTGGCGCGACCACTCTGGGTTATCGCGATCGCGTCGAGGATCTCGTTACCCGAATTGCCGAGGCAGGCTTTCACGGCGTAACCAACTTTCCGAGTTGTGTCTTTCTCGACGGCCAGTTCCGCCAGTTCCTCGAGGAACGCGGCATTGGCTTCGACGCCGAGATCGAGCTGCTGCGAATCGCCGACCGGTTCGGCCTGATGACGCTTGGCTACGTGCACACGGTCGATGAGGCGCAGCGCATGGCGGCATCCGGTGTCGATCTCATCAATCTCGACTTCGGCTGGAACACCGGAGGAATCCTGGGAGTGGATTCCAGTCTCAACTTGGACGACGCGGCCGGGGCCGCCACGCTGCTCGTGAATGCGGTGCACGCCATTGCCCCGAGAACCCGCTGCCTCATCGAAGGTGGACCCATCGTGATGCCTGAACAGATGGACGAGGTCTGCCGGCGCGCCAATGCCGACGGCTACATTGGCGGCTCGACGATCGACCGCCTGCCGCTCGAGAGCGCGATCGAGATGGCCACCGCGGCGTTCAAGGCGATCGGCGGCCTGCGCCGTGAAGTCGTGTCTCTTCGGCGCGAACTCGCTGGCAAGGCACCCATCGATGCGCTGACTGGGTTCAACGAGAGGATGATCCGCGCGCGTGACCGGGTGGTCGTCGCCACGAACAGCGACCTGCCGGTGCTCATCGTCGGCGAGGCGGGCAGCGGGCGCTCCGATGTCGGCAAATTCATCCACGATTCAGGGACGCGACAGAGCCGCAAACCCATCGTCGTCACCTGTGGGTCGGGGACGCCGGAACAAATCGAGTTGAATTTTTTCGGTTGTGCGGCCGGCGCCTTTCAAGGCGTGGAGAAAGCCCGTGTGGGGTGGCTCGAGCTCGCACGCGGCTCGACCCTCGTGCTCTGCGACGTCGAGAAACTGCCTCTGGTCAACCAACGGCAGCTTCTTCAGGCGGTCGACGCGGGCACGTTCTGGCGCCGGGGGGGCACCGACATGATCGAGCTCGACGTACGGTTCGTGGGCGTGAGCAGCGTAGATGGCTTGACGCCGTTCGCATCTCCCTCCCACCCCTACGAGAGCATCTCGAGGACCTCCCCTTGCTTGCACAGCAGATCCTGAGCAACCAATCGACTCATTCCAAGGCGCGCCTCGATCCATCCACGTTCCGAATTCTGGTCAACCATTCCTGGCCCGGCAACCTTCGCGAGCTGCGCGCGGTGCTGCTGGGGGCAACACTGGCGGCCGGCAACGACATCGTGTACGCGCGAGACCTGCCTAGCTTTGCGAGGGAGGGCGAAACCGTCGCGACCGGCCGTGCGGCATTTCCGTCGGAACGCGACTGGATTCTCGATGCGCTCAGGCGGCATCGTTACCGTCGGACCGACACGGCTAGGTTCCTCGGACTCTCGCGCAAGACGCTGTACAACAAAATATGTGCGTACGAGCTATATCCCGAGGGCGCGAAGTCCGATCGGTCCTGACGAATCACCGCGCGTCCGCTGCGCAGCGTAAGCCAATCGCACCCGAACGATCTCGGCCGGGGGCCATGAGCAGCAACTTCCCGTGTTGATCGTTGCGATAGGCCTGCGGGAAATACCAGATCGATCCCTGCGGCTGATAGGAACTGCCGCCACGCACGATCGCTACGCGGGTGTGTTCATCCTGGAATTCGTTGGTCCACTGCCAAACGTTCCCGACGAGGTCCAGAACCCCAAAAGTGCTTGCACCCTGCGGATAGGTGCCGACCGGAATGGGCGGCAGAAGAGCGCGCCCTTTGTTTGGCTCGGGGACTGCTTCGGCTCTCCAGTCGTTGCCCCAAGGATAGAGGCGGCCGTCCATGCCTTGCGCGGCGTACTGCCATTCCCATTCATTGGGCAAGCGCTTGCCGGCCCAACCGGCATAGGCTCTCGCATCCTCTATGGAAACCCAGGTCACGGGCCGATCCGCCCAGCCTTCCGGATACGTCCCGTTCGCCCAGTCCTTCAGGAAATTGGCGTCATCTTTGGGGTGGTAACGGGTCGCATCAATGAACGCTTTGAACTGACTGTTGGTCACGGGCGTGCGATCGATGAAGAAGCGCTTGATATCCATGCGACGCTCATGGAAACGCCCCGGCCCCACCTCCCACGGATAGGTGACATCGACGCCAATCTGGTTGGCGCCTTCTATCTCCGTTCCCGTGACATTGAACTGGAATTGGCCGCCAGGAATTTCGACCATACCTTCCGGAGCCCGTGCATAGGGCGTTGTGGAGGCGATGGGCGTCATGGTTTGGGCAAGCGGCTTCCACTCGGCATTGAATTTCGTCAACGGCTCCACGGTCATCGATTTCATGGTCGTCAGCAGCGCACTGATTGTCGCGTCAGGTTGCCCACGAACAGCGAACACCGCGCCAAAGCCCTTGGCTTCGATCGGAAAAGACAAGGTCGCCTTGCCGCCCTGGAGGACGGGAGTCAGTTCGCGCCCGTGATAGAGGTCAAACCAGCGCACGCCGGGTTCCGCAGGGATCGTCAGCTGGTCACCATCGACGTCGTATTCGTTGCGGTTGACCAGGGTCCACACGGTCTGGCCGTCCTTGGGCCATCGGCTGGCGAATACGCCAACGTGCTGGGTGGGAAAGAACGGTTCCCAACCAGCGTTCGTCAGGAAGGGCGCGACGCCGCGTTCGATCGTGGCCACCCGCCGCACGGCTTCGCCATCCCGGCTGGTGATACCGTTCCATATGCCCCAGACGTTCTCCCAAGACTCCCATCCCCCGCCGTTGAAGAAGGCGTATTGAAGGTCGTCTGTCTTGGACCGGGCCCAGCGGTCCGAAATATTGACCATGTGGCGCGGTTCGAGCCAGCGATAGCGATCGATCTTCGGAACGACGTCGAAGGTGTATTGGCCCCAGGACATCACGTTCCAGGCTAGGGCTTCGTCGGCGAACGGCAGTTCCGGCTGGAAAGCCAGCGGATGACCAATCTGCTCAGCGGCGGTCGAGAACGTCAGCGGCACGCCGTCCTGGGTGTCGCCGTTCATCCCGTCAGCGCCGATATCGGCCATCAAGCGCGCAAGCGCCTGCGCCCACGGAGCGCCCGGATCACGCGTGCCGTGGTCCCACATCATGAAGGGAAACAGCACGCGCACGCCTCGGGCGTGGAAGTCGGCGACCATGCCCCTGACCCCCTCGAGCCCGCCGGGCATGCTGAGCAGCATGTCGATTTGATTGCGAGCGTCGACGCCCATATTGGGGTAAGTTGGCCAAATCAGCACGGCATCGACGCCGCCATATCGCTTCTTGAAGTCGTTCAGGAGGCGGTCGACCGTGTAGCGCCCCGTCGCAGGGTCGTAGAGATAGCGATCCTCCACCATGACCTGCGGTTGTATGTACGCGCTCTGAATCCATTTCAGGCGGGGGTCGTCGTAGCGGGCGACGTCCAAACCCACACGAACGCGACGCTCGGCGCGCCACGCCCGGATATCGGCGAGCCACGAGCCGTGGGCTGCGTCATCGCATTCCTTCCAGCGGTTCGCCAGCGCGGGGAAGTTCAGGCACTCCGGACCGTTGATCATGGCTTGCTTGAAAGTCGGAAAAGGGACGGGCGGCGAGAGCTGCTTTTTCGATACGGCAGGGATGGCCAATGCGACGAGGCAGAAAAGCTGCGCTACGTGCGAGCGCCATCGGGTTGAACGGCATGCGGAATCCATGAATCGCGAACGACAGATCGAGGCATTTTTCATAGTGACCCGCGGTTTATTCATGACAACTCTCCTCATTTAGTAGCCGACAGGCCACGATCCATGCCTCAACGAAGCGATTCTTCAGGCCCGCGAACGGAGCCGGTCAACGTTTCTCGCCCGAGCCGACGCTCATCGCCTGAGTGCCCCTGCGACCATTGCATCGATGTCGGCTCTCACGGGCATGGATGCCTGAGCGCCCCGCTTGGTGACCGACAGCGCTGCGGCTGTACCGGCAAATGCCACCGCCAGAGCGGGTTCGCGGCCTTCCGCCAGCGCTACCGCGAATGCGCCGTTGAATGTGTCCCCAGCGGCCGTACTGTCGACCGCCGACACCGGCATCGCGGGAATGTGCATTGGCCCGCCATCGCGAGTGAGCAGAATGGCGCCCTTGGACGACATCTTGAGTATCACGTTTCGTGGGCCCCAGGCCTGCAGTGCGCGGACCGCGTCGAAGGGGTCGAAGGGTCCGCTGGTCCAACCCAACAGGGATTTCGCCTCTTGTTCATTGGGGGTAATCCAATCCGTCAAGGCCAACAATTCGGGCGGCAGCGGCCGCGCGGGCGCCGGATCCAGTATGAAAACAGCCCCCAGATCGCGAGCGATCTGGGCGGCACGCACGACTCCGGAAATCGACGTTTCAAGCTGCGCCAGCACATGCGTCGCGCAGGTCATTGTCGGCATGACTTCATCGATGGCGGCGGCATCGAGCAGTTGGTTCGCGCCGGGAGCCACCACAATGGCGTTCTCGCCGGCGGCATCCGTCATAATCAGCGCCACGCCCGTGGCTTCGTCCACAACCTTCAAACCACTCGTATCGACCTCCGAGAAGGACAGATCACGAATGAGTTTCCGTCCGAATTCGTCCGCGCCGACGCGGCCGATCATGGCCACCCGACCTCCCGCTCGCGATGCGGCTACGGCTTGATTCGCGCCCTTGCCCCCGGAAAAGGTTTGAAAACGATGGCCCAGTAGCGTTTCTCCCGGCTTGGGAAGGCGATCCGACGTGATGACCAGATCCATATTCGCGCTTCCGACGACGAGCAGGGGGCGACCGGTACTCATTGGAAGAGGGGCGCAATGGCCACCAAGGTCAATCCGAGAATGAACAGGATGAACATGGGTGGAAGCAGCCGCACGGCCGCGTCGGGCGCGACGGCGAACTCCCGCCACACGAAAACACCCCACGCCGCCGACACCATCGTCGCTCCTTGACCCATGGCATAAGAGATGGCGGGTCCCACGATGGAAGCGTGCGCGGCGACGAATGAACAGATGGCGCCCAAACCCCAGATGGCACCTCCCGCAACGCCGGAGAGATGCTCGCGCATGCCTCCCTCAAGGTATTGCCTCATAGATGTCGGGGAGTCAGCGGTAATTGGATGACGCATCAGGTAGAAGTTTGCCGGTATCGCGCATAGCAACACTCCGCATCCAAAGACGGCGGCCACGGCATAAGGGCCCAAACCCGCCGGTCCCGCGGCAGCTCGCGTTACGAGAGGAAAGAAACTGCCCATGAGCAATCCGCATGCGACAGACAGCCAGATGCCTCGTGAACCTTGCGCGGACGCGACCGTCCCGCGACGCTTGAAAGCCAGTGCGTCGACGACGATCGCCCATGACACTAGAATCACGCCGCCGAACAACAGTAAGGGGTTACCCGTGGGCGACAAAATATAGTT
>WNFM01108526.1_pt1 | contig 12565 bp, 9 predicted proteins | sample 5400271 | NCBI WGS metagenome assembly WNFM01 (sample SAMN13153352, study PRJNA577476) | soil metagenome | isolation source: 60 cm saprolite on Douglas fir-dominated hillslope | place: USA:California | collected 2013-09-17 | reverse complement strand
TCTGCGATGCCCGTAAAAGTCGCGGGCGGTGTGCTCCCGATGACCATGCTGGTCAACGGCGTGTCGGCAGGCGAGATCGACGGAAGGCGCCAGCGGCTGGTCGATCCGCCCGGACCGGGCTTTGCCCGATTGACCGTAATCGACGCCACGGGCGCTGCGGACACAGTTGTCATCAGAATTCAATAGAGCTTGCCTAACCGGTTGTCGCGATAGTGGTTTCGGCGTATGCGGAACCGATGGTCGAGACCTATGCCCGCCCCCGATTTGGAGAGCCGCGCGAGCCGAAGAACCGGGTTAACCCGGGCAGCAGGCTTGTCGGCGTGCTCGATTTTGTCACCGGCAGTCACGTCCGTGCCGCCGGATTCCTGACGCTGTGCGGCCTGCTGTTGTTCCTGCCCGGATTTTTCAACATTCCGCCGATCGATCGCGACGAGGCGCGCTTCGCGCAGGCGACCAAGCAAATGGTCGAGACCTCTGATTTCGTCGATATCCGCTTCCAGGATGACGTGCGCTACAAGAAGCCGGTTGGCGTGTATTGGCTGCAGGCCGCCGCGGTCGAAACGGCCACCGCGCTGGGCTTGCCGCACGCGCGGGTTCGCATTTGGCTCTACCGCGTCCCGTCCCTGATCGGCGCGATCGGGGCGGTGCTTTTGACCTACTGGACGGCGCTGGCGTTCGTGACGCGGCGCGGCGCCATCTTCGCCGGCCTGATCCTGTGCAGTTCGGTATTGCTGGGCGCCGAGGCGCGGCTCGCCAAGACCGACGCCATGCTGCTCTTGACCGTCGTCGCGGCGATGGGCGCGCTGGCGCGGGTGTATTTGTCCTGGCAGCGCGGCGAGGATCCGGTGCATCCGCCGTGGACGTGGCCGGCGATTTTCTGGACGGCGCTGGCCGGCGGCATTCTGCTCAAGGGGCCGTTGATCCTGATGTTTGTCGGCCTCACGATTGCGACGCTCGCGATCCTCGACCGGTCCGCGACATGGCTTTGGCGCTTGCGTCCGGTATGGGGGCTGATGTGGATGCTGGTGCTGGTGCTGCCGTGGTTCGTCGCGATCTTCTGGCGCGCGGGCGACGCGTTTTTCGCGGACTCGATCGGCGGCGACATGCTGAGCAAGCTCGGCGTGCAGGAATCCCACGGCGCACCGCCCGGACTTTATCTGCTGCTGTTCTGGGTGACGTTCTGGCCCGGCGCGCCGCTCGCCGCGATGGCGGCACCGGCAGTCTGGCGGGCCAGAAGGGAGCCCGGCGCGCAGTTCCTGCTGGCGTGGCTGATCCCGTCCTGGATCGTGTTCGAACTGGTACTGACAAAACTGCCGCATTACGTGCTGCCGCTTTATCCGGCGATCGCCATCCTGACCGTCGGCGCGCTGGAGCGGCGCGTGCTGTCGCGATCGTGGTTGCGGCGGAGCGCCGCCTGGTGGTTTGTGATCCCGGCGCTGGCTTCGGTGATCGCCGTGATCGGCGCGATCACGCTGACGCGTCAGCCGGTGTTTCTGGCGTGGCCGTTCGTGGCGGCGGCGCTGATCTTCGGATTGTTTGCGTGGTGGCTCTATGACGACAATCGCGCCGAACGCTCGCTGTTGAACGCCGTGGTCGCCGCGATGTTTTTGGCGGTCGCCATCTATGGCGTGGTGGTGCCGGCGCTGACGCCGCTATTTCCGAGCGCCGAGATTGCGCGGGCGCTGCGCAACGTCGTCTGCGTCGGGCCGAAAGCTGCCGCGGCAGGTTTTCACGAGCCAAGTCTCGTCTTCATGACCGGTACCGAGACGCTATTGACGGACGGCTCGGGCGCCGCGGATTTTTTGGGCCAGGGCAGTTGCCGCTTTGCGCTCGTCGAGCAGCGCTCGGAACGCGGCTTTGTCCAGCGCGCCGAAGCGATCGGGCTGCGCTACAACGTGGCCAGTCGCATCGACGGCTACAATATTTCGCAAGGCAAGGCGATTTCGGTCGCGATCTTCCGCTCCGAAGGCACCGAGTAAGATGCCCGCCCAGGCCGGCAGCGGCGGATCCTCGAATTATCTTGTCCGGTTCTTCGGCCTGCTAGGGACGGGGCTTGCCCAACTCGTGCGTGCGCCGTCGCATTCGCGGCGCGCCGAGGCGGCGCGAAGATTGGCGCGGCATTCGCTGCTGACGATAGCTTTTGTCGCAGCGGCGATCATCGCCCTGATGTACGGCTTTGATGCGAGAGAGATCGCGCTGATGCCGCCGCGCGGCACCGCCGGCCTCTGGACCGTCCGCATCCTGACCGATTTCGGGAAAGAGGCTTATGTGCTGTGCCTGCTGGCGGGGATGTTGTTCATCGTTGCCATCATCGCCCCGGGATTGCGGCGAACCTCGCAGTCCCTGCTGCTCGGTTTCGGCACGCGTCTGCAGTTTCTGTTTTTCGCCGTGCTGACGCCGGTGCTTGCCGGCGAAGTGATAAAATGGATCGTCGGCCGCGGCCGGCCGTTCATCGGAGGCAAGGACAATCCGTTCAACTTCGTGCCCTTCAATGGGACCGAAGCCTATGCCAGCTTTCCGTCGGCGCATGCCATCACGAGTTTTGCGCTGGCGTTTGCGGTCAGCGCGATATGGCCGCAGGCGAGGCCCGTCATGATAACGTATGCATTTCTGATCGCCCTCAGCCGCCTGGTGCTGCTGGCCCATCATCCAAGCGACGTGGTCGCAGGCGCGTTGATCGGCGTGATCGGCGCGATGTTCGTGCGCTACTGGTTCGCCGCACGCCGTCTCGGGTTTGCCATCAGACGCGACGGCGAAATTGTGCCACTCGCCGGACCATCGCTTGGGCATCTCAAAATCGGGCATCTCAAAAGGGTTGCCGGGGAGCCGTCAGCCCCATAAGAAGCGGTCGCCGCCAACGCCGGACGGAAACTCGCCGGCTACTGGCAGACGCAAACGGTGAGTGTTGATTTGTCTTCTGAGCCCGCCCGAGTAGCCGTTTCCATCGTTGTCCCCGTGCGCAACGAGGCCGGGAACATCAGCCCGTTGATTGCGGAAATCGCAGCCGCGCTCGACGGCCGCTGGAATTATGAAATCATCTACGTCAATGACGGCTCCACGGATGCGACCGCCGAGCGGCTTGCGGTCGCCATGAAGCAACGCGGCAATCTGCGCGAACTCCGCCACGCAACTTCCTCAGGTCAATCGGCCGCAGTACGCAGCGGCGTCCGCGCCGCGCACGGCGCCATCGTGGCGACGCTCGACGGCGACGGGCAGAACAATCCGGCGTTCCTGCCGGATTTGATTTCGGCGATCGAGCGCGGCGGCGACCGCGTCGGCCTCGCCGCCGGCCAGAGGGTAGGGCGCAAGGACACCGGGTTTAAGAAGATCCAGTCGCGCATTGCCAATGGCGTGCGCAGCGCAATCCTGCACGATGGTACGCGTGACACCGGCTGCGGCTTAAAGGCGTTCCGGCGCGACGTATTCCTGACGATGCCGTATTTCGACGGGCTGCATCGCTTTCTGCCGGCGCTGATGCGCCGCGAGGGCTACGAGATCGCCTATGTCGACGTCGTCGATCGGCCGCGTCATTCCGGCGTGTCGAACTATGGTTTTTTCGATCGGCTGTGGATCGGCATCATGGATCTCGCCGGCGTGTGGTGGCTGATCCGCCGCAAGAAACCAACACCTGTCGCGACCGAGGTGACGCCATGACTGACGTCTTCAATAATCTCGCCAGCTATCTGCACGATGTCTTCGTGATCAAATTCGATGGCTGGGTGATTCTGGGGTTCGTGGCGCAGGCATTTTTCACCATGCGGTTCGTGGTGCAATGGATCGCGTCGGAGCGTGCGCGCAAGAGCGTGATCCCGGTGGCATTCTGGTTCTTCTCGATCGGCGGCGGCGTGCTGCTGCTGATCTATGCGCTGTACCGCCGAGACCCGGTATTCATCGCAGGGCAAGCGCTCGGGCTCGTGGTCTATGTCCGCAATCTTTATTTCATCATCGTCAACGGACGGCAGGCCTCGGCGGATGCTTGAATGACGCACTCTGAAGTGAATTCGGCGAATGGGACGTGACATTGACACATTCTTAGTGAGCGATGGGTACGTTTTGATGCCGTCAAAATAGTCCGCTATCATCGCAGAAACTCGCATGAGTACAGCCTGCCCAGGACACCGACTTGTAATTGCGAAACGTACAATCCAAACGCCAAGGATGCGCGGAACGCTCCACTGCGCCCGCGTCCTCCCCGTGCCAGTCCCGGGCGGATTGCACCGCTACGTCCGGATGGTTTCCGAAATCGGCAAGGTGTTTTAAAAGCCATTGGAATCAGTGGACCAACCACGTACCGTGGTACCCCCCGGTTCAGGAGCACAGGAGATGGAAAGACGCCTAGCCGCCATAGTTTGCGCGGACGTCGCCGGTTATTCGCGATTGATGGGCGCCGACGAAGCGGGTACGCACGCCACGTTCAAGGCCCATCGGAGTGCGATGTACCCGATCATTCTCAATCACGGCGGCCGGATCGTGAAGAACACCGGTGACGGTTTCATGCTGGAGTTTCCAAGCGTCGTAGGCGCCATCGAGGGTGCGATCGCGATGCAGGCGCTGATGGCAGGCCGGAATAACCAGTTTCCCGCGGATCGGCTCATGCAATTCCGTATGGGCGTCCATATGGGAGACGTGATGGCCGACGAAGGCGATGTCTATGGCGACGACGTGAACCTCGCCGCCCGCCTTGAAGCGATTGCCGTCCCCGGCGGCGTCGCGGTTTCAGCCAAGGCCTATGGTGAGGCCAGCAGGCACCTCAGTGCCATCCTGGTCGACGCAGGTATTCACCGCTTCAAGAACATCGAGCAACCGGTCAGTGTCTGGAGCTGGCAGCCGGTCGGGTCCGAAATCCGTGGCGAAGAGCCAAGGGACACCTCAAATCTGCCGGCTCAATATCGAACCGCGATCGTGGGAGTGCTTCCGTTCGCCAATCTCAGTGACAGCACCGACGAATATTTTTCCGACGGCCTCACGGAGGACCTGATCCACGCCCTTTCGTTGCAATCGTTTTATCGAGTTCTCGCCAGAAATTCGACTTTTGCGTTCAAAGGCAAGAACATGAGCACGCGTCTGATCGCGCGGGAAATTGATGCGACCTATTTGATCCAGGGTTCGGTCAGACGTGCCGGAAGCAAGATCCGTGTCACCGCCGAACTGATAGCCCCCGAGAAGGGCGAGCAATTATGGACCGGTCGATATGACCGGGACATCGGCGATCTATTCGCGATGCAGGATGAAATCACCGCTCATCTGTCTGCAGCGTTGGCGCCCCAGATCTATCGCGCGGAAGCTTCCGCTCCCACCCGGTCATCCTCGACCAATTTGACCGCGTGGGACCGATTCCTGAAGGGGCTTTCTCACTATTATCAGCCGACAAAAGCTGACTACGAAGCCTCGATTGGCTTGTTCCGGGAGGCCGCTGTACTCGATCCCGGGCTTTCAATCGCGCGCGCCTATCTCGCCACGATCCTGGTCCAGGGCATCCAGTTTGGATGGATCAAGAGTACGCGCGAATTGTGGTCCGAGGCGATGAGTCTGGCAGAAAGCAGTGTTCGTCTTGATCCTCGCTCGTCATTCGCATTTTCAATTCTGTCCTATGTGCATGCGATGGAAGGCGAATACGAGGTTGCATTGGATGCCGCGAAGAGGGCGGTTGAGTTAAACCCGTACGATATGGGGGCTCGCGGCGTTCTTGGCATATGCCACCTCTGGATCGGCGAACATCGACAGGCCATCGAACTGTTTTCGGCGTCTGCGCAGCACGGTAACAGTGACCCCCGATATCAATGGGCAGTATTGAACGCGTTTAGCCACTACCTGGTCGGTCAATATGACGCTTCGCTGTCCTGGGCGCGTGAGTCGCTGTATTCGAATCCTAGCCATCTTCAAGCGCTCGCAATACGGGCTGCGGCGCTGGCGCAATTGGGACGAACCGAGGAAGCGGCAAAGGCGACTGAGGTCTTGCTAAGCGGCTTTCCAAGCCTGACCGTCGAACGGCATATCAGGAATTTCCGTTGGAAAACCCCGGCTGACATCGCCCATTATCGTGACGGACTTTTGAAAGCCGGCGTACCCTTGAGTAAACTGGCGCTCGTCGAGCCTAACTCAAAGCGTACGGCAAATTCTTGAAGCACGCGGTTTCGGTGCGCCGCGGGCGCGCTCATGGGGTCGGATTCCCGTGATTTCGCCGCGCAGGGTCGAGCGACGAACTCCCTTATCCCAGACCCTTATCCCAGACCTTCAGTTGACACGGAATCGAATTCCGCCAAAACTCCAGTGCATCCTGAGGTAGCAGGCCGCTGGCGAATTCGCCTTTTTTCAATACATTCATTTACTTCAAATCGAAGCGGGCTACCTTTCACAATTCGATTCTTTTGGGATTTATGTCCATGCCAGACGAGCGCCCCGATACAGTTTCAAACAACGCGCCACCCAAGCAAATCCCCGTTTCGCCCAACAATCCCTGTCCGTTTTTGCGCGGGCTGGTTGCCGAGGGTTTCGTCGATGGCCACATCGTTCCGCTTCCCAAGCTCACCAAGACCATCGAGGTGGCGACCGGCGAAACGGGGCTGAAACGAAAAATGGTCGGCCTGGAGATCTACCTGGTCGCCTTGATCGCCAACGGCCTCAGTCCTTTGCGGCTATTGCGCAGCTGGTGGTCCGGGGCTGAGCTCGACGCGCTGCGCGATGGTCCTTTGGACAAGCACGGCGCCGGTTCGCGCATCCTCGACGCCACCGCGCAGGTGGACGAGGCGGAAATCGGGCATCTCGCCGGGTTCGGAATGGACCGGCCGGACCCGGCCGGGGGCGGATCCGAGCGCGGGCTGACGGCCCAGGAAATCACGACCTACATGAACGCGAATTTCGAACGCGCCAAGGGTCATCGACGTCGCATTGACCGGCTATTGATGAACGGCGAATGGCCGGTCTTGCTCCATGTCATGGGCAAGGGCGAGGGCGATCAACGCTACCTCAGCGTGGCGGAGGTCAGGACGCTGTTCGTCGAGCGGCGATTGCCCGACCGGATCACCGAACGCCTGACTTCGCAGTCGGTATCCTTACCGAGCCGTCCCATTCGCCTGCTCGGCAATGCTGCGGTCTGGCTGGTCGCAGTTGCCCTCGCGGCGATTGTGGCAGTTGCCGAATTCCCTAACCAGCTTGGGACGATCCTGCCGCCGCTCGCGCAGATTCTGCCGCCTCCGTTGCCGGACCGGGCTCCGGCGAAAGCCGCCGTCTGGCTCGACCAGAACTGGCTGACGGAGGATCGACACTGGTTCCACCATGCAAGCCAGGGCACCGCGACCTTCCCGGTGCCATACGACTGGTTCATGGCGCTGGAACAGCCGGGCATTTACTTGTTCACCCAGCCCGGTCTGCTCAGCGACAGCGCCTATCTCGAGCGGTTCGGTTTCATCCCCAGTCCGAAATCCGTCCGCTCCGATGCGGCGAGCCTGTACCGCTTTGGCTATTTGGACGCCCCCGACGCCCCACCGGCGCCTGAATCGGTCGAAGGTTTGCGGCCGACGCCGGTTGAGAATTTCGACGGCTTGCCGGTCGGCTTTGCGCGGCTGACCAGCGCGACCAATCCCGGAACCGGCGCCGTCGAACCCGACAAGATCGGACTGACCTGCGCGGCCTGTCACACCGGAAGCATTCGCTACAAGGATGTGAGCGTGCGCTTCGACGGCGGCCCGGCGATGGTCAACCTGAAAAAGCTCGAACTCGCGACCGGCCTGTCCATCGGCTACACGCTGAAAGTGCCGTTCCGTTTCGGACGCTTCGCGAGCCGTGTGCTTGGACCCGATGCAAGCGAGGCGGACCGCAGCCAGCTCAAACAAAAGCTGGCGGCGATTGGTCAATTCCTGCTCGACCAGAAAAACATCTACGACAAGACCATCCCCACCATGAAGACGTTCGACGGCAAGTGGCAGAAGGATACCGAAGAAGGGTACGGCCGGCTCGACGCGCTCAACCGCATCGGCAATCAGGTCTTTTACACGGATCTGGTATTGGGTGGTCTCTCAGGCTTGGAAAAAAACCAGCACGCCCAGGATGCACCCGTCAGTTTTCCGCCGATCTGGACCGTGCCTTGGTTCAAATGGGCGCAATACGACGCCTCGATCGAACAGCCGCTGATCCGTAATGCCGGCGAGGCGCTCGGGGTTTTTGCCCTGGTCAACCTTTCGCCCGACTTTTCCCCGAAGGACCTTTACCGATCGTCGGTCGCGCTCGAAAATCTCGTCCGCATCGAAGAGATGCTGCGCGGCCCCGATCCTTCTGGCCAAAATCCTGGCTTCGGCGGACTGCAGCCGCCGAAGTGGCCATCGGAAGTCTTCCGGGACGATCCGTTATGGAAGATCGATCTGCCGCGCGTCACCAGAGGCCGCGCGATCTACGCCGAGATCTGCGTCGAGTGCCACCTTGGACCAGTCAATGATCCCACGTTCGACAAAGAGTACCCGCTCCAGAGCTTCTGGTCCTCGAAACATTGGGACGCCAAAGCCGGGTGGCTGGATCCGGTCCAGAAGCTTGCGGCCGACATGGGAACGGACGACGCGCAGGCCAATGTTCTCGCGAATCGTAGCGTCGAGGTTCCCGGCTTCCTGGACATGCAACCCGCGCGAGACCTTGGAACGGGTCGGAAATGCGAGAAATTGCCTGCCTACTCCTCAACGGAAATGCCGTTCGCGATTGCCTTGATGATCGCGGTGGACCGCACCAGCAGGCAATGGATGGACGATCACAAGGTTCCTCCCGAACCCGACCCGGCGCGCGCGAAGCTGTGGGGTCCACGACAGAATTGTCCCAATGACGGGCCGGGGCCGCGTTATCGCGCGCGCCCGCTGAACGGCGTCTGGGCGACCGCTCCCTACCTTCACAACGGTTCGGTTCCCTCGCTCTATTGGATGCTCAAGCCCGCGGCCCAGCGTCCCACAAAATTCTGCATGGGCGCCCGCGACTTCGATCCGCAGCAGGTTGGATTTCGCGTACTCCCCGGAGAAGTCCAGAAATGCAAAACGGGCGAAACCCTGTTCTCGACGACGTGGCCCGATGGAACACCGATCAACGGCAATGGTGTGCTCGGCCACTCGCTTGAGGGAACACAGCCTCCGTACAAGAAAGGCGTCATCGGCCGCACGCTGAGCGAGGAAGAGCGCTACGATCTGATGGAATATCTGAAGACGCTGTGAGGGAGCGCGAATCCTGTTTAAGTATCGGCCTTAAGCAGCGTTGAAGGCTGCGAATCCGCGCTCAAGATCGGCCTTGAGATCCTCGACGTTCTCCAGTCCGATGTGGAGCCTCAAGGTGGGCCCGCCCGGCGCCCATTTGGTGGCCGTGCGGTAGCCATCGCAGTCGAAGGGAATGACAAGGCTCTCGAAGCCGCCCCATGAATAGCCCATGCCGAACAGTTTGACGGTGTCGAGCAATGCATCGACGGCCTTTTGCGGCGCGGGCTTCAGGACAATGCTGAAAAGACCGGAGGCGCCGGTAAAATCCCGTTTCCAGATCGTGTGGCCCGGATCGGTTTCGAGCGCGGGGTGCAGCACCCTGATGACCTCCGGCCGCGTCGCCAGCCATCGCGCCATCTCGAGACCGGAGCGGTGATGCTGCGCCAGCCGCACCGACAGCGTGCGCAAGCCGCGCAGCGCCAGGAACACGTCGTCCGGCCCGGCACAGACACCGAGCTGCTGAATGGCCTCGGCAATCAGCGGCCAGGCCTCGGCGTTAGCCGAAATCGTGCCGAACATGATGTCGGAATGGCCGCCGATATATTTGGTCGCGGCCTGCATGCTGATGTCGACGCCTTGCTCGAGCGAGCGATGATATAGTGGCGTCGCCCAGGTGTTGTCGTCGATGACCAGCGCGCCGCGCGCCTGGGCCACGGCCGCGATCGCGGGAATGTCGGGCATTTCGAAGGATTGCGATCCCGGCGCCTCGACCAGCACCGCTTTGGTGTTCGGCTTGAATAATTGGCCGATGCCGGCGCCGACCAGGGGATCGAAATAGCTGGTTTCGACGCCGTAGCGGGCGAGCAATCCGTTGCAGAAATTTCGCGTCGGGCGGTAGGCGTTGTCGCAGACCAGGAGATGATCGCCTGACTTCAGCACCGCGAGCAGGGTGGTCGTGATCGCCGCCAGGCCCGAAGGCGCAATGCCGACGCCCGCGCATTGCGGGCCTTCGAGCGCGATCATCGCCTCCTGCAGCGCCTTGGTGGTCGGGGTCCCGCGGCGGCCATATTGGAACTCGCCGCGATGGGCGTGCAGGTCGTCGGCGGTCGGATAGAGCACGGTCGAACCATGGACCACCGGGGGATTGACAAACCCTTTTTGCGCCCTGGTGTCACGGCCCGCCGTTACCAGCCTGGTTTCTGCCTCGAGCGGCTTCGATTGCCCGTCATCCTTTGAAAAACTCATGCGTCCGCCGCCACCCAAAAGACCTTTTGCCGCAGCTGCGGCGCCCCCTCGAAATCCCGCCGGGCGGCGGGTTCGGGCCGGGTTTGTTAATAACAGGACACGGAAGACGGCCGTCAACCCCTTGACCCGGGTCCCCAGTCGTTCTGTGATGCGCGCCAGCTATTCCGTCGCCGCACGTTGAGGGGCCTGCCGCGATCTTCGATCCATCGTTCACCGGACTATTTTGTCAAATTGCCTGTCGGACTGGCGTTTGCAATGGTGGATCACAGGGTTGGCCCATCGACGCACGCGATGATAAGCAGACGTTCCCGGACGACCTTGAAAGGCTTTGCCATGAAACGCGTATCTCTGGTTTTTACCCTTGCTCTTGCCGCCGGTCTTTCGAGCGGGGCGGCATCGGCCCAAACGCTCAAGACGGTCACCGACCGCGGCATGCTGTCTTGCGGCGTGAGCGCGGGCTTGCCGGGCTTTTCGGCGCCCGACGACAAGGGTAACTGGACCGGAATCGACGTCGACGTCTGTCGCGCGATCGCTGCCATGATCTTCAACGATCCGACCAAGGTCAAATTCGTGCCGTTGTCCGCCAAGGATCGCTTCACGGCGCTGCAATCGGGCGAAATCGACGTGCTCTCGCGCAATACAACCTGGACGCTTTCCCGCGATACCTCGCTCGGCGCCAATTTTACCGGCGTGACCTATTATGACGGCCAGGGCTTTCTGGTGAAAAAATCCCTCAAGGTAAACTCGGCGCTGGAATTGAACAGCGCCTCGGTTTGCGTGCAAACCGGCACCACGACCGAGCAGAATCTCGCCGACTACTTCAAGAGCAACAATATGAAGTATGAGGTGATCGCCTTCGCCAGCGCCGACGAAACCGTCAAGGCCTATGAGTCCGGACGCTGCGACGTCTTCACTTCCGACGTGTCGCAGCTTTATGCGGAACGTCTGAAGCTCGCGAGCCCGGCCGACCATGTCGTGCTTCCGGAGGTGATCTCCAAGGAACCGCTCGGGCCAATGGTACGCCATGGCGATGACCAATGGTTCGATCTCGTGAAATGGACGCTGTTTGCGATGATCGATGCCGAAGAACTCGGCATCACCCAGAAGAACGTCGACGACATGGCGAAATCGGACAAGCCGGAGCTCAAGCGGGTATTCGGCACCGACGGCAATCTCGGCGAACAGCTTGGCGTCACCAAGGATTGGATCTCACGAATCATCAAAGCGGTCGGCAATTACGGCGAGGCGTTCGATCGCAACGTCGGCGCCGGCTCCAAACTCCAGATCGCCCGCGGGCTCAATCAACTCTGGAACAAGGGCGGAATCCAGTACGCGCCGCCGATTCGCTGATCTCGAAAGCCAGCGGCTGTGGCCATGAGCATCGAGCCCCGGTCACCACCGCCGCAGTTCGCGTTCCGGCTGAAGCGCGCGCTTGGCGGCCGCGCGGGGTGGGGAGGTTTTGCCCTTCAGATCTTGTTCGTGGCAGCACTAGCCTGGATCGCCTACGAGATTGTGGACAATGCGCGGGCCAATCTGGCGGCGCAGCGGATCACATCCGGGTTCGGGTTTCTGAGGAACACCGCGGGTTTTGACGTCAGCCAAAACCTGATTCCGTATTCCGGGTCCGACACCTATACCCGCGTGTTTTTCGTCGGCCTGCTCAACACGCTATTGGTCTCGATCATCGGCATTTTCTTTGCGACCGTGATCGGATTCATGGTTGCGTTGGGCCGGCTGTCGCCGAACTGGCTATTGTCGCGCATTTCCGGCGGCTATGTCGAACTGATCCGCAATCTGCCGCTCTTGTTCCAGATCCTGTTCTGGTATCTCGCCGTGCTCGCCGCATTGCCCAATCCGCGGCAAAGTATCTCGCTGTTCGGCCTCGTTTTTCTCTCCAACCGCGGTCTTGTGATTCCGAAGCCGATCGCCGATCCCGGTCTGGAGCCGTTCGCGCTCGCGATCCTGGTTGCGATCGTGGCTTCCCTGCTGCTGCAGCGTTACGCGCGCCGCGCGCTGTTCGAGAGCGGCCGGATGATCGCGATCTGGCCCTATGTGGTCGGCTTGCTGATCGGGCTGCCGCTCCTGACCGCGCTGATATTTGGCAAGCCTGTCACATTTGAAATCCCCGAACTCAAAGGGTTCAATTTCTCCGGCGG
>WNFM01004212.1_pt3 | contig 12565 bp, 9 predicted proteins | sample 5400271 | NCBI WGS metagenome assembly WNFM01 (sample SAMN13153352, study PRJNA577476) | soil metagenome | isolation source: 60 cm saprolite on Douglas fir-dominated hillslope | place: USA:California | collected 2013-09-17 | reverse complement strand
CGTGCGGTCGGCCTCAGTGGAAAGACTGATTTCTCTCGCGCCCGCAGCCAGCTTGGAGAGCGCGGCCACGGCGGCATCAACAGCTCGCCGGACTTCTTCATCAATGTCATTCCAGAATTCGCGCGCCACACCCAGCCGCAGCGAGGCCGTGCTCTCCTCAATGGCGGACGGATAGAAGACGGGAGGGAAGCGCTGGCAGTAAATATCCTGGGGATCGTAATGCGCAATCGCCTGAAGCATGAGCGCGGCGTCGGCGGCGGTGCGCGCCATGGGGCCTACGTGATCGAGCGACCAGGAAAGTGGAATGATGCCGCGCGTGCTCACCAATCCATACGTCGGCTTAAGGCCGGTAATGCCGCAACAGGCTGCAGGCAGCCGGATAGATCCTGCGGTGTCCGTGCCGATAGCGCCGTAACATAGTCCCGCGGCCACGGCAGCCGCCGAGCCTGACGAAGAGCCTCCGGTAACGTGCGCAGTGTTCCATGGATTGCGCGCCGCGCCGAAGTGGCCGATGATCCCGCTGCCGCCGTAAGCAAACTCGTGCAGGTTGAGCTTGCCCAGCAACACCGCGCCTGCCGCTTTGAGCCTGCGGACCACCTCCGCGTCCGCGGCCGGCACATAATCTTTGAGCACAGCGCTCGCGGCGGTGGTCTTTACTCCGGCGGTTTCAGCCAGGTCTTTTACCGCCAGCGGAATGCCATGCAGAGGCCCCTTCCACTCGCCGCGCGCGATCTCCGCTTCAGCTTTGCGCGCTTCTTCCACGGCCGACTCTGCGGTCACAGTAATAAAGGCGTTCAGTTCGGGATTGAGCCGCTCGATTCTCGCCAGGCATGCCTGCGTTAGATCGACTGGTGACAGTTCTTTTTTCTGGACTGCCAGGCTGGCCTCGGCCAGTTCAAGCAAAGGCAATACGCTCGCAGAATATTTCGCAGGAGAAGGCATAACAAGTCAGAGAATATCACTGACAACACGGGGCCATGTGGCCGATTCGGCCTTCTGCGTCCTGTGCTGCCTTCCTCGGAACCGGGTGTGAGGCGCCAGAGACTTCAGCTTTGAGCAATGCTTCGTAACCTTCGCGAACAAATGCCGCCTTCTGAGCAGGAACGTTAACCAGGTAGACCCTGCCTTCGGCATCAGCCCAGGCGTAAATTTCCATACCCGGGAGACCATAAAGGAATTTCGTCAATGTCCGGTTCTTGCCCGCGATTTTGTAAGTCGTAGTTCTCTTTGCTTCCACGGTGAGGTCAGTCAGGGTGTCCGGCAGGATCAGCAAAGGGAATTTCTGGACGCCGCCTTTTTTTCGATCATACCGTCGCAGCGCCTGGCTGATAAGCGCTGGTGAATTGTTGTCAAACAACACCAGGCCTTCACGGGTTTCCCAGGTATTTTTTTTGTTTTTGAACATATGCGTGACCGTGCTTCCTTTTCGCGTAAGCATGACCAAGCCGAGCGCAGATTCCAAAGTAATCCTGGCCCAGCGGCCATCCAAGGCGGGCACGATTCTTGTAGTAGTCTCCGTTTTCTGGCCGGCCAGGTTGATGGCGGCATGCCCCTCAAAGCTGCCATTTTTCTTCCATCTGCTCTCCATCACCGTCAGGCGCTGGCCATTCAAAAAGAGGGTAAAATTGCCCTGGTCTTCGAATCCCGCAAGCGTTGCCGGGAGGCCCTTTACAGGCTTCGGATCGGCGGCGGCTTTCTCGGCGGCGCGGCTGAAGACTACGGGCAATGTCCCCCCGCTCTGCTTCCATGCGCCGGTGATTTCCGTCCCGGTGGCGTTAAGTTTGCCCTGAAAGGCAGCGGCAATTCCCGAGAGTTCCAGCTTCACATCCTCACCCGCTTGCTCCACGTGGGAAACAGGAATGTCATTGGCGCCCTGGTCAAGACTATCGAGGGTTCCGGTTAACTTGCCGTCGGCGTTCTTCTTGATCCGCAAAACTAGTCGCAATTTTTGCCCCAGGACTTCAAGCGTGCCGTTCCAGTCGCCGGCAATACTCGCACTATCCTGAGCACCTGGGTCCGATCCCGAATGAATTGACGCCGCAATCAGCCGGGATTGGTTCGGTCCGGGCTGGTCTGGCGACTGCGCGTGAACGGTGTGAAGGCAAAGCCAGAACGTGGCCAGTGCAATGATGCTTCTTCCCTGCATTACCCCTCGATTTGTGTGGCTGGAAATTGTTAGCGCATATGCGCACTGTTGTCCAATATTAAATGTGTGACCTGGCGAGTTGAAAGATATAGGTTAGATGCCTGAGAATGCGCCCCAAGCTGTGCGATAGGTATTGGCGTGGGCTTCCGCGCTGAGTTCGATGGGCCGTGAGTAGCCGCCGCCCGAAGTAAGAACAAACGGCGCACCGAAGCCGCGCGCCGCCAGCATGACCGTTTTATCGCGCTCGATCAGTCCCTGAGCAGTGAGGGAAAGGCGTCCGAGAACGTCAGAAGCCAGCGGGTCCACGCCTGACTGATAGAAGACAATGTCCGGCCGGAATGCGAACACGGCGGGTAACACCTCTTCCAGTTGGCGCAGATACTCCGCATCTTCTACGCGATCAGGCAGAGCAACATCGAGCCGGCTCTGTTTCTTGCGAAAGGGAAAATTACTGTCACAGTGGATGGAAAGCGTAAAAACATCTGGATTGTCCTGAAAGATCTCCGCCGTCCCATCTCCCTGGTGAACATCAAGATCGATCACCGCGGTGCGGCGGATGAGCTTTTTGCTTCTCAAGAACTGAATTGCCACAGCGATGTCATTAAACACGCAGAAGCCCGCGCCTTCCGCGCGGAACGCGTGATGAGTTCCGCCGCCCAGCGTGCTTCCCCAGCCATTTTCCAGAGCGTGCTGGGCGGCGCTGACGGTTCCTCCTACGGACGCAAGGGCTCGACGGACCAGGACTTCTGACCAGGGCAGTCCGATGCGGCGCATCGCTGCCGATGTAAGCGTGCCCGCGAGAAATTGCGCAACATAGTCAGGATCATGGGCCAGGCTGACGGTCGCTGGCTCCGCCAGCGGAGATTGCTCCAGCTGAAACAGGCCCTCATTTTCCACGAGGCTCCGCAGCATGCCGTATTTCTGGACCGGGAACTTATGGCCTTCAGGCAACGTAATCCTGTATTGATCGGTGAAGAAAAGCCGGGGTTTAAAGGCCGATTTTGGCATGACTAAAGCCGGGTGCTCTAGTCTATATACTAAGGTAAACAGGGCCTGGCGGCGGAAACCGGGCGGTGTGCGTTTTCGGACACCAGGTTTCAGGAACGAACAGCAGGGAATCGGCTGAGGGGTCCGCAAACTACATTTTCTCCTTGCGCGTCAATAACTTGCCGTATCATAGATTTTGGCACCCCTTGTGCATATATCTCTAATTCAATGGATATAGTTCGCGACGAATCGGTTAAGAGGAAAAAGCGCCGGAAGCAGGCGGCCATGATCGTGGTGGCTGTGGTTGCGGTTCTGGGCGTAACCCTGGGTGTGTCTAAGCTGAAACCGGCGCCTCCAAGTGTTGATGCCGGCACCCTTTGGCCGGATACGGTGAAACGCGGCTCCATGCTGCGCCAGGTCCACGGACTGGGATTATTAGCGCCAATTCCGGATGACGTCCGTCTAATCCCTGCGGAGACAGATGTACGAGTGGAGCGAATCCTGGTTTTGCCCGGCGGCGCGCCGGTAAAAGCGGACACAGTCCTTATGGAACTTTCGAATCCGCAAGTGGAACAGGAAGCCCTGAGTTCTGACCTGGAACTGCGCTCCGCTGAAGCGGAGTACCACAACACCAAGGCGAAGATTAACAGCGACCTGATGAGTCTGCGTTCGGCAGCGGCAACGGTTGAGGCAGAATATGAAAACGCCAAACGTGACGCCGATGCAAACCGGGAGTTGCACAAGATTGGCGTGCTATCGAAGGCGGCGCTGGATGCCTCTTTGAGCAAGGAACGCGAGCTGGCTACGCGTAAAAAGATCGAGGAAGAGCGGATTGCGGAAAGCAGCAAAGCCATTGAGACGCAGCTTGCGGTACAGCAAGCCACCATCGACCAGAAAAAGGCGATGGCACAGTTGAAGCATCGGCACAAGGACTCGCTAAGAGTGCGGGCCGGCATTGCGGGCGTTTTAACCGAGGTCCCGGTACAGGTAGGACAGCGAGTTGCACAGGGAACCATCCTGGCCAAGGTAGTGCAGCCGGAACGTCTCCAGGCTGAGTTGAAGATTCCGGAAACGCAGGCAAAGGACATCATCAGAGGCCAGAAAGCCGAGATCGATACGCACAACGGGGTTGTTGCAGGCACAGTTTCACGCATTGATCCATCGGTGCAGGCAGGAACGGTTACAGTGGACGTTACGCTGGATGGTCCGCCGCCGAAAGGCGCGCGTCCTGATCTGAGCGTGGATGGCACGATCACACTCGAGCGGCTCGACAACGTGCTCTACGTAGGCAGACCCGCTTTTGGACAGGAAAAGAGTTCGGTCGGGATGTTCAAGATCGATCCCGATGAAAAAACCGCAACACGGGTGAAGGTGGAGCTGGGACGGAGCTCAGTGAATACTATCGAGATTGTCGGCGGGCTTAAGGAAGGCGATAAGGTGATCCTTTCTGACATGTCGCGCTGGGACAACCAGGACCGAATCAGGCTGGAAAAATAGAAGCTTTCAAGTCCAACATTTTTTTGAGGAGAGTACAACGTGGCCAGTGGACAAACATTGATCAATCTGGAGAACGTCACCAAGATTTTCTACACGGATGAAGTTGAGACGCATGCGCTCTCCGGCATCCATCTGGATATCAAGAAGGGCGAGTACGTGGCCATCGCCGGGCCGTCCGGCTGCGGCAAATCAACGCTGCTCTCCATCATTGGCCTGCTGGATTCTCCCACGGACGGATCGTACGTGTTGAACAGCCGCCCGGTGCAGGGGCTGGATTTCTCTGATCGCGCGCGCATCCGCAATCAGGAAATTGGCTTCATTTTCCAGAGCTTCAATCTCATCGGCGATCTCACGGTCTATGAGAACGTGGAACTGCCGCTGACCTATCGCTCCATGCCCTCTCCTGAGCGCAAGAAGCGTGTGCAGGAGGCGCTGGAGAAAGTCGGGATGGCGCACCGCATGCGGCATTATCCGTCACAGCTCTCCGGCGGTCAGCAGCAGCGCGTGGCTGTGGCTCGAGCACTGGGCGGATCGCCTTCCATCCTGCTGGCGGACGAGCCAACCGGAAACCTGGATTCCCGCAACGGGGAGGCTGTGATGGAGCTGTTGCAGAGCCTGCACCGTGAAGGCGCGACCATCTGCATGGTGACCCACGACGCCCGCTTTGCCAAGCATGCTGAGCGCACCATCCATCTCTTTGACGGCAAGGTAGTGGAAGAGACAGAAGCGGCACAACAGGCGGCGGAACTGGCGTAAGGCCGCTTTCATTCGATTAGCTCATAATTTCGATACGAGGGGAGAAGTGTGACTACACTCCTGCAAGACCTGCGTTATGGCCTGCGCACGCTAAGCAAGTCGCCTGCATTTACCCTGATTGCGTTGCTTACCCTGGCGCTGGGGATTGGCGCTAACACCGCAATTTTTAGTATTGTGAACGCAGTATTGCTAAAGCCGCTGCCCTTTCCAGAGTCTGACCGGCTGCTTTACGTGACTTCCGCTTTCTCCAAGCAGCAGGACGTCACCCGGCCCTTCGCCATTTCCTATCCTGACTTCCTCGACTGGCGTGCGGCCGCGAAGTCTTTCAGCGGCATAGCCTCCTATCACGGCGATAGTGTCACGCTCACCGGTTTGGAACAGCCGCTGCACGTGACGGCAGAGATGGTTTCCGGCGACTTCTTCTCTGTCCTGGGTACGCCGCCTCTGCTTGGACGCGGCTTCACCCGCGACGAAGAGAAGCCCGGGACGCGAGTGGTAGTTCTCAGCCATCAACTGTGGCAATCGGCGTTTCATGGCGACCGTAGCATCATCGACCACACCATCACCATTTATAACCAGAGCTACACCGTGGTTGGGGTGATGCCGGCGGGCTTCGTTTTTCCACTCGATCATAATCCGCCCCAGCTCTGGCGGACTTTCGCTATCGATGCAGAGACTACAGATCCCACGAACCAGCCGGCTATGACCTCGCAGCGCGGCGCACATTTTCTGCAGGCGGTGGCCAGGCTGAAGCCGGGCGCATCGGTTGAGAGCGCGTGGGAAGAGATGAACCTGATCACGGGCAATCTGGCCGCGCAATATCCTGACACCAACAAGAAGTTTCCCAACGCCACGGTTATCACCCAACTCGAGCGTCTGGTGGGCAACAACCGCCCGCGGCTAGTGATCCTGCTGGTATCTGTGGCTGTGGTGCTGCTGATTGCATGCGTGAATGTCGCGAACCTTTTGCTGGTGCGGGCCAGCAAGCGCAGCCGGGAAATCGCCGTGCGAGCCGCGCTTGGCGCCAGGCGCATCCGCGTGGTCCGCCAGATGCTGACGGAAAGCCTGGTCCTCGGACTGGGCGGAGCGATGCTGGGCGTCCCTCTGGCCATGTGGGCATTAAAACTCTTCATCAGTCTCAATGCCGCGGACCTGCCGCGCATCCAGAGCGCCGGCCTGGATGTGACGGTGCTGGCGTTCACGGCGGCGATCGCCTTGATTACCAGTGTCATTTTTGGGCTGGCGCCTGCATTGCGGGCCTCCAGCCCGAACCTCACGGAGTTCATGAAAGAAGGCCGTGGCACTACCGCCGGCAGCTCACACCAGCGGCTGCGCGGAACGCTGGTAGTGGTTGAAACCGCACTTGGCTTGACCCTGCTGGTCGTCGCCGGTCTTCTGCTCCGCAGTTTTCACCGCATGCTTTCGGTTGATCCCGGCATGAACCCGCACGGCGTGCTGACCCTCACCTTTGACCTGCCGGACAAAAAATATTCAGAGCAGCAGCAGATCGAGTTCTACACGCAGCTCTTGCCGCGCCTGCAAGCTATTCCCGGAGTAGTTTCGGCCGCGGCGGTCACGCCGCTGCCATTGAGCGGAAATGGCGCGATCATCACTTTTCAGATCGAAGGCCGCCCCGTGCCTCGCGCCGAGGAGCCTTCTGCCGACATCAAGGTCGCTACGCCGAACTATTTCCATACCATGAACATTCCGCTGCTGAGCGGGCGCGATTTCACCGAGCATGACACTGACAAGGCCCCGGGCGTGGTCATTGTCAACCAGGCATTCGCACAGCGCTTTTTCCCGAACGAAAACGTGCTGGGCAAGCACATCACGCCCGGCGCGTCTAATAGCGGCAGGCCGCAGCCTCGCGAGGTCATTGGCGTGGTTGCCAATGTGAAGGGCCGCAAGCTCGACGTCGAGGACCTGCCCGAGTACTACATTCCCGATACCCAACTGAATTTCGGTTCCATGACGTTTTGCCTGCGCACCAGCGTAGAGCCGCACAGTATCGCTTCGGCAGTGCGTAGCGCGGTTTCCTCCATGGACCCGGACCTCCCGCTCTATGACATCAAGACCATGGACGAATATCTCTCGGCCACAGTGGCCACGCCCCGTTTTCAGGCCATGCTGCTGGAAGCGTTTGCCGGACTTGCGCTGTTGCTCACAGCGGTTGGCCTCTATGGCGTGATTGCTTATGCAGTGGCACTGCGCACGCACGAGATCGGAGTTCGAATCACCCTGGGCGCGACGCCCGGCGATGTGGTGGGCATGGTCTTGAAATCCGGCCTGCGGCTCACAGGCATCGGTGTGGCCGCTGGGATTGTGTTGTCACTGATTGGAGCGCGCTTCGCAACTTCATTCAGCAGCCTGTTGTTCGGCATTAAACCGACGGATTTTTTGACTTTCGCCGCGGTGGCAGGCATTGTGGCCCTGGTTTCTCTGCTGGCTTGCTATATACCCGCGTACCGGGCGTCGAAGGTGGATCCGATGATAGCTCTGCGTTACGAATGATGGAACGCGCCCATTGCGGAAGCGTGGCTTTTCGAAATTCAATCCGGAAAGAACAGAAATTCAGAGAGGTCTGCTGTCCTATGTTCTCGACGGCGCTTCTTCCCGCTATCCTCCGGAGATACTGCAAGGGAATCGTTGACCGGCTCGAACGACACCGCGCGAGGCGCGATGTAACGTGCGTTCTTTGGTACCTGCGCCTCCTCCAGGGTAAGAGGAGCCTGCAAGATCATCTCGACGTTGGTTCCGCGCGTGAGGCTGATCTCATCACCGCGTTTCAGCAGGACCGATCCCACCCCGAGGACAGCGCCCAGGCCGGCGCCTGGAAGCAAACCGATGCCAAAGCCCCGATGTGCGCCAATAATCGCGCCGCCAACAGCGCTTACCGCAGCCGGCGTAATCACCTTTTCTGCCTGGTCTACCGGCTTGAGCGTGCCGTTCCGGTCATGGGTGCGTATGTTTTTTGCGCCGGGGATGCTTTGCAGCGCACCCTCTATAGGCGCGACATAGTTGTTGGCAAAAATGAGAGTAGTGAAGCGAAAGCGGAATTCTGAGGCGCGCTTGACGTGCCCTGGACGCTGGTTAGCTTCTACCACGCCCTGTACCTGCGTGCGCGCCGGAATCACCACGCGGTTGCCCTGTACCACCGGATAAAGCGTTTCCAGATAGATGCCGGAGCCCGCTGTTCCCGACGTGGTATGCAGCGGGCTCTTCAGGACCATCAACACCCGGGTCCCCGCGGGTATGGTCACCGTGGAAGGTTGCGGCGCCATAGTCGCGATCGGCAACGTGCTCGCCTCGCCGGGCAAGGCGAGCGGCGTCTGATCCTTCTGAACTAAAGGCTCATCAAACCAGGGCACAGCCTGGGAAAAGGCGACCCCGGAGAGCAATAGCATGGTGCAGAGCAGCAGGCTCCTGGCTGAATCAAGTCTTTTCATAATGCCCTCCTCTTTTCCCTACGATTTGGACTCTATCTCTCGTTAGAATTGGCCCTCAAGCGACAAGAGGCGGCAGGAGGGGATTGCCGCTGATTGTCGTGGGGTATGATGGATGCCCGCGAAAGGAATGGCCGAACGCGCACATGAGCACCGGAAACCCGGCTGATCGCCTTGATTCCTGGAAAGAAATTGCCGCCTATTTGCGGCGAGACGTCCGCACCGTTCAGCGCTGGGAAAAAAAAGAAGGGCTCCCAGTCTATCGCCACCTGCATGACAAGCTGGGATCGATTTATGCTTATCGCAACGAGTTGACGGAGTGGTTTACCACGCGCCAGCAATCGGGAGCCGGGACAGCAGTCGGGCAGCAGGATGGACAGGCCGACAAGATCAAGCTGGCGGTGCTGCCATTTGGCAACCTGAGCGGCGCCGCGGAAGAAGACTATTTCAGCGATGGCCTGACGGAAGAGATGATCACCCAGATCACGCGCTTGCAGGCGCCTGAGCTGGCGGTGATCGCGCGCACCACGGCCGAACACTACAACTCCAGCAGCAAATCCATGGAGCAGATGAAGAAAGACCTGGGCGTGGGCTACGTTCTGGAAGGCAAAGTCAGACGCGGCGGCAACCGCGTTCGCATCACGGCCCAGCTTATCCACCTGGCCGACCAGACGCAGCTATGGGCTGAAACCTACGAGCGCGATCTGAGCGACGTGCTGAGCGTGCAGGCCGATATCGCACAGGCTATAGCCCGCGAAATCAATCTGGCGCTAAACCTGTCTGAAAACACGCGGCCTGCCAACGCGCAGAAAGGCCAGCCGCGGGTCCAGCCTGCGGCCTATGATGCCTACCTCAAGGCCCGCTATAACCTGCACCAGATGACGCCTTCCGCCATCAGCAAGGCCGGGCTGGCCAGCGCTTATGCGCTGCTGGCCATCGCGCCGTTTGATTTGTTGCCGCCGCGCCAGGCCATGCCCAAAGCAGAGCAAGCCGCGCGCAAATCGTTGGAACTCGATAGCTCATTTGCCGAAGCGCATACCGCGCTGGCGCTGGTTAACCATCACTATCACTGGAAGTGGAAGGAAGCGGAGGCCGGATACGAACAGGCCATCGAACTGAACCCCGACCACGCCGATACGCACCTCTGGTACTCATGGCTTCTGCTGGCGCTGGGCCGGCGCGATGCCGCATTCGACGAGATTGAGCAGACCATGAGCATCGTGCAGGAGACCGATCCGCACCGGCTGGTGGCAGTGCATACCACGCGCGCTGCGGCGTATTACTTTGGCCGTGAATACCAGCGCGCCATAGAAGAATGCGAGAAAGCCGAGCAATTGGACCCAGAATATTTCATGCTGCATTTCATCGCCGGCCGCGCTTACATGCGCTTGAATGAGCACGCCAAGGCGATTGCGCACCTGAAGTCGGCGCGTACAGGGACAGGAGAAATGCCACTCATGGACGCTGCCCTGGGCCTGGCCTATGCCGTCAGCGGGAAGAAGGCGGAGACCATGAAGCTGGCCGAAGCGTTTAAATCTGCAGCCAGGAAGCGATATATTCCACCGACATATTTCGGCATGCTCTTTGCCGGGCTGGGCGACAAAGACAAGGCGCTGGTCTGGCTGGAAAAGGCATTCGAAGAACGGGCCGATGGGCTGACCTGGCTGAATGTTGAACCGATGCTCGATGAAGTTCGGTCCGATCCAAGATTCCAGGACCTGATTCACAGGATTGGGCTGGTGTAGGATCGGGTGATCTGGTCATCGGGACATCGGGTCATCTGAAAACACAGGAGCTTTACGGTGGTGAAGAAAAGCACAATTGCGTTGCTCTTCATGATTGCCCTGCCATCAATCGCGGCGGATGAGTTCACGCTGTACGAACTGCTTCCGCCCGAGACGCACCAGTTCGCCATTACTTACGATGTAACCGCCACGCGCGAAGGCGCGCCGTTCTTCTTCAATCCTATTCGTCCTGGATCGGTGGCGACGAAAGAGCGCGTGATTGAACGCAGCAGCGGCAAAGAGCTGAAGTTCGAAGTTGTAACCGGCAAAGACGCCAAAACGACTGGCCTCGTCCCGTCGGAGACGCCGGACAAAGCCGAGTTCATCAAGGTCCACCTGCCTGAGCCGGTGCCCAAAGGCGGCGAGACACGCATCCGCATCTTCAAGACATATACTGACGCCGCTTCATATACCGTGACCGACGGGCAACTAGTATTCACGCGGCCGCTGGGCATCAAGCGCAATGTAGTGGTGCTGCCCAAAGGCTGGGAGCTGATCGAGTGCGCCTCGCCGGGAATTATTTCTACCGATGCTGACGGGCGTATACGCGTGAGCTTTGTAAACGATCGTGACGATCAATTGCCGGTAAAGATCGTGGCGCGGAGGCTGCCATGAAGAGAGCGGTGCTGGTTCTCATGGTGTTGGCGGCCGCAGCTTTGGCACAGGATCAATCATTTCATCGCGCAGAACAGGACCGCGAGATCAGTTACTGGCTGCTGGAGCCTTCCACCCATCAGTTCCGCATCTCGCATGACTTTACCGTCACGCGCGTGGGACAGAAATCGGTACACAGCTTTGTCCGCAAAGGCAGCGTGGTTTCACCCGACGCAAAGATGATCGACCTTGATAGCGGTAAGCTGCTCAAGACTTACTCTGTGAGCGGCAAAGATGTGAATGCCCTGGGCTACTATCCAGAGAAAGTGGACCCGGATTCTGTGGCCGTGCAGGGCGACCTTGAGCATCCTATCGGCGAAGGCCAATCGACTCGCATCCGCGTGCAGGAGACTTACACCGATCCCGTTGGCTACATTTTGCAGGATGGCGAGCTAGTATGGACGCGCACTCTGGGACGTCCGCTGAATTACGTCACCTTACCGGCAGGCTGGATGCTCACGTCAGTCAACACGCCGGCGGTGGTGACGCTCGATGAGGAAGGACGGATCAAGCTGCGCTTTACCAACATCCGCAATGGCGATCTGACCATCGTGATCAAGGCGCGGAAGAGGCCGGCGGCTAAGTAGAACGATTCACTTGCGTCTCTGTCGCGCCACCTCATACATGACGACTGCCGCAGCCACGGAAACGTTGAGTGACGGCACTTTGCCCAGCATTGGAATCTTCACAAGAAAATCGCATTTCTTGCGGACCTGCTCGTGCAATCCGTGGCCTTCAGCTCCCAGCACAAGAGCGCAATCCATTTTGTAGTCGAGCTGGTCATAGAGCTTGTCGGCACGCTCGTCCAGGCCCACGGTCCAGATGTTGCGGGATTTCAGCTCCTCAAGCACGCGGCCGGCGTTGGTGACGCGCGCAATGGGCAGATACTCTGAAGCTCCGGCTGAGGCTTTGACCACCGTTCCGGTAACGCCCGCGGCGCGGCGTTCAGGAATTATGATGCCGTCAGCGCCTGCGCCTTCGGCAGTGCGCACGATTGCGCCCAGGTTGTGAGGGTCTTCGATGCCATCGAGCAGGAGAACAAAGGCGTGTGGGCCCCGCTTATGCGCCAGCACGTCTTCCACATCGGCGTATTGTTTTTCCGCCGTGACCGCGACCACGCCTTGATGATTGGCGGCTTTGGCCAGCCGCGTAAGCTGCTCTCGCGGCATGGTACGCAGCGGCACGCCGGCAGTGCGGCAGAGTTGGGTGATCTTTTGGATGCGCGCATCGCCGCGTCCAGGCACGACCGCCACGTAATCAAAGCCGCGTCCGCGCGCGGAAAGCGCTTCTTCTACGGC
>WNFM01331838.1_pt1 | contig 12566 bp, 10 predicted proteins | sample 5400271 | NCBI WGS metagenome assembly WNFM01 (sample SAMN13153352, study PRJNA577476) | soil metagenome | isolation source: 60 cm saprolite on Douglas fir-dominated hillslope | place: USA:California | collected 2013-09-17 | reverse complement strand
TGAACTCCTCGTTGTATCTTTTTTGAACCTTCTTTTCCTTCACGGTTTCTCTCTCTTTACTTTGAGTTTCCGTGTCCGCAAGATCAGAGGAGGTTCACATTGCCTATCCCGTGGCCCTTTCATTTACACGGGGGGAGCCATTGCGAGAGAAAAGTCTGGTGGAAATTTATGCTACGGGCCTTAAGCAAGTTCCGGTCATCGGCCGAATTTTTGCAGCTCAGGCTGGAAGCCCTCGTATAAAGAACGCTGATCCACCGCCAGTAAACGATCCCAAGGCAGTCCCAAAAGATGGGAAAGATTGAAGGAGGATAACGCAAAAGCGTTGCTTCTGTCTTACCGATTCATTTCCTTCAGGGTCTTTCACGGCTGCGACGTTAGACTGAGCTGACCCGTCGCGATCAACTAAAGACGAGCAGTTTTGAGTGAACGCCAGACCATTAACGCTTTTGTTCTTTCTTCGACTTATCCGGCTTCTCGGTAGAACCATTTTCGTTTGAAGATATAAGAGGCGACTGGACATGAGGGCTTCCTAGATGCGCCGAGAAGATTTGACCGAGGATGGGCACTTGTTTGAGGCCAACCGCGTAAATTTCGACCAAGGCAGCGCCTTTCAAGCATGTTCGGAACTATTTCCCTAAAGAGGCTTCGGAAGAAAAAGTCCTTTTTCTTTCACATTGCGCTTGCTAGAAAGGGAATTTTGTCGCTCAAGATGTCCGCCTTCTGGCATTTTTTCCTGCAGCATTTTTCGACGATTTGGAGTCAGTACTTCGTTAGCCCTTACGTTCTCCCAACGGTATTCGCACTCTGCTTTCGTAAATGGCATTCCATAGAGGGGGCGTACATTATTTTTACTCTATCGAATATTTTTTTCTTTGGCTGCGAATTCTTGTACTTATCAGTAGTCACGTCCTTGTTCCTTGCTTTCGGCGATCTGATCATCCCTCCGTTTGGGTTTGGTGCCGGTTTCCCCATATTTCTCGCGCTGCATGCTCTCGTTTTGCACTTTCCCGATGCCCACCCTACCAACATGCCAGCCTCGTTTCTCCCGCCCTTCTACGGCGATTGCTTTTGGATTTTCAATTTTCTTTTCGTTGCCTACTCCTCGCCACGTTTTTCTTGGAAATGGTATCCCTTCCAGATTTCTCTGGGTATAGGCATCTCCATTTTATGCACGGGCCTGGCTTTCGGAATCCAACACTGGGTCTACCTCGCGTATCCAGGGTGGGAGATGACCGACGTACCTACGATCGCTGTTTCCTGCATGGTCGCCGCCTTCAGCATCTGGCTCCTTCTCCTACTGACAGCTCGGCGCTTGCCCGATTGGCTTCAGAGCTTGCAAATTTTGACCGGGAACCCTGGCATCGAGCCTATCGTGAGAATCGTAATCACGGTTCTGATTCTAGGCTTCGCCTTGAGCGGGTTTTTGTTTTTGCACCCCTATCAGGCCACCCTTTGGCTCCTATTTTGGATTGTGGCTTACCCGGTGGCACTTTCGTTTACCAGGGGAGAGCCTTTGAAAGAGGCGAGCCTTGTCCAAATCTACGTGGCGGGCCTCAAGCAAGTTCCCGTTGTGGGACAGGTTTTCGGCGCATATGCTGGGAAGTCATCGACCAGTTCTCCTGATACGTCATCAGGGGAAGACCCCCGGAAACCTGGGCCTGCGTCGCCGAAAACCGGGCCATAACCTCAGGTCTAGCTGATCCACCAAGACTCAGTGTTTGACCCCAGTTCGGTCTGTCGAACGAGGAGCGGGATGTATTCAGGAGCATAGTACCCGTCTGCCAGTATCTGGCAACCGCCCTCAAGAGGAAATGGCCCGATGCCCTGACGAGGAAAGGCGCATGAGAGCGTCCGCGCTTTCCTCGTCACGAATCTCTCCCATCATGACGATGTCTGGCGCCTGACGAAGGATCCCGCGTGCCCATATGGCATAGCTGTAGGGACCGTCGTCATCGATTTGAGTTTGGCTGATATTCTCAAGAAGCACCTCGATTGGCGATTCAGCAGTGAGCACATTGTTTTTCAGCGCGTCAATGGATCGTAGGATGCTGTAGATCGTCGTTGTTTTTCCGGAGCCAGTCGGGCCGCACAAAATAAGCAGACCATTATCACCGTTCATTAGGTCATGGATCGCTTTGGCGTACCGGGAAGGCATTCCTAATTCCGGCAGAGTCTTGACGTGCCGCTGATCGCGCTGCAATCGCAACACGGCCTGTTCTCCCTGCGACTGATAAGAAGTATTTACGCGAAAATCGTAGCGTTGATCGCCGATCTTAATCGGAAAAGTGCCGTCCTGCGGCAGGCGCATATATTGGATTTCCAGACCGGAGATCACTTTGATTCGCGAAATCACTTGCTTCGCTATTCGGCCAGGGAATTCACCGTTCTCATCACACCAGTCCCCGTCGACTTTGTATCTTACCCGAAGCCGTTGGGGAAACTCTTGAAACATGATGTCGCTCGCTTCTAGATCCACTCCCTTGTAAAGGATGGAATGGACGAACTTAATGACCGCTTGTCACTCTGTCCTTTTCCCTTTACTATTCCTATCTATTCCTTACTATGCATTATGGAAGCTGATTTGGAGCAGATCTAGCAGTGATAGCAAGGTAATATGTCGGAACAGAAAAGCATGGTTGAGAATCAAAACAGTGTCCAAGAAGTGTCCAAGCACGGTAAAACAGATGTGCGCTACTGGCAATCAAAGCTGTTCAAGCCCTGGTACACGCGGGATACGCAGGACGGGAAAAGGAAAAGGTTCGAGCTGGATCAATACGCCGTAAAGATTCAACACCTTGGGCAACGGGTTAATTTTGCTTTAGACACGCCCAATAAGGCGGCAGCGGCTGCGAAGGCTCGAGAGATCTATATTTATCTGCACGCCAACGGCTGGCCGGCTGCGCTTGAGAAGTTCAAACCGAAATCGCAGGTTGTCCTCAAAACTCATGCGACGGTCGGTGATTTTCTCGATGAGCTAAAAGCCAAAGCGGACCTAAAGCCAAAGACTCTTGAGGGCTACTCGGTCTCATTCCGCAAAATTGTTGCAGATGCTTTTAAGATTGACGGCGAGAACGATCGGTTTGATTACCACAAGGGCGGCTATGAACGCTGGAGAAAACAGGTTCACTCTATCAAGCTAGCGAACATTACGCCGGCCCGAATCCAGGAATGGAAACGAGCTTTCTTGGCCAAGGCTGGTAGCAGTCCAGCCAAACAAAGAACTGCTCGGATTTCAGTTAATTCTTTCATGCGCCGGGCGAAATCGCTTTTTGCTTCTAGGAACACAAAACATCTGGAAACAGTTAAACTGCCGTCTCCACTCCCTTTCGAAGGCGTAGACTTTGAAAAGCGCCCGTCTATGCGCTACCGGTCGAGCTTTGATATTTTCAAGCTGATCGGGCAAGCCAGATCAGAGCTAGCCACAGAGGAGCCTGAGCAGTTCAAGATTTTCCTCCTCGCAACCATGGCGGGCTTGCGTCGAAAAGAGATCGACACTCTGGAATGGTTCGCGTTCCGGTGGGACAAGAACGCGATCCGTATCGAAGCGACCGATTGGTTTCATCCGAAGAGCGAAGATTCGATCGGCGATGTTGAGGTTGATCCGGAGCTAATCGAATTGTTTCGAGGATACCGAGCCAAGGCAACTCGCAGCTTTGTTATCGAGTCGCCGAATGATCCGCGGCCGGATGCGACCTTTCAGCATTACCGTTGTCAGTATCTCTTTGAGAAGCTCGCCGAATGGCTTCGGAAAAATGGCGTTAAAGCAAAGACACCGCTGCATACCCTGCGGAAGGAGTTTGGAAGCCAAATCTGTTCTCGCGAAGGCATCTACGCTGCCAGCGTGGCGCTACGGCACGCTAATATAACGATCACAAGCGAGCATTACCTGGATCAGAAGAAGACCGTGGTTTCTGGGCTTGGCCACCTGCTCAAAGACGATAAGCCGGACGACAAGATTAGTGACATTACCGCTGCGTCGACTCAGGAGGAACCAGTGAAACGAAAGAAAACCCGGTGACCACTGAAAGGCTTTTTGAGCCACAAGCTCATTCAGGCGCTGTACAAAAGGACGCTCAGGAGGCCGAGTAATGCAGCTCGTGGTAGGTGATTCCAAACAGATGTCGGCCCACTACACGCATATTGGCCGCGAAGCGCTGGAGAAAGCCGCGGCCGCATTACCGGAGGTTTGATGAAGCCGAAGGAAAGAAAAGTGACACCTCGGAGCACGAACCGAGATGAGGATGTATCGCGCTTCAAGCAGCCGGGCTTCAAACAAAAACTGTGGAAGCATATGATCGACGACATGGCTTCCAACCTCGACATAGATTCGTGCGCCGAGGTGGTAGACGCTGATGCAAACCAAGAAACGCTCGCTATCGGTGGGCTCTTCGCATGGATCAAATTTCGTGGCGCCTTCCAAATACTAGATTCTGTTGGAGAAAAGTATTTAAACGATCCCGACTGCCCGGCCGACACGAGGACCGCCATTCAGTTGAATAGAAGGCGAAGGCAATTGCTCCACCAAAATGCTGCTCAGTGTGCTGATCTTATTGGGCAAATGTACGCAAAGCGATTGTTGGAAGGAGATAGCGCTGGTCGAGCCGAACTGGAAACGTTGATTAGTTCTATCGAGGGCCGATTGGGAATTAAACCTAGAGCTCTCACGAAACGACCATTGTTACCTTGGCGTTTTTTTGTCGAGCTCGCAGCTCTTGAATCGCTTGCCGCGAGGGTGGTACCAACTCGCCAGCAAGTCATCGACGGTGCCATAGAATCTTGCGCTGCGTTCGAGCTGCTGGTCGATTTTGGTGACACGACTAAACGAGATTCTAAGATCGAAGAATTGCGACGATATGAGCCCCAGCCCAGGAGCTTGAAGCGTATTATTCAGGAACTGGATCTAAAGGGGTTGCCGAAGACCGAACAGAGATTCTGATTTGTCAAGGTGACATTGGTTACTGCAATCGATGTCACCTATACAGTTGATTAACTGAGTGGAACAATCCGCTCAGTTATGACTAAAACGTTGGTACCTAGTATCGAGCCGCACCAGGATCGTGTCCTGTCGATGTCGGCTCTTGGAGAGCGTTGGAGCTGCCATCCAAAGGTAGCTTTGCGGCGGGCGAAGCAATTTCGGCTTCGCATTATTCGCTTCAACGCTCGAGCGCATGGCGTGAAATTGTCAGACGTGCTGCGCTTAGAGCAGGAGGCCTCAGCGTGAAACACGCCATCGATACCGGGCCCGCCAGGAAAAGTATCCCGCCCGAGAGGGCGGCGGGTCGCCCTGTCAAGACGCCCGCCAAAGTTATTACCAAGCAGCCAACTCTAGCAGATACTGACCTCTCCGGCAATCGGTCTCATGTTGGAAGGCGCCTGATTCTCTTCACATGTTCCGAATCCGGACACGAAGTGGTGCCTTTCACAGCAACGCCGGCGTTTACGCCGATTCCGAGCTGGTCGGAGCAGGACGAAAGCCAGATCCGCCAGATCGTTGAGGACGACATCACGTTGGCCGATCTGGTTGAGCGGGCGCCTATTAGGTTTGACGATGAGCGCTCGCATGCTGAGGAAATCATCGATATCCTTTTCCCCGGCGATCCGCTGTTGTGCGTCGCCAAAAGCAGTTACGATTTCCGCACCCGACGTCGCTCGACTTGGCGCGGTCACCTCCATCGGCTGCCGCTCATCGTGCCCAACCCGATGCTCGACATCATCGGCCACACTGTGGAAGGGCGGCTGAGTGAGCACACCAAAGAGAAAACTGCGCGCCGGGTTTATTTGGTAGTTGATTTTGATTTTGCCGAATTCGGCCGCGACGGTAAAACGCCTTCACGCTGGGCGCCCCTCGTGCGCGAGTGGCGTTCCCAGGATAAGGCTATTGCAGATGTCTGTGCCGCACTCCTTTTGCACCTGGCCGAGCGGCTTGCTCTAGTCTGCGTGACTCATTCCGGGGGCAAAAGCCTGCACGGCTGGTTTCGCGCCTCGAACAAGACCGAGCGTGAGCTGCGCCGTTTCATGGAATATGCAGTGACCCTCGGCGCCGATCACGCCACCTGGACTCGCAGTCAATTTGTCCGCATCCCGGACGGGCTACGTGAAAACGGCAAACGGCAGCTCTGCTACTACCTCGACCCCGGAAAGGCGGTGAAGTTGTGAACGCTGGAGTTAAGACATCACTCGACGTACTGGAGCCATCCACCACCAAACGCAAAAAGGAAAACCCCGGCTATGTGCAAGCTCCTCCTCCTGAGAAAGAGACCGATGATGTTCTTCGGCCGCCGTCAGATCTGACGGAAGTAACAACCGGCGCCGATGGAGAAATTGGCGAAGCTGGTCTTGTCGATGATGCCCTTAAGCCGAACGCAGAACAAGAGGAGCAGCGCGCTTCGGAACCGGCCCCGAATTTCAAAGAACTGCCACCCGAGGGTTATCCAGAGCCGGATGAGCGGCCCTGCTACCGGCTCTATCTCAATGCATTCACAATCGGCGAGCGGTTTCTTCCTGCAGGTGTCTACAATCATTTCATGGCTGGCAAGGGGGAAGAAAAGTATCCGGTTGATGCCTGCCTGTGCGCGCCGTTAGTCATAAGAGCCAAGACCGCCAATAAAGAAGACGCCGATTACGGTAGACTCCTGGAGTTTCAGTCGAGCAATGGTCTCGAAAAGAAGTGGTCGATGCCGATGTCATTGCTGGCCGGAGACGGTGTAGAGCTGCTTGAACGACTCTATAACGATGGCCTTGATATCAATTATCCTCACCGCAAAAAAATCGCTGATTATATTTCAAGTGAGCAACCGAAGGCTTTCCTGCATTGCGCGACGCGCACCGGCTGGCACTCGGCTGATACTTTTGTTTTGCCCGAGTGTGTGATCGGCAACCAGGATATCTGGTTCCAGTCTCATACGCGAGTCGCTGCCTACGCCACAGCAGGCGAGTTCCAGAAGTGGCAAACAGTGATCGCTGAGCGGGCGATCGGGAATCCATTTTTATTTTTTGCAATCTCTTTTGGTTTGTCCGGGCCCCTGCTCCTCAGATTAAACCTTCCAGGGTCCGGGGTTCATTTCTACGGTGATTCGAGCGCCGGTAAAACCAGTGTACTGGAAGCGGCAGCCAGCTGCTGGGGCAACGGACAGGGGATACAAGCGCAGCTGGCGTGCAACGGCTAATGGGCTTGAAGGCGTCTGCACGCAGCACACCGATACATTGTTAGTGCTGGATGAACTCTCCGAAATCGGCGTTCGGGACCTGGATCAAGTCGCTTATTTCCTGATTAACGGACAAGGCAAATCCAGGGCTACACGGCATGGTGAGGCCAAGCCCGAGATGCGCTGGCGTGTAACGCTTTTAAGTTCGGGCGAGCAAAGCATTGCGGGCAAACTCTTCAGCGGCGGAATACCAATAAAAGCGGGTCAACAGTTGCGCATTCTCGACATCCCGGTCAGTGGCAAATACGGGCTTTTCGATAACCTGCACGGCCTTGAAAACGGCGCGGCGTTTGCCGACGCGCTTCGAGCTGGCGCGCAAGAGCACAATGGATATCCAGGTCCACGATTCGTAGAAGCCATCATTAAAGAAGTTGATCCAGCCCTGGTCCGGGAAGAGCATGCCAGGATTCTTCGCACCTCAGTGACCGGGGATTCTCAAGAGGATCGCGCTGCGGAGACTTTTGCCTTAGCTGCTCTTGCCAGCGAACTGGCAATAGCAGCGGACATTGTCCCATGGCCAAAAGATTCCGCCATCCAGGCTGCTAAGGAGATTTTCGCTCTTTGGTGGCAGGCAAGAAGGGCCAGCCATTGCGGAGGCGAACACGCCGAGATTCTCAATAAAGTCTTTGATTTTATCAATGCGCATGGCACCTCCCGCTTTTCAAACCGCACTCCTTCGCTTGGCGAGTCGGAACCGATCGTCCGTGATCGGGCTGGCTGGTGGGAGGACATCGAACAAAAGAATGGCGACCCAACGCGCATTTACATTTTCACGCCCGGAGCATTGAGGGAAGCGACAAAAGGCTATGAGTTTGCTCGTGTCTTGGAGGCCCTGGATGTTGCGGGAGCTTTAGCAAAAAAAGTCGGCAAAGCCAAATCTGTGCCCACCGATATACCGGAGGGTCGGAAAGTTCGCCTCTATTGGATCAATCCTGAAAAATTGGAGGTGGCCACCCGATTTTGAAATTGACCCTCGCTAAGAACAGGTGTTCCTGGTGTTCTTGGTATTCTGTCAAGTCCTACAAAGGCCTCGCGGGCGAACATGATGAATTTCTCAGATGTTCCTGATGTTCGTAAAATCAGCCCTAGCTAAGCTAGGAACGCCAGGAACATCTCCATATCTTAAGATGTTCCCGCGGCAAGCCGTTCCAATAAAGGTGGGAACACCAGGAACGCCAAGAACATCGATTTTTTGCAAGGTAGTCTGTTCTTCTGTCCAAATGTGTAAAAGCCGATTTCGACCTCTATATTTTAGGTGTTCCTGGTGTTTTCGGTGTTCTATCAAGTCCTATAAAAGCCTCGCGGGCGAACATGGCAATTTTCTTAGATGTTTCTGATGTTCCGAAAACCCCGTAGAGATAGATCGAATCAGTTTACCGGGCCGTTACTCCCGGCGGCGAAGATCACCATTTACACGCGCCCTTTGACATCGATACCGGATCCGGATCTGGATGCCGAGCCGTTCTGACTGAATCACAGCTGAAGGCGTTGCGACGCAAATGTCACGAGAGAGTAAGCAAGCAACTAAAGCGCATCACACTCATCTCGGAAAAATCGCTCGCGGCGCTCGCGCCGCTCAGCCTCAAAAGGATCCTCAACCGGAGCTGATGGACCCCCGCCCAGAGTCTCGGTGGTTGGCGCTCTAGCCAGGGGGATCTCGCTACCCAGAGGAATACAGCGTGGAGCAGACTTTCAAATGGTTACTCACAAACGGGAAAAAGCACCAGTCCGGCAGCAGCCTTTTCATGGGAACTGTCATCAAGGTCTCGGAAGGCCACTATATGCTTAAGTGGTTTTGGGGGCTTGAACCTCACTGGCTAGATCCTCATTGAGGAAGAAGTGACGCAACTAATGGATAACACGATTTACATCGGTGATGCCGAGCTATCCAACGTGAACCCGACCTTCACTGTCACCTGCCAGTGCGCGACCTTGTTATTCTCGAGGCGGCCGCGCACCTCCTCCACTTCAAACCAGCCCATATTGCGGATTGTTTTGCCAGCTCGACTGATCGCGTTGTTCACTGCGTCTTCGATGGCATATGGAAGGATTTAATGCGCTCATGAGTGACCACATCTACAAAAAAATCGAGCTGATTGGTTCCTCTCCAAACGGCATCGGGCGAGCACATTCCGAGATCCAAAGAGCCGGTCAGACCGGCCTTTCGTCGCAATGTGTTCCACTGGTTTGCTGCATCCCCGTCGATCGGATACTAGATCAAAGAGCATTTCAGGATTGATTCAGAGCGGCTTTTGTGGGTCTGCCCGATTCTTTTACTTTGCCCTTTTTCAATCTGGTCAATGATGGACAACGCCAGAAATCAGATCCATGGTTCATATTACTGAGAGGTCCTCTTTTTTCCGATCGATTTCCTTGAACATTCCGGCCGGAGCCGAGTCGGATGATGCCGCAAATTTTGGTTCTCCTCAGAGCAAAACCGACCATTAGAAAAAACAGACAACGAATTGAGGCGAACGATAGCAACGATGATGGCGGCCGCAGGTTTGATCCTGGCTTCTGTGAGTTTGGCGCATGCGCAAACAGACCGCATAACGGCGATTGAGCTACTGCCTGGGGCAGAAGAAGATTTGCAATACGCCTGGGATCATTTGACGCCGAGCGAACGAGCGAACTTGAAGAAAGACCAACTCGCCTGGATCAAGGCGAAAGACGCTTGCACCGATCCGGTTCAAAAATTTCACATGATTCAGGATCGTACCAAAGTGATCTGTCAGCACCTAAGCAAGGAGCCGGTCACAGTTGCCAAAGATGGTCACGGCAAAGAAGTAACAGTGCAGAACACGGACGGCAGCAATAAGAGCAAAGGGTATTTGTACACCGACGACCAGGGCAAACTATTGGTGAGCCAGAAGGATGAGGATTCGGTCAATGACGAAGTCGTTATAGGCTTGTCGAAGTTCACAGGTACCAATCCAACGCGCATGCAGATAATGGAATACACCAGCAAGTTAGGAGCCGAGAAATATCCGTGTGGCTCGGATAAAACTCACGATTTTTCAGCTATCAATCTGCGCATGGGCGGCTGGTTTAGTTCTCAATTGTACTTACGGATTTGTGGCAAGCTGGGGATCGATCCCGACTTTCACGGAAAAAGTGAATGAATGTGATGGCTTTCGCGGCTGTCACAATCAGCTACTTTCCTCTTCAAGTACGGACGCCGAAATGTCGGCCGATTGGTGAAAAGAATAGGTTTACAACGTCGGTTTCATAGGACGTGAGAATGAGACCACGTTGTTTGAAAACAGCCCTCAACATCCGAACCAGATTAATGAGAAATAGCTAAAGCGCGACAATCGCCGTATTTGGGTAGCGAGGTCAAAATGAAGCAGATGCTCATCGTCGGTCATGGTGGCCCGGAGAAACTGCAGCCGCGTGAATCCCCTGACCCGAGCCCGGGCGGGGGCGAGATTCGGATTCGCGTAAAAGCTAGCGGCATCAACTTTGCCGACATCCTCGCGCGCCAGGGTCTGTATCCCGACTCTCCCAAGATTCCCTGCGTCGTAGGCTACGAAGTTTCCGGCACGGTGGACACCGTGGGGCCCGGCGTGGACCAGTCCTGGGTCGGTAGAGACGTCTTAGCGCCGACGCGCTTCGGCGGCTATTCGGATGTAGTGGTCGTGCGGGAGAAACAGGTCTTCGCGAAACCGGCCTCGCTCTCCCATGAACAGGCCGCGGCAATCCCGGTAAACTACGTCACTGCGTGGCAGCTGCTCGTGGTGATGGGCTCGCTGAAGCGCGAGGAGACCGTGCTGGTTCACAATGTCGGCGGCGGCGTCGGACTTGCCGCTATCGATATCGCGCGCCACATCGGCGCCACGATCTACGGAACGGCAAGCAGCGGCAAGCACGCCTTCCTGACGCAGCGCGGTCTGCACGAGGCCATCGACTACCGCACGAAAGACTGGGCGGTCGAACTGGATCGGCTCACCCATGGAAAAGGGGTGGCGCTCATCATCGATCCGCTCGGCGGCAGTCACTGGAAGAAGAGCTACAAAGCGCTGCGTTCGACGGGACGGCTCGGGATGTTTGGTATTTCGGTGGCAACGACGTCGAGGCTGTCAGGGCCGTTGCGTCTGCTGCCGGTTGCGCTCGGTATGCCGTTCTTCCATCCGCTCGCGCTGATGAACACAAACAAATCAGTCTTCGGCGTGAACCTCGGACACATGTGGCATGAGACTGACATGATCGCGGGTTGGATGGAAATACTGCTAAAGGGGGTCGCCGATGGGTGGGTCCGCCCTCATGTGGACAAGAGCTTCCCGCTCGCGCAGGCCGGCGAGGCGCAAACCTATTTAGAACAGCGCAAGAACACCGGCAAGGTGGTTCTGACGACCTGAGAGGGCCGGTCGTTTGAGCGTATTCGTCAGGAGATACTTTCAGGTGTGCAACTTAAGAATCCCCTCGAAATTGTACGATCTTGAATGTCAGCACTAAGAACCCACCGCGTCGGCTTTCTTCAAACGAATCGCTTTTACTTGGTGCGGTTCATCTTGGGCGAGCGGTTCTGGGGGGGTGACTTGGGTTTCATGGTTCTGGGCGTTTTGGCCGCGTTGTTCCTTTCGATTGGTAGCGAAACTTTTTCCAAGCATCCTCGAACCCGGCCCCAGTATCAGTGATACTGTGACTGATCAAAAAACTTGGGTGCCGCGCAATGAACGCATTCCACCCGGCCGCGAATGCTTCGCGTTCACAGGCTTGGATTGAGTCGCCTAGATCCTTAATCGCCTTCTTTACTTTCGGCGAAGCCATTACCTCTTCATAGATCCCTTCACTTTTGAGGAAGTCCTCAAAATCGCTGCCCCGATGCGGATTGGGTTTCATCCAATTAGCTTTGGCGTCCAAGAAACTAACAAAACGCTAGTCCTCATCCGTCCCTCTTCTTTTTATCGCCACCCGCATAAGCTCATCGTGGATCTGCCAGGCCAGCTAGATTCGGGCCCTGATAACGGATCGCTCGGTCACCAACCGCCATGAACCCCGCCAAAACCTTCGCTAGGCCAATTGTCTTCACCGCGCCCTGGGCGTCCATCAGAATCTCCGTACATACTGATTGAACCGCGAACGCAAAATCGCGCTGCGGTACGGATGCGACAAAATGCCGTCATCGCAACTCGCGCCCACCACCAATAATCTTTTGAACCTATAGCCGAAGTCGGAACAAGTTCCCTCTCGAATCTATCTCTGTTGTGGCCGATGCAACAGCTGGCCAGCTCATCAAGGCTTCCCTTGCGCTCAACAGCAAAGTCTACCACGCCTGAAATTCCGTAATCGCCTTCGGATAACGTCACCCGCACAGACTGCAATCGAGTAAATAAAAGCGGTGCCTGTTCGCGGGAATCG
>WNFM01007305.1_pt2 | contig 12567 bp, 11 predicted proteins | sample 5400271 | NCBI WGS metagenome assembly WNFM01 (sample SAMN13153352, study PRJNA577476) | soil metagenome | isolation source: 60 cm saprolite on Douglas fir-dominated hillslope | place: USA:California | collected 2013-09-17 | reverse complement strand
GAGAAACGCCGGCGCGGCTCGTCTTTCGCATCGCTCTAGCGATGCGCCGCCACCTTGTGAGGAATGCCCTCGATTGGCGCCTCCTCCGTTCCCACGGTCTTGCGGGTGAAGGATTCCACCATCTCTCGGGTGCCTTCGGGATCGGCGATCCATTTGTTGTAGAACTCGTACGGGCAGGCAGCGACGCCGCGATCGCCTTCGCCGGAATTGATCATTCCGGTGTAGCCGCGGTGCACCAATTTGAAGAGATGATTTTCGGATTGTCCGTTCTTGCGCGCGTCGCGGATCAACATCTTGGAAAGCTGCGCGTATTGAATGCCGTACTCTTCCTCGCCGCATTCGCCGAGCGTGCGGCCGTCGAAGCCGATGATCGCCGAGTGACCGAAGTAAGAATAGACACCGTCGAAGCCGGCAGCGTTCGAGACCGCGACGTAACAATTGTTGGCCCACGCCATCGCCTTCGCCATCACCACCTGCTGGTCCTTGGCCGGATACATATAGCCCTGGCAGCGCACGATCAGCTCGGCCCCCTTCATCGCGCAGTCGCGGCGAGACTTTTAGTCCCTTGGGTCCCTCGGAAACATAGGTGCAGTTGCCCGGATACCAGCCCTCGATCGGCACCCACGGCATGATCTTGCGATATTTCTGGACCACCTCGCCCTTGTCGTTCATCAGGATCAGCGTGTTATAGGGCGCCTTCTTCGGATGCTCCTCGTGGCGTTCGCCGGTCAGCGAAAACACGCCCCAGACTTTTGCCTTGCGGCAGGCTTCGGCGAAAATCTCGGTCTCTTCGCCGGGCACGACGGAGGCGGTCTCATACATCTCCTTGGAGTCGTACATGATGCCGTGGGTCGAATATTCCGGAAAAATCACGAGGTCCATGCCGGGCAGACCGGTCTTCATGCCGACGACCATGTCGGCGATCTTCTTGGCGTTGGCCAGCACTTCTGCCTTGGTATGAAGCCGAGGCATCTTGTAGTTCACGACGGCGACGCCGACCGTGTCGTTGCTGGAAGAAATATCGCCGTGCAGCATGTTGCTCTCCTTGCGGTTGGTAGACAGTTTTGAACTTTTTCGTTCCTCGTCAGCGCTTCGGTCCGAAAGCTCGAATGATCTGCGTCACACCGCCATGTGCCGATGGACCATGTCATCGCTCAATTCATCGATCGCGCCGGAAACGACAATCCGGCCTTTCTCCATCATGGCGAAGCAGTGCGCCGCCTGGCGCGCAAATGCGACATTCTGCTCCACCAGGACGACGGTCAGGCCGACCTCCCGGTTGAGCCGAATGATGACGGCTTCGATTTCCTCGACGATCGACGGCTGGATGCCTTCGTTCGGTTCATCGAGCAGGATGATTTTGGGCTGGGCTGCAACCGCGCGGGCGATCGCGAGTTGCTGCTGCTGGCCGCCCGAAAGCACCCCGCCGGCGCGATCAAGATTGTCCATCAGATAGGGAAACAGCTCCGGCACCAGTTCCGGGATTTCCCGCTTGCCGTCGGTGCGCGCGAATGCGCCCATCAGGATGTTCTCACGGATCGAGAAATCGGGAATGATCTCGCGGCCCTGCGGCACATAGGCGATGCCGGCGCGGGCGCGGCGAAAGGTCGGATCTTTGCCGATTTCGGTTCCGTCGAGATTGATCTGTCCTTCCATCCGGTCGGTGAGACCCATCAGCGTCTTCAACAGCGTGGTTTTTCCGGTGCCGTTGCGGCCGAGCACGGCCGTCACCTTGCCGATCGGGATGTCCAGGCACACCGCGTGCAGGATGTGGCTGCGGTCGTAATAGCTGTTGACGTTGGTCAATTTGAGCATCAGCCGATCCCCTTCGATCCGAGATAGGCTGCGCGCACTTTCGGATCGTTCTCGATCTCCTCGACATTGCCTTCCGCGAGCACCGCGCCGAGATGCAGCACCGTGATGCGCTCGGCGATCTCGCGTACGAACGCCATGTCATGCTCGACCACGATCAGGGTGTGCTTGCCCTTGAGGCTGTTAACGATCTCCGAGGTTTTGTGGGTCTCCGCCTGGGTCATGCCGGCGGTCGGCTCATCGAGCAAAATCACCTTTGGATTTTGCGTGATCAGGAGACCGAGCTCGAGCCATTGGGTTTGGCCGTGGCTGAGATAGGCCGCGAGCCGATTGGCTTCTTCGGTCAGGCCGATCAGCTCGAGCACGCGGTCGACGTCGGAAGCCTCCTTCGCAAAACCAAAGCGCAGATTGGCCAGCACCGCGGGATTTCGACAGCTCGCGACTTCGAGATTGCGGCGCACGGTCAGATCCTTGAAGATGCTCGGAATCTGGAATTTTCGCCCGATGCCGGCGCGCGCGATTTTGTGCTCTTCCCAGTTGGTGATTTCGGTGTCGTGCAGGAATACCCGCCCCTCAGTGCTCTTGGTCTTGCCGGACACGAGGTCCATCAAGGTCGTCTTCCCGGCGCCATTAGCGCCGAGCAGGACCCGCAGTTCGCCCTCCTCGATCGTCAGCGAGACATTGTTGACGGCCTTGAAGCCGCCGAAGTCGACCCCAAGACCATCGATCGTGAGCGCGACCTGAGCCATGGCGCTCACTCCGCCAGTTGCGAGGCGTCGGAAACACCGACTGCCTGTTGCGACGGCGCCTTGCGGCGGGCGAGCAGCCGATCGACCAGGTCGTGCGCGAGCCCCGCAAAGCCGCGCGGAAGATAGAGGACGACGAGGACGAAGATCAATCCGATGATCACCTTCCATGCCTCGGCAAAACCTTCGGTCTCGCTGACGGTGGCCGAAATCATATTGATGACGATGGCGCCGATGCAGGCCCCTAAGATCGACGAGCGCCCGCCGACTGCGGCCCAGACCACCATCGTGATCGAGAAGGTGAGGTCCATGAAGGTGGGCGAGGCGAATTCCGACACCACGACATAGAACATGCCGGCAAGACCCGCGATGCCCGCCGACACCGCGAAGAAGAAGGTCTGATAGAGCGGCACATCAAAGCCGAGATAGCGCGCCCGGTTCTGGTAGTCGCGTATCGCCTGAAGGATCAGGCCCGCCCGAGTCTCGATCAGCAAACGCGCAGCTGCGAGCACCAAACATAGCGCGATGGCGACGAAGTAATAGGTCGGGACGATATAGGGGTCGAACTCGAACTCTCCGATCTTGAACCAGCCCAAATCAGTGAGACCGTTAAAACCGTTGGTGACGGGTTGCGCATCGATCACCACGAGCCGCACCAATAGCACTAGCGCCAGCGTAATGATCGACACGAACACGCCGGCGATGCGTTTGCGAAACACGATGGTGCCGATGAGAAAGACACCGAACCATTGATGCTGGAACGGCAGCCAAAGGAACGAAGCCTTGTTGATGCAGCACAATTCGGTGGGCGCGCCGGGCTCGGCATTCCACAGCATGAAATCCGGCACCGGCTTGTCAGAGCCTTGTTGCAGGCTGGTCGGGCTCGCGAGTTTCAACGACATCGCCAGCATGTAGGCGCCGGCGCCGAAAAACAGTCCCTGACCGAGATTGAGGATTCCGGCGTAACCCCAGGACAGCGCCACGGCGACGCCGAGCATCCCGAACACCAGATATTTGGCGATGCGGTTGAGCCAGAACGGATCGAGCACCAGAGGCGCGAACATGATGAGCGCGAAGAACGCCAGATAGATCGCCACTTCGACCCGCTGTTTATCGGACATCGCTCAGCGCCCCCTAAGCGAAAACAGGCCCTTGGGCTTGAGGATGATGATCATGATTACCACGCCGAACACCACCGCCCGCGCCAGGATGTCGTTGGTGGCGGCCGCGACCAGACCATTGATCTCGCCGAGGATGCCGGCCGAAAACACCGACCCGAGCAGGCTGCCGACGCCTCCCATCACCACCACCATGAATCCGTCGACCACCATCGGCGTGCCCATGTCCGGAAAAACCGTCTTGAAGCCGGACATCATCACGCCGGCGACACCGGCCAGACCAGATCCGAGCGCGAATGTCAGGGCGTTGATGCGCGCGACGTCGATGCCGCAGGCCGCGGCCATTTTCGGGTTGCGAATGATCGCGCGCACCTGGGTGCCGAACGGCGTGCGATACATGATCAGCCAGGAAAGAGCCGTCAGCACCGCCGTCACCACAATGATGAAGGCGCGATAGCGGTTGAGCTCCGCACTTCCCAGCATGAACGTCCCTTGCAGGCTTAAGGGAACGCTGACGTTCTGCAGGCCCGGCCCGAGGCCGGCGATATGGATGCCGAAGAACGACAGGCCCAGTTCAAGCCGAACCGCCTGCTGAATCAGGATCGCGATGCCCCAGGTCGCCAGCAACGTGTCGAGCAGGCGGCCGTACAGCCGACGCACGATGACCCGCTCGATCGCGAGCCCGATCAGCGCCGTTACGATAAAGGCCAAGGGGATGGCGGCGAAGATATTCAGCCCAAGCCAGATTCCGGTGAGCACCGTGACATAGGCGCCGATCATGACCATCTCGCCATGGGCCATGTTGATGACGCCCATCGCGCCATAGGTGATGGCGAGACCGAGCGCCACCAGTAGAAGGATGGAGCCGAGGCTCAGGCCGATGAACAAGACTTCGAGCATTCAGCGCAACCTCGCAACTCCGTCCACCGCCAGATCATGATCCGATTGGATCGGATCATGATCTCATCTTTCGTTTGAGCATGATCTTCTCGGAAAACCGGTTTCCACTTTTCCGGATCATGCTCTAAATCGCGCGGCAGACGGTTTTGATGCCGACCTCAGATCTTCAGCTTCGACGTATCGAGCCCCTTGGCGGTGCAGAACAAATTGCTCTCGGTTTCGCCATAGGCCACGTAAGGCAGCGGGATCGTCGGCTCTTTGTAGGCGTCGATGATCTTGCCCTGGCCGTCGGGGAGCCACTGCGCGATCCGCGGCGTCAAATAGGTGTGCAGATTGTCGGGATCGATTTTGACGTGGCCGTTGGGCGCGTCGAATTCCTGTCCCTTCACGGCGTCCCGGATCGCGGTCGGCGTTACTTCGGCGGCTTTTTCGACCGCCTGCTTCCACAGGAAGACCTGGAAGTAGGACGATTCCAGCGCGTGATGCGTCACCGCCTTCGGATCCTTGACGAAGGCGCGATAACGCTCGACGAACGCCTTGTTGCGGTCGGTGTCGATGGCCTGGAAGTAAGGAAACGACGTAAAGCTCCCGACCGCATATTCCGGCCCCATCGCCGCAATCTCGATTTCCGAAGTCACCGTCGCGCAGATCGGCAATTTGTCGTGGGTCAGGCCCTGGTTCTTATACTCGCGATAGAAGGCGACGACACTGTCGCCGACCACGTTCGACAGCACGACGTCGCAGCCCGAGCCCTTGATCTTGTTGACCATCGAGCCCCACTCGGAATGGCCGAGCTCGAGATATTCGTCGGCGATCCATTCACCGCCGTTCTTCTCGATCAGGATCTTCGATACCTTCGCCATCTCGCGCGGATAGATGTAGTTCGAGCCGACGATGAAGAATTTCTTCTTGCCCAACGTCTTGATGATCCAGGGGATGAAGTTCGACAGCTGCTGATTGGGAACGGCGCCGGTATAGACGACGTTCTTCGAGCACTCGAAGCCTTCGTAATAAGTCGGGTAGAAGTAGAGATTGTTGCGCTTCTCGAACACCGGAAGCACGGCCTTGCGGCTCGCCGAGGTGTAGGAGCCGAACACCGTCGGCACCTTATCCTGGATCACGAGTTTTGAGGCTTTTTCGTTGTAGGTTTTCGGATCCGAGGCGCCGTCTTCGACGATGGCGTTGATCTTCATGCCTTTGGCGCCGCCGGCGGCATTGATCTCGCTGATCGCCATCAGCGTGGCGTCGTGCAGCGATTTTTCGATGATCGAAAGACCACCGGTCAACGAGAACAGCACGCCTACATTCACCGTTCCCGCGGCGCGTACCGGACTAGAGATGATGTAAGGCGATGCAAGTGCGCCGGTGGTCGCAAGCACGCTACCTTTCAAGAACTTACGTCGATCAATCGACATCGTGACACTCCCCTAATGGCCACCCCGCAAGCCCGAGGCAAGCCGGCTCCGTTCGCGCGGAAGGCGCGTTGTTTCGAACCGAAAAAATTCCAGATTCCCGCGAGGCCAGCGGACCCGATCCGAGCCGTGCCGATTCCCGGTCGCCAAAAACAAAAAAGCCCGACAGATCCTCGCGGATCTTTCGGGCTCACCTAGCCTAGCCAAACCAACGTCACTGGTGGTCCGGCAACACTACGAGCAGAATTTTATCGTTCTGCCGCAGTGCGCAAAACTAACCATCTTTTGCGCGGTACTGCAAGAGTTCATTTGCGTGGATGATCGCAGCCGCCATGTCGTCCATCGACAGCCGCTTCGCCATCGCCTGGCGGCGAATGCTTTCGTAAGCTTCGGCTTCGCTCAATCCCTGGCCATCCATCAGGATCGCCTTGGCTTTCTGGATTCGCTGCAGCCCCGAAAGTTTGCGCTCCAGTTTGCGGATGCGCTTGTCGGTCTCGCGCTTCTCGAGCCAGATGCTTCGGGCGATGGTCAGATTGGTGAGCAGGCCGAAGGGGCGGATCGGCCGCTCGATGACGGCGACCGCACCGGCCTCCAATACCAATTGAAGCGTGGAAGGATCTTCGTAGCCAACGACGGCGATCAGTGTCGGCCGCGGCCCGTCGTTCGACTTCAGAAGGCGTTGAATATCGCCCCGGACGTCATGTTCGATGGCAAGCAACATCACGTCGGAACTGCCGGTCCAGCAATCCGGCACCGGCCATTGCGTCTCGACCATGCAACCGATGCGGCGGAGATGCTCGACCAGCCTGACACGTTCATTATCCGGCGGATGAACGACCTGGACGCGCAGGCCACGAAGATCGCGAAGGATTTGGATCGCCACCGCCTGCTCCCGCTGAGAACCTCAGTGGCTGACCGTCTGAAGGTCGTCAATCGACCAATCATCAAGGCTCTGTACGACACAGTAGGGGTCCGGCTTGATCCGAACACCGGGATTCCAGACCGTCTGGAATCGGCCGAATTTGTCGAGCCGCGCGATGCGCGGCCACAGATAAGTGTGATTGTTTTCCGGATCGATCCGGACCCGTCCCTGCGGCGCGTCGAACTCGGAATCGCGCAGCTCCTGCAGGACCATTTCCGGATCGTCCGATCCGCATCGCGCCAGCGCGCGCATCGCCAGATGGAATTGAAAATAGGCAGCTTCCGCGCAGGCGGTCACCGGCGCGTCGGGCCCGTATTTCTTCTTGAAGCTGTCGACGAAGCGCCGCGCCGAGGGCGAGGAGGAAGTTTCGAAGAACGGCGCCGCGGTGATATGGCCTTCGGCGGCCTCACGATGCATCTCGGCGACTTCCGCTTCGCTGGTGGTGAGGCTTGCGATCGGCATCTTCGCCGGATCGAACCCGGCAGTGCGATAGGCCTCATAGAGCACCGAGGTGCCCCGGCCCACCACCGTCGAAAAGATCACGTCCGGAGAGGTCTTCTTGATCCGGTGGATGACCTTCTCGAAATCCGGCGGGTTCGCCGCGAGCGGAACGTAAATTTCGTCCAATACCTTGCCGCGGCCTTGCACCACGAAATCGGCCATCAGACGATTGGATTCGTAAGGATAGATGTAGTTCGATCCCACCAGCAGGAAGCGATTGCCGTAAGTCGACAGCAGGAATTTTGCGAGCTGCAGCGAGTTCTGGTTCGGCGCAGCACCGGTGTAAATGCAGTGCCGCGAATACTCAAAACCCTCATAAAGCGTCGGATAAAACAATAGCCCGCGATGGCTTTCGACCACCGGCAAGACCGCCTTGCGGGTGCTCGACATATAGCAAGCGAATAACAGCCGGATCCGATCGACTTGAAACAGCCGCTCGGCCAGGCTGCGAAACTGCTTCGGGTCGGACGCCGGGTCGTAGATGACGGGCTCAACCATGCGGTCGAGCACACCCCCACTGGAATTGATCTCCTCGATGGCGAGGAGCGTCGCATTCAGCTGAGATTGTTCGACGGCGGAAGTAACTCCTGTCTGGGAGAACAATACCCCCACGCGCCATGGAGCATCGGTATTTTCGCTTAAACTCATGAGCCTGACGTAAACCACCTGATGGTAAGATAGAAACGACCTTACGTCAGATTGCGGGAAACTCAAATCGCCTGACTGAAGGCAATCCGCATCGCCTCGCCGGGCTCGGCGGCCCGCGATGAGTACGACTATGCCCACCAGCCTCTCAACGGTGAATCCGTGCGGATTCACTAAACGGCCTTGGTGAGGGCACCATCGATAATCAGGTTGGTGCCTGAGATGCGGCTCGCGACCGGGCTCGCCAGAAAGACGACGCCGGCGGCAACTTCCTGTGCCGTGCCCATCCGCCCGGTCGGATTCAGCGCCATCGCGGTCTTGTAGAGATCAGGCATGCCGCGCTCGATATTCTGCCAGATGCCGCCTTCAAAATAGGTATTGCCCGGCGACACCGCGTTGACGCGGATGCCCTTGGCGATGAGTTGGCTGCTGAGCCCCTTGGCATAATGAATCAGCGCCGCCTTGAAGGCGCCGTAGGAACCGGCGGCGAAATCAACCTCAAAACCCGACACGCTGGAGACGATGATGATCGAGGCGGATTTGGATTTCTCCAGATAGGGAACGGCCGCCGCGACCGAATTGACGGTGTGCATCATGTCGGTGCGAAACGATTTTTCCCAGGTTTCCGGCGTATCGCCGACCGCCAGCGCGCTGACATTGCAGACGATGGTATCGATACCGCCGAGCTCACCGGCCGCGCCCTCGATCCATTGCTTCAACGCAACGGGATCGGCGACATCGATCGCCTTGCCCCATGACTTGACGCCCTTCGCCGCCAGCCCCTTCACGACCTTGCCGACCTCGTCGGCATTGCGCGCGCAGATCGCGACATTGGCGCCCTCAGTTGCGAACAGTTCGGCGATGGCAAGCCCAATGCCTTTGCTGCCGCCGGTCACCAGTGCGTTCTTGCCCTTCAATCCCAAATCCATCGTCGCCTCCGTTGATGATGCCCCTGATGGTGCGGCCTGCCGCTACGCCCGGCGGCAGGCCACCTCGCTTACGTTACATTTTGGTCCAGTCGCCCGCGCCCTCGAACGCTGCGGCAGCGCGATAGATGGTCGGCTCGTCGTAATATTTGCCGATCAGCATCAGCCCGATCGGCAGGCCCTCGCTCATGCCGCAGGGAATGGTCATCGCCGGATGTCCGGTCGCATTGAACGGCGCGGTGTTGGGGACCATCTCGAAGGCGCGCTGGATATAGAGTTCGCGCGGCGCATCCGGCGGCGGCAGCGGGGTTGCCTTCATCGGCAAGGTCGGCATCAGCAGCAGATCGTAATTGCTGAGCGCCGCATCGTAAGCTGTACGCAGCTTGCGGTTCAGGTTCTGCGCCTTGGAATAAAAATGACCGCGATAGTGCTTGGTGAAATATTGGCCGAGCAGCATCGTGATCTTGAGGCTGTCGGACAATTCGTCGGCGCGGTGGTGCCAGCCGGAATGGGCGTCCAACAGTGTCGTATTGTAGAGACCGCGCCAATTGGTCCCCATGCCGTTGCCCTTCATCATGAACTCGGTCGCGCCTTCCGCCGCAATCGGCAGCCAGATCGCAGGGGCCAACAGATGCATCGGCACCGAGATTTCATCGACGGTGGCGCCGAGCTTCTTGAACAGCTCCGCGCCCGCCTTGACCTTGGCGTCGACGTCGCGCTCCGAGCTCGGATGCCCAAAACCTTCCTTGACGACGGCGATGCGCAATCCCTTGGCGCCGCGAAACCTTGGGCGCATTCTGCCGCGGGTCCAGGCCATCCGCTCCCGCCAGCACTTCCAACAAAAGCGCGTTGTCGCGCACGGTTTTTGTCATCGGTCCGGTGTGATCGAGGGTGAGTTCGATCGGCATTACCCCGGTATAGGGTACCAGACCGTAGGTTCCCTTCATCCCGTAGATGCCGCTGAAAGAAGAAGGAATCCGAATCGATCCGCCCTGGTCGCCGCCGATCGCCATATCGGCTTCACCTACCGCCACCACGACGGCGCTGCCGGATGACGAGCCGCCAGCCGAATAGCCCATCTTGTGCGGATTATGGACCGGGCCGGCCGCGCAGGTGTGGCTGCCGCCGGAGAAGCAGAAATATTCGCAGTTCACCTTGCCGAGGATAGTGCCGCCGGCATCAAGGATGCGGGTGACGATGGTGGCGTCGGTGTCGGGGATATAGCCTTCGAGCGTCGAGGCGCCGTTCATCATGGGCACGCCGGCGAGGCAGACATTGTCTTTCAGCGCAACGGTTTTGCCGGCGAGCTTGCCGCTCGGCGCGCCCTTGACCGTGGTCTTGACGTACCAGGCGTTGTATTTGTTCTCCTCGCCTTCGGGCCGGTAGCCCGGCATTCGCGGATATTTCACCGCCGGAACATAATCCGGCATGGCATCGACCGCATCGTAGGCGGCATAGTTCGCTTGCATCAGGGCGTCGTAGGATTTCAGTTCCTCCTCGCCCATATGCATGCCGAGGTCTTCGGCAACGCTGCGCAATTGATCGAGAGTGGGTCTTCTGACTGCCATGGTCCGTCTCCCTGTGATCACTGCTCGCTGGTTCGAGCTTCTAGGTGGTGATTCCGATAAATTCTCCGACCAGACTTGGGTCGCCGAGATCCTCCGGCCGCACTTCCCGGGTGATGGTGCCCTTTTGAATGATGAGGATCCGCTTCGAGAGCGCGGCGATGAAGTCGAGGTTTTGTTCGACCAGGATCATGGTCAGGCCAGAGTAGTCGCGCAGCCGTTTCAGGACCTCGACAATCTCATCGATGATCGAGGGCTGGATACCCTCGGTCGGCTCATCGAGCAGGACGAGGCGCGGCTTGCCGCAAAGGCAGCGCGCGATCGCGAGCAACTGCTGCTCGCCGCCGGATAGCGCGCCGCCGGAGCGGTCGAGCAATCGCTTGAGGCGAGGAAATTCCTCTAGCACCTCCGCGATGGTATCCTGCTCGGCACCCGCCTGCTTGCTGCAGCCCATCCGCAGATTGTCGTAGACCGTAAGCCCGGGGAAAATCTCGCGCCCCTGCGGCACGTAACCGAGGCCGAGCCGCGCACGCCGATAGGGTTCGGCCGCCGTCACGTCGTTGCCGTCGAGGCGAACATGGCCGCCGGTCGCCGGCAAAAATCCCATCAGCGCTTTCAAGAGTGTGGTCTTGCCCATGCCGTTATGACCGAGGATTCCGATGAACTCGCCTTCCTTCACCGCAAAACTGACCCCGTTGAGGATCGGAATGCGGCCGTAGCCGGTGCGCAATCCCTGGACATTGAGCATCATGCGGCCGCCTGTTTGCCGAGATAGATATCGCGCACCAGCGGGTTGCGCAGGATATTTTCGACCGCATCCTCGACCAGCACGCTGCCTTGATTGAACACGGTGACCTTCTTGGCGATCATGCGGATGAACTGCATGTCGTGCTCGCTTGCTGCGATTGATCTCGCGCACGAGCTCGGCGGTTTTTTGCACCTCTTCATGCGTCATGCCGGCGGCAGGCTCATCGAGCAGAATCAGTTCGGGATCCGTCGACAACACGATGCCGAGTTCGACCCATTGCCGCTGACCGTGGGCGAGCTGGACGACCAGGCGCTTTGCGACAGCGTTAAGGCCGATACGCTCCAGCATCTCGTCGACCACCGTGTTGACGCGCTCGCTCGAATGGATGCGGCTTGCCGCGAGCCAGATGTTTTCGCGCACGCTCAAGCCATCGAACACGTTCGGTACCTGGGTCTTGATGCCGATGCCCATGCGCGCGATCTGGTGGGCGTGGGCGTTGGAGATATCATAGCCGCGGAACAGCACCTGGCCCTGGCTCGGCTGCAACTGCCCGGTGAGCATCTTGAAGAACGTGCTTTTTCCGGCACCGTTCGGACCGATCAGGCAACGCAGCTCACCTTCGGCGAGCGTGAAATTGACGTTGCGTACCGCATGGACGCCGCCCTCCTCCGCCTGTTTCGGTTTTAAGCTTGCGGCGACGCGCCGCGTGCGCGAGCGCAGCAGCCATTGCCCGAGGTCGCCAAGCGTCGGCACCAGGCCCTTCGGCACAAGAAGCACAAAGGCGACCAGGATAATGCCGAGGATCAGCGGCGCGTTGGCCAATATTTTGGACCACCAGTCCGAACCGGCGGGCTGGTTGGCCCCGAGTGCGGTGGTCAGCCACTGGATGCCGATGCAGCCGACGATCGGACCGATCAGCGTGCCGCGGCCGCCGACGATGACCCAGATGATGATTTGCGCTGACTGAGCGAGGCCGAAGATGGTCGGGCTGACAAAATTGCCCCAATTGGCGAACAGACATCCGGCGAAACCGGCGAGCGCGCCACCGATGGTGAAGGTCGCAAGCTTGTAGGCGCGGGGATCGTAGCCCAGAAGCTCGGCGCGGCGCTCGTTTTCGCGGATACCGACGATGATGCGGCCGAAGCGGCTCGCCAGCAACAGCCGCAGTCCGAAATAAGTCGCAAGCAAGGCCGCGGTCGACAGGTAAAACATGCCTTCGAGATCGATCGCAGCATTCTTGTTGCCGGGGTAATTGAGCGGCGGGATTCCGGG
>WNFM01285308.1_pt1 | contig 12568 bp, 11 predicted proteins | sample 5400271 | NCBI WGS metagenome assembly WNFM01 (sample SAMN13153352, study PRJNA577476) | soil metagenome | isolation source: 60 cm saprolite on Douglas fir-dominated hillslope | place: USA:California | collected 2013-09-17 | reverse complement strand
TGGCGTTTCGGCTGATCCTGCTGTCTATCCTGGTGGGCGTGGTGCTCGCGGCCATAGGCTTCGATCCCTGGAATATCGTCAAGAGCATTCAGCTGCTGTTCCAGCGGCTGTGGGACCTCGGCTTTGACGCCATCAACTGGTTGTGGCGCTACTTCCTGCTCGGTGCCGTGATCGTGATTCCGGTCTGGCTGTTGTCCCGGCTGTTTGGTACGCCGCGCGCACGATAAAACACCCGCGGGCGGGGTTTTGCTAGCTCCTCCACAAAAGGTCACGACCGCGCAGGTCTTCGCCATCGCAGGCCCTGCGATGGTTGCAAACCTGACGACGCCGCTGATCGGTATCATCTCGACGGCGGCGTGGCGATGGCGTCGGTGATCTTCGACTGCCTGTTCTGGCTGTTCGCGTTCCTGCGCATGAGCACGGTCGCCTTCACGGCGCAGGCGCTTGGCGCGGGCGAGACCCAGGAACTGCGCGCGCTGCTGATCCGGGGTTTTGTCATTGCGGCGCTGATCGGGACCTGTCTCATTGTCCTGCAAGTGCCGCTCGCCGCGGTTCTGTTGGAAGCGATGGGCGGCAGCGAGGGCGTGACGCGCGCCGCAAGAACCTACTTCACGATCCGGATCTGGTCGGCGCCGCTGGCGCTCGCCAACTACGTCGTGCTCGGCTGGCTGATCGGACAGGCGCGCGCCAAGCTGGCGCTTAGCGTGCAGGTCGCGATCAACGTCATCAACATGGCGGCAACCGTGCTGCTGGTGCTGGTTCTCGACGCCGGCATCGCGGGTGCAGCGATCGCTGCCGTGGTCGCGGAAGCGGCCGGGCTCATGCTCGGCGTCCTGACCGCGCGGCGTCTCACGTCGGGACAACCTCCTGTCCCGCGCGCGGCGCTGCTCGACCGCACTAAACTGATACGGATGCTGACCGTCAACCGCGACATCATGATCCGCACCGCCGCGCTGATCTCGGCGTTTTTGTTCTTCACCGCGCAAGGCGCGCGCGCCGGCGACGTCACGCTCGCGGCCAACGCCGTTCTCAACAATTTCCTATTGGTCAATGCCTTCTTCCTCGATGGCCTCGCCAACGCCGCCGAACAGCTCTGCGGCCGCGCCTATGGCGCGGGCGACAGAGGCGGCTTTGCGACGGCGGTCCGCCTGGTGCTGCTCTGGGGGTTCGGCTTTGCCGTCGCGGTCAGCGCCCTTTTCGCGCTGTTCGGCGGTTCGCTGATCGATATCATGACCGCGAGCGAGGAGGTCCGGCGCGGTGCGCGCGAGTATTTGTGGTTCGTGGCACCGGCCCCGCTGCTCGCCGTGTTCGCCTTCGGCTATGACGGGATCTACATCGGCGCGACCTGGGCGCGCGACATGCGCAATTTGATGATGCTTTCATTGCTCATCTTTCTCACTGCATGGCTGGCGCTGCGATCGTTCGGCAATGCCGGCCTGTGGGGCGCCATGCTCGCCCATTACGCCGCCCGAGGCGGGTTGCAGGCGCTGCGTTATCCGGCGATGTTTCGTACCTCATTCCGGCAGGAGCCGGCGCCGAACTGAATCGGGAGGATCGGACCGATGCAATTGCGGTTTGTCGGCTGTGGCGATGCCTTCGGCTCCGGCGGCCGGCTCAACACCTGCCTTCATGTCACCGGCGAGCGCGTCAATTTCCTGATCGATTGCGGCGCTTCCACGCTGCCGGCCTTGAAGCGGCTCGGCATCGCGCGCGAAAATATCGACCTCATTCTGATCACGCATTTTCACGGCGATCATTTTGCCGGCCTCCCGTTCCTGCTGCTCGACGCGCAGTTCTCCCGCCGGACCCGGCCGCTTGTCATCGCGGGACCCGAAGGAATCGAGATGCGGCTGACGCAGGTGATGGAAGCACTGTTCGAGAATTCATCGAAGACAAAACAGCGGTTTGAGCTTTCGATTGTCGCGCTGAGCCCTCAGGAAACGCGGAACTTCGGCGCGGTGAAGGTGACGCCGTTTCCAGTGGTGCACGGCGATTCCGGCGGACCGTTCCTGGCCTACCGGGTCGAGGCGGAAGGTCGCGTTATCGCCTACAGCGCCGATACCGAATGGACGGAGACGCTGATTCCTCTGGCGCGCGACGCCGACCTGTTCATCGCCGAGGCTTATACCTACGACAAGGCCGTGAAAAACCACCTCAGCCTGAAAACGCTGGAGACGCATCTCGCAGAGATCAACCCGAAGCGGCTGATCCTCACCCATATGAGCGACGACATGCTCGGACGGCTGGATGCGCTCAGCCACACCGCGGCGAGCGACGGCATGATGATCGAGATTTAACGCATTGTCCCGGCCATCCACGTCTTTCTTGCGGCGAGGTCGGTAGGACGTGGATGCCCGGGACAAGCCCGGGCATGACGAACTCTGATGGTCCACACGGAGCACGACGATTCAACCCTAGTCGAAACGGCCCTAGTTCACCGGCCAATCCTCGGCGGTGATGGTCGCGGCATCGGCGCCGACGATTTCGGACAGCGAGTCGCGACCGGTGCGCAGCAGCGTCGAGGCAAGATCGTTCTTGATGTCGTCGACAAGGCCGAGGCCCTTGTAGATCAGGGATGAATAGAGCTGGATCAGGCTGGCGCCGGCGCGGATTTTGGTCAGCGCGGCGCCGCCGGAATCGATGCCGCCCACGCCAATGAGCGGAAATGCGCCCTCGGCGCGCACGTAAGTCTCTGCCACCATCCGTGTCGACAGCCGAAACAGCGGCCGCCCTGATAGGCCGCCCTGCTCCTTGGCGCGGGCCAGTTCGCGCAAGGTCGAGGGCCGCAACATGGTGGTATTGGCCACGATCATGCCGTCGACGCGGCGCGAGCGGGCGATGTGGACGACGTCGTCGAGTTCGGCGAGGCTGAGATCAGGCGCGATTTTGAGCAGCACCGGCGAGTCGCCGGCGTTTTGCCGGACCCGTTCGCGGGCATCGATCACTTTTGCCAGGAGATCGTCGAGCGCGGCGGCCTGCTGCAGATTGCGCAAGCCCGGTGTATTCGGCGAGGAGACGTTGACGGTAAAATAGCTCGCCACCGGCGCAAAGGTCTCGATCAGTTTCACGTAATCGGCGACGCGGTCGGGGGAATCCTTATTGGCCCCGACATTGACGCCGAGGATACCGTTAAGATGCGCGCGCGCCGCAAGCCGCCGCAGCACGGCTTCCGCGCCGTCATTGTTGAATCCCAAGCGATTGATCACGCCCTCGTCGCGCTCGAGGCGAAACAGCCGCGGCCGCGGATTGCCGACCTGCGGCCTCAGTGTCACCGTGCCGATTTCGACAAAGCCGAAACCCAGCCGCAATAACGAATCCGGTACCTCCGCGCTCTTATCAAAGCCTGCGGCCATGCCGATCGGATTGGGGAAATTCAGGCCGAACGCCCGCACCGCCAATTTGGCGTCGTCCGGCCGCGGCCGTATCGGCGGCAGCAATTTCAAACCCTGGATCGCCAGACGATGCGCGTCTTCCGGATCGAACCAGCGCAGCAGCGGCAGCGAGAAGGCATCGAAGGCGCGGATCACGGCCAAAACTCCGGGATGTCGTGGGTGCCGTCGGAGCGCTCGCGCATCTCGCGCACGGCGGTGACTGCACTGAGATCCAGTTCGCCGTAGAGATGCGGAAACAATTCATCGTTGCGCGAGGGCTCGAAGCGCAACGCCTGGCCCAAGGCGTCGGCGTCGACCTCGATCAGCAACAGTCCGCTCTCGCCGGCAAAATGCTTGCGCGCCGTCTCCGCGACCTGCGAGGCGGCAGAAAAATGGATAAAACCGTCGCGCGCATCATCAGTGCTGCCGCGGTATACCCCTTGGCGCTCGGCCTCGCGCCAGGCCGCCGCGGGACAGATTTTGTAGATTTTCCGCACGTGCCGGAGTCCTGCGTGGGGCTTTGAGTCTGTTAGGCTTTTCCCGGAATTTCCGGACCTCTCAACCGACCGTATCGACGCTATCAACGCACTTCAAGGTCGCATGCGCCCTCTTGCAGTGGATGACGAAAGCCGGTTTATTGAGGTAATAATTCCTAGCTTTTGACGAAATGCCGCATGGCCAAGCAGCCAAAAGCCCAGCGCATGCTGACCCACGGCCAGATTTGGACCGCGCTCGACCGGCTTGCCGAGCGCTCCGGCTTGTCGCCCTCGGGGCTTGCCAAACGCTCGGGGCTCGACCCCACCACCTTCAACAAGTCCAAGCGCGTCACCGCGGACGGCCGCGAACGCTGGCCTTCGACCGAATCAGTCGCCAAGGCGCTCGCCGCCACCAACAGTTCGATCGACACTTTTGTGCAATTGATCGGCGATAGCGCACGGGGTGCGCAGTCGGTACCGCTGCTCGGCTTCGCGCAAGCAGGAAACGGCGGTTATTTCGACGACAGCGGGTTTCCGAGCGGCAAGGGCTGGGATGAAGTGGCGTTACCGTCTGCCAATGACGAGCACGCCTATGCGCTGGAAATTTCCGGCGACCAGATGCGGCCGGCCTATCGCGACGGCGACATCATCGTGGTGTCGCCGGGCACGCCGATCCGGCGCGGCGACCGCGTCGTGGTGAAAACGCGAGCCGGCGAGGTGATGGTGAAGGAATTGAAGCGCCGGACCACGAAGACGCTGGAGCCCAGCGACGTCGAGTGGATCGCGCGGATTGTTTGGGCGAGCCAGTAGGGTTGACCCCGTTGCCGGATATTCTGCACGATCTATTGGATCAATCTCTTCAAGTCGTCCTCTGTGGAACGGCTGCAGGAACAGCGTCTGCGGCGGCTGCGGCTTATTACGCGCATAAGCAGAACAAGTTCTGGAAAATTCTCCACGAGACCAAACTTACGCCTGAGTTACTGCAGCCTCAGCAATATCGCGAGCTTCTAAATTACCGAATTGGCCTGACAGACCTCGTCAAAACGCACTCAGGAATGGACCATCAGTTACCGCTCTCTGAACTCGGGGAGATTTCGCGTGCTCGTTTGCGTGCATCGATCGCGCGGTACCGTCCAAAATTCCTCGCGTTTACCAGCAAGACGGCAGGGCAAAAGTTTTTGGGCGGCAGACGAGAATACGGCGAGCAAATCGAATTGATTGCCGGTACCCGGATTTGGATACTGCCTTCGACATCGGGCGCGGCCAACGGAAGCTGGCGACCGGAAATTTGGCACCGGTTTGCGGATCAAGTCAGGGCGTAGAGCGGGATGAGCCAACGGGTCGGCGCCAACGGGGTCGCGCGGATTGTTTGGGCGAGCCGGTAAGCTTAGTCGTCATTGCCGGGCTTGATGTTTAGCCCGGCAATCCATCAACTTGAGAGATGCTCTTACGAAGAGGATGGATGCGCGGGTCAAGCCCGCGCATGACGAGGTGAGCCTAATGATCGCGCACGCCTACGACGCGTAATCCGGCTCCTTGCGGTCGAGGATGCGCTTCAAGGCATCGAAGTGCCGTTGTGCGGGGCTCGGACCTTGGTACAGGCTGTTGCCGCCGATATCCCGTTTTGTCTTTTCGACCACGGGCTCGGGGAGCTTCTTGAGCGGCTGTCCGGTCCACATCGCGTAGATCTGAACCTGCGCCGCGCGTTCGATATAGTAGAGCCGGTCATAAGCGTCGGCGACGGTCTCGCCGACCGTAGAGATGCCGTGGTTGGCCATGAACAACACGCTCTTGTCGCCGATGACTTTTGCGAGGCGCGCGCCTTCCGCCGGATCGAGCGCCGGGCCGGTGTATTCGTCGTCATAGGCGATCTCGCCCATCATTCCGACCTCGGTCTGGCCGATCTCCTTGATGCGCGGGTCCTCGAGGCGTGTCAGCGCGCTCGCATACGGCATGTGGGTATGAAATACCGCTTTGGCTTGCGGCAGCGCCTTGTGGATCGGCGCATGGATGCAATAGCAGGAGCGTTCCACCTCGCCATCGCCGCGCTTGACCTTGCCGTCGTCGATGCCGACTTCCATGAAAGTAGAGGCCGTCACCTCCGACCAATGCGTCCCGAACGGGATCTGGTAGTAACGGTCGTTGCGGCCCGGCACCACGAAGGTCAGGTGATTAAAAATTCCCTCGCTGAAACCGTGCATGTAAGCGAGCCGGTGCGCCGCCGCGAGATCGACGCGCGCCTGCCATTCCTCGGCGCTGCAATCCTCCAGCGTCTTCGGCGAAACCCTGAACTGCATGGCATCCTCCCTTTCAAATCTTGCAATGTCATCCGCGTCACCGCCCCGGCGGAGGGCTCGAACAGCTTTATGCCAGTATCGTAACGTAAATTGAGGCGGTATAGGCTGAAATTGCAGCCGACCTCCTATCCCGATTTGCGGTATCAGCGCAGTGATGATGCGCTGCGAAGGTCGGCCATAGCAGTCGTCGGGGCGGCACAGTCATCCCGACCGGGCCAGCGCGCCGTCGATCATGGTCACCGAATTTGCCAGGCCATAGACCGCGACGAACGAACCAAAACGCGGGCCTTTTTCCTGGCCCAACAGCACCTGATAGAGCATGTTGAACCAGTCGAGCGAGACGCCCGGCCTTCCATCCTTGCCCTTCTTCACCGCATCCAGAAACGGCTCGCGGCGGCCGATCTCGTAGACCACGTTCTGGATTTCTTCCGCCGTCGAAGTCGCCGGCAATTGCGACAGCGCGTCGCGCAAATCCTGCAGCGCGGCGCGTTCGGTATCGGTCGGCTCGCGGAATTTTTTGGTCGGCGCGACAAAGTCGCGATAATAATTGATGGCGTAGCCGACCATTGCATCGAGCTTGGGATGGGTTTGCGGCGTGACGCCGGGACGATAGCGCCCGATAAAACCCCACAGCGTTGCGGCATTCTCCGCGTTCGACGACGACACCAAGGTGAGCAACAGCTGGAACGTCACGGGCATGTCGGCCGCGGGCGGATGGCCGGCATGGATGTGCCAGACCGGATTCTGAAGTTGCTGGCGGGCGTCCTGCCGCGGAAAGCCTTCCAAAAATTGCTGGTAGTCGTCGACATTGCGCGGGATCACGTCGAAGTACAGCCGCTTCGCCGCCTTCGGCTCGCGGTACATGAACAGCGACAGCGATTCCGGCGACGCGTAGCGCAGCCATTCGTCGATGGTCAGCCCGTTGCCCTTCGATTTTGAAATTTTCTGGCCCTTGTCGTCGAGGAACAGTTCGTAGTTAAAACCCTCAGGCGGCGTGCCGCCAAGCGCGGTGCAAATCTTGCCTGACAGTTTTACCGAATCGATCAAATCCTTGCCGGCCATTTCATAATCGATGCCGAGCGCGAACCAGCGCATCGCCCAGTCCGGCTTCCATTGCAATTTGCAATGCCCGCCGGTGACCGGCAGCGTGATCCGCTCTTTTGTCTGCGGATCGTCATAGGAGATGGTGCCGGCCTTCACGTCGTGTTCGACGATCGGCACATACAGCACCTCGCCGGTACGCGGGCTAATCGGCAGGAACGGTGAATAGCTCGCCGCGCGCTCCTCGCGCAACGACGGCAGCATGATCGCCATCACTTGCTCGAGCCGCTCCAGCACCCGCATCAGCGCCGCGTCGAATTTTCCTGACTTATAATATTCGGTCGAACTTGCGAACTCGTAATCGAACCCAAACGCGTCGAGAAACGCGCGCAGCCGCGCATTGTTGTGCGCGCCGAAACTCGGATGGGTGCCGAACGGATCGGGCACTGTGGTCAGCGGCATGCCGAGATGCTTTTCCAGCATCTCCTTGTTCGGCACGTTGTCCGGCACCTTGCGCAGGCCGTCCATGTCGTCGGAAAACGCGATCAGCCGGGTCTTGATCTTGTCTTCGGTCAGCACGCGAAAGGCGTGGCGCACCATGGTGGTACGCGCGACCTCGCCAAAAGTGCCGATATGCGGCAGGCCGGACGGTCCATAGCCGGTCGCGAACAAGACCTCGTCCTTCGGTGTTTTCTTCAGCCGCGCGACAATCGCCTTCGCCTGCTCGAACGGCCAGGCGTTGGATTGTTCGGCGAGCGCACGCAGATCGCTCGGACTGGCGGCAGGGTCGATGGTGGACATTGGAGGTCTCCGGGACGCGGAAACTAGCGCGCCATCGCAAATGAATAAAGCCGTCATTGCGAGCCAACGGGTCCTCGCAATGACGAGGAGTTAAAACGGGCTCACCGAAAAATAGCGCAGCCATAAATCAGTATAGCGGCCTTTTTCCCAGACCCGGAACAGCGCCCAGTTCAGCGCCTGCCGCAACAAATCGTTGCCCTTGCGCACGGCGATCCCGATGCCCTCGCCGAAATAGCGGCTCTCGACAAACGGTCCGCCCGAGAACGCGCAGCATCCGTCGGAATCGGTGCCGTTGATCCAGAACGCCAGCGAGATTGCGTCGCCGAAGATGAAATCGACCTCGCCGCGCCTTAAGCCAAGCCGCAACGCGTCGTCGCTCTGATAGGAATGCAGTTCGGCGTCGGTGAACATCGCCTTCAGATACGCCTCGTGCGAGGAGCCGGTGATGGCGCCGACCTTTTTGCCCTCGAGATATTCCGGGCGAATCTCCGGCATCACCGCGTCGCGCCGCGACACGAACCGCGCCGGCGCCCGGTAATAGGGATCGGTGAAGTCGACGCGGGCGCGCATCTGCGGCGTCACCGCGAGCGAAGCGATGATGGCGTCGCCCCGGTTGCTCGAGATCGCATCGAGCAAGGTTTCGAACCGCCGCATTTGGATGGTGCAGGTGACCTTGATCTCTTCGCAAAGCTGCCGCGCCAGATCGACATTGAAGCCGGCCGGATTGCCGTCGGGGCCGGTGAAATTGAACGGCGGATAATCGGTTTCGGTCAGAAACCTGATCACCGTGATGCGCGACAGATCGGGCCGCTCCGGACGCCGTCTCGGGTCCCAGAAGCCGGGCACCGCCTGCGGCGCCGCCTCGGTGCCCGGTTTTGTTACATTTTGCGCATGCGTGGCGCCCAGCGACAATCCCGCTACCGCGAGGGTTGCGCAGACCGTTCGGAGCCATCTTCCGTTTAGCAGTGAAATTGTCTGCGGGTGCATTAAAGGCGGTATTTTTCTCAGAAGTCGACGGCCTTATAGACCATCCGGCTGGTAACGCGAGCGGCGTTTATCGCCAAGCCCGCTGGGATCAGAGATACCGTTTGAGATCGGCTGCGGCTTCCTCGGGCGTCCGCTTGAGGTTGAAGGGCGCGACGAATTTGCCGTCGCGATCCATCAGATAGATCAGCGCGGTGTGATCCATGGTGTAGTCGCCATCCTTCAGCGGCACTTTCCGGGCATAGACCCGGTAGGCGGAAATCACTTTTGCGACCTGGTCGGGATCACCGGTCAGGCCCTCCAGATGGGAATCAAAACTCGACAAATAATCCTTCATCGCCGCTTCCGTGTCGCGCTCGGGATCGACCGAGATGAAGTAGGCGTTGACGCGGTCGGCGTCCTTGCCGAGCGCCTTAAGCACCTCGGAAATCTCGAACAGCGACGTCGGGCAGACGTCGGGGCAATGGGTGAAGCCGAAAAAGATCAGCGTCGGGCGGCCCTGCAGGCTCTTATCGGTCACGACCTGGCCGGCCTGGTCGGTCAATTGGAAAGGCCCGCCGATCGCGGCCGGGGCTGCGACATGTCGCAAGCCGCCGAGCGCCCACAGCATCAGCACCAGCCCAACCACCAGGCTACCGGCGAAGGCTGCGACGATGACCAGCGGGCGGGTGGTCCGATCCATCATCCGATCTGTCATGAAATTCCCTGTTGCCGGATCAGAAGCAGGCGGAGATGCCCGACGCGATCATCTCGAAAAAGACCGCCGGGCCGTAATGGAACCAGAGCGCCAGCGTACCGAGCAAAATGGCGGCGCCGAGAGCTATTCCGCCCGCCACAATCGCCGGCGCGACCCTCCGCGGGCTCAACACGGCGGCCGCTTGCTCTGTAGAAATAGGCTGGGCCATGGGCAACCATCTGAAACAACAGGCTTCGAGCGGGCGTTGCCGCCCACCTGCCTACAGTATTCAGATAGGGCTAGTCGGGCTGCCGGGCAAGCACCCCGGCATCGGGGGCGATCACGTCATGCTGACCCGAATTGCGATCCCGGCGCCATGATGGCCGCGGCGCGGAAGCCTGCGCGTCGAGATAGCAGGGCTTGTACATGCTCATCAATTGCCTGCCGCGCAGGAAGATCATGCGTGGCGTCAACCCGCCGCGCGCGGCGATCCAGCGCCGTACCTGCGAGGGATACATCGAATACAGCATCTGGGTTGCTTCGGGATTGGTGATGGCCCGGCCGTTGGAACCAAAGTCCCATGCCGCGTGGAAACCCAAAGCGGCGTTAGAGGTTACGCAGATCTTGTCGTGGGGAACTGCGCCGAGCACGATGGTGCAGGCCGAGGCGCACAAGCCGTCGATGATGACGGTTTCGCCGGAACTGCGCAGGCCCTGATATTTGTCGACGTAAGTGCCGATCCGGCCGCCGCGATCCTCGCCGATCCGGACCACCGCGTGACTAGCCCCAACCCCGGCCTGCAAGAGAACCGCCGCGAGCAACCCAGTCACGATTTTCATGTCCTGCCCCAGTTCAAGTCTGCCTAACTCGATTGTGATTCTGTGTGATGCAAGATGATTGCCAGCCTGTTGCGATATCCCGATTTTGTCCAGATGCGAGGGGTGGCCTAAAACAAATTCAGGTTGAGTGTTGCCGGCACGCTGCACATTTCTCGTTAGAGGTCCCGAACTGGAACAAAGTTAACGTTTCGTTGCCACTCAAAAAGGCCATTTGCCGTTGACCGTGGCAGAAGCCACGGGCTTGATTGATCCGCGAGGGCGGGGAACGAGGACATGGCTGACGATGCGGACGTAATTGTGGTCGGCGCGGGTCTCGCGGGCCTTGTCGCCGCAACTGAAATTGCCGATTCCGGCAAACGCGTCATCGTGGTCGAGCAGGAAGGCGAACAAAGCCTCGGCGGTCAGGCTTTCTGGTCGTTCGGCGGATTGTTCCTGGTAGACAGCCCGGAACAGCGCCGGCTCGGCATCAAGGACAGCTTTGAGCTCGCGCTGCAGGACTGGATGGGCACGGCGGGCTTTGACCGAGAAGAAGATGTTTGGCCGCGGCGCTGGGCGGAAGCTTATGTGGCATTCGCGGCTGGCGAAAAGCGCGGATGGCTGCGCGCGATGGGCCACCGTATTTTCCCGGTGGTCGGCTGGGCCGAGCGCGGCGGTTACGATGCCATGGGCCACGGCAATTCGGTGCCGCGGTTCCATGTCACCTGGGGCACCGGGCCCGGCGTCGTCGCGCCGTTCGAGCGGCGGGCGCGCGATGCCCAAGCGAGCGGCAATCTGACATTCAAATTCAGGCATCGCGTCGATGCGCTCACGATCACGGGCGGCGCCTTCGATGGCATCACCGGCTCGATGCTCGAGCCTGATGACGTCGAGCGGGGCAAAAGCAGCTCGCGAAAAGTGATCGGCGACTTCACGCTGCGCGCGCAAGCGGTGATCGTCGCCGCCGGCGGCATCGGCGGCAATCATGATCTGGTCCGGCAAAACTGGCCGAAGCGCTTGGGCGATGCGCCGAAGAACATGATCTCCGGCGTTCCCGAACATGTCGACGGCAGGATGATCGGCATTACGGAGGCCGCCGGCGCGCGGCTGATCAACCGCGACCGGATGTGGCACTATGTCGAGGGAATAAGGAACTGGTCGCCGATCTGGCCGCGCCACGGCATCCGCATCCTGCCCGGACCCTCGTCGATGTGGTTCGACGCGACGGGCAAGCGGCTGCCCTCGCCGCTCTTCCCCGGCTCCGACACGCTCGGCCAGCTGCACTACATCATGTCGACCGGCTACGATTATTCGTGGTTCGTGCTGACCCAAAGCATCATCAAGAAGGAGTTTGCACTTTCCGGCTCGGAGCAGAATCCGGATCTGACCGGCAAGAGCTGGCTGATGACGGCGCGCCGCGCCACCAACAAGGGCGCGCCCGCGCCTGTCGAAGCCTTCAAGAGCCGTGGCGCGGATTTTATCGTCCGCGACAATCTTGCCGATCTGGTCACGGCGATGAATGCGCTTGTCGGCGACAATCTGCTGAAGCTTGATGACGTGAAGGCCCAGATCGAGGCGCGCGACCGCGAGATCGGTAACGCTTTCGTCAAGGACACGCAGGTGATGAACATCCACAATGCGCGCAAATATATCGGCGACCGCCTGATCCGCACCGCGAAACCGCATCGGATTCTTGATCCCGCTCACGGTCCCCTGATTGCGGTCAAGCTGAACATCCTGACCCGCAAGACGCTGGGCGGGTTCGAGACCGATCTTGACTCGCGCGTGTTCGGCCGCGACGGCAACATCATGCCGGGGCTTTATGCCGCCGGCGAAGCCGCCGGCTTTGGCGGCGGCGGCATGCACGGCTACCGCTCGCTGGAAGGCACGTTTCTCGGCGGCTGCCTGTTCTCCGGCCGCAATGCCGGGCGCGCCGCGGCGAAGGCCGTGGGATAGGAAAGCGGAGATTTCGGATGTGAAAAAACAAAGCCGCGCCAACCCGAGGGTTGACGCGGCGATGGCCGTTCTGTTGCCAGGTGGACCAACCCCGAACAGGTTACGCCGCGAGGCGCACTTCGTTCAATGCAACGTTATCGTTTGCATTTAG
>WNFM01109080.1_pt1 | contig 12570 bp, 11 predicted proteins | sample 5400271 | NCBI WGS metagenome assembly WNFM01 (sample SAMN13153352, study PRJNA577476) | soil metagenome | isolation source: 60 cm saprolite on Douglas fir-dominated hillslope | place: USA:California | collected 2013-09-17 | reverse complement strand
CATTCCGTACCTGCAAGTGGGCATCCAGCGCAGCCCCGATCTGGCGAACTGGGAAGATTGGCAGCCCCTGAAGCTCGGCAGCAGCCCACAGGTGATGGTGGATGCAAGCGCCGGGGCCGGCACCAACCGGTTTTATCGAGCGGTAGTCAGGTGACATTGCCGCTATCGGGTTCGGGCGGAGCGCGGAATTTATTCCGCACCGGGCTTGGGCGGAGTTTTCCAAGTGAAACTTTGCTCCTTGACTTCTTGAACCAGTGCGCAAGAAAGGTGGCTGGCCTCGCGCATCCACCTCAAAGGTTCATGAGGAACGCACCATCCGCTTACGAAAAAACTGCACCAGGCGGTGTTAGTCAATCCCAACGGGAGCCACGGCAGGTTGAGAGTTGAGACAGCATGTTTTGCAATCAGCCCCCATCTCGGGTAACTTCTTGCCGCTGATGAGCACGAGCGGAAATGTTGAGGCGCAAAATGACTTGGTGATTGCGAAGGACTCTCCGATTCACGGTCAGGGTCTGTTTGCCCGGAGCCACATCCCCGCAGGAACGCGAGTCATTGAATATGTGGGACACACGATCACGAAGCGCGAATCCCTGGAAAGATGTGAGCGAAATAACGAGTACATCTTCGCTCTGGACGGCGAGCGCGATCTGGATGGCAGCGTGGAATGGAACCTGGCTCGGCTCATCAACCATCATTGCGCGCCCAATTGCGAGGCCGAACTGAGAGAGGGAAGCATCTGGGTGATGGCCAAACGAAACATTCGAGCAGGCGAGGAAATCACCTTCAACTATGCATACGATCTGGAGTCGTACCGGGAGCATCCATGTCGTTGCGGCGCCAGCGAGTGTGTGGGCTATATTGTGGCCGAGGAATTCTTCCCGCTCATTCACGCCCGGCCTGGCTGAGGCCAGCGAATAAGGCCGTGTCGTGGGGAGCTTGTGCGCGCCCATTCACAGTGGTCCACCCGGACGGGTGTATCCATGAGATGCCGGCAAGCAATAGTGGGGCAGGCATCTTGCCTGCCCTCTCGGGCTTCCAGCCCGTGTTTAGCATGCAGGCAAGATGCCCTGCGGCGGCAGGCTGGAAGCCTGCCCCACTACTGCCCCGTTTCGAGCGCGTTTCTTCTTGCACGGTTCTGCGCGCCGGTCATTAAATGCTCCGTCTCTCAACATGAACGTTACATGTCAAATATGCTTATGACTACCCCAACCTCCTCCCGACGCCATTTCATCAAGACCTCGACCGTGGCCGCGGCCGGCGCCATGGCGTTTGCTCGTTCCAGCTACGCTGCCATCCTCGGCGCGAACGAGCGCGTTCGCTTCGCCGTCATCGGCTGCGGCGGGATGGGCACGGGGCACCTCGGCAGCCTCGTCAAACGCAGTGACTCTGACAACATCAAGGTCGTAGCTGTCTCGGACGTTTATCAGCGCCGCCTCACCCGCGCCAAAGGGATTTGCCAGGGGGAGGGCTATTCCGATTACCGAAAGCTACTCGAGCGCAAGGACATCGACGCCGTGCTCATCGCCACGCCCGACCATTGGCACGCGAAGATTTCCATCGACGCGATGGACTCGGGCAAACACGTTTATGTTGAGAAACCGATGACACACACGGTCGAGCAGGCAATCAAGTTGCGGGACGCGGTCAAGCGGGCCGGAAAGACTCTCCAGGTTGGGCCGAATGGAACGGCCAACGACTCGTACTGGGAAGCGCACGAAGCGATCAAGGCGGGCCGCATTGGCAAAGTCACTTGGGCGCACGGCAGCTACAATCGCAACGCCCGCATCTGCCTGTTCAATGAGCATCAAAAGATAGATCCTACTGCCGGTCCGGATAGAGGCGGCGAAGACCACATTGATTGGGACATGTGGCTGGGTTGGAAATGGGGTCTTGCTCCAAAAATCCCGTGGAATCCGGAACATTTTTTCCGCTTCCGCAAGTATTGGCCCTACAATGGCGGCGTCGCCACTGACCTGCTTTATCACAAACTCGCGCCGCTGCTTATCGCCGTGGCCGGGCCGAACGGCGAATATCCCCGCCGCGTCAGCGCGACCGGCGGCCTTTACATCGAGAAAGATGGCCGCGACATTCCCGATACGTTTCTTTTGACCGCCGATTATCCGAGCGAATGGTCCCTGTTCCTCGTCAGCACCCTGACGAACGACGCCGGCTTGCCCGACAAGGTTTACGGCAAATACGGCACGATGGAGCTCGGCGGCGAGCCGTCGTTGCGGTGGAACGGCGACTTCAAGGAGGAGTTCAAAGCCAAGAACGACGGGAAGGAAGAGGTCCGCATTCCGATCCGCCAGCGCCGCGATCTCGAGGGAAATTTCATTGATGTGCTCCGCGGCAAGGATCAACTCGCCTGCAACGCCGACCTCGGTTGCGCCACGATGGTCGCCATCAAGATGGCCGTGGAATCCTACCGCCACAGCAAAACGATGCTCTGGGAAGGGAAGACAGAGAAGGTCGTCTCAACCTAGAAAATGAAATTCAAACCACGAACCACACGAACCACACGAAAAATGAATCCCTATGCTCTCGTGTACTAGCCGTATTTCGTGGTTCCAATTGCCCCTTCTGGGTTCGAAGCTCTGAGGCCCAGTTTACGGGGAATTTCAAAGGTTCTCCAGTCGCTTTCCGGCCAGCGCGCGCCTGCTACGGGTCACGGCTTCTTTTTCGACGCGCTCCCATTTATGGCGATCGTGGGGCTTTAAGGCCAGCAAGCGGGCATCGAAGGAAAACTGGTTCGGTTTTCCAACCTTGATTTTTTGGAAATCGGGGTGGGCCGGATTTAGCACGTAGTTCAGTTCGTCCGAGATGATGACACTGGGCACTGCCAGCACTGCCGAGCGTGAGGCCCGCACCCAGTTATCACCGATGCGCTTGGTGAACGAAGGAGGGGGTTGGATTCGCCAGCCCTTCGGCAGGCGGCGGGCAGGGATGGCTTCGATCATCCGGTCTTCGAATTCAATGCGGAAGATTACATACTTGAAGAGCAGGACCGGATTGAGGTGAACAAGAGTTTCCAAGGCCGCGAGAGATTTTGCGGCGCTGGCATAGACCACTGGCACCCCCGCGGAATTCCAACGCCCGCCGGTTTTGGCTGCTCCTTCCCCGGTGAATGCCGCCGCGGCGTGCTTCGCCTTGACGATGCGCCAGGCCTCCGGCATCAGGAATAAACCCCGTATTCGATGCGTCCGAGCAAATCCTCCACCTCACGCGCGCCCACTTCGGTTTCGGCGTAATCAAGCGGGATGGCGCCGCCCAAGCCGACCTGTGCCGAGGTGAGCCAGCGCCGGGCATTTTCCTCGGTTTCAAGGACCTCGATGGCCTTTCCCATCAGCCGGGCAAAACGGACGACGCGATCCGACTCTTCGGGCCGCAACCGGCCGCTCGCCTTGCGCCGATGGAGCGTGGCTTTGGAGATGCCTAATTTGGTTCCGAGAATTCCCGCAGGCAAGTCGAGACTGACCTGCAACTGCTCCAACTCCCGGACGGGCAGGCCAGCCTGAATGATCGCAATGAGCTTGGAAGCGGTGAAATCGCGGGCCTTCCTTGGTCCAACCGGGCCGTAGAGGCAAAAGGTCACGACTCCTCCGAACCGGCCAAGTGCTTTGACCTCTCCGGGATGGTGAGGGCTGCCGACCGAGGGTCGCTTCGGGCTGGCATTGATTGACGTTTTGCTCATCTGATACCTTTCATAGTCTCAAATGAAAGGTTTGTCAAGCGCGCGAGAACCATTGCAGCTGGATGGGTCAAGGCCACGAACCAAGCCGAGTTGGCCAACAGTTCAATCCTCCACCACGCTCCGAATGTCGCCCTGCTGGAGCTGGGTCTTCATCTTCGCGCCAGCCCGCACGTCACTCGCCGCGCGGATGATCCGGCCTGTGGTCGCATCCATGGTGATTGAGTAGCCGCGCGCCAGGGTGTTATCGGGGGAGAGCAGGCCAAGACGCGCCTGGAGGTTGGTGAATGAGTATTGAAGGCGTTGAAACAGAGAGTATGTTTGCTCGCGCAAGCGGCGCTCCAGTTCAAGCAAGAGCTGCCGCCGCTGCGAAATTGCCAGCGACGGCTTGGCGCGCAGGAATCGTTGCGCGAGGGTTTGCCAGGCGAGACGGTGAGTGCGGAACCCTTGTTTGACGCAGCGCGACAAGGATGCCTGCAAGTCATCAAGGTACTGCATCCGTTCATTGAGCCAGGAGCGCGGGTGGACCCGTGACAGCCGCTGAGTCAGTTGCTGGAGGCCCTGCTCTTCCTGTTCGAGCCGCTGGCGGACCAACCGCCGGAGGTAGGGAACGGTCTCGGCGATGAATTCCCGGCTCGCGAACGCGCCTTCTGTAATCAGTTCCGCCGCCGCGCTCGGGGTGGCGGCGCGCAAATCGGCGACAAAATCGGCGATCGTAAAATCAATCTCATGACCGACCGCGGAAACCACCGGTATGGCCGAGTGAAAAATCGCCCGGGCCACCACCTCCTCGTTGAAGGCCCACAAGTCCTCCAGGCTGCCGCCGCCACGAGTTATCAGGATGAGATCGAGACGCCGTTCCGGTCCCCACGCTGCCCACTCGTTGAGCAGTCGAATGGCGCTGGCAATTTCCTCGGCTGCTCCCATTCCTTGCACGCGACAGGATGCAAGGATGATTTCCAGCGCCGGCTGGCGGCGCTCAATCACATGCAGCACATCGCGGATGGCGGCGCCCGTGGGTGAGGTGATCAGGCCAATTCGCTGTGGATAGCGCGCGAGCGGGCGCTTCCGTTCGGAGGCGAATAGTCCTTCCGTCTGCAGCTTTTGCTTGAGCTTCTCGAAGGCCAATTGCAGGGCCCCCAGGCCACGCAGTTCCACCGCCGTCACGCGCAATTGATATTGTCCGCGCACTTCATAGACGGTGAGCAGGCCCTGAAGCAACACGCTCTGGCCGTCCTGCAAGTATTCACGATGGGCAACCGCCTCATTGCGAAAGAGCACACAACTCAACTGCGCGCCGGCGTCCTTGAGCGTGAAATAGAGATGGCCGGAACTTTGCGCGCGCAAATTAGTCACCTCGCCGCTGACCCAGATTTGGCCGACTTCCTTCTCGAGGAGCCGGCGCACCGTGGCGGTCAACTCGCTCACCGTCAGCACTCGCCGCGTGGTGGCGGGATCAAACAGTTCTCCGAAATCCCACTGTGATTTTACGTTTTTTGGCATGTCTCCTCGGCCTACTCAACCGTCGGAGCCACCTTCGGCAGCGGCTCGCTGATTCGCTGGATGCTCAGGGCGCGTCCGCTCGCCTCGTCAATGTCCACCATCACACCTTGCAACAGAATGCGCTCACTCGCGATGCTGAACTTTTGCGGCATACAGGTTATATACCGTTGGATGATTGGTCCGATCTCGCGCCCGATCACGCTTTCGTGCGGGCCGGTGAAGCCGGCGTCGCAGAGGAAGGCCGTGCCACCAGGAAAAACCTGCTCATCCGCCGTCTGGACATGGGTATGGGTGCCGAAGACGGCGCTGACCCGTCCATCGAGCAGGCGGGCCAGAGCGATCTTTTCGGAGGTGGCTTCCGCGTGCATGTCCACGAAAATGATTCGAGTTTGCTGGCGAAGCCGATCCACCTCGGGCTGCACCAGTGTGAACGGATTTTCCAACTCCGGCATGAAAACGCGACCCTGTATATTTAACACCGCGAACGGCGGCAGGCCTTCCAGCCGAAAAACGTTGCTACCACGTCCGGTTGTGCCGGGCGGGTAATTAAGCGGCCGCAACAGGCGCGGATCGCTCGCCAGCATCGGAATGATTTCCTTTTGATCCCAAAGGTGGTCTCCCATCGTGATGACGTCCACGCCCGCGGAAAAGATTTCTGCGGCTGTCTTGACCGTAAGCCCGGAGCCGCCCGCTGCATTCTCGCCATTGGCAATTACAACTTGAATGGCGTGACGGGCGCGCAAGGCAGGGACGAGGGTGGTCACGGCCCTCCGTCCCGGTTCGCCCACGATGTCGCCGATGAATAGGATTCGCACTGGTTAGACAGTAATGAGGGCCGCGAGGCTGGCAAGGAAAAGGCGCGGCTGGCGCGGGACGGCTATTGAATTAAGGAGGGCGGGATTTATCCCGCAGGTCCATCCGCACTGCAGAAGCGCCCCAGCAAATTCCAAACTGTCTTCGCCAGTCCAAGCCCCCGCGGACTAAAGTCCGCGCTCCAAATTCCCCCCTCACTCCAAAGACTTCTCTTGCAACTCCCGGCCCGGAAGCGCAAGGTGTCCTAACGAAAGCATTACAATTTATGAATCGTCACCTACTTATTCTGGCCGGCCTGTTCCTGTTCGGGACAGCCGCGTTAACCGCGGCCGAAGATCGGGATGCCAGAGTTCGGAGCGATCGAACGAATGTCCAAGCCACCGGATTCTGGATCTATAATGATCTGGCCAAAGGCATCGACGTCGCAAAGCGAACCGGCCAGCCGCTGCTGGTCGTGTTTCGGTGTGTCCCGTGAGTGGCCTGCCGAGGCTTTGACGAACAGTTGGTTCGTCGCGATCCGCTGGTTCAAGGTTTGATGGACAAGTTTGTCTGCGTCCGCCTCGTGCAAGCCAATGCGATGGATTTGGCGCTCTTCCAGTTCGACTACGACCTGACCTTTGCCGCCTTTTTCATGAACGCGGACCGAACCCTCTATGGCCGTTTCGGTTCCCGCTCCAACCAAAAGGACCCCGCCAAGGACATCAGCATGGAAGGATTCCGCCAGGCGCTGTTGGCCGCGCTGGAGTTGCACAAGCATTACCAGGGCAACTCGGGCTTGCTGAGAGGAAAGAAAGGCGCCGCACCGGCCTTCGATGTCCCGGAGGAATACCCATCGCTGAAAGGCAAATACAAATCCACGCTCGACTACGAAGGGAAAGTGGCGCGGAGTTGCATCCATTGCCACCAGGTGCGCGAAGCGGAGCGGCTGCTTTTTCGGGCCGAGCGGAAATCCATCCCGACCAACTCGCTCTATCCCTGGCCCATGCCCGACGTGGTTGGCCTGGGTTTTGATCCGAAGGAGAAGGCCAAACTCGCGAGCGTAGTCAAAGGTTCGCCCGCAGAGAGGGGTGGCTTCCGGGCTGGCGACTCCATCCTGACACTGGCAGGACAACCTATGATTTCAATCGCGGATGTGCAATGGGTGCTTCAGCAGAACAATGGGCCGGCCAAGCTCGATGCCGAGGTCCTGCGCGGCAAGAAAAAGCTGCGGCTATCGCTCGCACTCGAAAGGGATTGGCGGCGCCAGAGCGACATCTCCTGGCGCACCAGCAGTTGGGACTTGCGTCGGATGGCCAGCGGCGGACTGGTGCTGGAAGATTTGCCGGACCCGGAACGCAGTGCTGCGAAGCTCTCGTCTGCGGGATTGGGCTTGAGAGTCAAATACGTTGGAGAATACGGCGAACACGCGGCTGGCAAGCGCGCCGGCTTCCGCAAAGACGATGTGATTGTCAGTGTCGCCGGCCACAAGGAGCGGATGAGCGAGAGCGATTGGTTTGGTTTTCTCCTTCAAAACAAGATGCCGGGAGAACGGATTCCCCTCACGGTGTTGCGCGGCAGCGAGCGCTTGGAGCTGGAAATGCTAATGCAATAGTTTGTTTCACTTTTCAGTTGCCACGCAGGCTTTGTTTTTTCATCATCGGGGCATGAAAAACTACCCATTTGGCCAGAGCCCGCTGACGAACCCGCAGCAGTGCCAACGCAGCCATGCCCAATGCCCTCTTAGCACCCGGCGTGAGCCGGCTCACTCTTCTCCCCGACGAAAGCTTTGCATTCGGCATCGTGCAGGCTCGTTAATCTTCCTGTTGACCCTCTCTTGCTTCGCCTGCCTGCCGGCCCGAGCGAACCGGGCGGCGGAGGACATGGCGATGGCTGCCACGAGATTCCTGGCCTCGCTGGATGCGGAGCAGAAGGCCAAGGCGACGTTCGACTTCAAAGGTGACGAGCGCAGCAACTGGCATTACATCCCAAAGACGAGGAAGGGATTGACGATCAAGGAGATGACCGCGGATCAACGCGCTCTCGCCCACGCCCTCCTCGCCTCCGGCCTGAGCCAGCAGGGTTACGGCAAGGCGACCAATATCATGAGCCTGGAACCCATTTTGCACGACCTCGAAGGGGCTGCGCGTGTCTTCCCGCGCGATCCGGAACTTTATCACTTCTTCGTTTTTGGCAAGCCGGGCGCCAGGGAATCCTGGGGCTGGCGGGTGGAAGGACATCATGTCTCGGTCAATTTTACGATCGTGAAAGGAGACTTCGTTGCCGGCACTCCTTCATTCTTCGGCACGAATCCGGCCGAGGTGCGGCAAGGCCCTCGCAGCGGCTTGCGCGTGCTCGCCGGGGAGGAAGATTTGGGCCGCCAAATGGTGAAGTCCTTGAATGATGAGCAAAGGAAATCTGCAATTATCCAAACTACGGCCCCGAAGGAGATCCTTACGGAGGCCAAACGGAAAGTGCAGCCTTTGGAAGCGGCTGGCATCCCCGGATCCAAGTTGACCAGAGAACAATCTGATCTGCTGCTGAACCTCATCAAGGAGTACGTGTTTCGAATCCGGCGGGACCTGGCCAATGATGATTTGAAGAAGATTGAAAAAGCGGGCGTGGAGAAGATTTACTTCGCCTGGGCCGGCGGGCTGGAGCGCGGGGAGGGCCACTACTACCGCGTGCAAGGGCCGACGTTCCTGTTGGAATACGACAATACCCAGAACAATAACAACCACATCCACGCAGTGTGGCGGGATTTTGAGAGTGACTTCGGGGAAGACCTGCTGCTCAAACATTATCAAGAGGTGGAGCACCGGTAAAAGGTTAAATGGGTTAAATGGTTAAATCGTTGAAGTGTTGAAGCGTGTGCCCGGGTGCCCCAGGGGCATTGACAAAGTGCTGTTTCAACCTCGCCCGCGAAATAACGTCCAGCCGCCGGAGTGCGCCCGTCCCCGGGCGCAGCAACGTACGATATTGGAATGGCATGCGACAAATCGGACACCGTGGGTGGTTCGGGGATTCCTGGGTCCGCGGACGGGCGCACTCCGCCCGGGGGCTGGTGCGCTGCTTTGTCATTGGCCAGGCCAACTGCCCGAGGAGAGGTGGAATTCAATTCGCCGCTTTCCGGCCGAATTCAAAATGCTCCTCGTGATCGTAAACCAACACCCAAGTCTCCTCCTCTGGCCAGACCAGTACGGAAAGCACGGCGTGTTTTGGGTCGGTCCACCGCCAGGCCAGCGGGAAATCTCGAATGTTCATTCTACTTTTGCATACGCAAGAGCGGGAGCAACTTCCCGGAATAGAATGGCTCTTCTGTACACCAAAAAACGTAGTCCACCTTGAGATATGAGGTGGCAAAATCGAGCAACTCGGAAATCGTCACCGGCTGGCCGGTTTGTGGATTCTTGCATGCGTAATTGCCATCTTGAACAGCTATGGCCGTTGGCACGATTCCGGCAGAATCTCTGATCATCGGATAGCAGTGGTTCATCTGGCCCGGTTTGTGGGGCAGGAGGTCCGGGCCTCCGACGCCTGCCTTCAATTCCCGGGCTCGTTGGTACACGCTCCGCAGGTAGCCGTGGTCACTGCCAGGGAGCCACTCCCCAGGCATGAAGTTGGCGTACTGAATTGTCACGGATTTCGGAAACGCCTTCTTCAGCGCCTTCATGTTTGTGATGATGGCATCGCGATAAACCTCAGCGGCAAACCCTTTGGGAAATAACCGGCCACTCTCCCCAAACCCAACCGCCGTCTCTGCCAGATTGATCCCCTCCACCTTTCCGTCAAACTCCTGGCCCAACGCAAACAGCAGGTTGCGAAATCGTTCCTGCACGTTCGGGTCCCAACGCCTCGCCACCCAGCCTGCCGGGACGGCATGAACTTCATCATTCCCTGCAATATTGTATTGTTTGTCCGCTCCTCCGTGGTATCGGGCGTCCGCGACCAGATACCGGGGCACATTGGTCACGTTTGGCGAGAAGGAGGAATCCTGGATCTGGATGAAGAGCTTCTTCCCCTTTGTGTTCAGAAACGTCAGGTCGTGGCGAATGGCGCTGAAATCATACTCGTCCTTCACTGGCTCCAACTCGCGCCAGGTGTATTTCAATTGCGCTCCTTCCAAGGCTTTGGTCGCGAGGAACGCGGCCTCCGATATTCGTTCCCGGTCCCGATTGAAGAAGACGTAATGACGCGCCTCCGCCGCCAATCCGACGTTGCAGCAGGTCAAAACGAGGATGACATGCCCGGTCCTTTTCGACCAGAGTTTGCGCACTTGTTGGAAAACCACGGACAGGCTAAACTTGGACTCCAACCCCTGCCTGACCGCGCAGCGCGGGGTTGGAGTGCAGGCTTCAGCCTGTCTGGAAATCGGCTCCACATCAAAGTGAATTGTTGCCAAAACGCTTCCTGCTCGACAATTACTCTTTGGCCTCCCTCGCGGCGCGGCCCGCGGCGGAGAGATTGGCCAGGCGCATTTCGGAATACTTTCGCGAAAGGATGATCCCATCCGCGCCTGCTTTGAGAGCGGCCGCAGCGGCCGCGTAAGTATCTTCCGGCGACGCCTTGCGGCTATTCTTGCCGGTAGGGATGCCGATATCGATGCCGGGAAGGATTTTGCATTTGCCTTGCACTCCCTGGAGGGCGCGCTTGGTTTCCCGAAAGACGTAGTCCGGGGAAAGGCCGGCGGTGGCCAGGTCGCCGAGGTCCTTCTCCTCCGCGTAGTTGAGCAGGTAATCATTGAACCGTTTCAAGTCGCGCTTGGGCACGTCACGGAAAACCGTCGAACCGATGTTGTCGATAAAATGGGCGTAGCGTTCACCGCCGCAGTTGTTGTACACGACCACTTTTAGAAAATCCGCTTTCGTCGCCAGATCATCATAACGGCGCGTGGCGCGAAAGATGGGGTTGAACGAATTGACATGCTCGATGTGAAAGCCGACCTGCAATGCCGGGCGAATCTTCTTCACCGTCGAATAGACCTCGCTTAGCACCTGATGCTTGCCGGCATCGAACAATCGGTCCCACGCAACGATCTCCGGGTACTCCACGAGCAACCGCCAGAACTCGACAAAGTAGCCGTCACTGGGCCGTCGGTTGGCGAGCGAGTTCTGCACGAATTGGTCGAGCTTGGCGTACCCTTCCCGCGCCCGCTCATAATCAAGGCCGCGCTCTTTGGCGGCCTTTTGATGATGCTCGCAAAAGCAGGTGACGCGCGATGAAGCAATGCTTTGAGCATGGCTGGCCCCCAGCGCGTTCAGCAACGGGCCATTCCGCTCGTTGAAAAACAGGATGCCATCCACTTCATACGACTTGCAGTAATCCGTCACGAGCGCGGTCCAAAAGTGGCGCACGTCCGGATGGAAGAGGCAGAGCGTTCCCGCCTTCCGTCCTTGCAAGTCCACCTCGGCGGCTTCCTCCGCGCCGGGCACACTTGATCGGAACACGTCCTCGCACGAGCAAAACACCTTCAACCGGCGCTTTTTGGCTTCTGGCAACACCATCTGCAAGAGGTCAGCGTCACCGTGATCTGGCGCCCGCGTCTGTTTCAGGCTCGTGTCCGCGTAGAACTCCGGATGCGGCGTGGCATAATTCCCTCCGTGAAAGAAGGCTTCGTCGGACTCCTGCTTGCCATGATCGGGAAACGGCTGGCCGGGAACCTGCCGGCCCGCCAGGCCGCGTCCGTACGTGAACGTTGTCAGAAAAATCGTGTTGATGGCGCCGCGCTCCTGGAAAATATCAAGCACGGGCGCCACCCCTTCATCGAAGAACGATACGGCGCCCACCTGGATGCCAATCATCTTTCCAGAGGCCGGCTTTTCCGCGGCGCTCGCCACTCCGTTGAACGGAATTGGGTTTGAGGCCGCGGCAGCCATGAGGGCGGCAGTAGTTTTGAGGAAATCTCTGCGGCGCATGAGGTTTGAAGCATGATCTCTTTTCATAAGATGTGGATGCAAATTCTTCTCTATCAAAACGCAAGCCTCACCGTTGTCGAGCCATTCTTTTGTGTTGCGCGGCGAAAAGCTTTCAGACTAACTGGATCATGCCCTTGGTGACCGCATTCGGCCTGCGAACCATTTGACGCTTGCTAACGCGCAGACCCAATTGGGATTTAAGAACATGAGATTGATTGAATGAACACGATTGGACAGCAAAAGAAATCGACTCAACAAAGGCGTGTGAGCCGGCGGCGGTTCATCAAGGCGGGCCTGGCCACGGCAGCCTTCACGGCGGCTTCGTGGAGCCGGGTCTTCGGCGCCAACGAGCGGATCGGCATAGGCATCATTGGCTTTGGGTTGATCGGGAGAATTCACACCCGGAATTTTAAGGCGCAGTCGGATGCGCAAATCGTTGGAGTGGCCGAAACTTATGGCCCGCGCCTCCGGGCGGCCGCCGAGTTGATCGGCGGGAATCCCGCCCAATATGGCGATTTCAGGCGGCTGCTCGACAACAAAGCAGTGGACGCAGTTGTCGTGGCCACGCCGGACCATTGGCACGCACTGATGACAATGATGGCCTGCGCGGTCGGGAAGGATGTCTATGTGGAGAAACCTTTAACAGTCTTTGTGCGCGAGGGCCGCTGGATGGTG
>WNFM01130368.1_pt2 | contig 12574 bp, 11 predicted proteins | sample 5400271 | NCBI WGS metagenome assembly WNFM01 (sample SAMN13153352, study PRJNA577476) | soil metagenome | isolation source: 60 cm saprolite on Douglas fir-dominated hillslope | place: USA:California | collected 2013-09-17 | reverse complement strand
GATGGTTTTGTTAGCCGCTCTTATTTGCGGCTGGGATCCGATTACTGCCCGAGCCCAGACAGCGACCGTCATCCCGGCCAATCTCGCGGCCGGTCACATCGGGCAATACACGACAGTTGAAGGAGTGGTCGCCAAGGTGTTCACATCGAAGACTGGCAACACGTTCCTTAACATCGGTGCCGCTTACCCCAACCAGACGTTCACCGGCTGGATACCGCCGGCATCTCCGGTCTCAAAATCTTCGGTGTTTTCAGACATCGAAGGAAAGCGGATCAAAATCACCGGCAGAATCGAGATGTACAAAGGGAAGCCGGAAATTCGGATCAATGCGGCTGACCAGCTCGAGGTTGAGTGATCGATTATTTTCCTAGTGTTACTCCGCGCGGTTGTCGCTCATTTCGGACAAAAGAGAGCTGATAGAAGAAAAGAAGAATGCGAAGATGACTCGATATTTGTGGCTGACCGTCACTGCCGGAAGCCTGTTCCTAACCCACGCGACGGCATGGGCGGAGACTATTCCCGAGATCGTCAAAAGGGTTAAGCCGGCTGTTGTGGAGATTGTTGCGCTTAACAGGAAGGGCGCACCGACGAAGTTCGGCACCGGTTTTTTCGTCTCCACCGATGGCCAACTCATCACTAATTTTCACGTGATCGACGGAGCCAGTTCCTTGGTGGCCTTCGATAGCCTAGGGGCGCGACTCTCTTTTGAGCGGGTGATTCGGTCAGACTACCCGTTTCTGGATATTGCGGTACTGAAGTTTCAAGTTAAAGACGTTCCCTTCCTCAAGATTCGAGTATCAGACGATATCGCCGAGGGTGACAAAGTCATCGTGATCGGAAACCCAACGGGGCTCACAGGCACCGTTTCCGACGGAATCGTTTCCGGGTTTCGCAAAGATGGGTTGGGTAATTCGTCCCGGATCAAGCGGCTCTCCGGTCTTAGACGAAAATGGCGAGGTTATAGGTGTTGCGACACTCACAAATAATCAGGGCCAGAACCTGAATTTCGCAATTGCAGGCCGGGAGGTTTACACGGAGAGGGCCCTTCCATGGAACAGCGAGCATCCGCAGGGCGTCGAGATGCTGACCAAACTTCCAAGCATGATGAGCGCTGCCCAGTATGACAACGCGAGATCGATTATTGAGAAGTACCTCGCCGACAGGTTGGCGGTTGGAAACGACCCGACGTTGGATGTGGCAGCAAAGAAGGCAAAAATCGACCAACTAGGGCAAGAATATAACGCCAATATCAGTGACATCTTAACTCCGGCGCAAAAGGAGCGGTTTGCTACAGACGAGGAAGTAGCAAAAAAACGTGCAGCCGGAGCGAAATAAGAGAAGCGGCTACGACTTTAGAAATATTCGGGGCGGCACGTTCCTACGCTCGATTCGAAGCGTGCGATCACATAATGTTAACAACTATGCCGAGTGGAAAATCGTTCTACCATCGCAGACCTGGGCGTTATGCGGTCCAGAAGAAAGAATTCCACGGGCTCATTCAACGCCCTAAGCAACTGGCCATTGAACGCCAGTACACCAGAAGAGAGCTTGCTAACGAACTAGGCGTCTCGACTGCTTGCCTTAATCAATGGCTAACCGGCCAAACTACTTTTTCGAGGCCCCAATCCCTCGAACGCGTGAAAGAGTTTTTGGCTGCTCACTGATCGGTCCTCTCTATCCGTTATGCCCAGGAAGTCTCTGCCGCAATTTATTGCGCCAATGATGGCTTCTGTGGTCAAAGAGCCGTTCAATCATCCGGATTGGATTTTCGAGACCAAGCTGGACGGTTATCGAGCGATCGCTGTCATTGATGCAACTGGTAAAGGTCGGATCTGGTCCCGTAATCGATTGCCGCTTGAACGTAAGTTCCCGACCATTCGAGATGTCGTGGAAGAACTGAAACTTCGCTCAACGATCCTCGATGGCGAGATCGTTGCATTGGATGAGGAAGGAATTCCCCGGTTTCAATTGCTTCAAAAATGGCAAAAGCGGCCAACCGCTCCGGTCGCGTATGTCCTGTTTGATTTGCTTTGGGACAGTGGGCGTGACTTGACCGGCCAGAGCGTTGTTCGACGCCGGGAACGGCTGCAGGAGATCATTACTCCTGTTGCCGGAATTCAAGTGGGAGACTACCTCGAGAAGCGCGGACTAGAGCTCTTCCGGCTCGCGAAGGAGAAAGGTCTAGAGGGAATTATCGCAAAACGGAAAACCAGTATCTACCAACCGGGAAAGCGATCGGCAGATTGGTTAAAGATCAAAGCCAGGCTTCAGCAAGAATTCGTCGTGGGCGGTTTCACTGAGGGAAAAGGGAGCCGAAAACATTTGGGAGCGTTACTATTGGGTGCGTACCGGAATGGGAGACTCCGATATTTTGGGAACTCAGGAAGCGGCTTTACAGAAAAGGGATCGAAAGAAGCAGTCGATCGGCTGAAGCCATTCTTCACCGATAAATCACCATTCGAAAATCCGCCCAGAATTCCTGAAAAAATCCAATGGCTGAAGCCAGCCTTCGTCTGTGTGGTCGCCTTTGCCGAGTGGACTCTCGATGGCGAGCTGCGGCAGACGACATTTCTTGGGTGGCGCGACGATAAGGATCCAGAAGAAGTGGTGCTTTGAGAGCGGCTGCCACCTTGACAAGATAGTGTTTGTTTGAACACTACTTCCAATGAGTGTACCTCCCGACTCAATTTTACGGCTCTTGGATGAGCTTGAGGCTAATCGAAGGAGCCGGAGGACTGCCTGGGCTACCCTTCAGCGACTACGCAAATTTCTGGAGGAAAAGGGCGTGAGGATCGGGACGCCGGACGATCGTAACTTCGAGACTGAAGGCGAAGCAATCGAGTCGGGTCTTCGGCGCACCATCAAAGGACGAGACATGGTGATGCGCAGCCTTATAGGAGCTGTTTACCGGTTCCGAGACGCCACTCTGGTCGCTGAGAAGAAGGATGATTTTGGTGGCGCGCTTCAGAATCTGTATCGGGAGTTGGAGCGAGCAGAAAATGTAGTTGGCCCCTCCTAATCGTCCCAGTTCTTTTCGATCGTTCGACCCTGAAGAATCTCCGCGATTCCTTCGCTCGTGCCGCCGATCACGATTTTGTGCAAGCCACGGGAGATTAAATCGACTAGAACACTAATAGCCCCAGGAGGCGAAAGTGGTGAAAACGAAAAGCAGTCGGGCCTGCCCGGTTTGCGGAACGCCGTTCGTTGGCGAGTGGTGTCCGGTTTGTGTACTACGCGGAGCTCTCGGCAATAATCAGTCAATTAGTGAATCACCCACAGAGCCAGCTCTTTCGCCTTCCCAGCTCCGATTCGAGCATTACCAGGTCCTAACCCTCGATGATGGAACGCCGGTGGAACTGGGCCGCGGTGCGATGGGAGTGACTTACAAAGCACTCGATGTAAATCTTCGATATGGGGTAGCATTGAAGGTCATCAACGCCCGATTCATCGGCGACGAATCGGCCCGGCGGCGGTTTGTGCGGGAGGCCCGCGCGGCGGCCAGCGTACGCCATCCGAACGTCGCTTCGGTGTTTCATCTCGGGAAGAGCGGCGACAGCTATTTCTACGCGATGGAGTTTGTCGACGGCGAATCGCTGGACAAGGTCATCCGACGTTCTGGCCAACTGAACCCATCAACCGCCCTGAAGGTCACGGCGCTGGTAGCCGCTGGCTTGGAAGCAATCGACAAACAGAATCTGGTCCATCGCGACATCAAGCCAAGCAACATCATGGTCAGCTTCGATGGAGATAGGATTGCTAACGCGAAAGTCATCGATCTGGGCCTGGCCAAATGTACGGTTGCTGACGATGGTTCGATTTCCGAGATTTCGATTCAGGGAACCTTTGCCGGGACACCCACTTACGCCAGTCCTGAACAGTTTGCCGGGGTAGGAGCGGACATCCGTTCCGACCTTTACTCGCTCGGTATCACGCTCTGGGAGATGCTGGCTGGCGAGGTCCCTTTCAAGGGATCGACTTCGAGGCTGATCTATCAGCATCAACACGCCACGCCGCCGGTAGACATGCTGACTCATGTTCCACAGCCGATCATAGCTCTGCTCGAGGTACTCCTCGAAAAAGATCCTCCTCGACGGCTCCAGACGCCAACCAAGCTTCTCCAGGTGATTCCAAAAGTGACCGAAGCGCTTGCGTCGGGACGGCGTGTGACCACCGATCAATTGCGATTAGGAGTTGCCGGAATCGCGGCCGAATCAAAGCAATCGACACGACTTCTTCACCCTCTTCTGACCGGTGCGAGGATGCGTGCTTTTGGATGGCTGCTCGCATCAGTCTTGGGAGTTGCCGGATTGCTACTCGCCTGGTTTTTCTTCTCCGGTCACGGGGGACATTTCTTTGACCAGCGAGTCGCCGGCGCGGTACCAACCGAAAAAAGCATTGCAGTCCTTCCGTTTGAGAACATCAGCGCAAATAAAGATGACGCCTATTTCGCTGATGGAGTGCAGGATGAGATCCTCAATAATCTAGCCAAGATTGCTCAACTCAAAGTCATCAGCCGCACCTCGGTGATGCAGTATCGAGCGGACACAAAACGAGACTTGCGTCAAATCGCCACCGCCTTGGGAGTTGCAAACGTGCTGGAGGGAACTGTCCGTCGGGATGGTAATCGAGTCAGGGTGAGCACCGAACTTATTAATGCTAACAATGACAATACGGTCTGGGCCGACAGCTATGATCGTGATCTGACCGATATTTTTGCTATCCAAAGCGAAGTGGCTCAAACCATCGCCAACAAGCTAACGGCAAGGCTTTCCCCGGAAGAGAAGAAATGGATCGAAGTAAGACCAACCGACAACCTCGAAGCCTATGACCTCTATCTTAGGGCGAAGGAGCTAATCGGAAACGCTGAAGTTTCTTTATTCTTAGCGAACGTCGAAAAACCTCTGCGCGACGCGATTAGTTTTTTGGAAGAGGCCGTCCGACTCGATCCAAAGTTCACGCTTGCCTACTGTAAGTGCGCAGAAGCACACGACCTGATTTATTTTTACTACGATCCCACCCCAGAGCGACGCGCTTTGGCCGATGCGGCAGTGAACAGCGCAATGCGCCTTGCGCCGGACTTCCCTGAGGTTCACCTAGCGTACGCAACCCATCTCTATCGCGGTTATCGTGACTACGAGCGAGCGCTCGCCCAGCTAGCGATCGCCATGCGCGGCTCCCCGAACAACGCCGAAGCGATGGTGCTTGCAGCATATATCGATCGCCGTCAGGGTAACTTCGAAAAAGCAGTCCGGGAGCTTAATCAAGCCTTAACCCTCGATCCACGAAACCCAACTGCGATTTCGGCAATGGCTAACGCCCTTATTGACGTGCGCCAATTCCCCGCTCTAGAGAAAGTTTATAACCGATTGATAGAGCGACTTCCCAATAATCCAATGGTCAAGGTGGACAGAGAATTCAGTGTCACTTTTTTGAAGACAGGAAATTACACGGGCCTCCTTTCGGCAATTGCAGCGCTCCCGGCGTCGATGGCGGATGATCGCCGAATTCTAACATTGCGCTTGAACCTTGTGTTGACCGATCGGGACTGGGCGGAAGCAGGCCGCTTGCTCGAACGGCTTAGGGGAGGCGAGGCTGGCTTCTTCGCCTATACCGCCGTGCCAGTGCCGCTTGGTTGCTACTCCATTTTAATCGCTCGCCTCCAGGGAATCTCTTTTGAGGCGAATTCCAGTTTTGCTGAGACGCGTGAACTACTGAATCAGAAGATACTGGCAGCGCCGGGTGACGCTTACCTGCTCAGCGGATTGGCAGTTGTGGACGCTCTGTTGGCGCACAAGGAGGATGCTATCAAAGAGGCGAAAAGGGCCGTCGAGCGACTACCCGTTTCGGCGGATGCGTTGGATGGGCCCTTTATCGCGGCGAACTTGGCAACGGTTTATGCTTGGACTGGCGAGCCAGACCTCGCCTTTGAGCAACTGAACGTTCTGACAAAGATACCGAGTGGGGTTTATTACGGTCAGTTGAAATCGTATTGGCCGTGGGCTCCGCTTCGGAAAGATCCGCGCTTCGACAAACTGTTAGCCGAGTTAGCGCCAAAGGACTGAGGGCTGATCGATCAAACCCCCGTGAACTGAGACCTATTACTCGCCTAAACTGAACAGCGGCAAATAATATGACTGAACTCAAGAACCGGATCGATCACGTGGTAATTATTGTGAAGGAAAATCATACCTTCGATAACTATTTCGGGACTTTCCCTGGTGCGAACGGCGTCCAGCTTAACCCTGCCCAAAATCCGCCTCCAGACGACCCAGACCATGGGCACAAAGCGTGGGAACAGCGCGCCCACGAGCAGCGGTACAGAGTACAGTACTCCGAAAATGACATTCCCGCTTATTTCGCGCTCGCGAGGCAGTATACGCTGTGCGACAATTACTTTTCCGAAGTCGCCGGACCTTCGACGCCCAATCACTTGATGCTCATCTGCGCCGACGCCCCGGTCATCAACAATCCTCGCAACCATCATTACGACCTGCGCTCATTACCCATAGCACTGGAGAGGGCCGGGATCACCTGGGGCAGCTACGGGGGTTATGCGTTTATGAAGTACATCAAGGAACTCGCTGACAATCCTTCTAACCACGAATCGGATCTTTTCGCCCAACACGCCGCAGCCGGGCAGTTGCCGACTGTTTCCTGGGTCTTTGCCGACGACAAAACGTCACGCAGCAGCGAGCACCCACCGCAAAACGTTACAGAAGGTTTGCGATGGACCGTAAACCAGATTCAGGCGATTGACGATGGCGGACTTTGGAGTCGGACCGCAATTTTTGTGACATGGGACGATTGGGGTGGCTGGTTTGATCACGTAGAACCGCCGAATGCTGAGCAGTGGGACATCCGGAAGGCTCAGCGCCTTATAGACTATTATCTTCAATTTTTGGGGAACCAATTTCGCTACGGCTCACGTGTGCCCTGCCTCGTGATCAGCCCATACGCAAAATCAGGTCACGTATCTAAGACGCTACGTTCGCATATCAGCTTGGTTAAATTCGTCCAAACCCTCTTTAGAATCGCGTCAATCAACCCGCGTCTACAGAGTGCTGACGACATGCTAGATTGTTTCAATCCTGGCCGGGCGGCCTTACCGCCACCAAGAATCTAACTACACGTGGATCAGCCCGCGCGCGGGGTCCAACCGGTTCCGCAAGAGCAGCACATCATCACTCCTAATGGCGTGACAGTTATTAGAGGCAACACCATCATCTATCCCAAAGGATCAGTAGGAATCATACAATAACTTATGAGAAAGAACTTACTGATTCCGGCTGTCTTATTGGCGGCGCATCTACTTTCGTCGAGTTACTCTGCTGATCCGAGAAAAAAGGAACCCAAGACAGACAGAGAACGGGTCGGCAGTAAGGTGAGGTTAACGCCCTGGCTTTATCCCTAAAAGTTTTTGGCGAGCGGAGAACTGAAAGGTTGACTCGTGGAGCTTGCGCTAGTCCGGTGCCCGAGCACTCTCATCGTTCTCAAGAGTCCTCTGCGGCTTGCAGGTGGCAGCATCATTCCCTCCCCGAGTGCCACCCGGGAGTAAAAGGATTGCTACCGAACAAAATGACGCTTGGGGGAGCGAGCGAGCACTAGGCTCGCCCGGCAAAACTTTTTTTAAGCGCTAAATCAAGTGGGCGTCCAGGCTCCGAGCGAGCGATTCGCCCGCGAGTTTGTGCGTTTGCGCGATTTGAATCTTAAAAGCCAGGGGGCCCCCGGCTACAGACTCCGGTAGGCCAGGTTGCTCCATCGGTTCATTGGTTCTCGGGTCACAGCTCTCCACCTTCAATTAAACACTCGCGCAATCGATTGAGTGATCTTCGCTATTTGTGTCGTTAAATAGGCGGGTTCTTATTTCGCCTTCTTCCTTCGTTGCGTCTTGAGGAAGTCTCGGATGTTAAACAGAGTTTCGGCCATCGGGTCAGTCTTTCGGTTGAACCAATCGTTTACTAATTGTCGGGACACTCCGCACATTTTAGCAATCTCGACGCGACGACCGCGCTCCATATCGCACCACTCTCTCAACTCGGAGATTATTTTCTCTATTTCTGGATGTGACATTTACCTCGTAAAACGTACGACCCACGTCGCACAGATTGCAAGAGCTATTTGTACGATGCCACTTGACAATTAATTAAACATGTACGACCCTATCATACAGAACAAGGGAAATCAAAAATGAACAAATCAGACGTTTACGACTATGTGACCGAGCGAATCATTGATCGCTTATCGCAAGGTGAGGTGCCCTGGGTCAACACGCGGACCAAGCCGCTACTGTGGGCTCGCAGTGCAACGACGGGCCGAGTGTATCGCGGTATCAACGCCTTCTTGCTTTCGAGCAGCTCTTACGCGTCCGCGTTCTGGGCAACTTACAAAACCGTGGAATCCCTGAAAGGCCATGTGAAGAAAGGCGAGCATTCAAGCTTCTGCGTTTTCTGGAAACAGTACGAGACAAAGGAAACGACGGTCAATAAGCGCACAGGCGAAGAAGAACACAAGACGGTACCCGTGTTACGGTTCTACGGAGTCTTCAACCTGGAACAGACAGAAGGTGTCACAGACCCACTGCTCGACGTTGCCAATATCGCTGACCCGATTGCGAAGGCTGATGAGATCATTGCCAACTTCGCAAACAAGCCAACGGTTGTCTTCGGTTCAAGTGGGAGAGCATTCTACAGCATCAGCCTGGATAAGGTCGTCTTGCCGCAACAATCATCCTTCACCAGCTCGGCTCAGCTGTACCGCACCTACTTTCACGAATTGATTCATTCCACCGGGCATTCAAGCCGGCTGAACCGGTTCTCTGGCCAGGATGAAGTTGATGCCACTCGCGGTTTTGAAGAGCTGGTTGCGGAGATGGGGAGCGCGATGCTGCTAGCCGAATGCGGCATTTTCGAAGAGTGCGCCGAGAAGAACGCCAGCTACTGCCAACACTGGATTACTGAATTAAAAGCGGATTCGAAACTGATCGTCAAAGCGGCTGGCAAGGCTCAACGCGCAGTCGACCTCATTCTGGGACGGCAATGGGACCAGACCTCGGAGAATGAGAGCAAGCCGTGCCAGTCCGAAAACAGGCTGGCACTCGCAGCGTAAGCCAACAACGGCTCTCTTGCTTTCTTCAATATTACAACTCTTAACGAAATAGCCCAAATGTTGAGAGTGTGACCAGCGCGAAATCAGCGAATCAAGTCTAGAAGCCAATCGGCTAACACCCTTCCCGCCCAAACACTAAACAAAATGATATGAAAATAGAACGAACCCGCGAATATCTCACGCAAGAGGAAGTGCAGAAACTCCTCGCGGCTACCAAAAAGGATGGCTTATCACGCAACCCGCAACGCGATCTTTGCCTGCTCTTTCTCATGGTGCGGCACGGGCTCCGCGTGTCGGAAGCCTGCCAGCTCAAACTCAGCGACATCGACCTGGAACGGAAAACCATCTACGTTCACCGGCTCAAAAAAGGGAAGCCAGCCGTGCATCCAATTTACAACGGGGGAGAGCTGAAATCCCTGTATGAATGGCTTAAGGTGCGTAAAGGAATCGTCTCAGAGTACGATAACCTCTTTTTATCTGAGCAGCGCACTCCGCTCAATCGAACCACCGTTTGGCTCATGCTGCAAAAGTACGGCAAGGCTGCCGGGCTCGATAACCTGGCCATCCACCCGCATATGCTCAGGCACGCTTGCGGCTACGATCTAGCCAATCGCGGGAACGACACTCGCCTAATCCAAGGTTTCCTCGGGCACCAAAACATTCAACACACGGTTCGTTATACCGAGCTTGCGCCTAACCGATTCGATAAGCTGTACTAAAACCAGTGATCGATTTCGATCCGATTTCTGTGGTAAGCTCACCCGCATGGAGCAACCGAAGCGACCGCAATCACCTTGGAACGCGGGCCGACCGCGCCGGGAGCCAGTACCGAATCAACCTGACTACTTCCTTCGCCAAATTAAGAGACGGCTTATTAAGGCCGGGCGGAAGTGAAGGAGTTGCCGGGCAAAATCACCAGCCGCTTCTTTCCTGCTCCAATCGTGCCAGCGCTTCTTCTTTTGCGTGCTTTACTTGGTCGGCGGCTGCCGCCCAATAATTGCCGCTAGAGGACTGACTAAGAGGTTCTGGACCGTCATCAAAATGATTGTTGGTTTCAGATCGAACCTGAGGAAATCCTGGTGTGGAGCGGGTGAGGAAATTCCGAGTCAAGCCAAGGAGAAAAGGGTTTGCGGCGGCGAATGCCTCGACATCGGCGTTGATCGTCAAGTCGCACGGTAGGCTTAGAAACTCCGCCTCGGTCGCTGGATCAGAGAAATCAATTCCCACATACCGCTTGAGGCGCAGTTCGTAATCCCTAGCAATGCGCAATTGGAGTGTTGGGTAGAGCCGTTTAAAAATGCCGAGTATGCGTCTTGCGGCGGTAAGGTGTGCTCGCCAGCCGCTGTTAAGCCTGGAACAAGCCTTGGTCAACTCCTCCGCATCCTGCCACTGTCCTGGCCGGTCCAGGTGCCAAATGTAAGTGCGCAAGGCCACAACGAGAACCTCGGTACTGGAGATCATTCCGGCTAGCCGGAATCGGCGTTGAACGGTTTTTTCGGCTCGGGATAACTGGTTCATCCGGGAAACCACCCTCCTGTATTTCAGCAGGAAATTCGAGATCATAAGTACTAGAAAATTTGTGGTGAGCGACGCCGGAAGAGAACCTGATCCATATGCCCGCGACATATTATGGGTGTATGCCGGGTGAAAATATGAGGCCACGCCGCATGAGAAAAGATCGGCAAAATAAATCCTCCGAATATTCAGAAACTAGTTCGCCAAAAAACGAACTATATTTATTCCTGTGATCCCGAGGTAACCAGCCCGGTCAGCCCGGTCAGACCATTTCCTATTCTATTACTACACATTACCTTTACCTCACCCGCGATAGTATAAAAATAGGGGTAGGTCTGACCACCCTGACCACTTGTGCAAAATCTGCGGTCATCTGCGGTCTAAAGCGCCCCATTATAATAGCTATTATTTCGTTGGACCTTGGTCTGCCTCGACCTGGAAATTAAGAAAAATACCGAAAACGATTTTTATGGGCTACAAATAATATTTTGGTCAGACCTCGCCCGTGATGACATGAATAATATTCGCGGAAAATAAGGGAATGCCCGTTCCAGGGTAGGTTATTTATTTTCCTCGGTAGGCGGACCTTTAATCATCTGCCGCAAGTTCAATGCCGTGCAATTTCTGGACTCTCTCATTACCATCTCTTCTGCGCACATTTTCGACGGCAAAACGAGTAAGTAATTCTTTAGAGAAAAACGAGTTATCGGTAGGTTGCGGGAGACCGTTGCGGACGCGGAAGTTCACGTATGCATTAAAAAGATCGGCCTTCTCTATTTCCCGAGTGGACCCCAGGATGCATTCGGTTTTTATGAAAGCGCCAAGCGGATCATTCTGAATATCGAATCTTTCGCGAATCCGAACAGATTCCTGGCCGCCAGTCGGTATCTTGCCCCGTTGCATCAATGCCCGAAGTCCGTCTACCATGAAAAGCATAACACCGGCACGCTCCGTGGTACTCAGCTTTTCTTTTAAAGTAACGTCGACCGATTCATGGATTTTATTGAAATGTAAGATCCGTAAGCGCCGCAACTCGGCGTCCGTTCCATATCGGAACCGAGGTAGGGAATTTGTGTTAAACCAATGCTTGCATCCGGTACATAAGCGAATGTCGTCCCGAAATTTCCGGTCGGCCTGAACGCATTCCCCGCTCACCAGTTTTTTGAAAGTCTCGCCTCCTACCTCAAGCGCATTGAGTTCAGTGCTGATATTAAGCGCCCTATACTGCAGCTGTGCGAGAAGCTTGCTCTGAGGATCACAGATTTGTTCCAGGGACAGATTACAAACCAATTTAGGACCAATCACTGCCTGGATCGCTTCCGACAGCGTGCTTTTGCTGGTTCCGCCCGGCCCGAAACAGACTAAGGCCGCTTCGAATCGGCAATCAGGGTAGAGCAAATAACCGCTAAACATCTGAAGTAGGCGAAGGTCCGCCGGGTCGGGCAACGCTTCCTGCAGAACGCGCTCAAAAGTGGGGGCGGTAGCATCGGGATCGTAACAGGCGTCCAGTTGGCCGGTAAATAAGTGCTCGGCTTCGTGCGGCTCCAATTCCGCTTTATCGGGCATGACCCGCAGGACCCCGTTTGCGCAATTAATTAGGATGTCATCGAAGATACCAAAACAACAGAACGAGCGGAATTCCTCTGAGCTGCATTGCTGCCCATACTCGATATGATTCAGCGCATTTAACGCTTTGCGTGCTGTCCGAGCCTTTGGATTCTGGATTGAGAGAGCCCGTGGCTTGAAAGTATCGCGGTTAGTTTTTTGCCACAATCCATTCTGGTAAACATACCAATCCTCGCCAACGCATCGGATCGGCGGTAGTTCGGCCTTTAGTAGAGCCGCCAACTGCTGTTCGGTGGCGTATTCGTCCAGAGCGCTACTGCCGCCATGTTCCCGCCTTAACTCTTCAGGTGTCTTAACCTGGCTCATGGAAACAATTCCTTCAATAGGG
>WNFM01284402.1_pt3 | contig 12575 bp, 15 predicted proteins | sample 5400271 | NCBI WGS metagenome assembly WNFM01 (sample SAMN13153352, study PRJNA577476) | soil metagenome | isolation source: 60 cm saprolite on Douglas fir-dominated hillslope | place: USA:California | collected 2013-09-17 | reverse complement strand
CACCCACCAAGCTGTGGGAATGTCTCGACCCGCTCCGCACCAAGCAACCGGCCACCGCACGGCACGTCTACGGATTGGCTAAGAAACTAACGGCGTTCGGATTGCAGCGAGGCTACCTGGAGCGGGATCCGGCCGCCGGCATCGAACGCAGGGCCGTCGCCCCGAAGCCCCCTCCGCGACAACGCGTGCTGAGTGACGATGAAATCCGGGCACTATGGTTCGATTTCGGAGAAGGAAACGTATCGCGTCGAGTGTGGCTGGGCCTAAAGCTGCTTTTGGTCACGGGGCAAAGGCGCGGAGAAGTTACGCGCGCGGAGCGACAAGAATTTGATGTCCGCAAAAAAAGATGGCTCATTCCCGCAGGACGTCGTGGCAAGAAGAAGACGGCAGAGAGCCGCGTGCCGCACCTCGTCCCATTGAGTGCAATGGCGCTCTCCGTACTTAAGGAGTTGTTCGCAGAGTGTGGCTCGTCTGCCTGGCTGCTGCCCTCTCCTGTTGATTCCGAGAAACCGATAGACGAACGGGCATTGACTCGAGCGGTGGCGCGCAAAAAATACGGCTGGACCGTCCACGACGTGCGGAGGACTGTGCGCACGCGACTATCCAGCTTAGGGGTTACCGCGGTCGTTGCGGAGCGTGTGATCGGCCATGAGCTGCCCGATCTCATTGCGGTCTACGACGTCCATGCATATGAAGCGGAAACACGCACCGCTCTGAAGAAATGGACGAAAGAACTCCGGAGAATCCTAAAAAAATAGGTGCTTCGGTTGTATAAGTCGCGACTTTATCTGACAGACAACGTCCGGTACCTGGGAATTTAGTCCGACGTCCGACAGGCAACAACCGGCCTATTCTGTTGAAAAACTCGAAATTGTTTTCACCCAGAATTCTTGCGAGGGTACGTTGCAATCGACAATTCACTCGACGAATCGTCCGAGCGTTTGTTAGAAGGCTCCTGGTCGCGCGCCACAGTAGATCGTATGTCCCCCCACATCCGGGAAGGAGCGACGCCTCTGACGGCCTGGAATTTTTCGAGTAGCTCCGGAAATGGAGTTTTTCAACAGAATAGGCCATAAGCAGTCCTTCAAAGCGCGTTTCTAATTCACCCGATAGCAGACGTCCAAAACTTGCCCATCAGAAGTTCACCTCGGTGCCGGCGCGGATGAAGGTTGAGTTCCCGATCTACGACGTCGCGGTCTTGCAGAAGGCGTTCGCGGCGGGGTAGGAGGTCAACTCAACGCGCAATGTACTTCAGAGAGCCACCACGGCCGGCAATCGCGGTGCGAACCGGGTTGCTCGGAACAATCTCACGTTGCGACATGAACGATTTCCATCCATCACGTATTGGATTTGGAAACAGACACTAACGCGGCGTTCAGGATTTCGTCCGAAAGCGCTCGATCGTCGACCACGCGGGCCATGATCATTGCGCCCACCATGCATGCGTAGATGCTGATCGCCTTCTGCCTTCTTGCCGCCTTGGACTTGCCTGCAACCACTCCAGTCAGCAGGTCGAAAGCCGAACACAGTCCTTCCGTGACGGCGCGCCGCACGCCGGGGCCGTGTCGGGCGACATCGGGGCCGAGCGCGGCCAGGACACAACCCGAGCCAGGATCGTCGCGATGCCTGTGGCTCAAATAGCCGCCGGCGATCGATGGCAGCGGGTCTTCGGGCACACTGTCCGCGCGCCTGGCCCAGGCCTCGTGTGTCCGCGTGAGCGCGCAGGCGCACGCCTGCGCCAACAACTCCTCCTTCGAAGAAAAGTGGCCGTAGAAGCCGCCATGGGTGAGGCCCACCGTCTTCATCAAGTCCGCGACACCGATGCCTTCAAAGCCCCGCTCGCGGAATAGCTGGGCTGCGGCATCGACGATCCGTTCGCGGTTTTGGGTTGCCTGCTCCCTGCTCACCTTCATCTGATCTCCTTGGAGGTCTACTTTCCACTTGACAGTATATATGATGCTCATCATAATTCAAACATGATGATCATCATATATACCGCCGATCGGAAAGGAGGCCTTCAATGAAAAACCTGTTCGAGAGTGTATTGAGGTGGTTCTCGGGCCCGAGTACGAGCGGTGGCGCGCACGGTGTGCGCGGGCCCAGCCTGTCGGACTACGACCGCCGATTGCGTGAGCTGGAAGAGCGCTTGGGCGGACTGTTCTTGCCCCGAGGCGTGCTTGCTACACGGGTGAGTCGTCTGCAATCGGCACGCCGAGACACGCCGCGGGGGGCGCTGATCCGACCCGCGCAATTCTGTAACAACTTTAAAACTGGAGGCATGTCCATGATTAGGCCCGACCGCTTATTAGCAGCGGCATTGTTGTCATTCATGCTCGGCAGCGCGAGTGCCAAGCAACCGGATACAGCCGCAATCGACGGGGACGGGGAGACTGGCGACGCGGCCGGCCCGACGTTGCGGCACGCGCAGTTCATTCGCTTTCTCTTTCAACCCGTAGAAGATCCGAATCAACTCCGAGGCTACCGAGTCGCCATTCTGGCCGCCGACGGCGTGGACGGGTTCGACCTCGAAGTGCCGCGCGCTTTCCTCGCCAAGCGAGGGGCGACGGTGCACGTCATCGTCGCGCGTCCGCGTCATGTACAGCAAGCGGCCGCCTCCGGTGCGGTCATCAAACCCAAGACCCAGATTGCCGTGCTCGAGCCCTCCGGCGAGCAGAAAACGGCCAGTTTCGACCGCTTCCTGGATCAAGCTCGCGCGGAGGACTACCACGTAATCTATCTGCCGGGGCACCCGGCTATGGGTAGTGGGTTAAATGACCCAAACAGCATCACGTTTCTGCAGGAGGCTGCGCGCGCGGACAAGCCGATCTTCGCCGCGGGCAACTCCCCGGATGCGCTGGTCACAGCCGGGTTGCTCAACTACTGGCCGGCACGCGACCCGGCGGCGCTTTCGAGCCCCGCATGGTCCACCCCGAACGTCCCCGATGCGCTCCTAGCGCGCTACGCGATGATCTACACGAGCCGCGACGCCTTCGAAATGCCGGTTTTGATCGATCGGCTCATCGCTGCGCTGCTAACGCGGCCCGTTGCACTGCCTCAGTAACTCCAATGAGGATCCTCGTTCGTGGGGCTGGCGCCATTGGTGGCTACTATGGTGCGCGCCTACTTGAATCCGGCTCCGAGGTGACTTTTCTTGTGCGACCGAACATAGCTGTAACCGACACTGACATGTTTAATCTAAAGGAGTGACGACAATGGGTAGACTAGCGGACAAGAATATCCTTATCACCGGCGGCAACAGCGGGATCGGGCTGGCCACAGCGCAGGAATTCGACAGAGAGGGCGCGCGCGTCGCCATCTGCGGCTTGAATGAGAGGACCCTACAGGCGGCTAAGGGGACGCTGGGAGCCGGAAGTCTCGCCGTTCGCGCGGACGTCAGCAAACTCGCCGACCTCGATACGATGTTCGCCACGATCAAGCGAGAGTTCGGTCACCTGGACGGCGTCTTCGTCAATGCTGGTTACAGCGAGTTCCTGCCGTTCGAAGAGGTGACAGAGCAAAGCTTCGACAGGGTGATAGGCTCCAATTTCAAAGGGGCTTACTTCACCATTCAAAAGGCCTTGCCGCTGCTCAGGCCGGGCTCGTCTGTCGTCATCAATGGGTCCGTTGGCGCGCACAAGGGGTGGCCGACGACCTCGACCGTCTCGACCTGCAAGGCCGCGGTGGCCGCGGGATTCGCGTGAATACCCTAAGCCCAGGCCCGACGGACACGGCGATGTTCGGTCGCTTCGCAGGCGAAGAGCAGGGCGACGCGGTCAAGGGCATCCTTGCAACCAACAATCCCAGCAAGCGGATGGCCGATCCGTCGGAAATCGCGAAGCTGGCGGTTTATCTCGCGTCGAACGATTCCGCGTACGTCGTCGGAGCAGACTTCCTGATCGACGGCGGGGTCACGGCCATTTCGGCCGTGGGCGCCTGAGCCTTATTGTTGTAGCGAGTCGAGACCGTTCCTGTTTCCGCTCAGGCAAGGGACGGCTCGCGCCGCCAATCCCCGTCACGCCAAGAAAGTGTCGGCCGAGACGCTTCTGCCGTCTGCGGTCGTGGAGCTGAGCTGGAAAATCGACGGTTCCGCTGTTGATTTCCACCCCATGTTCACCCCCGATTTTCGTCGGCGCGTGACCCGCACTGGAAGATACCAACCGCTTGGATACACGACGGACTATCAATACATCAGTGGGTGTGCCCGAAATGAAAAACTGGGTCAATTTGGAGTGAAAATCAACACCGCAAGGCCAACTGCTGGAACAACGCGCCCACGGAGAGCTTCTTCAACAGCTTGAAGAATGAGTGCGTGCACGGCACCCGTTACGACACGCGGGCCGCGGCACAAGCGGATCTGTTCGACTACATCGAGCCGTTCTACAACCGCAAACGGCAGCACTCGACTCTCGGCTGCGTCTCGCCCGTTAAGTTCCTGGCAAACTGGGTCAGCACTCAGCATGAGCAGAAGTTGGCGGCATAATGCCGAAGGCTTGGAAGACGAAAAACAGAGGGAAGCTCAGAGCTCAGGAAAGCCAAAGAGCCTGATGGCCTCATCAAGGCGATGAAAGAAAAACTCCCATCCTCTGATTTACTGTTAGCAATCGAAAGGGGTGCGAAGGCCAATGTTAAGCAGTAAGTATCCCCAGCTTTGCCGGGTGATACTTACTGAGTTGTACTTGAATCGCTGAGCAGCTCCGTGCATCTCATCACTCCCTTGTGAGAAGAAAAGCCCCTGCCATGGCCCCTGCCGCGCACATGCTGATGAGTCCATACCGAGCATTGCGACGCGCCATCTCATAGGCCAGGGTGGTGAGAATTCGTCCGCCCGTTGCGGACCACGGGTGCCCGACGGAGATCGAGCTGCCGTTCACGTTGACCCGATCCCAGATCACCGCATCGGTGGCAGGACCCTTCCAGCCTTGCTCCCACGCCGCGGCGTTCGCCAGCACCTGGGCGGCGAACGCTTCGTGGATCTCGATCAGATCAATGTCCTTTAGTCGCAGCCCTACGCGGTCGAGCAATCGCGGAACCGCAATGGCCGGAGCCATGAGCAGCCCCTCGCTCGGATGCAGCGCGGCGTACTCCATGGCCTCGATGAAGGCCAGGGGCTCCCGGCCCTCTTGTCGCGCGCGTTTCTCGCTCATCAACAATACGGCGGATGCCCCGTCGGTGACGGGCGACGCATTGCCCGCGGTGATCGTTCCGTCGGCATCGAACGCGGGCGCTAGCGTGGCAAGTCGTTCCAGTGAGGTATCGGGCCGCGGGCCCGTGTCGCCGGCGATGCCATCGAGCGGCAGAATCTCCTGAGCGAGGCGCTCGCGCGCCGCCACCGCGTTACGGTGACTGGCGAGCGCAATCTCATCCTGGCGCGCTCTCGAAATGCCCCACTCCTTGCGCGTGAGTTCCGTGTGCTCACCCATGGAGAGGCCTGTGCTCGGCTCGTTGAATGTGCTCGGGTCGGATCCGCTCAGCCACTCGACGCCGCCCGCGATGCCGGCGCTTATCCGCCCCTCCGATATGGCATCGGCGATAATGGTCGCCGTCCGTAAGCCGGTGATGCAGTAAGAGGAGACCGTCTGTGCCTCGATACGCGCCGGCAAGCCCGCTTCGAAGACGATTTCCCGGGCAAGGTTGGGTTTGCCGCGCTCGGGCACGACGGCACCAAAGGCAATGGCGTCAATCCGATCCGGATCGACGTGGTGGCGATCAAGGAGCCCGCGCACGGCAAGCTTCGCGAGCGCAGAGGGCCCGAGTGAGGCAAGCGCCTTCCCCGCTTTGACAAAGGGCGTGCGCGCGCCAGCGACGATGGCGACCCGGTGATTACTCATAAAACACTCCGCGTTTTCTCAGTCATGGGTGATTGCAAGTTCTCCGCGCAAGGATTAAGCCGACGCGGGTACACCAATTCCGTATCTGGGCGCCGGTACGGAATTGCCGAACCGCGCCGAGATAGCGCGGCGTGCGGCTTCGAAACGGGTCCATTCGTCTTCATCTTGCAGGCCGGGGATCGTAACCAGCTCGCCCTGGTCGAGCCCGACCAGGGCTGCATCGACCATGTCTTCCGGCGACATGACGATTGACGCGGGCAGGTTCTGCCATGGGAGGCCGGCGATCTCCCAGAGATCGGTCGCGGTCGCGCCCGGCAGCACCACCTGGATACGGATGCCTTTATCGGCCAGCTCTTGCTGCAGCGAATGGCTGAGCGCAATGACAAAGGCTTTGGTCGCGCCGTACACACCGTTGAGCGTCTCGGGCGAGATGCCCACCACCGATGCGATGTTGATGATCGTGCCTGCGCCACGCGCGACGAAGGCAGGCGCGGCGGCATAGGTCAGGCGCGTGAGCGCGGTGATGTTGAGAGCGATCATGTCGTCCATCTTCTCAACATCGGCATTCAGTAGCGGCGCGACGGAGGCGATGCCAGCATTATTGACGAGCATGGTGATGGTCTGTTCATCCCGCAGCGTGGTCTCCACCTTCGCGAGTTCCGCCTTGTCATTGAGGTCCGCCGCCAGCGCAGCGACCGAGCGTCCGGTCTCGCTCGTCAGGCGGGCGGAAAGCGCCTTGAGCCGCGCCTCGTTGCGGGCCACCAGGATGAGGTCATAACCACGCTTGGCGAGACGGTCGGCGTAAACGGCGCCGATGCCCCTGGAGGCGCCAGTGATGAGGGCAGTGCCCTTCGAGGGGGAATTAGGCATGCTTTTCTCCTTTGTTAAGCAATGTCCTTGCCGAGCTCGGCGGTCCTGACGTTCGGTCGCCACAACTGCGTCTCCATGACTTCCGCGTACAGCGTGCAAAGCGGCGTCGCCAATTCGCGTTTTACCTCGACGGGAGAGGTGCCGGATAAAACAAGGTGCAGGTAAGGCATGGTGGTCCTCCTTCAGGTTGCCTGCGAGATGAACGCACGTTGCGCCAACCCTTGACCGAACGAGGCGTTCTCGCCCGCAATCTCGTAGAGATTGATCAAAAGGTCATCTGGCGAGATGCCGGCACCAGCGACAATCCGCTCGTTCAGTTCTTTAAGCAGGGCGAGTCGGGTTTCTTTCGGCCGGCCAGAGAGGAACGTGAGTTCCAGCAAGATCAGGTCGTCCGAGTACTTCAGGCCGAGAAACGACGGCGTGTGCAGGAATCGGTTGCGTGGGAGCACCTGGATGATCTGATAAAAATCGTCCGCGGGAATCTTCAAGACGCTGATCAGTCCATCCTGGATCGCCTTAGAGACATTCGTCAGGCGACGCTCGTCATATTGTCCTTCGAGGACATGAATCTTTGCGACTGGCATTGGAAGTCTCCTTGTACAGACGTTACTGAGTAGATTCGGCGGCCTATCGAACTCGTTGGCTTGAATGGCCGCCCGCCGGTTTATTCGAAGGTGTCGCTGTCGGTTCGCAAACCGCTCCCCACAACGGCGCGCAAAAGGGCGCGCAACTCCGACGCACGGTCGCTTCCGAAAGTCGCCTCGAACTGCGCTTGTGCTTTCCCCCACCCTTTCGCTGCCGCGCTCAGTCGTACGAGTCCGGCCTTGGTGAGATGCAGTTCCTTGCTGCGCCGATCGTCGCACCCTCTGTTCGCTGCGATGAGTCCCTCGCGCTGCAGCGGCACGATGTTCCGTCCCAGCGTGGTACGGTCCATCACCAGCTCTTGGGCCAAGGCGTTGATCGTCATGGGTCCCAAGCGTTTTAGCCTGGCGAGGATCGAGTACTGGGTGATGCGCAGGCCCGCGGCGGCCACGTGCTGGTCGTACACCTGGGTCACGTAGCGGGCGGCTTCGCGCAGCGCGGCGCAATTGCACGGCATGGATGGTATTGCGGCGCCGGTCATTTCGGTTGACATATGTGTATATGCGCCTATTATGCGCGTATGTACGCCTATGTCAAGGCTGGCCGGGTCGAGTCGCGCTCGGACCGGCATGTCCGAACGCCCAGGAGGACCTCGGCATGAGCGTCCGGTATCTCGAGGACTTTTTAGTTGGCCAGAGGTTCGGCTCTGGGCGCCTCGTAGTGGAGAAGCTGCGGATAAAGAGTTTCGCCGCCGAGATCGCTCCACAACCGTTTCACCTCGACCACGGCTCTCGGTCGCCATTACAACGATGCTGGATATGAAGTCAGATGGAACTAGTGGCTGAATTTTTGGAAGGGCAACGGACGCAGCCATGAGCATCATCATTACTACTGTATTTTTGGCAACGGTAGATTCTCCGCCTGTGCCGCTTACGATTAACCAGACGGAGTCCATCTTGACCGGGGAAGCTGTTGTGAGCGAAGCGAAATGTCCGAGCCAGTATCAAGTCGCTTTCCCGGTTTCGTCCGACCGCGAATATGCCGAAGCGCACCATCGGTCAAGGTCTTGAGTGGCGCGATGAAAACAAATGGTGTTGCGGTGGCGGCTACGGAAGGCAGTGGTGGCTACGAAAGGCGGCGGACGCAGTAGTTTCGAGAACCAACTGGGCAAAGGATTGCAATGGAAACGTCTACCCTGTCGTCGCTTGTTGTGGAGCTTTTTACAAGCATCCAGTTACTTGCCGGATACCCCGCGCCGAAGGTCTTGCCCGAGATCCATGTGATTCCGCATCAGGAGATTGAGCAGCGATTCTGCGCCGGCCCATGCCGGGCGATGGCATTCTATGACCCGGGGCAAGGCGTGTTCATCGACGACAACCTGGACATCCAGTCCGACATGTTCGCGCGTTCGATCCTGTTGCACGAACTGGTTCATCACCTGCAGAACGTGAGCGGAAAATTCGACGCGATTGCGAACAAGTGTACCCAGCGCAGTTTGAAGGAGTCCGACGCATACGAGATCCAGAACCGCTATCTTGCCAGCATGCGGGATGGGCATCATGCGTTCCCGATCGAACATTCTTATCAGTGCGAGGGAGGGAAGTGAACAATTGCATTTCTGCTATCTGCGACTTGGCGTTTTCATGAGCACCGATGTTAACTCCGTTCGCCCACCGTTCTCAGTGGCGCTTTCGACCTTTTCCATTCGCACAGCCCGCGATGCTCAGTGAATCGAAGGAAGTGGTGATCGCACCAGGCCGCTGCGTGCCAGGGGGATCAATATCCGCTTAGCCATCCATCCTGTCGCAGGAATGTTGCCAGGGCACATGAATGTGCTCCTCAGATGAACGAGATTAGTGCGAGGATCCAACTTTGAACGAGAAGGACCTATTATTAGTCTCCCGCGCTCTCGCGAGTCAACGACGGTATCAAATTCTCAAGACAATCGTGGACTTCGCTGAGCCGCTGCAAATGGAAGTGTTGATACGGCGCCACGGCATTGCGCCAGCTACGCTATCGCATCACGTAAAAAACTTCGAGACCGCTGGCGTGATTTCTATCGTCCGACAAGGCAAGGTTGCTAGATTGCATCTGCGGTGTGACACTATTCGCGCCCATTTGTCTCAACTTTCACTACTTGTCCCAACCAAAAGCAGCGTATTTGGCCAACGCTCGTAACTCCATCGCGCACAAGCAGACATCTGTCCGTATTAGACAGATGTCCTTTCCGTAAAAATAGCCGGCGTCAGTAAACAGCGGTATGCAAATGCGTTGTTATCCTGCATTGCTGCGTTTTCGCGACAAAGCCTTAAAGTGTAATAGCGTCCAAGATTTTCAAAATTATACAGGGCGCGCTCCAAAACCAAGTGCAACATTTGTGGGAGAAAATGTTGCACTTGGTTTTTGAGCGCGCCGTGTTTTCCGGCGCCACCTCTTTGATCGATTTGAGAAAGCATTTCGTGGGGCAAGCCAGATACTGTGCCCCGCAAATAATAACGTTGCACCAAATTTAACGACCTCCATCGCCGATCAGGCGACAGCGGGCACCAAGGAATACTCGTGGTGCAAGCCTCCAAGCACGGATTTCGAGCGTACAGCAACGCCCTCCCCCAGCCGATGGCGGGATTCCGACGGTCGGACACTCACCAATAGTTTCGGTGGATCCGGCACACCAGGACCCAAACTGCCCGCCTGCCTGTCTCTCAGGCAACAGTCATTCGTCGAGTCCCATCGGCCCGGACCCGGACGACAGGTCTGGACGACATGGCAGACAGAGTGGTCCGGTCTTTTTATCCGGGAAGGAGAGCGGCGACGGATTACGCCACGAGCGAGGTGTCCGCGGCGACGCCCAGCATCAGATTGAGGTTCTGCACCGCCGCGCCGGACGCACCCTTGCCGAGATTGTCGTAGACGGCGATCAGCACGGCCTGCGCCGTCTGGTCATTGGCGAAGACGTGCAGGCGCATGCGGTTAGTGTAATTGTAGCTTTCAGGATTCGGCTCGGACGTCTCCGCCAGCGGCGCGACCTCGACGAAGCTGTCGGCGATGGCCGCATGGTGATCAGCGATGGCGGCGTGCAACTGCGCGCCGGTCGGAATCGTGGGCAGCGTCCACAGTTGCAACGGCACGGTGACGATCATGCCCTGCCGGAAATTGCCTACCGCAGGCGTGAACAACGGCCTCCTGCTCAGCCTGGCATTGGCCTGCAGTTCGGGCACGTGCTTGTGCTTCAGCGTCGGGCCATAGGGCAGATATTCGTTGGCCTGTTCGCCCTTCGCTTCATAGTCCTCGATCATCGTGCGGCCGCCGCCGGAATAGCCGCTAATGCCGTGGACGGTGACAGCGAAATCGGCGGGGATCAGTCCGGCATCGACCAGCGGCCGCAGCGTCGCGATGGCGCCCTGCGGCCAGCAGCCGGGATTGCTCACCCGCTTGGCCGCTGCAATCCGCTGCGACTGGCCCTTGTCCATTTCGGCAAAGCCATAGGTCCAGCCCTCGGCGACGCGATGGGCAGTCGAGGCGTCGATCACCTTCGTGGTGTCGTTGTCGATCAGGCGCACGCTCTCCTTGGCCGCATCATCAGGCAGACAGAGGATCGCCACGTCAGCGGCATTGAGCAGACGCTTGCGCTCATCCTGGTCCTTGCGCTTCTCGGGGGCGATCGCCAGCAATTCGAGGTCGCGCCGCCCGGCCAACCGGTCGCGGATCTGCAATCCCGTCGTTCCTGCTTCGCCGTCGATGAAGATTTTCGCGACCATCGCCTTGCGTCCATTCCAAAAATTAAAGTGTGCAGCGCCATATTAGGTGGCGTGGCGGCTCGCCGCAATCCATCGCTTGGCCGATGACCTGCATCCGATCCGACGTCGTGTATTTTCGGATTCGCGTCATCAGCTACTGCAATGCAGGCACCGAACGGCCTCCGTTGAATCTGCCGACGAGGCGAGCAAGTCCGCGCCACCAGTTGCATCGACCAAATAGAGCGCGGCGCGAGTCGACGTCGAAGGGCCACTCCTTTGTTGAGCCGTGCGCTGCTCCTCGGTCGTGGGTTGCCAGCCTGCGCGTCGCCACGTCGATGCCACGGATATCGAGAACGAGGGCACGTAGCGGAACGATGCGTCGAGGATGGAACGTGCGGGTCGTATGATCGAATCTCCTTTAGATTGCACCGCCGGCGAGATGAGAGGCGGCCCAAGCAACTCGTCTTGGGCGCCTCGTATCAGACGCGGGCCGTTACAAACGCCGTAGCGCGCACATTGCCGCGCCGCTGTCACCGTCATCGCCTAGCGAGCTTGAGCGTCCTACTTGGCGGGACTGAAAATCCGCGCCAGCCGAGCCGCAAGCGTTTCCCTGCCGGCGCACCGCTGGAGGCCACCGTGGTGGGCGCCGCCTGCGTGTGCCACGCGGGCCCGTCCGACGAGAGGGCCTGGAGCTCACGCTCGGACGGACCGCTGGGATGGGTCAGCCTGAAGTCGGACGGCGCCTTGTCGAGGGCCGGTTTGTCGATTTTCCACGCTGAGCTCACGCTCGAGCCCGAATCCGCTTGCAGTTGCTGCTCGGAGAGCCCGCTCGGGTGATCTTTGCGCCATGCGGACGGAGCCTTGTCGAACGGATATCTGTTGAAGTACGCGTACCCAGAGTCGAAACGGCCCATGTCGGCGTTGGCGACGCCCACCGCGCCTGCGGCCAGCGCCGCGACAATAACCACCTTGCTCATCAAATACGCACTGCGTTTCATGATTACTCCTTCACAAGTTGAAGTGTGCCGTTATAGGTTCCGATCTCGGTGCGAACGGGGTGACACAGGACGACCTCTGGCGATGGCATGGGAATGTCCTTCGATCAGTGTGGTTGAGCGTTCAGGATTCGCAGATCCCGCCTGATGCGCACTACTGTGGCATCTCCCGCCTCCGCAGTCACGGCGAAGACCAACATCGACAACGGATACGGGGCCGCATGCGCGGCATTGCGCATTCTGCGCGCGACCTGATCGCACAGATAATCAAAGCGGACGAATAAAAAAGCCCGGCTGACGCAGCCGGGCTTTTTCCCTTTCAGGCCGCTTACTTCAGGTCGCTCTTCACCGCATCGACCGAAGCTTGGGCGCACATTCCGTCCTGCTCGGCGGTACCGCCCGACACGCCGATTGCACCAATCTGCTTGCTGTCGGCAGTCAGGATCGGCAATCCACCTTCGAAAGTCACGATGCCCGGTACGAATGCGATGCCCGGCACCTTGGCGGTGATCTCGCCGATCTGCTTGGTCGAGAAGGGGAAGCCGGCCGAGGTGCCCGCCTTG